>Ga0134126_10013265_pt1 | contig 10411 bp, 5 predicted proteins | sample KB31752_FD_96881 | JGI IMG/M metagenome (GOLD analysis project Ga0134126, IMG submission 96881) | Terrestrial soil microbial communities with excess Nitrogen fertilizer from Kellogg Biological Station, Michigan, USA - KB3-175-2 | ecosystem: Environmental > Terrestrial > Soil > Unclassified ...
ATCGCCACCGGCGAGACCACGTTGCATCGCGAGCAGGCCGAGGTGTTCGGCAACTTCATGGGCCTCGAGGGTCGGGCGAATTTCTATATGTCGACGGCCAAGGACGGAGCCTATGAGTTCTACGCCGTCGACGAAAAGACCGGCGACAAACGCCTCATCTATCGGGCGCCTGGCCGCGAGCACGCTTCAGGTGTCTATCCGATGACGGAGACGGCGGACGGCAACTCGCTGCTGCTCGGCGTCTATCAGGACTCCGACGACCTGCGTCTCGTTCGTGTGGATCCTGACGGCAAGCAGACGGTCGTCGCCGCCGAGCCCGGACGGAGCCTGGACAACATCGCCTTCTTGGGTGAGCAGTTCAATCTCCCGCCTACCCTGATCACGAGCCGGCGTACCGGCGAGGTCATCGGGGTGCGCTTCGTAGGCGATAAGGCGATGATCAAGCCTCTGAACCCGCACTTTGCCGAAGTCTACGAGGAATTATCGAAGCTGTCGGACGGCGTGCTGGGCTCGGCATCCTCCGACGAGAGCGAACAGCTCTGGGTCGCAACGTTCATCCACGACCGCGAGCCCAATCTCACCTACCTCTACGACAACCGCACGCGCAAGAGCCGGCTGCTGTTCAGGCCCTTTCCGCAGCTGAATGCGGCGGAGCTGGCGCCGATGAAGCCGGTGGCTCTCAAAGCGCGCGACGGATTGCCGCTGCATGGATTCCTGACACTCCCTCTCGGCGTCGAGCCGAAGGGGCTCCCGCTCATACTCTGCGTGCATGGCGGACCGTGGATCTACAACCGGTGGGGCTACGATCGCGAAGCCCAGTTCCTGGCCAATCGCGGCTACGCGGTGCTGCAGATCAACTTCCGCGGATCCTTGGGCTACGGCAAGCGGCATGTCACGGCCGGCATCAAGGAGTTGGCCGGCAAGATGCACGATGACCTGATCGATGCCGCGGATTGGGTGGTGAAGCAGGGTGTCGCCGATCCGAAGCGCATCGGCATCATGGGCGGCTCCTATGGCGGGTACGCCACGCTGGTCGGCGTGACCTTCACGCCGGACTACTTCGCCGCGGCGGTCGAGTACGTCGGCGTCTCGAACCTGGTGAGCTTCATGCGCTCCCAACCGGAGTTCGTCAAGCCGCACCTCACCAACAACTGGCTGCTCTATGCCGGCGATCCTGACGATCCCGTGCAGGAGGCGGACATGCTGGCGCGCTCACCCGTTACCAAAGTCGACCGAATCCGAACGCCGCTGCTGGTCCTTCAGGGCACGAACGACGCTCGTGTCGTCAAGGCGGAATCGGACAACATCGTGCAATCACTGCGCAAGCGCGGGATTCCGGTCGAATACCTCGTCGCCGATGACGAGGGTCACGGGTTCCAGAACCCCGAGAACGTCAAGCTGATGTACCGGGCCGTCGAGCGTCATTTCGGCAAGTACCTCGGTGGCCGCGTCAGCCCGCGGGACGTGCCCATGCCAGCGGCGATGAGACAGGCCTGAAGGCGCGGAGTGCAGCCAATGCCGGCAGCGACACCTCGCGCGCGCCATCCCGCCCGGTTACTCGAAATCGAAGAGCTCTTCGCCGATCCGGTGTTCGCCGGCGCGTCGATCTCTCCTGACGGAACTCAAATCGCCTATCTGGCGCCGGCGCACGGCCGGATGAACGTCTGGGTTCGCGGCATCGATCAGGAGCACGAGCAGGCGGTCTGCGTCACTCATGACGCGCGACGTGGCATCAAGAGCTACTACTGGACCGGAGATTCCCGCTGGCTGCTCTATCGGCAGGACACCGACGGCAATGAGGATTGGCACGTCTACCGCGTGGACCTGCAGGCGCCGGAGCGGCCTGCGGTCGATCTCACACCGTTGCCGCCGGGCTCGCGCGTCCTGGGTATCGAGGTCCGCAAGTCCGCCCCAGGCAGCATTCTGGTCGGGATGAACCGGCGCCCCATGTTTTTCGATTTCTTCCAGATCGATGTGGCCACGGGCGACACCACGCTGTACCGCGAGCAGTCGGAGCTGACGGGCACGCTGTTCGGCGCCGACGGAAGGGCGAATTTCTATTCGTCACGGGCCCAGGACGGGACGTGGGAGTTCTACGCGGTCGACGAGAAGACCGGCGATAGACGCCTCATCTACCAGGCAGGCGGCCCTGAACACCCTACGGGTATCTATCCGATCGTGCCGACGTCGGATGGCGAGGGACTATTGCTCGGGGTTTATCAGGACTCGAATGACATGCGGCTCATCCGTGTCGACCATAGTGGTCAGCAGACCGTGGTTGCCGCGCTGCCGGGCCGCAGCCTCTGCAACATGGGGTGGGCGTCCGAGGACTTTGGTTATACGCCGACGCTCTTCCTGAGTGAGCGCACCGGCGAGGTTCTGGCGGCGCGCTTCGTGGGGGATCGCCCGGAAATCAAGGTGGTCGCCCCCCGGTTCGCCGAAATCTACGCCGCTCTCTCGAAGCTGTCGGACGGCGTGCTCGGCTGGCTGTCATCCGACAAGAGCGAGCAGCGGTGGGTGGCGACCTTCGTGCACGATCGGGAGCCCCATCTCACTTACCTCTACGACCACAGTACGGGCAAGAGCCGGCTGCTGTTCAGACCCTATCCGCAGTTGAACCCCGCCGATATGGCGCCCATGACCGCGGTCCGGTTCACGGCCCGCGACGGGCTGCCGTTGCATGCGTTCCTGACACTGCCGGTCGGCGTGGAGCCGAGGAGCTTGCCGCTCGTGCTCTTCGTGCACGGCGGGCCCTGGGCGCACGACAGCTGGGGATATAACCGCGACGTGCAGTTTCTGGCGAATCGCGGTTACGCCGTGCTGCAGGTCAACTACCGTGGCTCCTCGGGCTACGGCAAGCGGCACATCACCAGCGCCATCAGGCAGCTGGCCGGAACGATGCACGATGACCTGATCGACACCGCGGACTGGGCCGTCAAGCAGGGCATTGCCGACCCGAGGCGCATAGGCATCCAAGGCGGCTCGTACGGCGGCTATGCCGCGCTCGTCGGCGTCACGTTCACCCCCGACTATTTCGCGGCCGCGATCGATATCGTCGGTCCGTCGAGTCTGGTGAGCTTCATGCGCGCTCAACCGCAGTGGGTCAAGCCCCACCTCACGAACAACTGGCTGCTCTATGCCGGTGATCCGGATGATCCGATTCAAGAGGCGGACATGCTGGCGCGCTCACCTGTCACCCGGGTGGATCGGATCCGCACGCCACTCCTCGTCGCTCAGGGTGCGAATGACGCTCGTGTCGTCAAATCGGAGTCGGACAACATAGTGAATTCGCTGCGTGCGCGGGGAGTCCCGGTCGAGTACATCGTCGCCGATGACGAGGGCCACGGATTCCAGAACCCGGAGAACGTCAAGATGCTGTTCCGCGCCGTCGAGGGTCACTTCGGCAGGCACCTCGGCGGGCGTACCGGCTTAAGCGATCAGAGGGCAGATGACATGACGACAGGCGGAAAGAATCAGGCTTATGACGTGCTCATCGGCCGCTTCAGCAACTTCCTGAAGCTCGCTGCGGCAAGCCGGATTCTCTACTGGGACAGCCAGGCTTACATGCCGCCCGACGGCAGCTGGGCGAGAGGGGAGCAGCTGACGGCGATCACAGGCGCCATGCACGACCTCATCGACCGGGAAGATGCGGGCGAACTGTTCGCGACAGCGGAAAGCGGCCGTGAGTCCCTGACGGACGTCCAGCGGACCAATCTCGCCGAAATGAAGAGATCCTGGCTGGACTCCCTGGCGGTACCCAAGGATCTCGCGCTGCAGGTGCAGCGGTTGGGCACGGCGACGCAGAACGTCTGGCGCACGGCGAAGGCGGAAAACGATTTCCCCTCCTTTGCGAAGATGTTCGAGCAGCTCGTGCCGCTGATCCGTGAGGTCTCGCAGGCGAAGGCGGCGGCATTAAAGGTCCAGCCTTACGAGGCTCTGATCGAGCAATTCGACCCGGGTGTCGGGGCCAAGGTCACCGAGGCCGTGCTGCGGGAGCTCGAGAAGGAGCTGCCGCCGCTCCTGGCACAGGTCATCGAGCGCCAGAAGAGCTGGCCGAAGCGTATTCCGTTCAGCGGCGATTTTTCCGCGGATCGGCAGCGGGAGCTCTCCTACAAGCTGCTCGGAATCGTGCTCAACGATCCGCGCAAGAGCCGGATCGACGTGGTGCCGCATCCGTTCACGCTCACTCTCTCTCCCGGAGACGTGCGGATCACGACGAGGTACGAGGTCAACAACATCCGTTGGGCGATCATGATCGCGCTGCACGAATCGGGGCACGCGCTTTACGAGTCCAATCTGCCGCGCTCGCTGGCGTACAGCAACGTGGGCCTGGCGCGGGGCGCCACCGCCCATGAAAGCCAGTCCCTCATGGTGGAGATGCAGGCCGGACGAAGCCGCGAATTCCTGAGCTGGCTCGCGCCGCAACTGGCGCAGGCGTTCGGCGGTCCTGCGGAGTGCTGGAGCGTCGCGAATGTGCTCAATACGTACCGCCGCGTCGGTGAGGGATTCATCCGTCCGGAGGCCGATGAGATTTCCTATCCCCTGCACATGATCCTGCGCTACAGGGTGGAGCTCGCGTTGCTTTCCGGCGACCTCGCCGTGCGCGACCTGCCCGAAGCATGGTCGGATCTCTCGCAAAAGCTGTTTGGCCGCAGGCCTCCCGATCATGCGCAGGGATGCCTGCAGGACTTCCACTGGACGGCCGGGTACTTCGGCTATTTTCCGAGCTATGCGCTCGGCGCTGCGCTGGCGGCGCAGCTCTTCGAGCGCGCGGTGGTGGACGATCCCTCGATCCTCGAGCACCTCTCACGAGGCGACTTCGGTCCGTACCGCGCCTGGGCGCGGCCTCGCATCCATGAGCGCGCGAGTCTCGCCCCCTTCGGTGAGATCGTCCGCGACGCCAGCGGCAAGCCATTTTCCGCGGAAGCGTTCAAACGCCATCTGCGCCGACGTTACCTCGAGGAGCCGCTATGACGGACGAGACCGGAAAATCCAAGAAGAAGGATACGGTCGCCATCAAATGGGGCATATTGATCCCGATGCGCGATGGCGTGCGGCTGAGCGGCACGCTCTATCTGCCGGAGAACCAGAAGGAGCCCCGGCCGGCCATCTTCGCGTTCACGCCCTATATCGCGGAGCGCGAGCACCCTGAAGGCGTGACGATTGCGGCAAGCGGATACCCCTACATTTCGGTCGACGTGCGCGGGCGCGGCAATTCCGAGGGCGACTACGCACCGTTCTTCAGCGACCCCAATGACGGCCACGATGTCGTGGAGTGGCTCGCGAAGCAGCCGTATTGCAACGGAAAAGTGGGCGCGCGCGGTCTTTCCTACGTCGGCTACACTCAGTGGGCGACGGTGCGCGGGGACCCGCCTCACCTTGCCACCATCGTGCCCTCGGCGCCGTGCTGGGTGGGCCTCGACTATCCGTTCCGCTTCAACATTTTCCTGAATTTCACGCCCCGGTGGCTGATGCTGGTCTGGGGTCACGCACTGCAGCAGACCATTCACGACGATGCCGCCTATTGGAACCGGCGTTACCTCAAGTTCTACGAATCCAATCTCCCTTTCAAGAGAATGGATGAATTCATCGGCTTCGAGTCCAAGCCGTTCCGCGAATGGCTGGAGCATCCGCATCAGGAGGCCTACTGGGACCGCGCCAACCCGACGCCGGAGCAGTTCGCCAGGCTCACCCTGCCGGTGCTCACGCTCACGGGGATTTATGACGGCGATCAGCCGGGCGCGATGGAATTCCACAAGCACCATCTGCAACATGCCGGCGACAAGGCCAACCACTACCTGGTGATCGGGCCGTGGGACCACCCCGGCGTGCGCAAGCCGCAGGCGGAATTCATGGGCTTCAAGTGCGGGCCGGCCAGCCTGGTGGACATGGGCAAGCTGCACAGCGAGTGGTATGCCTGGACGATGGAGGACGGCCCGAAGCCGGAATTCCTCAAGAACAAGGTCGCCCACTACGTCATGATCGCGGAGAAGTGGCGCTATGCCGACAAGCTCGAGGACGTCACGGCGCGTGTCGAGCCCTTCTACCTGCGATCGATCACCAATCCGACCGACGTATATCAGTCCGGCACTCTGGCCGCGACGCCGGACGATCGCGCAGAGCCCGATCACTACGTCTATGACCCGCGCGATCTCACGCTGCCGAGGATCGAGGCGTCGGGCTCGCTCGACGATGTCGACTATGGGGCGCTCACCAACACGCTCACCTATCACAGCGCGCCCTTCAAGCAGGATACCGAGGTCACCGGGTACTTCAAGCTGTCGGCATGGATCTCGATCGATCAGCCGGACACCGATTTCAACGTGGTGATCTTCGACGTGGCTCCCGACGGGTCTGCCGTGTATCTCGCGAGCCAGCCGCTGCGGGCGCGATATCGGCAGGGTCTGCGGGTGGAGAAACTGATCGATACGCAGGAGCCGTTGCTGTACGAGTTCGACCATCTTTTCTTCGTCTCGCGCCAGATCAACAGGGGACACCGGCTGCGGGTCATCTTCGGGGCGAACCATACGATCCACTTCCAGAAGAACTATAACAGCGGCAAGCCGGTCGCCGATGAGACCATGGACGACGCCCGCACAGTCACCGTAAAGCTCTACCACGACGCAAAGTATCCCAGCGCGTTGCACGTCCCCATGGGACGGCCGAGCGACGACTGAAGGCAATGGGGGGTTCATGGAAGTGTCCGCAACAGCAACTTCGAGCGAAGCCGTAGGCAGTCTGGAGCCGGTGCCTCAGGCCGGCGCGGCAGCGAAACCCTGGGAGCTGTTCAATAGACGGCAGCGCGCGCTGCTGCTGCTCATATTGTTTCTCGTCAGCTCCTCCGGCGCGATCGATCGCGCCGTCGTTTCCATCCTGCTCGAGCCCATCAAGCAATCATTTCACGTTTCGGATACCGCGCTTGGGCTCATGACGGGACTCGCCTTCGGCATTCTGTATGCCATATTGGGCGTGCCGCTCGGACGATACGCCGATCGCGGCGATCGGCGGCTGTTGATCGCGGCTTCCGTGGGACTCTGGAGCATCTTTACCGCGGGCTGCGGCCTGGTGCATACGTTCTTTCAGCTCTTCCTGTTGCGCATAGGCGTCGGAATAGGGGAGGCCGGCGGCACCGGCGGCCCGGCCATCAGTCTTCTCTCCGACTATTTCCCGCCGGAGCGACGCGCCAAGGCAATTGGGTTCCTGCAGATGTCGACCGTAGTCGGCGCACTCGGGGGCCTGGTCGCCGGCGGTTACATCGCCCAGGCGTATGGCTGGCGCACCACCTTCGTGGCGGCAGGCCTTCCCGGTGTGTTCCTCGCGGGCCTCGCCTGGCTCGCGCTGCGGGATCCCCGCATGCGAGAGGGGTTCCAGGTGGTGGCGAATACTACTACCGGGGAGAGCACCGGGGATGCGATTCGCGCGCTCATCAAAAAGCCGACTTTTGTCAACATCACGCTCGCGTTGACGGCGTTCTGGTTCGTCAGCCTCGGGCCGCTCGTGTTCGACCAGGCCTACACCATGCGGGTCCTGCACCTCGGGATCGCCACGACCGGTGCCGTTACCGGCGCGGTATCCCTTGCATCCATCATCGCGGGCAATATGGTGGGCGGTATCCTGGCGGATAGACTCGCGCGGCGGGACATCACGTGGCTCTGCAAGTTGCCTGCTTATGGAATGATGGCGCTCTTTCCGTTCTACGCGGGCGCCCATCTCGTGGCCACCCTGACCGGTTACACCCTGCTCGCCTGCGCCGGAGCCACGGTCATGCTCGGCTGCCTTCCGGCCATGATGGCGGCTCTCATTGCGGTATTGGGCACCGCGCGTCGGGCGACCGGATTTGCGATCGCGTACATGATCGGCAATCTCATCGGCATGACATCCGGCCCCGTGCTGACCGGAATGCTGAGTGACCACCTGGCGCAATCGCTCGGCCCGGCGCAGGGGCTGCGTTGGGCCATCATCACGCTCCTGCTTCCCATATTCCTGGCCAGTTGGTTTCTGTTCCGCGCCGCGCGGACGATACGTGCCGATTTCGAGCTCTGAAGCGGTATCAGATTGCCTTATATCGCACATTAGAGTTATTAGACATTCGTGATTCTCCGGCTGCGTAGAATTCCCCCGAGGAGAATCTGAGTGAACCGCCAAACCCCGTCCGCCAACAACATCCGGGTCCTCGTCGCCAAACTGGGACTCGACGGCCATGACCGTGGCGCCAAGGTCGTGGCCCGGATCCTGCGCGATGCAGGCATGGAGGTCATCTATACCGGCCTCTACAAGACCGCCGCCCAGGTGGTGAGCGCCGCGATCGAGGAAGACGTGGACGTGATCGGCGTCAGTCTTCTCTCAGGGGCTCACGTGCCGCTGTTCCGGGAATTGGGCAAGTGCCTGCGCGAGCAGGGCGCCGAGCACATCTTCGTGGTGGCGGGCGGAGTGATTCCCGAGGAGGATTACGAGGCTCTGCGCGATTCCGGGGTGGACGTCATCATTCCACAGGAAGCGCGCGCGGAGCGGATCGTCTCGGCCATCACGGAGCTGGTGGTGGCCCGCGGACGAATATGACGAAGCGCGCCGGATACAGGCCGTCGCTCGAGCTGGTACCGGAGGTCCTGTCCGGCTCGAGAGCGGCAATCGCCCGCATGATCTCCCGGGCGGAGGGAGGGTACGCCGAAGCCGCTGAGGCGCTCGCGGCGCTCTACCGCAATGCCGGCAAGGCCCACATCATCGGCATCACGGGAGTACCGGGCGCGGGCAAATCCACGCTCGTTGCCACACTGATCAAGTCCCTCAGCCTGGAAGGACACAAGGTCGGAGTGGTGGCCGTCGATCCCAGCAGCCCGTTTTCGGGCGGTGCCATCCTGGGAGACCGGATCCGGATGAACGAGGCCGCGCAGGCGAGCCAGGCCTTCGTCCGCAGCATGGCGACGCGCGGGCATCTCGGCGGCCTCGCGCCCGCGACGCTTCAGGCGGTGGACATCCTCGATGCCGCCCAATACTCACCCATCATCATCGAGTCGGTCGGAGTCGGCCAGGACGAGGTCGAGATCGTCAAGGCGGCGCATACCGTCGTGGTGCTCTCGCCTCCAGGCCTGGGCGATGACATCCAGGCCATCAAGGCGGGTATTCTGGAGATCGCGGACATTCACGTGGTCAGCAAGTCCGACAAACCCGAAGCCGCGGCGGCAGTCGCGGCGCTGAAGGGCATGCTCAAGCTCGGCGCCAGCGGCTCCCGATCGGAATGGAGCCCTCCCGTCCTCTCCGTGAGCGCGGTGTCAGGCGAGCACCTGGACAATCTCAAAGCGGCCATCCGCCGGCACTGGACGCATCTCAAGGCGACAGGCGAGCTTGCGGTGCGCCAGCGGGAGTTCTGCCGGACGCGGATCCTCAACATGGCACGACATCTGTTTCAGGAGCAGTTCCAGGAGGGAGCGGAGGACTTCGAGCGGCAACTGGAAGCGGTGGTGAGGCGTGAAGTCGATCCCATGGCCGCCGCCAACGTCCTGCTGGGCTGGAACAAAGGGAGGCACGAGTGAGCCTTTTTACGGAAGCGGAGCTCGAGAAGATCCGCAGGCTCCAGGCCGAGTGGGAGGAGAAGGAGCTCGCCGCCGCGCTGAGTGCCAGGCCGGAAGAGCAATCCGCCTATCAGACGGAATGCGGCATTCCCCTCAAGCGCATCTACACGGCAGCGGACGTCGGGCACATCCCGACGGAAGAGCTCGGTTTCCCGGGCGCCTATCCCTTCACCCGCGGCGCGTATCCGACGATGTATCGGGGACGGCCCTGGACCATCCGGCAGGTGGCCGGGTTCGGCAATCCCGAGGCGACCAACCGCCGCTACAAATACATGATCGAGGCCGGGCAGACGGGCCTGTCGACGGATTTCGATCTGCCGACGCTGCTCGGTCTTGATTCCGACGACCCGATGGCGTTCGGCGAAGTGGGGCGCGTCGGCGTCGCCATCGACACGATGGAGGACATCGACAGGCTCTTCGATGGGATCGATCTCGAGAAGATCTCGGTCTCCCTCACCATCAATCCCTCGGCGTGGGTGATCTACGCAATGTTCGTCGCGGTCGCGGAGCAGCGGGGCTGTGACCTCAAGAAGCTCGCAGGCACCCTGCAGGCCGATCCCCTGAAGGAATACGTCGCCCAGAAGGAATGGATCTATCCGGTGCGTCATGCCGTGAGGTTGCTGCGCGACCTCATCATCCACAGCACCAACACGACACCGAAGATCAATCCGATCAGCCTGAGCGGCTATCACCTCTCCGATGTGGGCGGCAACGCGGTCCAGGAGATCGCGTTCACCATGGCTTTCACCATCGCCTATTGCGAAGCGGTGATGGCCGCCGGCATGGACATCGACGAGTTCGCGCCCAGGCTGTCGTTCTTCTTCATCAGCCACCAGGACTTC
>Ga0134126_10013266_pt1 | contig 10410 bp, 6 predicted proteins | sample KB31752_FD_96881 | JGI IMG/M metagenome (GOLD analysis project Ga0134126, IMG submission 96881) | Terrestrial soil microbial communities with excess Nitrogen fertilizer from Kellogg Biological Station, Michigan, USA - KB3-175-2 | ecosystem: Environmental > Terrestrial > Soil > Unclassified ...
AGTCGCAGAACAATCCCATCCTTTATTCTCCAGGTCACCAACATTTACGACCGGAAAACCGCCGCCCCCAACTGTGGATGGAAGGGCCTGGGTAAATAATAGCCCGTTAACCACTTTTTTGTACCATTCAACGCTCACATCAAAGTGGTTGAATATAGAGGCGTCGAACCCAACGTTTGTGATCTTATCAGTCTGCCACGAAACGTGCGGATTACCGATGGTGGTATTCCTAAAGCCCTGGGTGATGCTGTTATTGCCCCCGTTTATACCATAATAAGTGGAACCGGTGCCTGAGCCGTAAAGTGAATACGCGTTAGTTCCGCCAACATCACCATAATAACCAAGCTTACCATAACTGCCGCGCAGCTTCAGGTCGTTCAGCCAGCTAACGCCCTTCAGGAAATCTTCCTGCGAAACGCGCCAGGCCAATGAAACCGATGGAAAAGTACCCCATTGCTGATCCTTGATCGAAGCGTCGCCAGGGTAAAACAGGGAAACACCGTCGCGGCGTATGGAGGCGCCTAAAATATACTTATCATTGTACGTGTAATCTAACCGGGCAAAAAACGATTCGGTTGCCTGTGGCTGAATGATGGTACTGGTAGGCGCGTTAACCGGCGTACCGAATTGCAGCTGCACGTAGTTTGGATCGAGCGAAAAGAAACCTTGTGCCGAGGCGCTGAAAAACCTTCCGTGCGACTCCTTTTGCTCATAACCGCCCAATACCTGGATATTATGCTTGCCAAATGTCTCCTTATAAACAATGGTGTTGGTCCAGTTATAGTTGGAAAGCATTTGCTCGTTTTCACTCGCGCTGTTCGGGTTACCGTGGCTTTCATAATCATAATACGGATTATAGCCCAGGTTCCAGTAATACTGGTTATACAGCTGGCCACCGATCGAGGTGTGCAGCGTAAAATACTTGGCAAGGTCGGCCTCGGCGAAAATATTACCCTGCACGTATACAAAATGGGCGTTGTTTGTCAGCGCATTCTCTGCTATCGCATACGGGTTGCTGCCGTTACCCAGCGGTTCGCCGCCGGGTCCATCATATGCACCACCGTAATGACCCGCAATGTCAAATTGAGGTATTACTGGCATCTCGCGGTAAGTATAGGCGATTAAGCTGCCTTCATTTTGGAAGCTTCCGTTATAACCGCCGTTGTTTTCCTTATACGTAACAAACCCGTTCTCGCCAAAACGAACATGATTATTCAATACGCTAAAGTTGGTATTCACGCGCGCCTGGTATCTTTTCTCATAGGTGCTGATCAATGTTCCCTGCTGGTTTACATAACCTAAAGAGAACAAATAGGTGCTTTTATCGTTACCGCCGCTGCCGGTGATGGTATGCTGCTGTTCGGGAACCTGCTTAAACACCGTGTGGAACCAGTCGGTACCGGCGCCGGTGGCAAATTTCTGTACCAGGAAGTCGTTACCTGGATTCGAAGCGTCGAACTTATAATATTGCAGAATGTTAGGGTCGCTGGTAACGCCCGCGGCGCCAAAAACAGGAACACTTGTGGTACCATGATAACCATAGGTTGGTACAGTACCGGGCCCACCCGGGTATAAATTTTTGGCTTGCGGATCGCCCGCAGTATAGCTAAGTTGGGATTGCTGCTGAGGATTCACCAAATGCCACACATTGCCGCTTAATGGCAATTGCGTACCGTAATAACCATCATAGCTGATGGTTGTTTTGCCGGCCTTGCCTTTTTTAGTGGTAACCACGATTACGCCGTTACCGCCGGATACACCGTAAATAGCCGCGGCGCCTGCATCTTTCAGCACTGTTATACTTTCGATGTCATTAGGATTCACCAGTGACATATCGCCGGTTTGAACCCCGTCGATTACATACAATGGCGCCGTCTGACCAAAGCCGCCTACACCACGAATAAACACGGTGCTTGGGGCGCCTGGCGCACCTGAATTAATTACGGTAACACCCGATGCCTGTCCCTGCAATAACTGCTCGGAACTGGTTGTCGGGATTTTTTTGGCGTCCGCGATATCCACGATCGCCACCGAACCGGAAATGTCCTTCTTTCGCTGGCTGGTATAACCGGTTACCACCACTTCGTTTAAAGTGCTGTTTGCGGGCTCCAGTGAAATGGTGATGTATTCGGTGCCCTGCACCGTAACTTCCTTCGTGCCGTAGCCAATGTAACTTACTACAAGCACATTGCCCGGACTTACATTAATGGCAAAATCGCCGTTAATGTCTGTTACCGTACCAACGTTGGTGCCTTTTATCCTTACGGATGCACCCACAACAGGCAACTTATCATCGCTGCCGATGACTTTACCTGTGTGCCGTGTTTGGGCGGTAACTACCAATGAAGAAACCATGCAGCATAACAGCAGGCATAGCGTTCTTCCTTTTAGGAGTAAACTTTTAAACATGAGATTGAGATTTAGTTGATTAATTTATTTGATTTAAGCTTATTTATTACATGGATATGATAGTAAAGCCTGCACTGGTTTTGTACAGGGCAAAGTTGATAATGAGCCTGATTTAAAAGACTGGTATAACCGGAAGATTTAGAAAGAAAGAGATGTAAAAGTTTTATCATGTATTTACAATAATAATTCTTAAAACTTATCTAAGCCCCACTTTTCGCAACCGTCTCAAAAAAAAGATCTGGCCGCTCCATAAACGTTATAATACTGCTAGGTTTGTTATAATCAGTTGTTGATACAAAATTATAATTGGTACTGACACTAATGTAAAAAGAGTGTACTGTTTACACAAGTAAGGTAATAAGAATTACGAATTAATTATTTAATTGATGTTAACTATATAATTTTTTTATCAATATTATCATTAATTTAACAATATGCTAACAAAGTTGATTGTTTACTGATAAAAACTTAATGTAATATTGTTGTTATACAAGTTCGCCGATGGCAAAAAAACCCATTTAAACGCCAATTTTAACTAAAAGCCGGATTTATGTTTTTGAAATTTTCTTTATTCCGCCGACGCAACCGAATTGGAGATATTTGCAGCGGCTTGCCATATGTGGAATGTCAAAAAGCCGCAAAAACTTTTTAAAGTATTATAAAAAGTATTAAAAATTAGCGTACTTTTTTATTTAAATGGATGACGGTTTTAACTCACCCGGTTCCGGTACAATAGCCGGGGTGAGTTGACACGCGCTTTGCCGGGCGCAGAGTTTACTCACCCGGTCATCGCTCCGCTCGACCACCCTCTCTACGGCAAGCCGTAAAGAGAGTTAAGAAATCAAAACTTAACAACCTTCTTTGCGCAGCAGAGAGGGTCGGCAAGCGCAGCGTAGCCGGGGTGAGTTGACAGGCGGCTTTATATGGAGCAAAATTTAACTCACCCGGTCATCGCTCCGCTCGACCACCCTCCTGTTTCGCTGCGCAATAAAGAGGATTGAAAAATAAAAATCTCCTGACTTAATGACATTGCCTCCGAAAGGGGAAGCCGCGCACCGTCCGGCGGTTTGGAATAGTTTTTCTTAATTTTCGACGTTAAACACGTAAAAAGTAATAAAACCTCGCGTGCTTTTTATTTGTTCCACTGAACCGACGCCGAATGTGTATCGCTCGAATTAGTCCCGATTTGAATGATGAACTGGCCCGGCTCCCAGTCGTATTTTAGCTGGGTGTTATAAAATTTAAGGTCGTTTACCGTAATGTTAAACGTTACTGTCTTTTTCTCCCCGGGCTGCAGGCTTATCTTCTGATAATTCTTTAATTCCTTAACCGACCGGCTTATACTCGCCACCGGATCGCTCACATATAGCTGAACCACTTCATCTCCGGCGTATTTACCGGTATTGGTTACCGTTACCTGTGCTTTAAGCGTTTCGTTTCCGCGCAGCGCGGTTTTATTCAGCTTAACATCGCTATAGCTGAACGTGGTATAGCTCAAGCCATAGCCAAAGGGGTATAAGGGGTCGTTTGAAATATCGATGTAATCCGACTTGAATTTAGCCGCGCCCTTGCCGTCAAAAGGCCGGCCGGTATTTTTGTGGTTGTAATATATAGGTATCTGCCCCACGCTGCGCGGAAATGTCGCCGTGATCTTTCCGGCGGGGTTATAATTGCCAAAAAGCACATCGGCGATAGCATTGCCTGCTTCCGTGCCCGGAGCCCAGGCATCCAATATGGCAGACGCATGTTTGTCTTCCCAGGTGAGCGTTAAAGGCCTGCCGTTAAAAAGCACGATAACCAAAGGCTTGCCGGTTTTTGCCAGCGCATGCAGCAAATCCTCCTGGCTTTTAGGTATGCTGATATCCGACCTGCTTGACGATTCGCCCGACATATTTGCCGATTCGCCTACAACGGCCACAACAACGTCGGCCTTCTTCGCGGTTTCAACAGCCTCATCGATCATTTCCTTGGGCGAACGTTTATCTTTTATCTGCCTCATGCCAAAAAAGTATGAACGGGCGCTTAAAAGCGAATCGTCGGTAATGTTCGATCCTCTTGCATATAATATATTAACGTTATTCCCGGCGATGTTCTTAATGCCTTCCATCACGCTAACCGATTTACCGGGCTCACCGGCCACCACCCAGGTTCCGAGCATTTCCGAATGGTTATCGGCAAGCGGTCCGATCAGCGCAATGGCGCCCGATTTTTTTAGCGGCAAGGTTTGACCGCTGTTTTTTAGCAGCACGAACGAATGTTCGGCAACCTTCCTCGCAAAAGCGCGATGCTCAGCAGTTAATTCTTCGTTTTTCTCCCTGGCAGGGTCGATGGATTTGTTAGGGTTGTCAAATAAACCCAGTTTATATTTCGCCTCCAGCACACGCCTGCATGCCTGGTCAATTTCGGCTTGTGTAACTTTTCCCTCTTTTAACGATTTTTTCAGCGTGGTTAAAAATCCCTGGCCCACCATGTCCATATCCAAACCAGCCTTCAACGCAATGGCTGACACTTCCTGCAAATCGCCGAGGCCGTGATTGGTTAATTCGTTTACGGCTGTATAATCTGAAACTACAAACCCCTTGAATCCCCATTGTTTGCGCAGCAGGTCTGTAAGCAGCCATTTATTACCCGTTGCCGGGACGCCATTTATCGTATTGAATGAGCTCATAAAACTGCCTGCGCCTGCATCCACCGCTGCTTTATAAGGCGGAAGGTAATCCTGGTACATTTTTATCAGGCTCATATCAACCGTATTGTATTCGCGGCCCGCCTCGGCGCCGCCGTATAAGGCGAAATGTTTTACGCAGGCCATAACAGCATCCGCGTTTTTCATATTGCTGCCCTGGTAACCGTGCACCATCGCCTTTGCCACCTGCGATCCATACCAGGGGTCTTCGCCCGAACCTTCCGATATCCTTCCCCAGCGCGCGTCGCGTGCGATATCAACCATCGGCGAAAAAACCCAGTTTATACCTTCGGCGGTAGCTTCTTTGGCTGCGATGCGGGCCGACTGTTCAATAAGATCCATATCCCAGGTGGCCGACATCCCCAACGGTATCGGGAAAATGGTACGGTGGCCGTGGATCACATCCAGTCCGAATATCAACGGGATGTGCAGGCGCGAACTCTTAACCGCCATTTCCTGCGCTTTGCCGATATAATTGGTTCCCCATACGCCGAATATCCCGCCGATATTGCCTTTTTCGATATTCGCTTCAATATCCTTATTAACCACTGAACCGGTAACCGTTTGCCCGCCGCCGGTTACCAGGTTTAGCTGGCCTATTTTCTCGTCCAATGTCATTTTACTCATTAAGCTGCTGACAAAAACGTTCATTTTTGTTTCATCGGTTTTTACTTGTGCAGAAGCATAGTTAAATGACAACGCCAAAATTAATGCTGAACCGGTTTTAACAATTGGAGATATAATTTTCATTATAGGATAGGTTATCGGGTTATCAATACAATTCGGTCGCGTAAGCTTAAAGTTGAGCTTGCTATCAAATTTATGTTAAATAAAAGACAATATAATTGGTTTTGTACTATGAAAAAATCATAGTGTATCGTTGACACAATTGTAATATTATAATTTAAATAATCAAAGTTATTTTGTAGAATAGCGCAAATGTTAACTCAAGAGGAACTTTCTGAATATTGTAAAAATGCCCATGAAAATTATTTGCCGCACATTTCGATCGACTGCGTGGTATTCGGTTTTCACGAGGGTGTGATGAAGGTGCTGGTGCTGAAAATAAAAAATGACGAATGGTACCTGCCCGGCGGTTTTTTGCTTAAGACAGAGCCGATAGAGATGGCGGCCAACCGCATATTAAAGGAACGCACGGGGCTTGACGATATATTTTTGCAGCAGTTCCATGTATTTGGCGATCCGCAGCGGTCGAAGGAGCATTTTGATATGTATAATGATATGCTGCCGCCGGAGCAAAACTGGTTTGCCAACCGGTTTCTGACGATCGGTTATTATGCCCTTGTCGATTTTTGCGACGTAAACCCAACGCCTGATCAGCTTTCCGTATCGTGCACATGGTGCGACCTGCACGAGGTGCCGAAATTAAAGCTTGACCATACGCTTATATTAAAGACCGCGCTCGATACGCTTCGCCTGCAATTGAACTACCAGCCCATCGGCTATAATTTAATGCCAAAACAATTTACCATGCCCGAGCTGCAAAAGCTGTACGAAACCATCCTGGACAAAAAGCTCGACCGGCGCAACTTCCAGCGGCGCATGCTGGGCTTCGGCATATTAAAACGCTCGAACGAGCCACGCAAAGGCGGCGCGCATAAGGCACCCTATCTTTACTCGTTCGACCTGGAAAATTATGAAGCCGCTTTAAAAGAGGGTTTTAAGGGGGGCTGGTAAATTCAATTTCTAATGTAAATTCGAACAATGAAAAATTCAGTTTTTACAAATAGAGTCTTTTATATTCTTTTGATTTGTTTCATAATTATTTTATTAGTGTATAACTGCGTTATATCTATCAAAGCACGTTATATCTATGGGTTAATACCAATTTTCGTCGAGGTACTTTTACTATCTTTAATTTTTACAAAAAATCGATACGCAAAGTTGACAATCATTATATGGGCAATTTTATTTTTAATAGTTGGATGTGGATCGGGGCTTATCGCAGATTTAATGGACGACTTTAATAATGATTTTTCCACATTTAAAATATATCAATTTATATACAACATTATAGGGTTAGCTATTGGAATTTTAATTATAGATTACACAAAACGAACAGTGATTTTAGTCTCGTCTGACACTGATTTAAATCCAAAAAACTCGGCAAGCTAAGCTAATTGCAAACAACATTACCTTTTTTGGCTTCTTAATGAATCAATACCTTATTAACACATTAATGAAGTTTAACCGGTTACTTTTCTTACCCGCTGTTGTCGCGGCCGTCCATTGCTTCGCGCAGGTCACCTTACCCGTTCCTGTAAACCTGCAGGCTACTTATATTAAAGGTACCCGGACCACCGGCGGCGCGCCCGGCAAAAATTACTGGCAAAACAGCGCCGATTACACCATCAGGGTAAATTTCAACCCGCAAAGCCGCTATCTCAATGGCACGGTATCCATTAGCTACTTAAACAACAGCCCCGACACGCTTACCCAAATTGATTTTAAGCTTTATCCCAACTTGTTCAGGAAGGGCTCCATCCATAATATGCCGATTTTACCAGAAGACCTTACCGACGGCCTTGTAATACAGCAGCTCAGTATCGATCACCAGGACCAGGACGCCAAACAATGGACCGTCGACGGCACCAACATGGCCGTCAAGGTGCCAGCCATCGCGCCAACGCAAACCATCCATTTTGATATTTCCTATTTCTACACGCTCAACAAAACCTCGCATATACGCACCGGGCAGGTGGACACCGGCGCATTCTTTATTGCTTACTTTTATCCCCACATTGCCGTATACGACGATATTGACGGCTGGAACCAGCACCATTACCAGGGCATACAGGAATTTTATAACGATTTTAGCCATTTTAACGTGGAGGTCACCGTGCCGGGCGACTACCAGGTTTGGGCCACGGGCAACCTGAAAAACCCCGGCGAAGTTTATAATGATAAGTTTGCAAAACGATTAGCCGACGCCGCCGAAAGCGATAAGGTAACCAACATCATAACCGAGGGCGACATGCAGGACGGCAACATCACCCGCAACAAACTTTCCAACACCTGGAAATTTGAGGCCGACAGCGTAACCGACATCGCCTTTGCCATCAGCAATCATTATTTATGGAGATCCACCAGCCTGGTTGTGGATCCAAACACCCATCGGCGCACCCGGGTCGACGCAGTTTTTAATCCTGCACACAAAGGTTATTTCGATGTGATCAATTATGCGCGAAAAACCGTGGAGGTCATGAGCTATCAATTCCCCAGGTGGCCCTATCCCTACCCGCACGAAACCGTTTTCGACGGCCTCGACCAAATGGAATACCCGATGATGGTGAACGACGCCCCTTACCAAAAGGCGGAAGACGATATAGAATTGACCGACCACGAAATTTTTCATACCATGTTCCCCTTCTACATGGGTATTAACGAAACCAAATACGCCTGGATGGATGAGGGCTGGGCAACCATCGGCGAGTGGCTGATCAGCTCCATCATCGACCCTAAAATTACCGACCTCTACGCCATTGGCAGCTACGAGGCCAGTGCCGGCAAGGAAGAAGACGCCCCCATCATTACATTAAGCACCCAGCTGGACGGCATGGCCTATCAAACCAACTCCTATCCAAAGCCCGCCTTAGGTTACCTGTATGTGAAGGACATGCTGGGCGATCCCTTGTTCAACAAAGCCCTGCATTATTATATAGCGCAATGGCACGGCAGGCATCCCATGCCCTACGACTTTTTTAATTGCATCAACACCGGCTCGGGCGTTAACCTCAACTGGTTTTGGAAAGCCTGGTTTTTTGACCGGGGCGTGCCCGACCTGGCCATCACCCGGGTAACGCAGGTCAGGAAACAATGCACGGTGGTTATTACCAATATCGGCGGCAAGCCGGTGCCCATCGACCTTACCGTTTTTTATCACGACGGCAGCACCGAACACCACCATCAAAGCATCGCCGGGTGGAAAAGCGGCAATAAAACGTTCACCTTAAGCTTTATTGCCAAACGGAAGATAGATAAGCTGGTTTTAGGAAACGGCTACGACCCCGATGTGCATAAAGCCGATAACGTTTGGATAAACCTGCGTTAATTAGGAAGTCTAAAGTCTTGAGTCGGTAGTCTGGAGTCGGGGATATAGAAGGAAATGAAACCGTTGCAAATTGTAACGGTTTGAAAATGCTGGAAGCAATTAAATGTTAAACCAGCGAATTCGTATCTTTAAAAGTCAAATATCTTAACCACAATAATGGCGAAAAACAAAACGATCAATGTAAAAGGAACGGAGATCGGGCTATTCTCACAAGGGAATGACGACTATATTTCGATTACCGAAATTGCCCGTCATAAAGATAGCGCCAATACCGATTCGATCATTCAGAATTGGCTGCGAAATAGAAATACGATTGAACTGTTAGGCTTTTGGGAATTGATGTATAATCCGGGTTTTAAACCCCTCGAATCCGAGGGGTTTAAAAAGCAGGCGGGGCTAAAACACCACCGAAAGGTGTGCACTGGTTTATATTTTTAAAACGCCAGGCCTCTGCTAACTACTTCGCATCTGACTCTTGACTCTTGGTTCTTGACTCTTGGTTCTCCTACCTAAACACCATCCAAACACTCGCGATTCGCACAGTTTTACCTATCCGTTCGAGTGCAGGGCTACCGCGTTCCCCTCGCTGTCGGTAAAATTAGCCATAAACCCTATCTCGTCGCTGATCTTTGTTTTTGGCATGGTCACTTTGCCGCCCGCGGCTTCCACTTTGCCAAGGGCCGCGCCCAGGTCGGGGTTTCCGTTCAGGTATAGTTTAGCGCCATCCACGCTGGGCTTATGGTAGGGCCCCTGCACCAGCGCCCCCGACACCTTGCCATTCATCGCATCACCCGGGAAATAAGCCATCTTCATCCCCATTACTTCCGTTTCTTCCATGTTCATCGAAAAAATTTCCCCATAAAACTTTTTCGCCCTGGCCATATCGCTTACCGATATCTCAAACCAGTTCAGTGCATTGGTTGAATTGTCCATTTTGTTTGGTTTTTGGTGCTCGTGTTAAAATTAGCGCCCCGTTATTAAGTTATTGTTTAATCAGTAATAAAACAGAAGTTTGAAATATGATTGCTTTCCGTTTGCCTCACCTAAATCCTCTCCAAAGGAGAGGACTTTGAATCCTCAATAGCTCATGTTAGTAAATATTAACAGGCGTTTTTTATCAACAGGCGTTTTCTCATCCAAACTTACAGCCATTTCCCGCTCGATATAGCGTGTAAATACGACAACCTTAGGGGTTGATTGCGACAACCCTTTATCGTAGGTTTGTTTAAAATCAACGAAATCA
>Ga0134126_10013268_pt1 | contig 10409 bp, 12 predicted proteins | sample KB31752_FD_96881 | JGI IMG/M metagenome (GOLD analysis project Ga0134126, IMG submission 96881) | Terrestrial soil microbial communities with excess Nitrogen fertilizer from Kellogg Biological Station, Michigan, USA - KB3-175-2 | ecosystem: Environmental > Terrestrial > Soil > Unclassified ...
GCCGCTCGTTTTGTGCAGGGACCTGCACGTCGAATCGCGGACCACACCCGCCAGGAGCGGACTCGCACGTCTATTCTCGATCATACACAAGGATGCTCTGAGGCTTGCTTTGACCGACCAGATGCACGGTCACCGTCAAGGTCTTGAGATCTCTAGAAAGCTCGATTCGCCGGGTGTCCGTAATTGTGCCTTTGAATTTCTCTGTGATTTCCAAACTGCGCTCGTTCACGCGGCGGCCCGAATAGGTAGTGCCTTTGTCCCCTCCGTTCGCATCGAGGTCCGGATAATCGTTCCCATCTAACTTGATCCTCTTAACCATTTCTTGATCGGAACGTTTAAATGACAGGCCCTCACCCTCGTAGGGCTGGATCTGGAGCTCGATCCCCGCCTTCACTGTCGCGCTCTCGCTGTCCCATGTGCCTGGAAAACCTGAAATCCCCCCCGTCCGCTCGTACACATAGGGCAAGACCAATGTCGAACCGTTGGGCAAAGGTTGCGAGAACAATGTCGTACCGTCGGGCAAATATTGCGTAAAGGCGTCGTTCAGCGTTTTGCCGTCTTCGGAAAGCGTCCATTGCGCCACGAGGAGCGTGCGACCCTTCATCTTGCGGACGACCTCCCAGCTGTTGGGTCCTTTGACCGTGACCGACAAGGTGGTTCCGCTCAGAGCTGGCTGGTCACTCCCATCGGCCACGACCGTGTCCACTTCGCCGGGGCCAAAGGTGAAGGTGTATCGGTTTGTTCCTGCGACCTCAACCTTCATTTCGTCGTAGAGTTTGCTCTTGGACGGATTCACCTTCCATTTGCCTACGAACGGATTGTCGGCCGCCCATAGTGTGCCTGTCATCAGGCAGCCGGCCAGCAGCAACTGAAGAGTACGACTTAACATTCAAATCTCCCGGTTATGCGCGTCCGGCTCCGGCTCCGCTTGCCAACTGCGACTAATGTTTGTGCCCAAGCCGGGCGGCGCCGCCCACGTACGTCCAGCGAAGAATCTGGCGACGATAAGCACGGCTAACAAACTCAGCCTTCTGTTCATGGCCCCTCCTCTAAAGGAACGATGAACCTTACGCAGACCTTGGGTCAGACTCAATGATTAGCCGACGAACCATCGCGCTTGCGTCGTGAAGCTGCCCCCGCGGCGACGGAATGAGCTACCGCCGGCACGGCCTACCTAAAGGCGACCGCTGAACGTACGGGGAACTTAGCTGGCTTGAATGACGTTTCTTTCCGTAAACCTCCTCGTAGGTTGCGTCTAAGACTTAGGCAATCATCGGCCATTATGTGGCGCCGATCCGCGCAAATCCCGACTCTTGTTTACTCCCGGCGGCAAGCATCGCCCGATTACGCGGCCCTTGGTCCCCTAGGCGCAGCCCGCACCGAGTGGCCAAACGCGCCGCTGGCACAATCGTTGCTGTGAGGTCAGCAAGGACCCGTCGAAGTCGCCCTGATGATCGGCGACCGGTGCGGCGCTGCCTCGCGGCGTGCGGCCTCGACGTGCCCAGTGCATCGTCGAGGGAGTTGTCCGGCCATGACGGAACGACCGCAGTCGCCAGGAGAGGAGATCGCCAACAGCTTGAGCCATGGGCTCGGGTTCGTGGCTGCCTTGGCTTCGGCGCCGATCCTCGTGCTGACGACGGCGCAAACCGGCAGGACGCTGAACGTCATCGGTGCGGCAATCTTTGCCGTAACGATGGTGCTGCTCTACTGCGCATCCACGATCTACCACGCGGTGCCGCACCCGCGCACCAAGGCCTTGCTCAAGAAGCTCGACCACGGCGCGATCTTCCTGCTGATCGCCGGCACCTATACGCCGTTCACGCTTGGCGCGCTGAACGGTCCGTGGGGTTGGTCGCTGCTGAGCGTGGTCTGGGGGTTGGCCGTCGTCGGTGTCACTCTCAAGGCCTTCGACCGCATCGAGCATCCGTTCGCCTCGCTCGGTCTTTATCTGCTGATGGGATGGCTCTGCCTGGTAGCGCTCGAGCCGCTCCTCGAACGCGTTCCGCCGCAGGGGCTGCTGCTGCTCGGTGCGGGAGGCTTTGCCTACATGGCGGGTGTCGGGTTCTTCGCCACCGATTCCAGACTGCGATACGGGCACTTCATCTGGCATCTGTTCGTGCTGACCGGCACGGGCTGCCACTTTTTCGCGGTGCTGGGGTACGCTGCCTGAGCCCGAGACGCGGCCGGGTCCTGGCTGACGTTCTGCTGTCGCCGGCTGCCTGTTGCGTCAAGCCTTGGCGCCTCACGTTAAACTGCGCCGTCCCCATGAGAAAACTCCCAAGCAGCACGTGGGCGGAAGCTCGCGACGCGATAGGTCGAGGAGCCGATTGCGCGGCAAAAAAGGAAGACGATGACGTCGGATGAAGACCCCAAAGCATCGGCCGTCGACAATACGGACCGGGAGACGGCCGTGCAGTCGATGGCCCATATGACGATTGCCAAAGCTCATCTGCGGGAATTGATCAAGGCCCGCGTGCACACCCGCGCGGCATCACGCGCATTCAAGCATCTCGATCGGGCGATGGAAATCCTGACCGAGGCAATCCGGGGCGACGCTGCGAAGGACCAGTAGCCTCCAGGTCGCTGGCGGTTAATCGACCGCCGACCGAAGCGTCTCGAACGCGACCCCGAGCTCGTCGATGTCGAGAACCGCGTCATCGGCGATGAATCCGATCAATCGCGGATGGTCGCGCCCTCCGGTCAGCCGCTGCCAGCCCTGCGCAGCGCGAAAGACGAGCTTGGATTCGGTGGTGAAGCTGCCGAGGCTGTACGCATAGTAGACGTGGCGCAGCTGCTCGCTCTTGTCGCGCAGCCACGTGGCGTGCAAAAGCCCGATGCAACGCGATACGGCACAAGCGGCCTCGCGCTGAACCTGCTTTTGCCGCCAGACCGACCCATCGTGAGGCGCAAGCCTCGACTCGGGCAGCTTGCCGTCCGGCGACAAGGGCTCGACGAGCACGACGTCGATGGCGCGGCCGCGGCTGCGGTAACTCAGGCTGATCGATTCGGTTCTGCTCGACGGGTCGACGGTCCAGCTATCCGCCGGCTTGACGAGCTCCCACCCGGCAATGCTCTGCGCCGACGCGAGGGCCGGCGCTCCGCGCGGCGGCCGCAGCTCATTCGCGGGCAATGCGGCGGCGCTGCCGCCGATCAACAGCATCGACAAGCCGGCCAATACCGGACCGAATCGCCTGATCGAACGGCCCGCTTCGGCCGCATCGAGGGTCGGCGTCTCCGGCTCGACGTCGCCTTTCAGCCGGCTCAGGACGTAGAACAACAGACCCAGCGTCGCAAACAAGGCCATCCATTGAATCGTGCCATGCGCGGTGAGCTCCATTTGCGATCCGCGTATCCAGTCGATGAGCACGATCGCGTTGACGCGGACGACATTGGAAACGATACCAAGAAAAGCGCCGAGCGCCGCAAGCAAGAAGATCTTGAAGAACGAGCGATAAAGCAGGCAGCCGAAGCTGTAGCCCAGAAATGCGCCCAGCGTCACGAAGGCGAGACCGGAACATTCATCGACGACGATGTATCGATTCGCACCGATGAAGATCACGAACCCTTCCACCGAGTGCGGCAAGTGCGCCACAACGGCGAACAACTCGATCGCCTTGACGGTGAGCACCCTGAGCGGCGTCTCGAGCACATCGCCTGACGGAACCATCAGGAACAGCAGCCCGAAAGTGGGAAACAGCTTCCAGTACGACTTCCAGCCCAGCGTCGACATCGCCACCCCCTGCAGCGCCAGGACGAACGCGAAGTGCCGACCGACATCGATGTTCGTCAGCGACGCCGCGCCCCAGCAGGCGGCGGCAACGATCACCACCCAGATCCCCGTGAGGTCGGGTTGCGGACGAATCGCAACGCCTGTCGATCGCTGCTGCCAGCCCAGCAGGTAGACGACCATCGGCAGCACGAGCCAGGCGTACTGGTACGCCTCGTGCGTTCGCCACACGGTCGTCATATCGAGCACGGTCGGCCACATCGCGACGCAAACCAGGATGCCCCCGGCGATGCCGCCCAGCAATGCCTCCTTGCCGCGCGCAATCATCGCGGCGAGCGGCGGGGCCACCTTTTCCGGCACGGCCGCTTCGGGCTCGGGACTGTCGACCAGGCCTTGTCGGAAACGGAATGGCTGCTGCAGCACGCGCAGCAACCGGGCATCGCCGGGGCGCCGGAAATAATCGAGGCCGAAACGCGGGACTTTCGCGTCCTGCGGATCGACGTAAGTGACGAACAATCGGTCCCAGACGGTCAGGACCGATCCGTAGTTGCTGTCGGTCTCCGCCCGCAGGTCCGAATGGTGCACGGCGTGCTGCGATGGCGTGACGATGACGCTGCGCAGCAGGCGATCGAGCGAAGGATCGAGCCGAAGATTGGCGTGCGAATACAGCGCCACCACGGTTGCAGCCAGGAGGTAGAACCCTACCGCGGCGGCCGGCAGTCCCAACGCGGCGATCAAGCCCATCATGACGACGGTGCCGAGGATGAATTCCAGCGGATGGTGCCGCTCGGAGGTCGTAACGTCGATGTGCGTATCGCTGTGGTGCACCAGGTGCATGCGCCACAGCCATGGGATGCGATGGAAGAACCGGTGCTCCCAGTAGCGCCACAGGTCCAGCAGCGCAAACGTCAGCAGCAGCTCGGCGGCGAAGGGAAGCCCCATTCGGGACACGGCGCCGGGCGCCTGGTGCAGCGCAAAAGCGTAGATCCCGATCGGCAGCACCAGTGTGTCGACCACGTTGCCGATGACGAACAGGCCGATGTTGCTGGTCCAACGTCTGGCGATCTGGACCGGCTGCCGTTGCAGCGCGCGAACGCGCTCGAGCAGAACGAGCGAAACCGCTATTCCCACGAAAACGAGTTGGTAGAGAATCTCGAATTCTTGGGTCATCGGCTGCGGGTTCTGATGCGCCGGCCCGAGCGCGCGGATCGCCGGGCTGGCGTGGCATCAACGAGGGACGGCGCACTGCGGCCGGCGTGCCGTCCGCGGCGAAGGACGGGCCGCTCGCTGGGGGCGGCGGCATCGGGCGCCCGTATCGGCATCCCGGTCCTGGCAAAAAGCCCGACTACCGCTGCTTCTTGCGCTTGACGATATAGATACCGACCGCCAGGCTCAGCGCGGAGACGCCCAGCAGGCCGACGCTTGCGATCGGCAGAACCGAACCCAGCGGCGAGCCCAGAAAGAATCCGAGCGTCGCACCCAACGGGCCGCCCAGCGTCAAGCCCAGCCCGCGGCCGAGCGCCGTTCCGAGCGGAACCGTGGGACCGGCCAGCGCGACATTGGCCGCCGCGGCTGCCAGGACGGCAACGATAGGTTTTGCTGCGTTCACAGTTTCCTCTCCCAATGACCCGCTGGTACGGCAGCGACGATTACCGTTGTTTCTTGCGTTTGACGATATAGATACCGAAGGCCAGGCTCGCCGCGGAGACGCCGAACAGACCGACGCTCGCGAGCGGCAAGACCGAGCCGAGCTGCGATCCCAGCAAATCGCCCAGCGCCACGCCCAGCGCACCGCCGAGTCTGTTGCCCAGGTTTTGGCCCAGAGGCTCGCCCAGCGGTGTTCCCAACGCCACGGCCGCTGCCATGGCCGCATTTGCCGTCGAAGCCGCCGCAGCGGCGACGATCCATTTAGCTGCTTTCAAGGTCCCTCCCATGGCGATGCGGCCGCCGCGGCCGTCAGGACGACTCTTGGAGCGTTGTCCCGGCCGTAGACTTCGCGCGAGCTCGCTGAGCGCACGTTCCGTGCCTGGAGTGATTTTCCCTTATTAATCATTGACAAGGCTTGGAGGTCCTCGCCTCGACTGGCGGCGAGCGTAAAGTATTTCGACGCCCACCGGGTAGCCGACGTTGCCGTCTCCCGCCGATGCCGATCGCATCGCGTCACGGGCTGCCGAATCCGACGACTCTTTAGCGTGGCGCTTTGGCGGCTTTGGATAACAGACGCGGGACCTGACGACGCAGGCTCTGGTGCTGCTTTTTGATGAACTGATAGCACTCGCATGCCTGCCGCTCAAGGCCCTTGCGGTCCAGAACCACGATATGGCCGCGCCGATATCGGATCAGGCCGAGGCGCTGCAGGTGCGACGCGGCGATCGAAATTCCGGAACGACGCGACCCGAGCATGGCGGCGATCGTCGTGTGCGACATCACGAGCTCGTGCGGCTGTGCGTACTCGTCCATCGTCAATATCCAGCGCGCGAGTCGCTGCTCCACCCTGTGATGCTGCGAGCACGCCACCGACTGACTGATCACCGCCAGCGCCGCCTGCGTGTACTGGAGCAGAACGCGCTGCAGCGGGGTGCCGAAACGCAGCTCCGCGCGCAGAGCGCGCGAGCTCATGCGCAGCGCGGCGCCGGGAAGCTGGACGACGGCCTTGTCCGGCGTGGCGATCGTGCCGAGGAATATGTTGATCCCCACCATCCCTTCGCGGCCGACGAGGCCGACCTCGACGGTACGGCCGTCCTCGAGCGTGTCGACCATCGCTACGACCGAGTCCTCGGGGAAATAGACGTGCTCGATTTTCTGATTGGCGCGATAGACGACCGCGCCGCTCTTCAAGTCGACGCGCTGCATCTTGTCGGCCAGACGCCGGTATTCGGTCTTCAGAAGCGCGCCGAGTATGCCGTTGGTGACCTCGACTTCCAGGCCCGACGGCCAGTTCTTCTGAGTCATGGCAACGGCTGCGACCAGCCCGAGTGATGGCGCAAACGCATGCGCCGCGTCCGACGACTCTAAGATATTGGGCGCCGCTTTACAAATGCCGTGGGCGGAGCCCGGGCGGCCCGCAGCGTGCGCGGCACGCTAACGCTCCCGTCTGCCTGCTGCGCGGCTCGTCGCCCGTGAGCGGCTATGCGCCCATTGCGCAGTACGCTCCAGGCGGCGGAGCGCGCATTTCGAAATCCCGTTCACCAGCGCCACACCTGATCGAAGCGCTCGATCGCTTCCGGAATCCCGGCCCGGCTGAGCTTTTCGATGCCGGCGACGAGGCTGTCGGCCGGCAGCGCGCGTTCCCGCATATCTTCTTCGACCGCGAACACCGCGACCTTCGCGGCGATCAGTCGAGCGAGGTCCTCGTCGAGCCGCGGTGGATGCGCGACCCGCCTGTCGCCGAAGGCGAGCCCCGCCGCATCCTGGCCTCGCACCGCATAGTTGACCGCGTTGCCGCTCAAAAGAATGCTGACCTCGGCGCCGTTGTTCCGCAGCGCGTGATTGAGCCACAGTATGGTGTCGTCCTGCTCCTCCAGCGTAGCCCGATACGCGGTATCGACGATGCTCAATATCTTCATGACCGCTCCTAATGCGTGGGAATGACGATGACGCCGTCGCTCAGCTTCACGGCTTCGAAAAAATCCTTCGGGCTGCCCCGTCGTGGCCCATCGATCGTCTCGCCGGCGCCGCGCTCGTCGACGCATAGCCCGCAATTGATCCAGTCGAGCTTGGCGCCGGTCTGCCGCGCCAGTGCGAACAGCCCCGCAATCCAATCCTTGGTCGTCGGATGCTCCTCCTGCTCCACTGTCGTTCCCTTGACCGGATTGGCGTGCGGTTGCTGCGCCTTCATCGTCATGCTGACCGCTCCTTCATAGGCGAAGACGGTCACTACCTGCGCCTGGCGGAGCGCCGCGTCGATGATGCGCAACGCCGTTGCCGTCGTGGCGCTTTCGTACGGCGGGTCCATGATCGCCACGGTGAGATTTTTGCCGATCGTCATTTGTCGCTCCTCGAGGTCAGTGCCAGATCACTCTGGTTTGCGGCGTCAGCGCCAGGCTGACCAGACGGTCGATGCCGCTCGGCTCGATACCGGAAGCAAGCCGGTCGACCGCTCGCTCGCGCAATGCAAAGGCGTCGGCAACGACTGCGACGCCGGCCCTGGCGAGGTCGCTGTAGCCGCCGGCGTGCGACGCGCCTTCACGCGCGGCGAGCACCGCGTTTTGCACCAGGAACAGCGTCACTTCATGCGAGCGCCGCCGTACGCCGCCAACTAGATCCAGAAACCGCGCGCAATCCGCGCATTCGTACGGATCGCGCGATTCGACAAAGACGAATCTGGCCATCGAAACCTCCTTTAACGCGGCGGGCGCCGCAATCGAGCCTCCGCAGGACGCCATCGCAGGGGCGGCGTAGTGACGCAGGACGAGGCCGATACTACGGACCCCACCGGCGGCGCAACAGCCGCAGTGACGTGCAATTGTTATGGGTACAGAAAGCTCGTCGACGAACTGTTATGCTTATGCAGCTGCGCTTCTGTACCTTGCGAAACATGCATTCTCGCGGAGGATCGTGCGATGACCCCGGACGCCGCGCCTTCCCTGCCTCTCTACCAGCGGCTCGCCGATGAGCTCTCGACGCTGATCCGCCGAGGCCAGCTCGCACCCGGGGAGCGGCTCCCCTCGGTGCGGCGCATGGCGACGCAGCGCAGGGTCAGCGTGTCGACGGCGCTGCAGACCTTGCGCACGCTGGAATGCTCGGGACTGGTCGAGGCTAGACCGCAGTCGGGCTACTTCGTACGGCCCCGCGCACGACGCTTCGAGGAGCCGCTGACCAGCGGCCCGCCGGCGGAAGCGGGATTCGTCGGTATCAGCGGCATGGTCGCCCGCGTACGCGCGGCCGCGCTGGATCCGGCCATCGTGCCGCTCGGCACCGCGAGCCCCGGCGCCGAGCTGTTCCCGGCGCATCGCCTGCAGCAGATCACGGCGTCGGTGGTTCGCCGCAAACCCGCGCTGCTGACGACCTACGGATTTGCCCCGGGCCATCCGGCGTTTCGTCACCAGCTGAGCCGGCGCTACCTCGAATGGGGGGTCGGTATCGCCGAAAACGAATTCGTCGTCACGCACGGCTGCACCGAAGCCGTAGCGCTCGCGCTGCGCGCCGTCGCCGCGCCCGGCGACACGATCGCGCTCGAATCGCCGACCTACTATGGCACCCTGCAGGCGATCGAGACGATGGGACTCAAGATCATCGAGATTCCAACGCATCCGCGCGAGGGGATCTCGCTCGAGGCGCTCGACGTGGCGATCCGCCACCACGATCTGAAGGCCGTCGTGCTGATGGCCAACGTCAGCAACCCGCTGGGCAGCATCATGCCCGACGAGCGCAAGCGGACGCTGGTGAGCACGCTCGAGGCGCGCGGCATTCCGGTGATCGAGGACGACATCTACGGCGATCTCCATTTCGAGCCGCCGCGCCCTCTGCCGCTGAAGGCATTCGAGAGGAACGGCGGCGTCATGCTCTGCTCGTCGTTCTCCAAGTCGTTGGCCCCGGGCTTGCGCGTCGGCTGGATCGCGCCGGGCAGATATCTGGCCAAGATCGAGTTGCTCAAGTTCGTCAACACGCTGACGACGCCTGAAGTGCTGCAGATCGTGCTCGCCGAATTCCTCGCCCAAGGCGGCTATGACCACCATCTGCGCAAGGTCCGGCGGCTGTTCGCGAACCAGGTACGGCAGGTCACCGACGCAATCGCCAGCCATTTTCCCGAAGGCACGCGGGTGACCCGTCCCCTCGGCGGATTTGTTGTCTGGGTCGAGCTGCCCGGCCGGATCGATACGATGCAGCTCTACGACGCGGCCCTGCACCAGGGTTTCAGCTTCGCGCCCGGCCGGCTGTTCTCAGCGAGTGACCGGTATCGAAACTGCCTGCGCTTGAGTTGCGGCCACTCTTGGAGCGAGCGCACCGAGCAGGCGATCGTCAGGCTCGGACAGCTGGTGCGCGAGGGCGCTGGAACAGCGTCTTAGCGCTGTGCCGATTGGCTGCTGCGCGCCTCGTCATTGGCGCGCTGGGCGCGGATCAGCCGCTGCGCCTCGAGGCACCAGTGCTTCTTGATGCTGTGCCAGACATCGGCCGCCCACAGCACATGCGAGTCGTCGCCGCCGGGGATCGTCGCGGCGTCGACGTCCTTGGCACTCCGGTAGGCGTTGATCCAGTCGCGCTTGCGCGGCTCGTCCACCAGGTAGTCGGTATTCGGCACCGTCACGTGGTTGTACCCGATCGGAAGATTGATGTTGTGCACCTTGGCCTTGCCGGTCTGACGGTACAGGTCATAGGCCGTCGCTCCGGAAGGCGGCGTAAGCGCGATCGGATCGGCAGCGATCGAGTAGCCGGTGAATTCCTCGACGCTGTCAGGAATCGCGCGCAGGCGTCCGGCGAGACTCCAGCCGGTCGGCGCCCAGAATTCCAGGCCTCCGGCGCCGACGACCGACGCGTATGAGAGCTGGATGCCGATGACCGGACGCTGGGTCCGCGTCACCGGGTCGTAGATCGTCTCGCGGTTCTCGGACTGGTCGGTGACCGGATTCCACACCGGAATGCGATCGCCGAAATCGCCGGCCAGCTCGTGCAGCACCTTGACCGTCTGCATGCCGCCCTGGCTGTGACCGATCAACATCGGGCGCACGCCGTCGTGCTCGTA
>Ga0134126_10013270_pt1 | contig 10408 bp, 10 predicted proteins | sample KB31752_FD_96881 | JGI IMG/M metagenome (GOLD analysis project Ga0134126, IMG submission 96881) | Terrestrial soil microbial communities with excess Nitrogen fertilizer from Kellogg Biological Station, Michigan, USA - KB3-175-2 | ecosystem: Environmental > Terrestrial > Soil > Unclassified ...
GGTACAAGACCCGGCATTTCGACCGCATCGTCGACGAGGTGCAAGGCTTCTTCGAGGTGCACCGCGCACTGGGCACCTATCCCGGTGGTATCGACGTCGAGATCACCGGCGAGAATGTCACCGAGTGTCTCGGTGGTGCGCAAGACATTTCGAAAAACGACCTCAGCGGACGTTACGAAACCGCCTGCGACCCACGGCTGAACACCCAGCAGTCGCTGGAATTGGCGTTCCTGGTCGCGGAGATGCTTCGCGACTAGTGGCGACCCGCTTCGGCGACTAGAGCAGTCCGGCCACGTTGCTGCCGACGGTCCAGGCCGCGGCGGCAGCCATCCCGGTGATCGACAATACGACCGCGATCCAGACCAGCATCATGCGTCGGGCCCGCTCGCGCTCGAAGGCGAACTCGATCAGGTCGATACCGGCGAATCGCCTTGCCGCGTCGTGGGATTCGGCCGGCCGGCCCTGCGGGTCACGGATCAGCTGACGGGTTGGCCGGTGCACCGGCGGACGCGCGGCCGGCGGCTGACGCAGGTCTGGGGTGCGGCGCTGGTCGGTCGTGACGTGGCTGCGCTGCGCCGCGGCCGACCGGTGTTGCGCCGAGTTGCGTGGCGTGGGCACCCGAAAGTCGGGCAGCTGCAGTGCGTCGGCGATCGCGTCCAATTCGGCGCCCATCTGCTGGGCGTCGGCGTACCGATCGACGGGGTTGCGTGCGGTTGCGCGCTCGATCAGGTCGTCGAATTGTGCAGGCACTCCGGTGATCACGCCGCTCGGCGGCGGCACGTCGGTGTCCAATCGCTGATAGGCGACCGATAACGATGTGTCGCCGGAGAACGGCGTTTGCCCGGTCAGTAGCTCGTAGGCGACGATTCCGGCCGCGTAGACATCGCTGCGCGGGCTGGCATTTCCGTCTTTGACCTGCTCGGGGGAGAGGTAGGCCGCGGTGCCGAGAATGACGCTGGTGGACGTGATTCCGGCCTCGGCGACGGCGCGCACCAACCCGAAGTCGACGATCTTGACGTCGCCCTCGTCGGAGATCAACACGTTCTCGGGTTTGACGTCGCGGTGCACCAGGCCGGCGCGATGCGCGGCGGCCAGCCCGCCCAGCACCGGGCGCAGCACCGCGGCGACCGCATGCGGTGGCATCGGCCCGCGCTCGGTCAGAAGTTCGCGCAGTGTGCCGCCCTCGACCAGCTCCATCACCAGGAACGGGTGCCGGGCGTCCAGGCCCTGGTCGTAGACCGCGACCAGCCCAGGGTCCTTCAGGCGGGCCACGCTGCGGGCCTCCAGCTGGAAACGGGTCAGGAACTGCTCATCGCCGGCGTAGCGGGAGTCCATCACCTTCAGCGCCACCGGGCGGTCCAACCGGGTGTCGAGGCCGCGATACACCGTCGAGGTGCCGCCGGTGGCGATCTTGGTCGCAACGCGATAGCGCCCCTCGAGCAACACGCCCTCGAGATCGTCGCTTGCCGCTGCAGTCACGCGCCCATCGTAGGCGCCGTGCGGTGCTGGGCCCGAAACCTTTACGCCGCGAGCCTGACCTTGCGGTGCGTGCGGTCGTACACTACTTCGGGTGAGCAGGATTCCGGCTGGGGACGATGTTCTCGACCCCGACGAACCGACCTACGATCTTCGCAATGTCGCCGACTTGCTCGGCGTGGCGGTGAGCAAAGTGCAGCAGCATCTGAAAGAAGGCCACCTGGTCGGGGTGCGGCGTGCCGGTGACGTGGTGATCCCGCAGATTTTCTTCAACAGCAGCGGCGAAGTGGTCAAGAGTCTGCCGGGGCTGCTGGTGGTCTTGCGCGACGGCGGCTACCAGGACACCGAGATCGTCCGCTGGCTGTTCACCCCCGATCCGTCGCTGACGGTGACGCGGGACGGCTCGCGTGACGCGCTCAGTAACGCCCGCCCCGTCGACGCGTTACACGCTCACCAGGCGCGCGAAGTGCTGCGCCGCGCGCAAGCTATGGCGTACTGACCTCTGCCGCCGCGGGCCGGTCCAGGGTGCGCCAGACGAACAGCGCGATCGCCGTCGCCAACAGCACATGTGGCCACGAGTACATCCCGTGGGCCCCATCGGGTTTGAAGATGACCATGATCCACGTCGAGAACGCCGCGATCGACGCGACCGCGCGGCGTGACTGGGCAAGCGGGGCTATCACCGTCAGCGGCCAGGAGTAGTACCACGGCAGGGCGGCCGGCGCGAACAGCACCACCACGAGCATCACCCACGCGATTCCGGTGAGTGCCTCGCGGTCGTCGTGGCGGAACCGCCACCACAACAGCGGCAGTGCGATCGCGATGATCGCGATCCCGATCGCGCGGGTAACCTGCAGCGTCCCATAGAAACTCACTGAGAAGAACAAGCCGCCGACAGCGTGAACCAGGTTCGCGGTCGCTGTCGGAACGCTCAGCCAGTTGATGATTTTCACCGAGCCGGCCAACGCGGTGAGCCAGCCGAGTCCCACTCCGGCCACCCCGGACAGCACGGCGAACACCGCGACGACAATCAGCACCGACGCGCCGGATGCCATCGAAAACGCCCGCAGCGGCCGGTATTCGCGACGATCACGCAGATGGCGCATCCACACCCAGACCATGAACGGCAGCGCGAGCCCAGCGGTGGCCTTGACCGCCATCCCCACCGCGATCACGGCGATGCCGGCGATGTGGCGCCGCTCGAACGTCAGCGCGATGCCGGCGGCCATCAGGCCCACCATCAACATCTCGTTGTGAACGCCACCCATCAGGTGGATGATCACCAGCGGGTTGAGCACGCAGATCCACAGCGCGATAGGCACATTCGCGCCGATGTGCCGTGCGATCCGCGGGGTCGCCCAGACCAGCAATGCCAGCCCGGGCAGCATGCACAAGCGCAGCAGCATCGTCCCGGCGATCACGTGATTGCCGACCAGCATCGTCACCAGCCTGGCGATCATGATGAACGCCGGGCCGTAGGGTGCGGTAGTGATGGTCCAGATCGGACTGACGTTGTCCAGCAAGGGATTCGGATTGTCAATCGGCCCGACGGCGTAAGGATCCAGCCCGTCGCGCAGCAGTGCGCCCTGAGCAAGATACGAGTAGGTGTCGCGGCTGAACAGCGGCACCGACAGCAGCAGCGGCCCCAGCCAGAACGCGGCGCTGGCGACCATGGCGTATTCGCTTGCGTTACCGGCCAATGCGCGTCGGCCGAGCCAAAGCCAGGCGCTCAGCATCAACGTCACGCCGATCCACAGCAGAATGGACGACAGCACCAGGCCGTGCCCGTAGCGCAGCCAGGACAAGTGCAACGACTCCAGCAGCGGGTCGTGCTGCTTAGTGCTGCCCGAGCCCAGTCCGCCGGTCGTGATGAGAACCGCGCCAAGGAAGCCCAGTAGCGCGGGCCGGCCCTCGGCGGCTAGGGCGAACGTCCGCAGCCGCGAAAGCTGTTGGGGTGCAGCGATAGTCGAGTCAGGAGCCGGCGCGGACGTCGGAATGGACATGGGCGTCAGGCCGATCGGTTCGCGGCCAGGTCGGCGAGGTCGGCGAGCCCCACCTTGGCCGCGGCGTGGATGGGTGCGTCGGCGACCAAATCCAGTGCGCGACGGGTCAGGGTGGCGATCTGGTCCTCGACGGTTGCCAGCGCGCCGACCCGCTCGATGACGTCGCACAGCTCGCGCGCCTGGGTGTTGCTCAAGTCCGTTCCCACCGAGGCGCGTAACAGCTTGGCGGCAGCCGGATCTGACGCGTCGGCCAACTCCAGTGCCGTCGCCAGCAACACGGTTCGCTTGCCGGCGCGCAGGTCGTCCCCGGACGGCTTGCCGGTCACGACCGGATCGCCGAACACGCCCAGCACGTCGTCGCGTAGTTGAAATGCCACGCCCAGCTGATCGCCGACCTCGTGGAACAGCGTGTGGACGTCGGGCCGGTCGGCCGCCGCGGCAGCCCCCAACTGCAGCGGCCGCGACACCGTGTACGAAGCGGTCTTGTATGTGTTGACGGCCATCGCCGAGGCGATCGACTCCGCGGCGCCGGCCTCGGCCACGATGTCGAGGTACTGCCCGGCGAGGACCTCGGTGCGAATATCGGCCCAGACCCGGCGCACTCGGTTGCGGGCACCGGGCGGCAGTTCGACGCCGGCGACGATGTCGTCAGCCCACGCCAGCGCCAGATCCCCGAGCAGGATCGCCGCCGACATCCCGAACCGGTCGGCCGACCCGCGCCATCCACGGCCGCGATGCAATTCGGCGGACTGGATGTGCATGGTCGGTCGCCCGCGTCGAGTCGCCGAATCGTCGATCACGTCGTCGTGCACCAGCGCCGAGGCATGCAGCAGTTCCAGCGCGGCGAATAACAGCAGCGCCTGCTCGTCGGCGTCGTCGTTGGAGACCGCCCGCCAGCCCCAGTAGGCGAAGACCGGGCGCAGCCGCTTGCCCCCGCCGAGGACGAAATCCTGCAGGCCGGCCGTCAGCGCGTCGAACTCGGCTCCGATGTGGGCGGCCTCGGTTCGACGGTCACGCAGATACCTGCGCAGCCGGTCGGTGACGGCGTCGGCCAGCTCGACGGTTGCCGCTGCTCCTGCGCTCAGCGCGACACCTCTTCTGAGTCCCTGGTGATCATGGCCCGCCAAGTCTATTCGGCACGGCGATGTGCAGCGGGTTTTGCCCGCCTCGGGTCGGCCCGGAGGAGCGGTGAACGGGCGTCACTATGCTGTCGTGAAGCACGATGCCGGGTGGCCTGCTGTGGCGGGGGACTAGTCGTTGAATGAGGAGCAGCTCGTTGACTTTGAACACCATCGCGCTTGAGCTGGTGCCGCCGAACCTCGAAAGCGGTACCGAGAAAGCTCTCGAAGACGCCCGCAAAGTGGTGCAGCTGGCGGCGAAATCCGGGATCGACGGCCGGATCGGGCACGTGATGATGCCCGGGTTGATCGAAGAAGACGACGACCGGCCGATCGAGATGAAGCCCAAGCTCGACGTGCTGGACTTCTGGTCGACGATCAAGCCCGAGCTGCCAGGAGTGCGCGGATTGTGCAGTCAGGTCACGGCTTTCATGGACGAGCCTGCGCTGCGTCAACGGCTCGGTGCTCTGGTCGGCGCCGGGATCGATGGCATCGTGTTCGTCGGTGTACCGCGCACGATGGCCGACGGCGAGGGCTCCGGCGTCGCGCCGACCGACGCGCTGTCGATTTACCAAGGGCTGGTTGACAATCGCGGCGTGATCCTCATTCCCACTCGCGAAGGCGAGACGGGCCGGCTGAATTTCAAGTGCGAGCAAGGCGACCTTCGCGCAGACGCAGTTGCTGTATTCCGATGCGATCGTGGGCTTTTTGACCGACTTCGCCAAGCAGACCGACCACCGCCCGGAGATCCTGCTGGGGTTCGGGTTCGTGCCGAAGCTCGAGGAGAAGATCGGCTTCATCAACTGGCTGATCCAGGACCCTGGCAACCCGGCCGTCGCCGAGGAGCAGGCGTTCGTCACCAAGCTCGCGAATACCGAACCGGCGCAACGGCGCGCGCTTCTGCTGGATCTGTACAAGCGGGTGATCGATGGCGTCGCCGAGTTGGGCTATCCGCTGAGCATCCATCTGGAAGCCACCTACGGCAATTCCGCGCCGGCGTTCGAGACGTTCGCCGAGATGTTGGACTACTGGTCACCGACCCGCTGACCGGGGTCAGCTGGACGGCGGATCGCTCGGTCCAGCGATCTTCGGCGACTGGTCGCGGCTGAACCAGGCCAGGCCCGCTACGGCGCCGGCGACCGCAAGCGATGCCAACGCCAGCCACAGCGCCGCACCCTGGAATGAGCGGGTGCTCGGGTCGGTGTAGCGGGCCTGCGCGCTGAGCACGCTGACCACGCCGGGCTTGAGTTTCCACTGCACGGTCTGCTCGTCGACGCGATCGCCGTTGGTGGAGGTCACCGACCCCGGGAACGCGACGGACAGCTCCACGTCGGCGTCGGGATCGTTCAGCGACGTCAGGTCCGCGCGTCCCTCGAGGATCACCAGGTCGCCGGCTCTGCGCAGCGATAGGTTTACGCCCTGCGCGTCGGAGTTCATCCGCGCCAGCTCCGGCAATTCGGCGAACGTCAAGTCGGAGAACGTGGCCTGCGATCCCACATAGCCGTCGCGGTCGTACTTGGACACCGCGACTTTCTGGCCGAACGCCAGATTGGGATCCAGCTGCGGACCGTTGTCTTTCTCGTTGCGAGGCTTGGACGCCGCGATGATGTCACCGGAGACCAGGTCCTCGGGGGAGATGGTGATCGATGCCTTGATCCGCACACACCCGGCCAGCATGGGGATCACCAGCAGTAGCAACGCCCACGCCGTGAGTCGATGGCCCGCCGGCCGTGCCATGTAACCCCGGGACGAGTGCTGTATACCGCTGGCGCGCACCAGGTCATCGTGCCAGACCACGACGGAGCCGGTGCCACTACAGCGGCAGCTGGCGGCCCAGAATCGCGAACGCCCGTGGATCGCCGGTGAAGTGATAGCCGCGGATCACGTCGTTGAAGCCCAGTCGCCGATAGAGCCGCCAGGCCCGATTGGATTCGCCGTTGGACTCCGGCGTCGACAGCAAGACGTTGGCTTCGCCGCGTTCGGACAGCAGCCGACGGGCCAGCGCCTCGCCGATGCCGCGGCCCTGCGCCCGGGGGGCGATATGTAGCTCGGTGAGCTCGAAATAGCTGGCCATCAGCTTGGCGATATCGGGGTCGGGGTAGCCGCTGCGCTGCAGTCCCGCGACGACCTGCTGCTGCCACCACTGGTCGGGGGCGCCACAGTAGCCGTACGCCACGCCTAGCAGCGGTGCCTGGCTGAGTTGGTCCGACGACGGCTCGGTTCCGGCCGGGGTGTCGACTTCGACCGCCGCCACGGCCTGCCAGCCGCGTCGGCGGGTGTGTTCGAGCCACATCGCGGCGCGCTGATTCTCGGTGCCGGGCGGGTAGTGCATGGCGTCGACGTAGACGCCCAAGGCCTCAGAAAGCCTCCGCTGCATGTCCTGCGGCGGCAGGTTGATGAGGAATGTCACCAACGTGCGGTCTCCTCCTCAGTCGTCCAGTGCGGTCGGCCATCCCATTATCGGGCGCGACGCCAGCGCGTGGTTCGCCGACCGTCGCGATTACACTCAGCGGGCGAAGCGGTGGTAACGCGCAGATTGACCTCGTATCATTCTTATTAGTTGCCCCCGCAGCGGGGGCAGGCGTGCTATCGGTATTTACGTGACAGGATTTCGGCAAGGAGGGACGAATGCCACTCTCCGATCATGAGCAGCGGATGCTCGACCAGATCGAGAGCGCTCTCTATGCCGAGGACCCCAAATTCGCCTCGAGCGTCCGCGGCGGCGGATTGCGCGCCCCTACGGCGCGACGACGCCTGCAGGGCGCGGCGTTGTTTGTGCTCGGACTTGCGATGCTGGTCTCCGGTGTGGCGTTTAAGGCCACCATGATCGGAACATTCCCGATCCTGTCTGTGCTCGGTTTTATCGTGATGTTCGGCGGTGTGGTGTTTGCTATCACCGGTCCGCGCCTTGCCGGCCGCGGTGAGCGTCCGGGAGCCTCGGCGGCAGCGCGTCAGCGCCGCAACAAGGGTGCCGGCGGTTCGTTCACCAGCCGCATGGAAGACCGGTTTCGCCGCCGCTTCGAGGAATAGGGCGCGGGACGCAACAAGGGCAGCCGCCTGGCTGCCCTTTTTTATGCCCCACTGGCGGCCGCGGCGTGTTCTGAGCGCGGCGCTATCACCCACTACGCCCCACCGCGGATAGAAATCCCTGTTCAAAGCCACTCTCACTAAGCCGCGTGTGCGCTGGCTTCACCCCGTGCGGTCGCTGTGGTGGCCGAGAACCTGCAGAAACGACACCCATTGGTGACATTCGTGTCGTTAAATGGAGCGAAGTGGGGGATTGTGGGGTATCGTGGCGGAAGTCGAAGGGCATGGAGGTAGCCAGATGTTTCTCGGCACCTACACGCCAAAACTCGATGACAAAGGGCGACTCACGTTGCCCGCCAAGTTCCGCGACGCACTCGCAGGGGGGTTGATGGTCACCAAGAGTCAGGACCACAGCCTCGCGGTCTACCCGCGAGTGGCGTTCGAGGAACTCGCCCGCAAAGCCAGTCAGACGTCGCGCAGCAATCCTGAGGCGCGAGCGTTCCTGCGCAACCTGGCCGCCGGCACCGACGAACAGCACCCCGACGCCCAGGGCCGGATCACGTTGTCGGCCGACCATCGTCGCTACGCGAGCCTTTCCAAAGACTGCGTCGTCATCGGATCGATTGACTACCTGGAGATCTGGGATGCCGCGGCCTGGCAGCAGTACCAAGAAACCCACGAAGAGAACTTCTCCGCAGCCAGCGATGAAGCACTCGGCGACATTATCTGAGGCGCGTGCCCGTGCAACGTGGCCTCTGTCCGAACCGACCCTGACGTACTTCCCCAACGCCAGGTTCGTGCAATCGGACAGGGACCTCGATGCAACGGCCGGGCGATCGCAAGCGCGGTGTAGCCGGGCGCAGCGGGTCGCCCGTTTGCAGGCCGGGCGATCGCAAGCGCGGTGTAGCCGGGCGCAGCGGGTCGCCCGTTTGCAGGAGCGCCGCACCGCCCACCACTTCTCACGCCGGGAGGGCGCTCTGATGCCTGACGCCACTGGTGGTTTCGGTCATGTGCCCGTACTGCTCGACCGTTGCTTCGAATTGCTGCTTCCGGCACTGACCCGCCACCACGCCGACGGATCGGGCGCGGTACTGCTCGACGGCACGCTCGGTGCCGGTGGGCACGCCGAGCGATTCCTCACCGAGTTGCCCGGGCTTCGCCTGATAGGTGTCGACCGCGATCCGACTGCACTGGATATCGCCCGCGACCGGCTGTCCCGATTCGCCGATCGGCTCACCCTGGTGCAAACCCGGTATGACGATGTCGAGTACGCGCTGGCCGAATCGGGCTATGGACCAACCGAATCCGTCGACGGAATGCTCTTCGATCTCGGGGTCTCGTCGATGCAACTCGACCGGGCCGAGCGGGGTTTCTCCTACGCGCAGGACGCGCCGCTGGACATGCGGATGGACCCGACGTCGCCGCTGACCGCCGCCGAGATCTTGAACACCTACGACGAGGCCGCGCTGAGCAGCATCCTGCGGCGCTATGGCGACGAGAAGTTGGCCCGTCGCATTGCGGCGCACATCGTCCGGCACCGCGCCCGCTCACCGTTCGTCTCCACCGCGGAGCTGGTTGAGGTTATCTACCAAGCGGTTCCGGCGCCGGCTCGTCGCACCGGGGGACATCCCGCCAAGCGGACGTTCCAGGCGTTGCGCATCGAGGTCAACGGTGAACTGGACGCGTTGCGCGACATGCTGCCCGCCGCGCTCGACGCCCTCGCCGTGGACGGGCGCATCGTGGTGATGGCCTACCAGTCGCTGGAAGACCGGATCGTCAAACGCACGTTCGCCGAGGCGACTACCTCGAGCACGCCGTCGGGTCTACCGGTCGAATTACCGGGACATGCACCGCAATTCACGCTGCTGACCCGCGGCGCCGAACGCGCCGACGACACGGAAGTCGACCAGAATCCGCGCAGTGCCGCGGTGCGATTGCGGGCCATCCAACGGTTGCAATCGAAATCAGACGCAGCGAGGAAGGGAGGCTCATGAAAGCCAAGCGCCCAGCGCAACCGCACCGCGCCGGTGAACGTCGGCGCGGCCCGGTCAAGGCTTCCCGGGTAGCCGACCCGGCCCCGGCTCGTCGTGGCCGTCCACGTCCCGGTAACCCCACTGCGCCGGCCCGCGAACCGCGGGCGTCGCAGACCACGCCGGTCGCCCGGCCGGTGGAACGACCGACGCGCGCGAAGAGCGCCACCCAGGCCAAGGCTCGGGCCAAGGCGCGAAAAGCCAAGGCGCCAAGGGTTGTTCGTCCTCCTTTGCGCGAACGCCTACTCGAGCGGTTGGCTTCGATCGACCTGCGGCCGCGTACGCTGGCGGCCAAGGTCCCGTTCGTCGTGTTGGTCATCGGTTCGCTCGGTGCCGGACTCGGTCTCACCCTGTGGCTGTCCACCGACGCCGCTGAGCGGTCTTACCAGCTCGGCAGTGCCCGTCAGCGCACCGAATTGCTGCAGCAGGAAAAGGAAGCGCTCGAGCGAGACGTGCAGCAGGCTCAGTCCGCGCCGGCGCTGGCCGAGGCGGCTCGTGGCCTGGGCATGATCCCGACCCGCGACACCGCGCATCTGGTGCAGGATCCCGCCGGTAACTGGGTAGTGGTCGGCACCCCGAAGCCGGCGCAGGGTGTTCCGCCGCCCCCGCTGAACACCAAGCTGCCCGAGGAGAAGCCGGTGGCACCGCCGGCCAACGCGGTTGAGGTGCCGGCACTCGTGTTACCCGGTACCGGTGTGCCGCCGGTCCCGCTGGCTCCTGGCCCTAACGCGATGGTCCGCACACCCGACGGCAC
>Ga0134126_10013271_pt1 | contig 10408 bp, 9 predicted proteins | sample KB31752_FD_96881 | JGI IMG/M metagenome (GOLD analysis project Ga0134126, IMG submission 96881) | Terrestrial soil microbial communities with excess Nitrogen fertilizer from Kellogg Biological Station, Michigan, USA - KB3-175-2 | ecosystem: Environmental > Terrestrial > Soil > Unclassified ...
CAGCGCCTGGCCGTCGCTGACGCCGCCCGCGAGCACGATGGGGCCTGAGAAGAATCTCCGCACCGCGCGCACGAAGGCGAACGGGTTGAGCCAGCCGGTCTGGCCGCCGGCGCCGGCGGTGAGCAGCACGAGGCCGTCTGCGCCCGCCTCTATTGCGCGCTCGGCATGGCGGATGGTCGCGACATCGGCAAGCACGATCGCGCCCGCTTCATGCAGCGGCTTGAGCACCGGCGCGGGCGAGCCAACCGAGGTGATGATGATCTCCGGCTTGTGGCGCAGCAGCACCTTCAAGTCCTCGCCGAGCCGCGCGTTGGAGCGGTGCACGATCAGGTTCGGACAGATCGGCGCCGCGTTACGATTGCGCAGACGGGTTTCGATCTCGGTGAGCCACGCGTCGAGCTCTTCCGGCGAGCGGCAATTCACCGTCGGAAACGCGCCGATCACGCCGCTTGCGCAGGCCGCGCTGACGAGCTCGACGCCCGAGACCAGAAACATTGGCGCGGCGATCAACGGCAGGCTGAGACGGCCGCGAAAGCGTGACAAGGGATCGGCGGTTTGCAAAGGCATTGGTCCTTGCTAGCGTTGCTTCCAGAGATTGGCACGATCGACGTCAAAGACAAAACTCCGTCATTCCGGGGCGCGAGCGCAGCGAGTGAACCTGGAATGACGATAGGGGAGAGAACATCATGAGCGATCCGCTCCACGCGTTTCCTGTTGTCGGCGAGCAGACCCTGCGGGCGCTGGCGCGCTATCCGTCGCGCACGGCGTTTTCCTGGCCCGGCGGCACCATGACCTATCGCGCCGCCACCGACCTGATCGGGCGGATGCAGGGCGTATTCGCCAAACTCGGCTTTGCGCCGGGCACGCGCGTCGCCTTCCTCACCGCCAACCGCGCCGACGCCTGGTGCGCGGGCGCGGCGGCACAGCTGTCGCGGCTGGCGACCACCTTTCTGCACCCGCTGGGCTCGCTCGACGACCAGCTGTTCCAGCTGGAGGATTCCGAAGCCGATATGCTGATCGTCGATGCGGCCGCCTTCCGCGATCGCGGGGGTGATCTTGCAGCAAAGGCAAAAGGCCTGAAGATGGTCTACACGCTCGGCGCGGCCAACTACGGCGCTGACCTGCTGCAGGCGGTGGAGACTGCCGGAAGCGCAACAGCGCGCTGCTTCGCCGGACCCGACGATCTCTCGACACTCAGCTACACCGGCGGCACCACCGGCAGATCCAAGGGCGCGCTCCGCTATCACCATCAGCTTTCCGGCTTCGCCGGCGCGATCCTCGCCGACTTCGAAATCCCGGAGACGCCGCGCTATCTCACGGTGGCGCCGATCAGCCATGTCGCGGGGACAAAAGTGCTGCCGACCCTGATGCGTGGCGGCACGGTACACATGTTGAAGGGGTTCGATCCCGAGGCGGTACTGAAAACCATCGAGCGCGAGAAAATCAATTTCACGCTGTTCGTACCGACCATGATCTATGTGCTGCTCGACCATCCCGCGCTCGACAAGACCGACCTTTCGTCGCTCGAGCTCCTGCTCTATGGCGCATCCGCGATGTCGCCGTCGCGACTCGTCGAAGGCATCGAGCGGATCGGTCCCGTGTTCTCGCAGCTCTACGGCCAGACCGAATGCTATCCGGTCTCGGTGCTGCGCAAGAAAGACCACGATCCGAAGACGCCGGAGATGTTTTTGTCCTGCGGCTTCCCGATCGCGGCGTGCCAGGTGAAGGTCCTCGACGACAGCGACCAGGAGGTCGCGACCGGAGAAGCCGGCGAAATCTGCGTGCGCGCCAGCCATGTGATGGCCGAATACTGGAAGCGGCCGGATATCACCGCCGAGACGCTGAAGAACGGCTGGCTGCACACCGGCGACATCGCGCGCAAGGACGAGCGCGGTTACATGTTCATCCTCGACCGCAAGAAGGACATGATCGTCTCCGGCGGCTTCAACATCTTTCCGCGCGAGGTCGAGGACGTGTTGACGCAGCACGCCGATGTCGCGATGTGCGCCGTGGTCGGCATCCCCGACGACAAGTGGGGCGAGGCCGTCACCGCCGTCGTAGTCGCGCGCGAGGGCGCGAAGCCCGATCCCGACGAGTTGATCAATCTCGTGAAAGCGCGCAAGGGTTCGGCGCACGCACCGAAGCAGATCCAGTTCGTCACGGAATTGCCGATGACGGGAGTGGGCAAGGTCGACAAGAAGGTGCTGAAGGCCCGCTTCTGGGCGGGGCGCGAGCGAATGGTGGGGTGAGTTGCGAATCATGTCCTGGGGCGGCCGCACCGCGACCGTTCCCGATTATCGCTTCTCGATTACGAGGCTCTGCACGGCACGGCCGAAATAGCCTTGCGTGTCGGCCAGCCGCGCCATGGAGAGGCCTGCACCGTCAGGGCCGATCCAGCTTTCCGCATCCAGCAAGATCCATTCGCCGATCGGCTCGCGCGCCATGCTGACGGTGAGATCGGCGTTGAGGAAAACCCAATGCCGGAAATCGAGCGCGGCCGAGGTGCCGTTGCAGAAATCGGCGGCGACCACCGCGCGCACCGCCTGCGATACCGCGGCGCCCTCGATCAGCGGACGCACGACGCGGTACCAGATCGCACCCGGGCCGGGCACGCCGAACTTGCCACGCGCCGCACGCAGACGCATGCCGGTCACGAAAGGGCTGTTGGAGAATTGTGCGGGGTCCTCGGGCGAGGCTTCCGGCGACGGCAATTCGACCGGCAGGCCCGCGATATCGCCCGGCAACGGCTGCGCCTGCAGCCGGACCTTGAGCACGGTCGCGGCGACCACGAGCACGCCGTCGGCGCGCAGGCGGACGGCGCAAAGCTGGATCTTGCGCCCCTCGCGCAAGATTTCGGTTTCCAGCGTCAGCGGCTTGAGCGGCACCGGCCGCATCAGATCGATCGTGACGCGCGCGATCCGCATCGGCCCGGGCGTCGGGATCGCTTCCGCCGCCCAGACCACCAGCGACGCCGGGGCCGAGCCGTGCTGCATGGTCGGATCCCAGGGACCGGCGGCATGGGGACTGACAATGACGCGATCGCCGTCGACGCGAAAAACAGCTTCCATCAACTCAAATCGCGACCGCGCCGAACGCAATCCCTTTAATGATCAGCTCGCCACGGCAAACATCCGTTCGAGCCCACTCGGGAGTTCGACGTCGACCTCCAGGGTCGAGACGTTCTTCCCGCGCTCCATCCGCACAATAACCTTGTCGGGATCGAGCGCAACATGCCGCGATACCGCGGCCAGGATTTCTTCCCGCAGCAGCATCAACAGATCGGGCTTCTCGTCCCGCAATCCCCGCTCATGCGCCAGCAGGATCTGCAGCCGCTCCCGTGCGACCGGCGCGGTGGCCGGCAAAGGGCTGGGACGGCTGGCAAACAGCCGAAAGATGCTCATGCAGCTCTCCGTCCGAACAGTTTCATCAGCCCCTTGGGCTCGCTCGGCACCATCATCGGGATGGTCTCGCCGAGCAGCCGCTTGGTCGCGTCCGCATAGGCGCGGGCGGGCGCGCTGGCCGGGCTGTTGAGGGTGACGGGCGAACCGACATTGGAAGCACGCAGCACGTCCTGGCTTTCGGGGATGATGCCGAGCAAGGGCGTGGCGAGGATTTCCAGGATGTCCTCGATGGACAGCATCTCGCCGCGGGCGGCGCGCGACGGGTCGAAACGGCTGATGAGAATGTGCTTGGCGACCTGCTCGCCCTTTTCCGCCTTCACCGTCTTGGAATCGAGCATGCCGATGATGCGGTCTGAATCGCGCACCGACGATACTTCCGGATTGGTGACGATGATGGCCTCGTCGGCAAAGCGCATGGCAAGGGTCGCCCCGCGCTCGATGCCGGCCGGGCTGTCGCACACGATGTAATCGAACGTGCTGCGCATCTCGGCGATGACGCGACCGACGCCTTCGTCGGTCAGCGCGTCCTTGTCGCGCGTCTGCGACGCCGGCAGCAGCCAGAGATTTTCCAGCCGCTTGTCCCGGATCAGGGCCTGCGGCAGCTTGGCCACGCCCTGCACCACGTTGATGAGGTCGAACACCACGCGGCGCTCGGCGCCGAGCACGAGGTCGAGGTTGCGCAAGCCGACGTCGAAATCGACGACCGCGACCTTCCGACCGTTTTGCGCGAGCGCCGCACCTATCGCAGCGGTGGAAGTGGTCTTGCCAACTCCTCCCTTGCCCGACGTCACCACCAGCACCTTGGCCATTTGATTGTCTCCTATACTGTTGAAATCAGTTGAGCGGCGTAATCCGCAACGTTTCGCCTTCAAGCCACGCCTGCGCTGGTCGATTGCGAAGAGCGGCGTCGAACTCTTCGGCAGTCCTGTAGAAGCCGTCGATGGCCAGGAGCTCGGCCTCGATCTTCTGGCAATAGATGCGCGCGGCCGAATTGCCGTTGATGCCGGCCATGGCGCGACCACGCAGCGTGCCGTAGATGTGGATGGAGCCGCCGGCGACGATCTCGGCGCCGGAAGCGACCGAGCCCACGACCGTCACGTCGCCTTCAGGGAAGACGATCGACTGGCCGGAGCGCACGTTGCTGTCGACCAGCAGCGAGGCCGGTGGCGCATTTACTTCGGTCTTCTGCTCCGAGGGCTGCGCCACCGCGCAAGCGCGCCCGCCCGAGAGCAAGGGCGGCATGTTGGAGGCGAGTGCGGTGGCCTCCACGCCCTCGATGCCGAGCACGCGGATGTTGCGCTTCTCGAGGCTCAGAAGGAGATGGGAGATCGCGGGCCGGCTGAGGTCGACCGCCGAGAGATCGAGCACCACGGGCTTGCCGACGAAGAAGCCGGGGGAGCGCGACAACGTCTCGTCGATTTCGGAAAGCCAGTCGACGATCGGAACGGCGGGGGCAAAGACAAAAGCGACATAGGAGCGTCCGCGCAACCGAACCGCCTGGCGGGTGACGGGTTCTGCCTGGGTGTCCATGAGACGACTCGCCTTTCTTACTGAAAGGTTACAGAGCGCCCGTCATGGTTAACGGATATTTAAGACTTTCTGGACGCGCGCGGGCCAAAGTTTGACAAAAGCGCGGCGAGCGCTCGCGCTGCGGGAGGGAGCACAACGCGGGAGCGAAGTCCGCCCCGGGCCGTGGCGATCGGCAATCCTGCCCACTTTCTTAAGAAATAGTTAACGGGCGGCGGTAGTGGCTAGCAGCCGGTTAGCTCTCTGTTAAATCTGTACAAATTCCGTTACGCTGCCTCAAGAATGACACACGGAAGTTGCCCACAGACAAAAACTCAACGTGGTACTGCCTCGATTTGAGCTTAATAATGACGCTCACGAGTCGCATCACATTCGGGTGAGACGGGGGGACCGTCTCTTTTCGGGTTTCGGGGACCAGGGGCGGCAGTAGCCGGGGGCGTACAGTGCGATCGATGAAGAGGCTCAAGCTCTTCATATTTGAGCAACCAGGTTTCGAACCTGCCTCGCAAGTGCGCGGCTCGCGGCTTTCCGATTCACCTCACGCGACCTTCTCCGGCTTCCTTTCCGTCAACTCCATACTTCCCGTCAATTCCAAACTTCCTGCACAAGCTTCGCTTAGAAGCTTTGTTCTAGGCTGCCGCAACAAGGCGGCACGCGTAACAGCCGATGCCGAGAGGAGTAGCGTATGAGTGCCGCGAATGAGGAATCACCATCCAAAGATCCATTGGATGCCTTGTACGCCCTGTCGCGTCGTCCGACCGAACGAGCCGAGCCGCGTCTCGCCGCGGTCAGCGAACCGCCGATCGCCCGTATGCCGAGGCCGGAGATGCCGCGTTCGATGACGTCCCTGAGCGAACGGCTCGAAAACGCCGTCGCGGCGTCTGTCGCGGTGCCCATGCCGGTGCCGATGCGCCGCCCGTTCGAGCCCGAGGTCGTGCCCGAGCCGGTCGATTTCAAGAGCGAGGGCCGACGGCGCGCGTTGATCGCAAGCGTGATCGGCGTCGGCGCCGCGGTGGCGGTCGCGTCCGTCGTGGCGCTGCTGTTCGTCAACATTTTCCCCAAGGACAGGGATCCCGACCAATCCTTCGCGGCAGCGGTACCGGCGGCGCAGGCGCGCCCGGCCAGCGACACCGCGAAGCCCCCGCTTTCGCAAGTCCGCGCGCCGGTCGTGGCAAGCGACAGCGGCCAGAACCTCAACCACGAGCAGTCAGAACGGCTGCTGCAGCAATTCGTGCAATGGCGACAGAAGGCCGCCTCAACCAACAAACCCTGATGTGTCCGGGAGCAACGACAATGTGTGATCATGGGGCTGGAATGAGCGCGGACCGCAAATTGCGTCGGCGTGCGCGTTGGGCGATCGCGTTGGGCGGTTTCCTGCTGGCAAGTTCGGCGGCTACCGCTGCGCCGGGCGACAACACCAGCGTGGTACGCGATCTCGCAGGCCGTGTCGGGCCGATCCTCGGCGCGGCGCTGGCCTGTCCGGACATCGCCCAGTCGCGGATCCAGATGGTCGCCGACAAGTTCCGCGCCGTGATCCGGGACGTCTCGAACAACGAAGGCGAGCGCATGGAAATAGCGCAGCAGTTCGATCGCCACGTGATCGACGGCCGCGGCGCCATTACCTCGGGCCGCACCGACTGCAAGTCGATCGATCGCCAGCTCGCCGATCTTGAACGATCGATTTCCGGGCCGTCGCTGGCGGCCGTGATCGCGCCGTCGGCGGCCAACGCCGCACCGGCGCCGATGGCATCAATCATGCCGCCCGCAACTACCGCCACCACCCCGGCCCCCGCCCCGGCCCAGCAAACCGCCGCCGTGGCGCCGACCGTCACCCAGGCCGTGCCGCTCGCCGCGTCCAATGTCCGCGGCATCAACGAAAAGGAAATCCGCTTCGGGATCGTGGCGCCGTTCTCCGGCTCGGCGAGAGAGCTCGGACGGCAGATGAAGCTCGGCATCGACACCGCCTTCAATCGCGTCAACGACGCCGGCGGCATCAATGGCCGCATGCTGCGCCTGCTCGCCGCCGACGACGGCTACGAGCCGACGCGGACGCTGGACGGGATGAAGCAGCTCTACGAGAAAGACCAGGTGTTCGGCTACATCGGCAATGTCGGCACGCCGACCTCTGCGGTCGCGATCCCCTATGCCCTGGAGCGGCGCACGCTGTTCTTCGGCGCCTTCACCGGCTCCAATATCCTGCGCAACGATCCGCCAGACCGCTACGTCTTCAACTATCGCGCCAGCTATGCGGAAGAGACCGACGCGGTCGTGCACTATCTGATCAAGATCAAGCGGCTGCAGCCGCGGCAGATCGCCGTGTTCGCCCAGCAGGATTCCTATGGCGACGCGGGTTTCGCCGGCGTCGCGAAGGCGTTCCGTACGATGGGCGTTAGCGACAGCAGCATCCTGCGGCTCAACTACAAGCGCAACACGGTCGATGTCGAGGACGCGGTCAACCAGCTCAAGGCGCAGAAGGCGCCGATCCGGGCCGTCGTCATGGTCGCGACCTACCGCGCCGCGGCGAAGTTCATCGAGAAGACCCGCGATACCTATCCCGGCATGATCTACTCGAACGTGTCGTTCGTTGGCAGCACCGCGCTCGCCGACGAATTGATGCTGCTCGGCCCGCGCTATGCGAGCGGCGTGATCGTGACCCAGGTGGTGCCGGCGGTCGGCGGCTATTCGAGCGCCGTGCTCGAATACAAGAACGCGCTGGCCAAATATTTCCCGGGCGAGGCAGCGGACTATGTCTCGCTCGAGGGTTATATCGCCGCCAATGTGCTGATCCAGGCCATGAACAAGGTCGGCCCGCAGCTCGACACCGAGAAGCTGATCGACACGCTCGAGGTCATGCGCAACATCGATCTCGGCCTTGGCACGCAGCTCAATTTCGGCCGTTCCGAGCACCAGGCCTCGCACAAGATCTGGGGCACGGCGATCGACGACAACGGCAAATACGCGCCGCTGGAACTGGATTAGTTCTGCGGCGGCCGAAGCGGGCTTCATTCCCTCATCCTGAGGAACGCGTTTGCGCGCGTCTCAAAGGATGAGGCCAAGGTTGAGGCCTCATGGTTCGAGACGGCGCTTCCGCGCCACCTCACCATGCGGAGATGGATCACAAATCCTCAGCGGCCCACCGGAATCTGATAGCGCTCCGCGATCGCCGAGAGCTGGCTCCAGGTTTCGTCGTCCACCTCCACGCCGTTCGCAACGCGCTCGGCCCGAGCGATGCGCTCAGGCTCGCCCGCGACCAGCACCGGCAGATCGGGATCGCTGGGCTTGGCAGATTTCACCCAGGCGATCATGGCGTCGATTTCGGCCATCATGCTGTCCTTCGTCGAAAGTCGCGCAGGATCGATCACGATGGAGAGCATGCCGTTGAGGATGCCGAGTTCGGGCGGCGTGCTCGACGTGACGCTTGTCGAGCCGACAATGGCGCCGGCCAGCAGTTCGCACACCAGCGCGAGGCCGGAGCCCTTGTGCTCGCCAAAGGGCAGCACCACGCCGCGCGGCTGCGTGTACATCACGGAAGGATCGGTCGTGGGCTTGCCCGCATGGTCGAGCAAGGCGCCGTCCAGCATCGGCTTGCCGGCATTATGGGCCACCCTCACCTTTCCCAGCGCAACCCTGCTCGTGGCAAAGTCGAGCAGGATCGGCTCGTTGCTGGCCGTCCCTGGAATCGCGATGCAAACCGGATTGGTCAGGAAGCGGCCCTCGCGCCCGCGAAACGGCGCAACGCCCGGCGGTCCCGAAGCGACGTTGACGAAGTGCAGCGCCACCATGCCAGCCCGCGCGGCAATCTCGCCATAGGTGCCGACGCGCCCGATATGGTGCGCATTGCGCAGACCGTTCACCGCGACGCCATGCTGCCGCGCCGCGCCGATCGCCCATTCGACCGCCTGGCGGGCGATCACCTGGCCGTAGCCGGCGCGTGCGTCCCATACCGAGATCGTCCCCGTGTCGGAGACGATCTCGGGCGCCTGGTTCACCTTCAGCGCGCCGGCTTCGAAGTCGCGCACGTAGGCGACCAGCATCCCGACGCCATGGCTGTCATGGCCGCGCAGGTTCGCCTCGACCAGATGTTCGGCGACGATGGAAGCCTCCGCCGGCGAACTGCCGCCTGCCGCTACGATGCGGTTGGCGAGCGCAAGCAGCCTGGTGTGGTCGATCTTCATGTTGCCTCCCTTTTGCCGGCGTGCACCCGCGCCACGCAAAAGGTCACAACGCCGGGTCGAGCGCTTCGTCATACTCCTTCTTGAAGCGGCCGATCAACTCAGCGGCCGGCAGGATCTTACTGACGCTGCCCACACCCTGCCCGGAGCCCCAGATTTCCTTCCATGCCTTCGGCTTGGCGCGCTCGCCGGAGGTATCGGTGCCAAAGCTCATCCTGGAAGGATCAGAGGTCGGCAGGTTTTCCGGGTCCATTCCGGCCGCGACGATCGACGGCTTCAGGTAGTTGCCATGCACGCCGGTGAAGAGATTGGAATAGACGATGTCTTCCGCCGTCGATGACGTGATCATGCTCTTGTAGTTCTCGACCGCATTGGCCTCTTTGGTCGCGATGAAGGCCGAGCCGATATAGGCGAAATCGGCGCCGAGGATGCGCGCGGCGCGGATGGCGCGGCCATTGGCGATGGCGCCCGAGAGCGCGATCGGCCCGTCGAACCAGGTCCGCGTCTCCGCGACGAAGGCGAGCGGCGAGACGGTGCCGGCGTGTCCTCCGGCGCCGGCCGCGACCAGGATCAGGCCGTCGGCACCCTTCTCGATCGCCTTGTGCGCGAATTTCTGGTTGATCACGTCGTGGAAGACGATGCCGCCCCATTTGTGCACGGCCTGGTTCAATTCCTCACGCGCCCCGAGCGAGGAGATGATCATCGGCACCTTGTGCTTCTCGCAAAGCGCCATGTCCTGATCGAGCCGGTTGTTGGATTTGTGCACGATCTGGTTGACCGCGAACGGCGCCGAGGGCGCTTGCGGATTCGCCTTGTCGTGTGCCGCGAGCTCTTCCTTGATCCGCCCCAGCCATTCGTCGAGCAGCCCCGGCGGCCGTGCATTCAACGCGGGAAACGAGCCGACCACGCCCGCCTTGCACTGGGCGATCACGAGACCGGGCACGGAGATGATGAAGAGCGGCGCACCGATCACGGGCAGCGACAGACGGCCCTTGAACAAGGCAGGCATGGACATTGGCGAAAGCTTCCTCTCGATAATTCCGCGGGAATGATGTATCGGTTTACACTGTAAAGATTCAGATTTACACTGTAAAGATGCCGGTCATCTATCATGATATGAAAAACCGGGCTGGTGATCTTGCGCGACCAGGCTGCGCAGATCGAGCGCCGGACTTCACCTCTGCACGCGCGCGGCGATGCGGATTTCATTGGCACAAGGCGGTCGTGACGTAATTGTCGGTGCGGCAGTCGTCGGGCTTGCGCTGCCTTCCGGGAATCAGGACCTTCGCCGAGCAGGTCTGGGCGGAA
>Ga0134126_10013272_pt1 | contig 10408 bp, 10 predicted proteins | sample KB31752_FD_96881 | JGI IMG/M metagenome (GOLD analysis project Ga0134126, IMG submission 96881) | Terrestrial soil microbial communities with excess Nitrogen fertilizer from Kellogg Biological Station, Michigan, USA - KB3-175-2 | ecosystem: Environmental > Terrestrial > Soil > Unclassified ...
GAATTCGCCGCCGAACTTGGGGCGGATTCCGGTCGGGCCACGCCCTCCCTCCATCCGCCCCAAGTTCGTACACCACAACCTCAAACTCTCATAAGCACTGGTACATAAAATGGGGTCACGTCACATGGAACCCACGAGTTCTATCGCCTCCGCGCGCAGCTCACCAAGCGTTTAATTGCGGAAAAGGGGTTTACCGCAGTCGCTGTCGAAGCAGACTGGCCGGACGCATATCGTATTAATCAATTTGTTCGGTTTGATGGTGAAGACGAAGACGCAGTTGACGCCCTTGCAGGCTTCCGAAGATTCCCTGCATGGATGTGGCGCAATGCTGACGTCCTCGATTTTGTGGGGTGGCTGCGCAATTACAATGAGCACCGACATTCCCAGCGGGTTGGTTTCTATGGACTGGATCTCTACAGCTTGCATGCCTCGATGCGGGCAGTACTGGATTTCTTGGACAAAGTTGACCCAGAGGCGGCACGCCGCGCCCGATATCGCTATGCCTGCTTTGAGAACTTTGGGGAAGACACTCAAGCTTATGGTTATGCCGCCAGCTTCGGCCTGAGCAAGAGCTGTGAGAATGAAGTCGTCAGCCAGTGGGTGGAAATGCGACAGCGGGCTGCGGATCTGGCTAGGCGCGATGGCCACGTCGCCCCGGATGCATTCTTCTTTGCCGAGCAGAATGCTCGGTTGGTGAAGAACGCCGAAGAATATTATCGCTCGATGTTTCACGAACGAACCTCATCCTGGAATCTGCGGGACAGTCATATGGCCGAGATTTTGGACGCATTGACGCACCACCTGGGTGCGAAGTCGAAGATCGTCGTCTGGGCACATAATTCTCATCTCGGAGACGCTCGTGCCACCGAGATGGGACAAAAGGGCGAACTGAATCTCGGACAACTCGTGCGAGAGCGATATGACAAAGAGGCGATCCTGGTGGGCTTCACAACCTATACTGGCACGGTCACTGCGGCATCTGGATGGGATAGCGCTGCCGAGCGAAAACATGTTCGACCGGCGCTGCCGGGCAGTTACGAGGCACTTTTCCACGAAACCGACATACAGAATTTTCTGCTTACCTTGGACCGGAAGGAAAAAGTCGCGTCCGTTTTGCGGGAACCACGCCTGGAGCGAGCAATTGGCGTCATCTATCTTCCGCGATCCGAGCGTGCCAGCCATTACTTCCATGCCCAGCTTCCGGACCAATTCGACGCCATTCTGCATTTCGATGAGACGCGGGCGGTTGAGCCTCTCGAGAGAACCGCCGCTTGGGAGACTGGTGAGGTTCCCGAGACTTATCCTTCAATGCTGTAACCAAGACCAGGAAGCATGCGGACCGGGAGCCGGCCGGACACGCCAAATCGTTTTCAGCAGCTTTTGACGCCCCGCCGACCGTATAGCGCCTTCAGAATGGAATGAGGCTAACGATCCTCGCCGCAGGCATGGGAATCATTTGTGTGTTTAGACACAAGTGTATTGACGACACCTCTGGGGCAGCGAAAGCAGCTATAGAAGCATCGCTAGAATTTTGCTGGCATAGACCAATTGCCGATAACCGCTCCAGTCAGATTAAGCCGCGGCAGCCTTCTGCCGCACCGCTCGAAGAGGTCGCGGCGCGTAAACGATTTTCAGCGTATTTGCAAGTTCCGCGAGCGACAATTCTGAGTCACCTTGTGGCGTTTCTGTTTCAGTACGAACGACGATGTCGTCGATCGAAAGTATTCCTTGAAGCTTGCCTGCAGCATCGATTACGGGCAAGCGCCGTACTCTCGCCTGGGCCATTATCGCCAATGCAGCACGGAGGTCATCATCCGGTTTGCATGCGACAACCTTTCCAGACGTTACTTCGCTCACAGTCAGTTCGCTCGGCAACCGGTTCCGTGTACCCAACGCGACGCAGATGTCTCGGTCTGTGACCAGACCAACGACCTCTTCCTTGGAATCCACAATAGGAAGAATCCCACAGTTTTGTCGCCACAGGATTTCCACAGCAGATCCCAAGTTCGTCTGCGGACTGCAATAAGCTGGCGGCTTCGCCATCACATCTGTAACTTTCATAGCTTTTCTCCTTTTCCGATTGAGGTTTTGTTTTCGCAATGTGTGCGTGTTTCATAGCCATTGACTAGCGGGTCTTTCCCGAAGGCAGCGGACCGCGCAGCCAGCGCCATCGGAAACACAATCGCAAACTATAAGAACTAGCACAGTGCTATGGATCACGCTTGTGTGCCCCCGGAGTTACGAAGGAATGGAAAGTGGGGACGAGAGATGGGCGTCCAGTTTTGGCGGGGTGCACTGCCCAGATCTCCGTCCCCAGAGATCAAAACGATTCAGGAACGGCTAGGCCATGCCTCTGCCGGTTCCTTGACGCTCGATGTGTACACGCATTCGGAGTGGAGTGAGAAGGTCGAAGCGGCGCAAGTTTCAGGCGAGCAGATCGAAAAAGCCGTGAATTCTGTCAGCTTAACTGCAATCGAAGAAAAAGGGCCTGCCGACCGAAACCAGCAAGCCCTTCAGTACGCGTAAGATAGCTGGTTGCGGGGGCCTGCAACCATCCGAATTGGTTGGTACTGCCCTTCCATTTTGTATTGAGAAAAACAGCTGCCTAGTCGGACGGGACATCCCTCCTGCCTTTGTGGTGAAGAGGAATTCCCGCGACTTTGTCTCGAAGCCGTTCAATTTCCTCGTGCAAAACCCTTTGCAATTCCTGAGCGAGCTTTAGCGACAAACGTCGTCTTCGGACTTTGCGAGCCGCTCACACAGATCTCGTACACGAGCTTCGAATGGCATTTTCGTGAGCGCAAAAAGCGGAGTATTTCATTCCAACGGGACGATAAGGAATACAGTGTAACCTGTACCGTTGCAATGCTTGGCCCGAGGCCGCTGCCTCATGCTGGTTGTGCACACGGCAGCGCGTCGCTCTGCGGCCATGCCGAGCATCCCTTTGAAAAAAACCGAGATGGATCATTACGCACAGGCAGTTACATATATTCGTAGTTGCGAATATACTAGAGTATATGAGAGACGCACTGCGCCAGTTCAAGAGTGAGATTTTTCAAGGCCTTGCCCATCCCACCCGGATTGCGATTGTTGAGCTTCTGCGCGAGGGTGAGTTATCGGCCGGAAGTCTGATTGAAAAACTCCGCATCGAACAGGCCAACGCCTCGCAACATCTGGCGGTTCTCCGCGCCAAACAGATCGTGGTCAGCCGAAAAGTCGGCAATCAAGTGTACTATTCGATCCGCGATCGTGCGCTGATTGAGGTCCTCGATATCCTCCGCCGCTATTTTTACGCTCAGCTGGACAACACCGTAAACATGTTAAGGGAAGTCGCCAGCGAGCAACCAAAATCACGTCTCAGGACGAATCGATGACCGATTGCAGCCCTCCCAGGCTGGCTCGGCTGGACAGCCTTCGTCGCGCAGTTGAACAGGCAGCGCACCTGCTCCCGATGCAGGGCCCGATTGGCGTCTTTGTTCATCACAACACGCTGCATGCCTTTGAACACCTGCCCTTCGAAGAGGCTGTAATACAGGCGGCACAACTGTTCGACGCTGAGCCCTACATGAGCGAGGCGGCCTATCGGGCCGAGTTGTCTCGGGGGCGTATTCAATTCGTAGATGTTGATGCCGTGCTCGACCGCGAACCGGATTCGCTCATTTTCGCGCGCCTAAGTCGGAGCTCGCTGCGCAGAGCCATGATTACACCTGGGGTCAGGGAATTCGACGGCGCAACGATTATCTGGCGTACCGAACAGGGCGATCTGGCTAAGGACTTTCGCCGGCCAGCATTGCGGGCACTGTTCGATGCCTGCTTTGCGCGCGCCGTGGCTCATGAAGAAGAACCAACTCCGCCCCGGCCTGTGGATGAGGTGATCCATCCGTGGCTGATCCGGCTCTGCTCTGTGTTCTTGGATCAAGGCACGGCGTATTGGTCCATGCCAAACCGCGAGAAAGGCTTTTATGAATGCGTCAGGGCATTGTTCTTGTGCCGTGGTGGAATGTTCCCTAGGTATCTTGTTGGGCTAGACGACGAATTTGGAAAGCAGGAGTGCCTTTCCTTTTCAGCATCGGACGCGGTCCTGGATTATCTGGACAGTCAGTCTTTCCGAGAAGCCGAATGGCCTGAAATCGTTAAAGCGGAACTTCTGGCGCTACCCGGTTGGGCGGGCTTGATGCACAGGCTTGAGAAAGATCCCTCTCTGGCGCCGCACAAAACCCTCCCATGTTCCTTGATGGACTTACTCGCTGTGAGGCTGACGATGTCCCGCGTAGCCCAGCGCAGGGGAGCAGCGGAGACTGTTTCACAAGAGAGTCCGCTCAAGACACAAGAGAAGAGGCGTCTGAGCCGGTCGGCGCGTATCTATGATGCCGCTCGCGTGTTGAGGCTTTCCGCTGGCGAAATCAATCGCCTATCGGAATCTGAGTGGTCGGCGTTGGTCAATGAAGTTAAAGCGTTCAATGGTTTGGAGCGCAGGCGGATTCTACACCTCGCTTATGAACGGTGGCACGAACGCGAGATTCTACGCGGGCTAGCGAGCCACAGAAAATACCGCGGCCTCTTCGATCAGCGGGGGAGACCCCCGGCGCAAGTCTTCTTCTGCCTCGACGAGAGGGAGGAGTCGATGCGGCGTGCTCTCGAAGAAGCTGACCCTAGGGTTGAGACTTACAGCGCCGCCGGCTACTTTGGCGTGGCCGTGGATTACAAGGGAATTGACGATCCGCACGGCGCGGCGCTTTGCCCCGTGGTAATCAAACCTGAGCACGCCGTCGTGGAACGGCCGAAAGCGGAGGACAGCGTGCTGCTAGAGAGTCGCCGTTGGCGTAGGCGCATTCTTGGATTGCTGATGCGGAATTCTTTTGTTTCTTCAAAGACATTGCTGCGGGGCTGGCTTTCCACTTCGGCTCTCGGCTTGCTGTCGGCAGTTCCCCTAATTGGTCATCTCTTGGCTCCTCGACGTTATGCTCTTCTTCGTGACTGGCTAAACAGGGAGTTTCTCCCAGAGCCGAGGACCGAGCTTACGTTGATGCGAAACACGAAGGAATCCCAAAACGTGGTGACAGGTTTATTGACGGGGTTCGCTCCGGGCGAAAAGGCTGAACGCGTCGCCAGCGTGTTGCGCCCGGCTGGCCTTGCGCGCGGATTTGCTCGTCTAGTGGTGATCCTGGGTCACGGATCGACGAGCCTCAACAATCCTCACGAGTCAGCCCACGACTGCGGAGCCTGTGGAGGGCGTCGCGGCGGTCCAAACGCTCGACTTTTTGCAGCAATGGCCAACCGGCCGGAGGTTCGCGAGCGCCTGCGCGAGGAAGGCATCGACATTCCCGGGGACACATGGTTCGTCGGCGGCTATCACGATACTTGTAGCGACGACGTGGAACTCTTCGATCTCGATGCGGTTCCGGCCACCCATCAGTCAGACTTGGCCTCGATTCGCAAGTCCTTGGATCAAGCCAGAGCGCAAAACGCACAAGAACGCGCCCGACGATTCGAATCATCTCACTCAGAAGCGGATCCACGCCGGTCGCTTCGCCATGTGGAGGAGCGCAGCGAACATCTCGCACAACCGCGCCCCGAATATGGGCATTGCACGAATTCGGTCTGCATCATCGGGCGACGCAGCTTGACGCGCGGCCTATTTCTCGATCGTCGGGCCTTTCTTGTTTCCTACGATGCCAGCCAAGATCGCGACGATCACAGCCTCTCGGCGCTACTGTCCGCAGCCGTGCCGGTCTGCGCGGGGATCAGTCTTGAATACTACTTTTCGTTCGTTGACAACGACAAGTACGGATGCGGGACGAAGCTTCCGCACAACGTGACGGGCTTGGTGGGGGTAATGGACGGCCACGCTAGTGATCTCCGTACTGGGTTGCCATGGCAAATGGTTGAAATCCACGAGCCTGTGCGAATTCTTTTTGTGATCGAGACGACCCCAAACAGGCTCGATAAGGTGATCAATGCGAGCGCTTCGCTGGAGCAGTTCGTCGAAAATCGTTGGATTCGACTCGCGACGATCGATCCGATCTCAGGACGCGTCCACGTCCAGAGGGACAGCGGATATGAGGAGTTCCATGGAGCGTTAGAACGGCTGCCGGTAGCGCTCTCGTCACCTGAATGGTTCGCTGGCAAGCTCCAGCATCTTCCGATGGCTTGGATTCAAGCGCCTCAAACGCCGGCCGGAGACAGCATGAGATGAGTCTCTCGCAAGCCATTCTGGTTTTCGTGGTGCTGGCTCCGGGTGTCGTGTTTGCCGCATTCGCGTTGCTGTGGCTGCTTGGTTGGACCCCGGGTGAACGCTTCCTTTCTTCGATTACCGGTTTGACGTTCGTTGCCTGCACCTTTGGAATTGCGTCACTCGTCTGGAGCGTCGCGTCTGGGTCAACTGTCACGGTGAGCTTCGGCAACTGGTTCGCCGTCGGAGACTATCATTTTCCGTTGGTGCTGATGGCGGATAGGCTTTCGTTGCCTTTCCTGGCGTTGACGGTCGTGCTATCGGGACTCATCGCGCAGTTCTCGGCGACTTACCTTCATCGCGAGCCGGGATTCCTGCGATTTTTTCTTCTCCTGCACCTCTTTGCCTTCGGATCCTTACTCGCATTCGCTGCGGGTTCGTTTGACCTGCTCACCGCGGGATGGGAAGTGGTAGGGATCACTTCGGTCTTGCTCATCGGTTTTTTTCAATTCAGGCCAGCTCCTGTGGAAAATGGGCTCCGGGTGTTCGGCATATATCGCGCCTGTGACATTGGGTTGTTCGTGGGCATGTTCGCCCTGCACCACTGGGCTGGAACGGCGTCTTTTGAAAGCGGCCTCCCAGCCCTGACGGGTACACAGGCGGTGATCGTATGCCTCCTTCTGCTGCTGGCGGCGGCCGGGAAGGCCGCGCAGATTCCTTTTTCGGGATGGCTGCCGCGAGCTATGGAAGGGCCGACGCCATCGAGTGCAATCTTCTACGGAGCGATTTCCATCCATGCGGGTGCGTACCTTCTGCTGCGAGCGCAACCGCTGCTTGCAAGGTCGATCCTCGCTTCCGCTCTGGTGATACTGATTGGTCTGGCTACGGCAATCCACGGCACCATCGTTGGACGTGCGAGTGCGGATGCCAAGACGTCGCTTGCCTATGCCACTTTAACGCAAGTCGGCGTGGTCTTTATTGAGATTGGACTGGGATGGAAATGGCTCGCGGTGGCTCATATTTTGGGAAATGCCACGGTTCGTACGATGCAATTTCTGCGCGCACCATCGATGCTTCATGACTATCACCAAATGCACTCGGCGATCGGGGGCGACGTCTCGCCGACCGGCAAGCAAATCGAGGAACTACTCCCGGAGCGAGTCCAGTTGTGGCTCTATCGCTGGGCTTTCGATCGTGGCCACCTCGATACAATTCTGGACTGCTGGGTGATTGATCCTCTGCTACAAGTCTCCACCTATCTTGCGAAAGCCGATCGCGTCGGAATGCGTTTGACTGCGATCCGGCGCGGCAATGCGGTGCCGATTTCCTTGCACGGCCCGGCGAAACAGGGGAACGATTAGTGTCCATGCCCGGATGGGTCCTCCATCAACCGCTTCTGATCGGTGTCTCCGTCGGCGTGCCGTGGTTCGCAGCTGCCCTTTTAACTGGTTATCGCCATCACGCGCGCATCGTCGGTTGTGCAGCTGCATTCGTATCGATCCTCGGAAGCGCTGTACTTTTAGCGGACGCACCGAAGGGCGAGTCGTTGTACCAAGCGCTGATGCTGCTCTATTCCTGTCTGACTTTCGGCGCGACTTTGCTGCTTCCACGCCGCGATTGCACAACAGGGACGATCAGCGGAATCCTGTTCCTGCTCGGTTCGACGCTCTTGGCGTACTCGACCGGAAATTTACTTGTGCTGCTTGCCGCATGGATTTTGTCCACTGTTCCGTTCTTATGGGCGGGGTGGTTCCGTGCTCGTGCATGGCGTCCGCTGGCTGGTCTTCTGTTATCAAGTCTCGCCCTTGCCCTGGCCGTTGGACTGATTTCGACTAGCGCAGGCGTCTTTTCCATCGATAACCTGAAAGGGCAAAGCCCGGGTGGCGTAGCAGCCTTCGCGCTTCTCCTCATAGCTGTGGTCTTTCGCAAGGGAATTTGCCCCGCCCACTCTTGGGTCGCAGATGCGGCTGACACCGGTCCAGTAGTTCCGACGGCGCTTCTGCTTAACGGGCATTTCGGAGCACTGCTGGTTGCCAAGTTGATTGTGCCGTTGTATCCACGCACGGACAGTTTATTTCCTGTGCTTTCCTATCTCGCCATTGTGACGGCGGTTTATGTCGCGATTCGCGCTCTTGCGGAGAATTCTCCCAGCCGACTGATCGCCTTTCTGGCGCTCAGCCAGTCCGCCTATATCTTGAGCGGGCTGGAAAGTCGAACAGCTGAAGGAATCGCCGGCGCGATCGTGCATTGGTTCGTGGTCGCGATCTCGACAATGGCTCTTTTCGGAATCCTGCGATTGCTCGAAGTGCGTTTCGGCGAGAACCTAACCGTGAGTAAGCACTTCGGTTTGGCCGAGCACGCGCCCCGCCTCGCCGTGTCGTTTGTGATCTTCGGGCTGGCGTTAGTTGGTCTGCCGGGCACGCTGGGTTTCTGTTCTCAAGACCTTTTGATTCACGGGGCGCTCACATCGCACCGTCTCATCGGATTGCTGCTACCCATTGCTACGGCGATGAACGCGATTAGCTTCTTCCGGTTATTCACGCGCCTTTTCTTGGGCAAGCGTCGAACCGGGTTTACGGTCATGGCAGATGCATTGCCGCGCGAGCGCTGGATACTTGCTGCCGGTGTTTTGTTCGTCGTCTTCGGGGGGGTGTTCCCAAATGCGGTCGTAATTCAGCGCTCGTCTGAGGCTGATATGGTGCAGGAGGCTATTCACACGGCGGCGGAACTGAACCCTGTTGGGAAGGTTAACCGGCATCCGGGAAACTATCAATCATTGCCACGCGCTGACGCTGGACCTATGGCTGCTGAGGCACATGGTCGCGCTCTAAGTTGGGTATTGAGAACGACGTTCGTCGGAGCCAGCCGATGAGAAATGACAAGTTTGGCACGCATCTTACGTCCGGCAATGGTACGGGGCGGAAGGATGCGGTAGCTCGTGGTCTCGAAAAGCAGCAGGAGCACACGCGGAATTTGAGGTTCGGCATTTTTCTCTTTCTCGCCATCAATTTGCAAAGCAGCCGCAGGCGAACGGTAACCAGCCCAACGCGCTCTCGAACGTCGGCTTAGATCTGTCCGTAGGACGTAAGCCAGAGCCTACTGGAGCTGCTCCAATTGTGTCATTCGGGGAGCGCCGAATCAGAGCACGCCCACGAAGTAGGCGATCATGGGCTCTTCTTCTCAGGTCCGGTATCACAAATTCGGATGGTTGCGGGGTGCGCCGAAGTCCTTTGCGCAGAAAAAGTTTGGTTGCGGGGGTTGGATTTGAACCAACGACCTCCGGGTTATGAGCAAGATTTCGGACTGTAAGTGCCGTCGAATCAATCGCGCTGTTGCACGAATTGACGCTTCGGAGCACATTCTGTCAGCTTAAATGCAGTAGGGAATTGGGCTTAATTCGATTTGAAAGTTTGTCAGCTTAACCGCAGTTGCCCGCGCCGTACAGGTGCGCTGATTCCGCAATGTTCCATTGACTTGCGAGCTATCGAGGCGTAGGGTTTGCGTTGAGCGGGATGCGCCGGTGCTTGAGACACCGACACGTCCCTAGCCGCCGAACTTCCGAGGAAGCTGCGACGGTTGCAGGGGATTGTACCATCCGGTCTGGGCAAACAGGCCGAGTGCTGCGCGTCCCGCCCATTCCCAAAAGGGGCGCGCCGATGTTTCCACCGCCAGGCTTTCCCGCCGGATTCCAGTACGCCGCAAACCCTCCCGGCCACGCAGCCGCAATCCTCGGCGTCGTGCTCGCGGTCGCGCTGTGCGTTGCGCTTGTATGGGCACTCTGGCCGCGTAGCATCGGCGGAAAACAGCGCCGTGAGCGCAAACCGCCGAGGTAACGCAGCGTGAGCTATCTGAAACGCCACCACGTGGCACCGAATCTCTTCGCGAGACCTTCCCGCATAAGAATCCTGAGCGCCTCATCGTAAGACGGCTTGCATTTGTCGGGTAGGTAGCTTTTGAGTTTCTTGTCATCGAATGCTTGCGTGCAGCCTGCATTATTCAGCGCTTCCAGCACACGCTGCCAGAGTATACGGGCTGCCTCCTCCGCGCGCCTCTCAGGTGCTCCGCGCCGGAACTCAAAGAAGTCTTTCGCCACGCTTAGCACAACGTCCCACATAAACGCCTCCTGCGTACTGCCTGCGCGTAACACTGTGCGCCACTGAAGCTTCCCGGTCAACGACCCCTACTTGCTTTTTCGCGCCCCAACACGCCAGTTCGCGCCCCGCGAAAACTCGATCC
>Ga0134126_10013273_pt1 | contig 10408 bp, 6 predicted proteins | sample KB31752_FD_96881 | JGI IMG/M metagenome (GOLD analysis project Ga0134126, IMG submission 96881) | Terrestrial soil microbial communities with excess Nitrogen fertilizer from Kellogg Biological Station, Michigan, USA - KB3-175-2 | ecosystem: Environmental > Terrestrial > Soil > Unclassified ...
ACGACCTTCGCGCCTGACGACACCATCCAAGTGTCGGGGACCAATTTCCTCCCCGGCGAGACCTTGAATATCGCGCTTGCGGCGACCTCGGGTTCCAGTTCCGTTACCCTCGGTCAGGTTAAGGCGGACAGCTCGGGCGCGTTCAACTCCGTCAAGCTGCAGATTCCCTTTGACATTCCCTCGGGAACCTTGCAAGTGGTGGCGACGGGCCAGACCTCCACGCGCCAGGCGACGGTTGCCGTCACCGCGCAGGTACACGCCGCCACCCTTACCGTGGCGCCCACCAGTACGAAGCCGGACCAGACTGTCGTCGCGACCGGCAGTCACTTCCAGCCGGGCGAGCCGGTCACGCTTGACCTGGTGTCGCTGTCGAGCAGCGTCCGGGTAGGGAACGTCACCGCGAACAGCTCGGGCGGCTTTACCTCCGGAAATCTCACCATTCCAACCAACACCCCAGAAGGTACGGCGACTTTGGTGGCCACCGGATCCACCAGTCATCTGAGTGCCACGGCCCAACTCTCAATCGGGGTGAAGGCGGCCAGCCTGGTTCCTTCCACCGGAACGGTAACGGCAGGGAAATCCCTGAATCTCACCGTCTCCGGCTTTATCCCAGGTGAGTCCGTGACCGTGGTCATCTCGGGCACGCATCTCCCCGCGCTTACTCTGGCAACCTATCTGGCCGGGAGCAACGGCAGTTTCACGGCCAAAGGGTTGACGATCCCCTCGTTCCTGCCCGCTGGGTCGTATACTCTGGCGGCATTTGGACAAAAGAGCGGGCGCTCCGCCTCCGCCACGCTGGCGGTGCAGGCGCCGCCTCCCTCGGCGCCGATCCTCAGTATCCTGGGGATTACCCATGCGGCGGGCCAGCCCTATGTCTTGAGCCCCGGTGGCCTGGTGCAGGTAGCGGGGAGCCATTTCCCGGCCGGCGCGAACGTCTCGATCGCGCTCGCCAATACGAGCGGCACGATCACCCTCGGCACCGTGAAGACCAACGCGCAGGGGACCGTGGGCCCGGTGTCGCTTACCCTTCCCGCCAATACCGCCGCGGGCACGTACACCCTGGAGGCAGTGGTGTCCGGATCCAAAGTAGCATCCATTCCCGTCACGGTTGCCATCCTGACCCCCCATCTGACGGTGACCAGTGGCGAACTGTCCGCTGGTTCCACTCTGAAGGTACAGGGTACTGGATACGCTCCGGGCGAGCAGGTGGTGCTGGCCCTCAATAGTTCCGCCCTGGCCACGAGCCCAACCACCGTGGTTGCCAACGGGAGCGGCGCCTTCAGTGCCAGTTTTACCGTGCCGAGCACGATCACTCAGGGGTCCAATATTCTCACCGCTACCGGAGCCACCAGCCGAGCTGGATCCTCGGTCACTCTGCAGGCCGCACACCTGACCGCGACCACCTGGTACTTCGCTCACGGCGATACCACCTCGAACACCCGCACCGTGATTTCGCTCCTCAATCCTTCGCAGGGCGTGGCGAAGGTGACTCTCACCTTCCTCTACCGAGCCGCGCCCGAACGGACGCAGGCAGTCACGGTGCCGGCCCACAGCTCACTCAATGTCGACCTGGGGCTGGCGGCGGGACAGGATCGTCACATGTCCACCATCGTGTCGTCCGACCGCCAAATTGGCGCCCAAAGCACGATTTACTACGGAAACGCCGATGGTACCGCCGCGCTAGGGGCAAGCGCCCCGGCCAAGCTGTGGTATCTGGCCGAAGGCTATACCGGCGGCAGCTTCCACGAGTACCTGGACATCTTGAATCCCAGCACCCACTACGCGAATGTCGATGTCCGTTTCCTTCCTTTCAACGGCAAGCCTCCCAAGGAAGTGCGCTTCTCGGTACATCCGCGCACGAGCATCACCGTTGACGCCAGCCTGTATATGCCGGCAGCCTCAATCAGCGCCATTGTCTCCGCCGATCAAGGGATTGTGGTGGAACGGACGTTGAGGTTTGGGGCCGGGGGCCGCGGCGCCCACGATAAGATCGGGCTCGCCAGTAGTTCTACCGTGTGGCTGTTCGCCCAAGGGAACACGGCCCCCGATCGCCAAACCTTCCTGACCATTCTCAATCCGAATCAGGCCGCGTCCGCCACGGTGACCGCCACGCTCTTCGATGGCCGCGGCAAGCCCGTGGGGGCGCGGACCATCGTCGTGGATCCGCTCCATCGTGGGAACATCAAGCTGAATAACATCCTGAGCAGCGCCGATGTGGCGGTCGCGGTTACTAGCTCGGTGCCGATCGTGGTGGAGCGCCCGCAGTACGTTGGCCCGGCCGACCTGGGCAAGGCATCGTCAGGGAGCGATACCTTTGGCCGGAACGGGGCCGGTGCCTCCTGGACCTTCCCCAGTGGGGACACCGCGGGCGGCAACCAAGAGTCCCTCTACCTGTACAATCCGGGGCTCAAGACCACCAATGTAACCGCCACTTTCTATACCAGCACCGGAGCAACCTTCCAGCAAAACTTCTCCCTGGCGGCGAATAGCCGGACGGTGGTGAATCTCAATCAAGTGTCCGGTCTGCCGGCGGGTCCGTTTGGCTTCGTGGTACGGAGCACCAATGGGCAACTCTTCACCGCCGAGCAGTCCACGCTAAACTCAACCACTCACCGATACACCAGCACGCAAGGGATCGCGGAATAGCCTGAATACGTGACGCGGTTGGGAGAGGAGGGACTTCCTCCTCTCCCATCCGCGTAACCTAGTAGTTCAAGGAGCACACAATGGTACGACCCCATACGCAATTGGGCGGGCGTTTGTTAGTTCTTGCTTTCCTTCTTCTCTGACTGGCGCCGTTGGGCGTCGCTCGGGTGGGCGCCGCCCCGGCTCTGGCTCAGCGGCAGGCTGCGGCGGATCGCGGCCCGTCCGCCCCGGTGCGTCCTCAAGCTCCCACGTTGATGGTGACCACGGCGGTCACGGCAACCGCCACCGCTACCCTCGTGATCACCCCAACCACGGTGGCCGCGGACTCCACGGTGGCGATTAGCGGATCCGGCTTCGCCGCCGGTGAGGCAATCACCATCCAGATCGCTAGCACGGGAACGGTCACCAGCACTGAAACGCTGGATTCAGCGATAAAAGCCGACGCAAACGGCGCCTTCAAGAAAGACGACTTACATATTCCCGTATCCGTTCCCTCGGGCAGCTATCGGCTGCTGGCAACCGGTGTCAGTAGCGCCCGCGCCGCCGAGGCGGCACTTAAAGTCACGGCGGTAAGCGCGACTCTGACCGCGAATACCACGAGCTTTTCTCCCGGAGACACGGTTCGGGTGACCGGAGCCCACTTTGGGGCGGGTGAACAGGTGCTCATAAGTTTGAGCAGCGTGTCACAGTCTGTATCGATCCCACTGGGTCATGCCCCTGCCAATCATAGCGGGAATGTTGGTCCCGTGGCTTTGCATATCCCATTTGGCGTCCCAGCGGGCAAGCTACTTTTGACCGCCATTGGACAGACTACCAATCGGCAGGCAACGGTCAATGTGACCGTAACCGCGGCCGCAGCCACCCTGGCCATCTCGCCGTCCAGCGCGAAGCCGGGAGTGCGCCTTGCTATCTCTGGCACCCACTTTCAACCCGGTGAGACTGTCACGGTGGATCTGGTGGCGCTCTCGACCAGCGCGCGGCTCGGTACGGCCCACGTCACCGCGAATGGCGATTTCACGCTGAGCGCGGTTGTCCCCGCGAACACCCCCCAGGGAACGGTGAGCGTCGTGGCCACCGGGACGACCAGCCACCTGAGCGTGTCCCATCCGATCGCGGTCGGCGCTCTCCCGGCCACCCTGCGCGTCACCAGTTCGGTGAAGGCAGGGGCCGCGGTGAGCGTGGCCGGAACCGGTTTTATCCCTGGTGAAGCAGTCACCTTCCAGCTCCATGGCGGCAAGATTAACTCCCTGGCGCTCGGTTCGGTGATCGCCGACACCGCAGGCAAGGTCACCGTAGCTCATCTGGTGATCCCGTCGCTGGTGCCCGCCGGCACCTATAGTGTGATTGCCTATGGGCAAACCAGCGGGCGCTCGGCCACTTCCACCCTCGCCGTCCAGGCTCCTCCCCCCGCCGCGCCGATTCTGAGCGTGCTTGGCGGCGTGCCGGGGCCTGATGGTTCGTATCTTGCCAGTCCCGGCGGTCTCGTGGACATCGCGGGCAGCAACTTTCCCGCCCACGCGAAAGTGACCGTTGCCCTTTCCGCGGCGGGGAAGGTCACCGCGCTGACGGTAGTGACCGCTTCAAGCACCGGCGCCCTTGGTCCCTATGGGATTACCTTGCCCGCCAATACCGCCGCTGGGGCGTATTCTCTCGATGCCCTGGTCGGAGGGAAGAAGCTGGCAGGTCTTACGGTCCATGTGGCCGCGCTTACTCCCCATCTGTCACTCTCGACCTCGGCGCTGTCTCCAGGTGCGAAGGTAGGGGTTACCGGCTCTGGCTTTGCCCCCGGCGAACTCGTCGTACTGGCGCTCAATAGTTCCGCTCTGGCTACGGTCCCTTCGGCAATTCTGGCCGACAGTCACGGAGGATTCTCCGCTACCTTCGTGGTACCCGACACCGTGCTGAACGGGACGAATTTGATTATTGCCACCGGTGCCGCCAGCCGGGCCAGCGTCCAGGTCGCGGCATCAGCCCACCTGCCGGTGGCCAGTCGCTGGTATTTTCCCCATGGGGATACCACCGGCGACACTCAGACTTCAATCAGCATGCTGAATCCGAGCGACGCGCCCGCCACGGTCCATATGACCTTCCTATACCAAACCGGGCCGGAGCAGATGTACACCCAGGTCGTTCCCGCGCATCGAGAGGTCAGCGTTGGTCTCAGCCTGGTGGCTGGCGCCGGCCGCCAGGTATCGACCATCCTCGACTCTGATCGGAGGATAACAGCCTCCAGCACGATCACGTACGGCTCCGGGGATACCACTACCGCTCTAGGAGCGGCGGGTCCGGCTCGAACCTGGTACCTGGCCGAGGGATACACCAACGGCAGTTTCAGCGAGTACCTGCACATTATGAACCCCAATAACGCCTACGCCACGATCGACGTGCGTTTCTTGCCCTTCAACAACCGGCCGGCAAAAGAGATACGGTTCGTCATGCAGCCTGAATCCAACATCCAGATCAACGCCGGCCAGTATATGCCCGGCCTATCAATCGCCGCCATTGTCACGGCTGACCATGCGGTGGTCGTGGAGCGGAGCATGCGTTTCGGCAGCGGCGGGCGAGGCGCCCACGATAAGATCGGGGTCACCTCCGCCTCCACCATCTGGCAGTTCGCTCATGGCGAGAGCGCGCCGAATCGCCAAACCTTCTTCACCATTCTCAATCCTAACCAAGCCGCCCCTGCCGCCGTCACCGCGACCTTCTACGATCATACCGGGCGTCCAGTCGGCAGCAGCACGGTGATCATCGACCCCTTGCATCGAGGGAACATCAAACTCAACGACATTCTGCCGGTAGCGCAAGTAGCCACGGTGCTGACAAGCAACGTCCCCGTGGTGGTTGAGCGTCCATCGTATGATGGTCCGCCCAATCTCGGCCTTGCCGGTGATGGGAGTGATGTATTTGGCCAAAACGGCGGTGGGCTCTCCTGGGCCTTCCCGGGCGCCACTACCGCGCCCGGCAATGTTTCGCAGCTCTTCCTCTTCAATCCTGGACTGAAGGCGGTCGCGGTCCACGCCACCTTCTATTCCGATCTTGGGGCGACGGTGACTCAGGATTATACCCTGGCCCCTAACAGTGATACGGTGCTCACCGTGAACAGCGTTCCTGGCATGCCCCAGGGCCGCTACGGCGCGGTGCTCAAGAGTACCAATGGAGCGGTGTTCCTGGCCGAGCAATCGAATCGGAACGCCGGTCTCCGGCAGATGAGCAGCACTCAGGGGATCTCGCAGTAACGCCAACCCTCTCTGGATCGAAGTAAAGAGGCGCGGGCCGCGTGGCCCGCGCCTCTTGCGGTTATGGTCGCCCAACCGCCGACCGCAGTCGTCCGTTCCTTCCATCCGGCCTCAGCCGGAGGCCCGCGCCACATTTCCAATTTCCTCCCGCACAACCCGCTACCTGTCCGCTTCGGCCAATCCCCGTTCGATCAGCCCATGCAGGGCCTCCATGGGCGCGGTGGCCAGGCCGATGACTCCGTCAGCCGCCCCGTAGTAGAGGAAGTAGAGGCCCTGGCGTTCGATCAAACCGGTGGCGAAGACCACCATGCCCACCGGCCCCGCGGTTTCGTAGGGTTCTTTTGGCACGAAGATAGGATCTGGGTGGCGATAGAGCACCCGGGACGGATCGTCGCGGTCAAGCACCGCGAGGCCGGTGCGATAGTGACGGCGATTTCCCTCCGCCGTGTAGTGCGCGTTGGCATGGTAGATCACAAGCCAGCCCCAGCGAGTCTCGATCGGCGCCGGTCCCGCTCCCACTCGTTCGCCCTCCCAGTCACCCGGCAGCGGTTCAAGAACCGTGCGCGGTGGAGACCATGTATGGAGGTCGGGTGAGGTGGTGAGTTGGATCGAGGGATAAATACGCACCAGGGCATGGTAGAGCCCCCCAATGCGCCGCGGAAACAACACGCCGTCCTTGGCCTGGGTGTCGGGAAGGATCGGGCGTTCATCAGTTACCTGAGCCGCGTTGGTGGCCCGCGCCAGGGCCATCCGGACTCGGAATGGCGCCGGCTCCCAGGTTAAGGGTGGAGTGCCGACTGGAGCAACGGATGCTTTGGTATACACCAACCAGAGTTCGTGGTCGAGCCAGATCAGCCGAGGATCCTCGATTCCCAGCCGGCCCGCCGGGTCGTCGGGTGACGCTTCATGGAGGAATCGTCGCTCGGTGAACCGCCGCCCATCATCACTCCAGGATACGCCTAACCGGCTTAGCCCATCGCTGCCCACTGATCGGTAGACCATGGCCACGCGATCCCCGACCATCGCCACCCCTGGGTTGAGCACTCCACGCGCTTCCCACCAGGAATCATTGGGAACCAGAATTGGATTCCCTGGGTCGCGGACAAATAGATCATCGGCCATGGATCGTCCCTCCCTTTGCGTCGCTGAGCGCGCCTACACGGGGAAGCGGCCACTCCCGGCTACCATGGTAGCCGGGAGTGGCCGCGCAATTATTGATGGCCACCCGACCCGGATGGCGGCACGCGAAACCCTAAAGAGCTGGGCGACTGCTGCCGCGGTGAGTTCCGCCGATTATCAGACGGGCAATCGCGATGAGGATCACGGCCCCAATAAAGGCGACCACGATACTCCCGACCACCTGATAGGTTCCCGTGGTGAAGGAGCCGATGATAATCCCGCCAATGAAGGCGCCGACCAGCCCCAGGATCAAGTCACCAATAAGCCCGGTCCCCGAGCCCATCACCGCGCTGGCCAGCCATCCGGCGATCAGACCAACCACGATCCAAGCCAAGATTCCTCCGGGCGCGAGCCATACGGTTGCAAGCATCTTCTTTCTCCTTCTGGCGCCAACCTGGTGGCGTGGAACCCAAGCCTTCATGGCTTGTCGGTTCTGATTCTAGTATCGGTCTCGGCCGCGAGTCCGGAATCAGCCAATCGGCCCACCCGAACCGGAAAACCGGGCTAGGGCACATGGCGTCATGTCGTACTAGACCAGTTTGGCACCACCCTTCGGCTGTTTGAGGGAAGAACGACGAGCAGCCTAACCGTCATAGTAGAGCATAGAGCGCCGGCGTTCCCTCCCTTCCCAAAGCCGGAATGCGCTCACACAACGCCGGCGAGGCAGCCGTCTCCCAACCGCGCCTCGCCGGCCATATATCAGATACCTGGAGGCAGACATGAATCCGGTGAATGTAAATCCCAGTCCGGACTACCGGTCGGGTGAAGGCAGCCGGACCGCGGTTGCCAATAATCTGACCTGGGCCATCGCCGTGGTCTTGATCATCGCGGCCATCGCCGTGGCCATCGTCTACGTCGTCCATAACGTCCACCCGTAACGCCGCCGCCTAACAGTGGAGGTTCTTGCCAAGAAAAACTAGATAGGGACCACGATATCCACTTGGTCTCCCACGAAGGGGGCATTGAGCGCGGTCGAGTGTCTATTCCATTTTTCTCGACCGCGCTCGTGATTGTCCGCTTTCAGTTCCTGGTAAGGCGAATCCCCTCCATTTTGAAGTCCGACACATCCGAGCGATCTCATTACGTGCGTGGAACTCCAACATGGGAGCGAAAGGGGAAAGAAATACGCCATGCGTCTACAGGGAAAGGTCGCCATTGTTACCGGAGCGGCGACCGGAATCGGCAAGGCCATCGCCATGCGCTTCGCCCAGGAGGGCGCGGCGGTCACCATCGATTACGTGGGGAACGCGGACTCGGCGGGCGAGGTTGTCGGGACCATCGAGAAGGCAGGCGGACGGGCGCTGGCGCTCAACGCCGATGTTAGTAAAGAGGACGACGTGCGTCACCTGGTGGAGCAGACGGTCGGCAAATGGGGGCGCCTGGACATCCTGGTCAATAACGCGGGCGTGGAGGAAAAGCATCCATTTCTGGATGTACCGTTGGCGCTATGGACCAAGACACTGGCCGTAAACCTCACCGGCCCCTGGCTTTGCACGCAGGCCGCCGGTCGCCACATGATCCAGCAGGGCGGCGGCGGCCGCATTATCAACATCTCATCGGTACACGAGGACATGCCCATGCCGACCAACGCGGCCTATTGCGCGACCAAAGGGGGCCTAAGGATGCTGATGCGCACCCTGGCGGTCGAGCTCGGCCCACATCAAATCACGGTGAACAATATTGGCCCCGGCGCGATCGACACCCCGATGGACGCCTCGGTGAAGGCACAGCCGGAACTGATGAAAATCCTGCTGGGGGAGATTCCTCTTGGCCGGATGGGCACGCCGGAAGATGTTGCCGGGTTGGCTCTCTTTCTCGCCTCCGACGACGGGGCCTACGTGACCGGGTCAACCTACTTTATCGATGGCGGGATGTTGCGCCAGGCAGGCAGCCTGTGAGGAGTCTGGACATGGGAACAAAGGAGCCCGCGGGGATCGTCATCCTGGGGGCCGGCTTTGGCGGCGTGGCGACCGCGCGCGGCCTGGCGAAGCTGTTGCCCAAGGACCGCGACACCACCATTACCCTGGTCGATCAGAATAACTTCTTTCTCTTCACCCCCATGCTGACCGAAGTAGCGGGCGGCGAATTGGATACGCGACATGTGGTGAACCCGATCCGCCAGATTTCGCCCCGCATCCGCTTCGAACAAGGGCGCGTAGACGGCCTGGCCAGGGATGACGGCGCCTGGCGGGTCACGCTCACGCGCGACGGACCCGGCGGCGCCCCCGAACGGAAGACCCTGGTGGCGGGGCATGTAGTGCTTGCCCTGGGTTCCACGCCCAGCTTTCATCATTTCGGGGGCCTGGAACAGCATGCGCTGACCATGAAGAGCCTGGGCGACGCGATCGAACTGCGGAATCGCGCTTCCGCCCTGTTGGAGCGAGCTGACGGAGCCGACAGCACCGCCGAACCGGACGGGCTGTTGACCTTCGTGATCGCGGGGGGCGGCTTCACTGGGGTTGAGACCATGGCCGCGCTCAACGATTATGTGCGATCCAGTCTGCGCTACTACCCGAGGGTGCGGAAGGATCAGGTTCGCATGTGCCTGGTGGAGGAAGCAAGCCGCCTCCTCCCGGAGCTGAGTCCCGGTCTGGCGGACTATGCTACCCGCAAATTGCGGGATCGGGGAGTGGAGATCATCCTCAACACGGGCGTTTCCGCCGCTTCGGACCATGAGATCCACCTGACCAACGGCGCTGTCATAGCCGCTCGCACCCTCCTCTGGGCGGCCAGCCTAGCGCCCAGTCCCGTGGTGGGGGCGATAGATGTGCCCAAGAGTAAGAAAGGCGCCGTGGTGGTCGATCCGTGTTGCGCCGTGTCAGGCCAGCCGGGTCTGTGGGCCCTGGGCGACTGCGCCGAGGTTCCGCGGAATGACCACGGCGAGAAGAGCGTCTACGGGCAGACCGCGCAGAACGCCAGCCGTGAGGGCGCCCTGGTGGCCGCGAACATTGCCGCGACCCTCCGCGGCGAGCAACCCAAGCCGTTCCAGTATCAGCCAATCGGGGAACTGGCTATCGTGGGCCGCCATCGGGGCGTGGCTCAAATTAAGGGGATGAAGTTCTCCGGCGTGGTTGCCTGGGTGATGTGGCGCGGGATTTATCTGGCCAAGCTGCCCCGTCTGTCCAAAAAGGTACGGGTGGGGATCGATTGGACCCTGGATATGATATTTGGCCGCGACATCAGCGTCCTCCCTACCGGGACCAATCGCGAGAACAGCAGTGGGGCAGGCAAATCCCAGGCGGCGGGGTAAGGACGGCGGTTCCTCATCTGAGTTTCAGGATCAGGTGACATACTCAAGAGAAAGGGAGCGATTCATGGCCAAGAAGACGACGGCGGACCTTCTGATC
>Ga0134126_10013274_pt1 | contig 10407 bp, 8 predicted proteins | sample KB31752_FD_96881 | JGI IMG/M metagenome (GOLD analysis project Ga0134126, IMG submission 96881) | Terrestrial soil microbial communities with excess Nitrogen fertilizer from Kellogg Biological Station, Michigan, USA - KB3-175-2 | ecosystem: Environmental > Terrestrial > Soil > Unclassified ...
CTCGGCAAGCAACTGCAGCTCTCGACCGTGGCCGAAGGCGTCGAGAACGAAGCGCAGGCGCGCGCACTGGCCGAACTCCAGTGCGATCAGGCACAAGGCTTCTATTTCGCAAGACCCATGCCGGGCGATGCCGCAAAGGCATGGCTGCGCGAGCGCAGCCAGCATCCGGCCGAGGAAGACATCCGGTTGCGTTGAACCGCATGGCGGAAACAGCCGGGTAGCCCCCGCGTTCCCGAAGCCGTCGGGTTGGCCCCGCCCTACGTCTCCCATTTGTACAACGCCTCGTAATCGGCGCCGGTGCGCCGGCACGCGCGCCACGCCAATCCACCTTCGGCCATCGCATCGCGCACGCTGGGCGCGATCAACTGCAAGGCGCGCGCGGCACCGCGGTCGCGCCAGCGGTGCAGGCTCGACCGTTCCATCAAATCGGGCGCCCAGCCGGGCAGCAGTGCGGACGCAGAGCCGAGGAACAGGTCGCGGCTGAAACCGGCCAACGGAATCGGCAGTCGGATGGAGCCGAGGACGCGCAGCGTCTCGCGGGTGCGTGCATCGAATACGAGTTCCGGCCGCACGCGCGCGAAGAATGCGTCGAGTTCCGCCATCGATCGCGGCACGTCATGCGCGCCGAGTGCTTCGGCGATCTGCGTCATTTCGGCGAGATAGCGATCCTGCATCGCGCGCGGGATGCGCTGGCAATAGCGCTCGTACGCGCGCAGGAAGCACCAGCACCCGGCGCAATGCACCCAGTTGAGCAGATGCGGATCGTCCGCGCTGTAGGGCCGCCCGTCTTCCGCGGTGCCCCGCACGTTGCGGTGGATTGCGCGCACAGGTTCGATCGCGCCTTCGGCCGGCGCGCGCGGCGCGTAGGTCGTGCGCCCGATGAATGCCGTGGTGTTGCGCAGGCGACCGAGCGTGTCGGTGCGGAACGCCGAATGGTCCCACACGCCCGCGAGCGCCAGCGGATGCAGCGCCTGCAACAGCAAGGATGCCAAGCCGCCGGCCATCATGCTGGGAAAATCCGCGTGGATCTTCCAGGTCACGCTGTCCGGCCCGAACAGGCCGGCATCGCCCCGCGGCGCATCGTAATCCGGCGCCGGCGCATCGCGGCTCAACACCGCCAGCACCTGTCGCCGCAAATGCTTCCGTGCGACCGACGGCAGCAGCTTCACGCCGGGCAGGTGCAATCGCGCGGTATGGCCGTCGCGATCATGCCCTCGCCCGTCCAGCGTCATGTCATCGGGATCGCGCATGCTGCAACTGTACGCCGACGGCGTGCAGCGCGGGCCGTGGGGTGCTTCAATGGCGTTCCTCCGTGGAGCTTTTGTTTCGCATCACAAGGAATCGCGGTCATGGGATTGTTGGTGGACGGCAAGTGGCAAGACAGGTGGTACGACACCGCAAGTACCGGCGGGCGCTTCGAACGCTCGGCCAGCCAGTTCCGCAACTGGATCACCGCCGACGGCAGCGCCGGGCCGTCCGGGCAAGGCGGCTTCAAGGCCGAAAGCGGCCGCTATCACCTGTACGTGTCCTACGCCTGCCCGTGGGCGCACCGCACGCTGGTGATGCGGGCGTGGAAAGGTCTGGAAAAGCATGTCGACATCTCGGTGGTGCACCCGCTGATGCTGGAAAACGGCTGGGAATTCCGCACCGATTTCGAGGGCGCGACCGGCGACCGGTTGTACGGCCTCGACACGTTGTACCAGCTTTACCTGAAAGCCGACCCGCACTACAGCGGCCGCGTGACGGTACCGACGCTGTGGGACAAGCAGCGCGAAACCATCGTCAACAACGAGTCGTCCGAAATCATCCGCATGCTCGGGCGTGCCTTCGACGGCATCGGCGCGCGCCCGGGCGATTACTGTCCCGACGACCTGCGTGCGGACATCGACGCCATCAACGCGACGGTGTACGACAACGTCAACAACGGCGTGTACAAGGCCGGTTTCGCGACGACCCAGAAAGCCTACGACGAGGCGGTCGCTGCACTTTTCGAAACGTTGGAATCACTCGAACGGCGCCTCGGTGAGCACCGCTATCTGATCGGCAACACGCTCACCGAAGCGGACCTGCGCCTGTGGACCACGCTGGCACGTTTCGATGCGGTGTACACCACGCACTTCAAATGCGATCGCAAGCGGATTGGCGATTATCCCAATCTTCAAGGCCTGCTGCGCGACATTTACCAGATGCCGGGCGTGGCCGACACCGTCTGGATGGACCACATCCGCAACCACTATTTCCGCAGCCACAAGACCATCAACCCGCACGGCATCATTTCGATCGGACCGATCCTCACGTTCGATGCGCCGCACGATCGCGACCGGCTGGGCCAGCGCGAGATCCGCGGCACGTAGGGCAGGCCTCGACCCGCCGTTGCCCCGGTTTCAACCCGCCGGCGCTCGCGCTGGTGATTGGCGGGTTAAAACCCGCCCTACATTTCGTCGCACCATCTGCTATTTTCGATCCCACGCAGCGCCTGCATCACTTTGGGAGTGAAAGCATGGACGGACAGCAAATATCGGATGCAATCGCCGAGTGGAATACGCGCGGTGTTCTGGTGCTGCCGAAGTTCTACGCCGACGCGGAAATCGACGCGGTGCTCGCCGACTATCGCGCACTGTGGAACGAAGGACGCGCCCGCGTCACCGTGGACGACATGGATCTCGACCGGCGGATGCGGTTGCGCGACGTGCCGGCGGATGCGCGTGCATCGCACCGCTTCAAGGTCAACGACCTGTATCTCGAACAGACGTCCGTCCGTCGCCTCGCGCTCAACGATCGTCTGGTCCCCCTGCTGCAACGCCTGCTGGGCGAATGCCCTGCGGTGTGCAACTCCTTGAGCCTGGAATACGGCACCGAGCAGGAAGACCACGTCGATTCACTGTTCATGACGCCGCGCACACCCGCGCACCTTGTCGCGGTGTGGGTGGCGCTGGAAGATTGCGCGCCGGAATCCGGCCTGCTGCGCTACTGGCCCGGCAGCCACAGGATCGAGCCTTACCTTTTCTCCAACGGAGAGCGCCATTTCATTCCCGGGGAATTGGCCGCGTGGCAAGGCTGGATGCACGAGCAGGTGCAGCGGCACGGACTGCAAAACGAACTGTTCGGGGCCCGCAAAGGTGACCTGTTCATCTGGAACGCGCAACTGCTCCACGGCGGCAGCCCCATCACCGACCGGGGACGTACCCGGCGCAGCATCGTTTTCCACTACTTCTCGGAATCCGATTGCCGGGCGATCGGCCATCGGCTGGTGCCCGAGTCGGGCGGCTTCTGGATCCGGCGCTCGCACCAACCGATTCCCGGCAGCCTCAATGCGCGGATGCGCCATCGCGCCGGGCGGATCGCACGCCGCCTGCGCGGACTGCTCGCGCCAGGGCAGAAGCGTCCCTGACCGGCTTCCTTCCTTGTCGCTTCGGGAGAAGGTGCCCGCGAGCGGATGAGGGGATGCGCCGGATGTCCGGGGCATGGACTATTTCAGCACGCGGTCGAACAGCGCGAACATTTCGGACCAGCCGCGTTCCGCTGCCGCTTCGTCGTAAACAGGAAAGTCGGGTTTCATCCAGCCGTGCGAGGCGCCACGGTACACCTCGCAGCGGTAACGCACGCCGGCATCATCCAGCGCCTGTGTGAAGCGCTCGACCATCTCCGGCGGACAACTGCGATCGTTGTCGGCAACCGCGATGTACAACTCCGCGTGGATCTTCGGCGCCAGCAAGTGCGGGCTCGCCGGATCGTCGGTGGCGAGGCGACCACCATGGAAGCTGGCCGCCGCCGCAACGCGATCGGGATACGTGCCCGCCGCGGCGATCGCCATGCCGCCGCCCATGCAAAAGCCGACGGTACCGACCTTGTCGCCGGCGACGTCATCGCGCGTGTCGAGCCAAGCCAGCAACGCTTCGGTATCCTGCGCAGCCTTGAGATTGTCCGTGGTCGCCGTCAGCGGCCCGACCATCGCCCGGAAATCGCCGGCGAACGCTTCCTTCGGATCCAGCGGACCGTACGCCCCATAGCGATAAAACAGATCCGGCACCAGCGCCACGTATCCGCCGGAAGCGATGCGCTCCCCGACCTGCAGCAACACCGGGCGGATACCGAACGCATCCATGTACACGATCACCGCCGGCCATGGCCCCGCGCCATCGGGCGTGAAGACGCGCGCCGGACAGTCCCCGTCGCGCGTGCGGATGCTGACTTCCTCGTGCTTCATCGTGAAGATTCCTTGGCAACGCAAGACGCGCGGCGACATCCGTTCGGACCAACACCGCGAATGCAATCCAGTGATGATAGCGCTGGCGTGTGTCCCCCGACCGTAGCCCGGATGCAGCCGCGCAGCGGCGCAATCCGCGGAAATCCGGCAACAACTCCCGAATCGATTCGCGACGTCCGTGTCGCCCACCCTTGCTGCAGCGGTGTTCGCGCGACGATCCAGACGCCCAAGGCCGCGCGTGCTTCCCCATTGCGGAGCAGAACGAGCCGCATGAGGAGCCTGCCCCCCTTTTCGCACGCCGCGCACGGACGCGCCAACGCCCGGGTCGCGGCGATGCAGCGCATCGCGCTATATTCACGGCGCACGGCGCGGGGACGCCGACCAACAAGGGGTGACATCGTGACGACACAATCCAGAGGGCCGTGGGCCGGCTTCGGCTGGCTGCAACGTGGCATCAGCGTGGGCTACCGCCATCCGAAACCGATATTCGGAGGCGCCGTCATCCTGCTGTTGATCGCGCTGGTGCCATCGCTGATCATGCTGCCGTTCCAGTTCCACTTCCTCGGAGCGGGCACACCAGGTCCGGCCGTCTTCATCCCGATCATGGCGATCTCGCTGCTGATCGGTTTGCTGCTCGTGCCGTTGTACGCGGGCTACCTGCAGGTGATCGATGCGGCCGACCGAGGACTTCCGGCCCGCGTGAGCGACATCTTCAACCCGTATCGCCAGGGCGACGCCTTGCGCCTGATCGGCTACGGACTCGCGCTCGTCGTCATCTACCTCGCACTGGTGGGAATCATCATCCTGGCCGCGGGGCACGGCATCGTCGGTTGGTACATGCAAGTGCTGACCGCGCAAGCCAACCACCTGCCGCCACCCGGATTGCCGGAGGGCTTCGGCATCGCCATGGCGCTGCTCACGGTGATGGGCCTTTTCATGATGGGCTTCTATTCCGTCAGCCTGGGCCAGGTCGCGCTGCGCCGCCGCGGCGTGTTCAACGCCATCGGGGACGGCTTCCTCGGCGCACTGAAGAACCTGCTGCCGTTGCTCGTGCTGGCAGCCTCCCTTGTCGTGGCATGGATCGTCGTGACGATTGCGATTGCCGTCGTGGTCCTTGTTCTCGGCTTGCTCGGCAGGCTCGTCGGCGTGTGGCTGATGTTCGTGCTGGTCATCCCGGTTTACATCGCCCTGGTGCTGGTGGTCTTCGCGGCCATGTTCGGCGTGATGTACTACCTGTGGCGCGATGTCTGCGACGGCGACACCACCACCGGCGCGGCGCAAACCATCGCTGCGTGACGGGCGGAAAAAAAAATCGTCGTCATTCCGGGTTCCGCCCGCTGCTTGGGGGCGGAACCCGGAATCCATTTTGATCTTTGCCCGACGTCAACATGGACTTACTCGCGCCGTCCATGGCGCTCGCGCGATGCGACGCCTTCGGCGTTCGCGTTGGCAATCCTGCCAACGCAGTCGGGTTCGCCTGCGATGAAACCGCAGGCGCCACGGAATGACGACATGGCAGGCGTCTGCTGACCTATAGCGCGAATCAGAAAGACGTTTGATCAGGACTCCTTGGGTGGGAAGGCGCCAAGTTCGCCTCCGCGCCCGTTATCGTGTGACCCGCATGCTGCGCCTCACCAACCTCAAACTGCCGCTGGACCACGCCGACGACGCGTTGCCCGCCGCCATCTGCGCGCGGCTCGGCATCGCGCGCGATGCCTTGCACGCGTTCACCGTGTTCCGCCGCGGTTACGACGCGCGCAAGCGCGGCGCCATCATGCTGATTTACACGCTGGAACTGGAAGTCGCCGACGAAGCCGCGCTGCTGGCGCGGCATGCGGACAGCCGCGACCTGCAGGTCGCGCCCGATACGCGCTACCACCCGATCGCGCCTGCAACCCGTCGTCCCGAGCACCGTCCGATCGTCATCGGTTTCGGGCCCTGCGGCATCTTCGCGGCACTCATCCTTGCCGAAGCGGGTCTTGCGCCGATCGTGCTGGAGCGCGGCAAGGCGGTGCGCGAACGCACCCAGGACACCTGGGATCTGTGGCGCCAACGCCACCTGCACGAGGAGTCCAACGTGCAGTTCGGCGAAGGCGGCGCGGGCACGTTTTCCGACGGCAAGCTGCACAGCAATATCCACGACGCGAAGCACTACGACCGCAAGGTGCTGCAGGCATTCGTCGAGGCCGGCGCGCCGGAGGAAATCCTCTACGTCAGCAAGCCGCACATCGGCACGTTCCGGCTGGTCGGTGTGGTGGAAAAACTGCGCGCGCGCATCACGGCGCTCGGCGGCGAAATCCGCTTCGGCCAGCGCGTGGACGATCTGCTCATCGAAAATGACTCGCACGATGCACGTCATCTGCGCGGCGTGCGCCTCGCCAATGGCGAAATGCTGCGCAGCGACCATGTCATCCTGGCGCTGGGCCACAGCGCCCGCGATACGTTCGCAATGCTGCACGCGCGCGGCGTGTACCTGGAACCCAAGCCGTTCTCGATCGGCTTCCGCATCGAGCACCCGCAATCGCTGATCGATCGCGCGCGCTTCGGCCCGCAGGCCGGGCATCCCACCTTGGGCGCCGCCGACTATCACCTCGTCCACCACGGCGACCGCGGCCGCTCGGTCTACAGCTTCTGCATGTGTCCCGGCGGCACCGTGGTGGCCGCGACCAGCGAAGCCGGCCGCGTGGTGACCAACGGCATGAGCCAGTATTCCCGCAACGAGCGCAACGCCAACGCCGCGCTGGTGTGCGACATCACGCCCGCCGATTACGCGGCCTACGGCGAAGGCCCACTGGCCGGCGTCGCGCTGCAGCGGCATTGGGAAACGCACGCCTTCGAACTCGGCGGCGGCGACTACACCGCACCGGCGCAACGCGTCGAAGATTTCCTGACAAGTCGCGCAACCCAGGCACTCGGCGACGTCACGCCTTCCTACAAGCCCGGCGTGTGCCTGACCGATCTTTCCACCGCCCTGCCCGATTACGCCATCGCCGCCATTCGCGCCGCGATCCCCATCTTCGCACGGCAGATTCGCGGCTACGCGCTGCCCGATGCCGTCCTTACCGGCGTCGAAACCCGCACGTCTTCACCCGTTCGCATCCGCCGCCAACCCGGGGATTTGCACAGCCTCAATACCCAAGGCCTGTACCCGGCCGGCGAAGGCGCCGGTTACGCGGGCGGGATTCTTTCCGCGGCGGTCGACGGGATCAAGGTTGCAGAAGCCGTGGCGATGTCGCTCATGAGAGCCTCCCTTTCGACAATCGCCTTGCCCGAAAGCAAGTGAGTCGCAGGCATTCAATCAGAGGCGCAGTTTGTCCGCCGGCCATGTTTCCCTAAACTGTGGGTTCCAACCCATACGGATCACTCATGGCCAAGCCCAACTATTCCTTTGAAAAGCATCAACGCGAAATCGCCAAGAAGAAGAAACTGGAGGAAAAGGACGCGAAGAAGCGTGCACAGCGCGAAGCGGCCAGGAACGCCGACGCGTCGAAAACGCGTTCGAATTGACGGCCGGGACGCTCGCTCGAGTGTGCACACCACGGAGAGCGCTTCGAGGTTCAACGGTTGCGTGAATTCCTGACCATTCCGGTCGGTGCCACCCCTTCGCCAGCGTGCGCCGCCCACCGGCCGCCACGCGCCAAGCGAACCGCAGTGAGTGAACCTGACAGCAAGGTTGTTGCGCGGTCGGTTCTTTTTTTGTCCGGACGCGGCTTCGTACCACCCGTCAATTACCTCCAGCCCCTTTCACGGTGGCGATGTCATTGCGAGCGGTCGACGCGTAACGCGATTTTTGTTACACGCGACTGGTCACTGCGCCCGCGTTCCCTCCTCACTTCCTGACCACTTTCGCACCGTCTTTTGCAGTTTGGCCGGGTGTATAGTGCACTCGCAGCAGGCGATCGAATGCCCGGCAAGCGGATACAGGCCCGCTGCGGAGGCGAAGGTGAAAGCCTTCATCCTGTTGCTGCGGATCGGCGTCATCCTCTTCGTGGCGTCGCTGGCGGGTTGCGCGAACATGCCTGCCGCCGGGACACGCGACGTCGCGCCGCTGTTCGACGACGCACTTTTCAAGCCGCTGCCCAGGCCGATCGACAGCCGTGCGATTTTTGCCGTCGATGCTTCGATGCGGCGCTTCGTCGCCAGTGAAATCGTCCCGCAAAGTCGCCACGAGGATCCGCGACTGGCCCTGCTCGACGCGCTGAAGGGCAACCTCCTGATCGATTACGACTCGGAGATGACCCGCACCGCGTCGCAGACCTTCGCGGCGCGCCAGGGCAATTGCCTGTCGCTGGTCATCATGGCGGCTGCCCTCGCCCGACAACTCGACATCCGGGTGACCTACCAGGAGGTGTCCCACTTCGACACCTGGTCCCGCGATGCCGGGTTCGCCATCCTCAGCCAGCACGTGAATCTGGTGCTTGGCCCGCGCAGCTCGGGCGCCATGTTTTACCAGGGCGATGACGTGCCCATGATCGTGGATTTCCTGCCGCCGCGGCAGATGGCAGACGCCGTGTCGCGGCCGATCGCGAAGCAAACCGTCATCGCGATGTACATGAACAACCGCGCGGCCGAAGTGATGGTGGGGGGTGACCTCGACCGCGCGTACTGGTTTGCCCGCGCGGCGCTCGAGGCCGATCCCGGATTCGCGAACGCGGCCAACACGCTCGGCGTCATCTATCACAAGCGGAATCATCTGGCGTCAGCCGAACGCGCCATGCGTTACGCGCTGCGGCTCGATCCCGACAACGTCTCGGTGATCTCCAACCTGTCGCGGGTACTCACGTCGGAAGGCCGCACCGCGGAAGCACAGGCGCTCGAGAAGAGGCTGGCGCAGATCCAGCGCCATCCGCCGTTCTATTTCTACGATCGCGGCGTCGAGGCGATGCGGGCCGGCCAATTCGGGAAAGCCGCGCGACTGTTCGAGAAGGCGCTGTCGGAGCGCCCCTACGATGCTCCGTCGCATTTCGAGCTGGCCGTGGCCGCGTCGCACCTCGGCGACATGCGGCGGGCGCGCAAGCAACTGGAATTGGCGAAGGAGAACAGCACAACCCCGGAATCGCGCGCCATTTACGCGGCCAAGCTGCGGCACCTGAAATCGTTGAACTGAGCCCGCTGAACCGGGCTCGTTGAATCCGAACAGGGGCCGCCGGAGCGAACACATCATGCGCGGAATCCAGGCGGTGCACACCACCGCTTCAAGCCCCGGCGTGAAAGCGTGCGTATGCCGATCGAAGCGCCGGAAATTTTCTTCGTGCCGGCTCCCGAAAAGCCCTGGACAAAACCGAAGCGGCTCGCAAAGCGAACGCCACGGACGGCGCGAATCAGTCCACGGCCCTCACGACAGCGAAGCCTTCCCTTCTTCTTCCAGGGCCTTGCGTCGCTTCCGCCAGGTTTCCTCGGTCTGCGGCTTGACGAACAGCGCGACGATGGCGGGATCGGCCTCGCGCGCGGCGCGTTCCATCCGGTTGACGCACGCCTCGACTTCCGGGGTCGTCAAGGCGTCCTCGAATTCCGCGCTCAGCATCGCGACCACCTGGTGCGGTCCCATCTGCATCGTCAGCACGCCGTTGGCGCTGCGAACGCCGGAATCCTTCCTCGCGATCGCGAGTATCTTCTCGCCCACCCGCGGATGCGCGGGCTCGCCCAGCAACAGGCCCTTGCTCTCGCGCGCCAGCAGCAGCGCCGCGGTGGCCAGCACCAGCGCAATGCCTATCGACGCCGCGCCATCCATCCACGGCGCGTGCAGCACGCTGCCGCCGTAGATGCCGACGAACGCGATCAGCAAACCCAGCAACGCGGCGCTGTCTTCCAGCAGCACGGTGAAAGTGGTCGGATCCTTGCTTTGCCGGAACGCCTCGAAGTAGCCGAGCTTGCCCTTCCGCCGGCGAAAATCGCGCAGCGCGATCGTCCAAGAGGTGCCCTCGAACACCGCCGCGATCGCCAGGACGATGTAGTTCAGCCACAAGTCCGTGTGCGGCGTCGGGTGGCGCAGCTCCACGATGCCTTCGATGCGCGACACGCCCGCGCCCAGCGCCAGCACCAGCAGCGCAACCACGAAGCTCCAGAAGTACAGCTCACGACCGTGGCCGAACGGATGCGCACGATCCGGCGGCGTGGCGGCGCGGCTCATGCCATGCAGCAACAGCACCTCGTTGATGGTATCGACCGTGGAGTGCACGCCCTCGCTCCACATCGCCGAA
>Ga0134126_10013275_pt1 | contig 10407 bp, 14 predicted proteins | sample KB31752_FD_96881 | JGI IMG/M metagenome (GOLD analysis project Ga0134126, IMG submission 96881) | Terrestrial soil microbial communities with excess Nitrogen fertilizer from Kellogg Biological Station, Michigan, USA - KB3-175-2 | ecosystem: Environmental > Terrestrial > Soil > Unclassified ...
ATCACCGAGCGGCACATCTGTGACGGGTCACGCCATCGGCGGACAGGCTTCTGATCAGGCCAGTTGGTGGGCCAGGCCGGTGCCGGCAACCACGGCGGACAAGTCAAGGCCAAGGCACGCCGAAGGGGCCAGATCCCAATACGGGTCACACCGAGCTGCCGGCCCCCAGCCTGGAGCACTCCCACCCAGGAGCACCGCAACGACACTCACAGATCCCATAGAGGGGAATTCGGCAACAAAACGCGGCGCACGCAGCGTAAACACGCAGTAACGCTTCGTGACGTCACTGGCGATGCCGCTGGGCAAAAACTGTTCGGCAACTGCGGACGCTTCGATCGATGCAGGTCAGACCGCAGAGCCTCTCGCTTGTAAGTCCTGGGCGACCCGTGTGCCAAAGTGTGCGCACGTCGTCCGACCTCGAAAGATCTTCGGAGGTGATCTGGGGCCGTCCGCCGCCATACCGGGGTCGTTGCTACACGGCTGCTACACGGCGGCGGCTTCTACCGACTACCTCGGTGTGAAGGCCGTTCATACGGCTACTTAATACTGGGCAGGTGGTACCCGCTTCCGCCCAGCAAAGTTTGTCGTTACCACAACCATGCACAGCCCATGCTCACTAGGGTGCACACCGGGGTAGTCGCAATGCCACCGGATCAAATCTTCACCCTCTAGTATTAGTCTTACCGCTCGCCTTGATGAAATGGCCAACACATCCGCCGTCGTTTGGGGAAGCGTTGGCTCCGGTCGTGGGGCAAGTACCCCCATTTCCCGGGCCGGAACCGCCTGGCACCGCAAACGCCGGGCTCGCGCTAGCAAGCATTAGGGCCAAGCCAACACCCACTGTCGCTACAAACCTTCGTGCTGACATGATCATATCCCCCGTTGTGTCTAATTAATCGGGTAGCTGGCTACGATATCGTTGAGTTCTCGCACAGCGTTACTACCGCACACACGCATGCGGCCGATGTCGAGCGAGCTGATGCCTAGTCTGATCAGCTCGGATCAGCTCGATGAAACTCAATCAGGCGGATAGCCAAAGCTGGACAGCAAGCTGGCCCGCGTTGCCGTAGGCGGGCGCTGTCAGGCGCCCTCGCCCCCAAAGCCTCGGCAAGCCGTGTGCAGCGGTGGGTACCAGAGGGATCACCTGCGCCGATGCGGTGCGGAAGGTTGTATCCGATGGCTCTCGTTGGGGGTCGTTGCTACAGGACTGCTACACAGTCTGTGTGGCACGTCGCCGCGCCATCAGTAGGGTCAGCGCCGTCCCCAGAGCCAGTAGAACACCGAGTTGCCGGGGTTTACAGGATGGCTGCTCACCAGATATTTTCTGGGGCAGCGTCTGAGCCAGTGACCGCCAGAGCTGCGGTGCGGACTGATGACCGAGAGCTATCCCGCGATCGGCAGGCTTGTTGTCGTCTGGCTGAGTTTGGACGCTTGCCTGATGGACGACCAGGGCAATGTTCCGCGCCCGCACAGTTGCGGTTGATGACCGGCAGCAACGAGCAGGTCACGCTGGATGAAGCGCTAAGCGCGTGCGCAAGCGGTTCGGCGCTGTAACGGGAGACCCCGTGGTTAGTCAAGAACATCCTAAGGGTCGGTTTAGCTAAACTGGAGCGTTGCAGGCGGGCAGTACACGATCTCTCGGTCCCAAAGTTCTGCGTGACGGTCCGCCAGCGTCATGACGTGCTGGGCTGTGTGCGCGAGGATATGAAGAGGACATGAATGTGTATGTGTGTGTCGGCGGTCCTTGCAGTTACATGCAGCTGTCATGATCACTGTTATTCGCTCTGCTGAGCCTGTGGACATCGGCCTAACACTAAGACGTCGAGCGAGCCAGTCACTCGATCCTGGTCGCGAAGTCACGATGTTCACAAGCACTTGCACGACCACCGCGCGGCGGAGTCTGCCAATGTTGGGCCAGGCGACACCGCCGCTGCGGTAGGTCCGAAATTGCTTCGAACTCCGTTATCTTATGGATGCAGCCACCGCCGCTGGCAAGGAATCTAATTGTCCTCGAAGGGTGTTCCACCAGAAGCGTCGTGCCTCCTCGGCACGCGCACGGGATCCTCGATTTTCCCAGGTCTTCTTCGCATCAATTAGGAAGACGCCGGCGTGATGTACACCGGGGACGTGAGAAACAAGGTTTTCCCAGGTTGATTTGAATGCGACAATGCCGGTGAAGTAAACGATGTAGGTGTCTGAGCCCACACTGAATTGCAACTGGCGACTTGCAATCGGACCGAGTCCATATCGGAGACCGGTCCCTACTGAAACTTCGCGAACATCCGTAATGTCGGCGATCGACGCATCCCAGTCTTTGTTGTACCACTTGGTCTTGCTGTATCCCAGTCGGCCCGTATTCGAGAGCCAGAGATCTCCGTAGTCGTTGCAGCCGAGGAATGCTGTAGCGCCATCCCAGCCGCCCTTCTTGGCCAGGCCTACGCGATCGCTCCTCACGATTTCAAGGGGGGTCTCTGATCCAGTCATGACATTGCTCCATTCAGCTTCGGAATTTCTAGGGTGCGTGTGCTTAGCCAGCATGCCGACACCGAAGGTTGCAATCAATGGGATATACCCCCGGGAGGTGAAGGGCCAGCACCCTAAGCTTGGGTAGGGCAAACCCCCGTCGCTCGACCAAGGTCACAATGGCGATACAGCACCCGTAATCGAATGATTTGAAGGAGGTGAAGTAAAAAGTGGTGGCGAGCATTGAATTTGATCCCGGATTGCGGCGAGGACTCGGGACTATTCGAATTAGAAGTTCACGGACCGTACTGCGCAGTAGAGAGGCACTTTTGTGGTGAAGGCTATAGTGACTCGCCCAAGGTTACGGTCACGGCTGATGGGCGGGGTGCGATGTCGCCTGCTGGGTGCCGGTTGTTAGCGAAGTGCTCTGCCAAGAACTACTTGCCATTGAAGGAATGTGTGGATCCTTTGACCCCCAGCCGATCTTTGACGGTACGTCACCTACCGTGACCTGCCTCGCAGGGTTTGAGGCTTGCATTCGCGGATGCGTAGAGCCGGTGGCGTTGCTGTCAGACGGTGCTGTCACCGGTGAACCCACAGTTGTAAGTCCTGGGCGGTACGGTGTGCCGTAGTGTGCGCGTATTGGACGTGGGAAGTTTTTGGATTTGGGCTGGGCGGCGTCTGCCGCTGTGCCGCGGTCGTTGCTACCCGGCTGCGACATGGTGGCGACTTCTCGATTTACTTGGACCAGATGGAGCTCCTGCGCAGCAGCTTGGGGTTGCCTAAGCACTCAAGCCGATAGCGAGCTGAGCTAGCCGGACGCGGCGAGCCTATGCCTGTTACGTACAGCACTCGTTGTCGAGATTGCTCCGCGCCTGCATCTGCTTCGACCTAGACGTCAGGGATGCCGCGTTGACGAAAGGAACAGTTGCGGTGTTACTACAAACAGTCAATATTGTGACTTTATGCTGTCTAGCTAATCACGGAGCGTTGCAGCTCGTCCCTTGCAGCGCAAGACAAAGGACTGTCGCAGCCAAGTATGCAAAATTGGCTTGACGGCGGTCCTGTAAGTGGCGTAGTGAAGTGGCTCGAGCTGAAGGTGCGAGCGGATGTCGTGGACGCGCCGAGGGAGTCGAGTCTGTTTGGAGGTGAGCATGGTGGGAGATACAAAGAACGTAGTCGAAAGTATGCTCAGGGCGTGGAATGAACACAATCGCGAAAGGTGGAACGCGGGTTTTACTGATAGTGCGAATTGAGAGCTCCCGGCGGTGTCAGCGGATCGGTCCTGAGATCGCAGGCCAATCTACGATATATGGCACGATGGATTTCCCGAGAACCAGTGCGATCCAGTGGTAATTGGCGAAGACGGCGACAATGGTTTCCTTGAGGCGGTGTTCAAAGGCACCCACACCGGACCGCTAAATGCCCCATCCGGCACTGTCTCGGCCACCGACAAGGCTGTTGAGATACCCTTTGTCGTGATAGCGAAGATAGGAGGGAAGTACAATAGCTTCCACCTTTATTTTGATATAGCTGGGCTCATGACTCAGTTAGGGGTGTCATGAGGTCGGATCTAGGTAGCTAACGGCGAGCGGCGCAGAAGCGATATATGCGACCACACCGTGATGGTCGCATGGTGGGCAATACCATGAAAATCCGAGACATGGCGCTGCCGTGACTGCACTGTTTGCGCCGAATGGGACTTACGTCGACCCGACCTTGCCCGGCCCGCTGTCGGGAGAAGGCATCGCAATGTATGTAACGCATGAACAAATGCTAAAGACACTCTATGAGGCCGTCGCCTGTGGTGACGTGGAGACAGTAATGGGGCTGCTGACCGACGACATCGAATTCCGCGTTTATGGTAGGAGTCCGATGATGGGCAGCTACTCGGGCAAGGATGAGGTCCGTCGCTTCTTCGGTAAGTTAGTCGAGGCTTACGGCGACACGTTCGAGGTGCACATTCAAGACATACTGGCGAACGATAAGCATGGGGCCGTTTTAAACTTTCGAGCGGGGCCGGCGCAGCGGCAAGGTCTTGGAAAATCGAGCTGTTCACATCTACGATATTCGTGGTGGCAAATGCGCACGAATGCGGGCTTTTAACGAGGACGCGTGGGACGACTTTTGGGCATAACGGCGAATGGTCCGAGGCCTATGTCTAGGATCCAGACATACAAAGATCTGCAATGAGCTCACCTGCGAACCGCGATTTCAAATCAAAAACAGGTCAACGCGTTGGTGTACTCCGCAAATGTCCGTGAGGCAGGAATTCCTTTATTGCGGCCCGGGCCCACAGACCTGGCTATCGAGCCAGGCGCCTGGCGGTGTGGGGCTATCCCGTGGTGTACTGTCCACAGAGGTATAGACTACTAAGCCACGACTCACATCCTAAGCACCGATGGCGCTAGACCGGCCCTTCAGGCCCAAGACCAAGTACACCAGCAGCGACGCAGTGACGATCGCCTATCAGGTCGTCGGCGACGCTGCCCTTGATCTGTTGTACATACCTGGCTGGTTTTTCAACCCGGAGGTCTGGGCAGATTTCGTCCCGATTCGCCGATATCTGGAGCGCCTCACTACCTTCGCCCGCGTGATCGCCGTCGAGAAGCGGGGATTTGGCATGTCGGATCGCCTCTCGCCCACGAATCTACCGACGATGCAAGAGCGGGTCGCTGACATTAGCGCGGTGGCCGAAGCCGAACGGCTTGGTCCAGTGGCAGTGATGGGCCCCTTCGAGGGAGGGACACTCGGCCTGTTGTGGGCGGCAGCCGAGCCCGAGCGGGTTTCCTCCGTTGTGGTTATTGACTCTTTTGCTCGGCTGGACTGGCAGCGTTCGCTCTTCGGCGCGCTTACCGAGGGAGGTGAGGATCTCGCGCTCGCGGCCCGCGCGCTGTGGGAGTTGTTCGAGTGTGGGTGGTCTCAATGGTTCCGTCCCGATTTCCCCTTGACAGCCGCACAGGAAAAGCAGCTAAGCCGCGCGGTGCGGCTTTCGGCCAATCCCACTGTGATTGGGCCCTGGCTCGAGCTCGTCGCCGAGCTTGACGCCCGAGCGCAGCTTCCCCACATCAAGGTTCCGGTGCTGATCATTCATCGAGCGGGTGATGCCGTGGTCGATGTCAGTCACGGACGGTTTCTGGCGGAGCAGCTGCCCAACGCCACCTACGTCGAGATCCCCGGCAGAGATCACGTGCCCTGGGGCAGGGATTTTGAACTCATCATGGCCGAAGTCGAGGGCTTCCTGACCGGTCAGCGCCCCACGAAATCGGCCCAAGCAAGCACACGGACGATCATGTTCACCGACATCGTGGCCTCCACCGAGCGATTAGCAGCTCTCGGCGACAGGGCATGGACCGAACTGCTTCGGCGGCACGACGAGCTCAGTACCGACGTGCTGGAGCGGTTCGGCGGCCGCTGTGTCAAGACCACCGGGGACGGGCTGCTCGCCGAGCTACCAGGGCCCAATACCGCAATCGAGTCTGCCCAGATGCTCATCGCCGAGCTCCGCGACATCGGCGTGGAGCTCCGCATCGGGATGCATGTGGGGCCTTGTGAACTTTACGGTGACGATATCATCGGCCTCGCCGTCAACGTCGCGGCACGGATCATGGCCGAGGCGCAAGCGGGCGAAATACTGGTATCTCAAGCGGTACGCGACCTAATGACCGAACCGGCCCTCACCTTCTCCGCCCGCGGCGAGCACTGCCTCAAAGGCGTACCCGGCCGGTGGGCCCTGTTCGCCGTGGGATAATACACATAATCCACTTCCACGCTCGAGTGTCACCCTAGGTGCAGTTTGTTGATACTGATAGGCAAGGCGGTCCCTGGGCAAGAAGACAGCCCTGCAGGGCAACTGCGTGACCACATGCTGAATGCGAAGCGAACTCAGGGCACCAATTTCGGCTCGCACCCAAATGCGTTGCATCTAGAGCTGATTCGCACCGATAACAACTGACACCGGCCTCTTCGTCCCGAATCCGGATCAGTTCTGCTGATTAACACGGTTGAACGCTGTTGGTGCTGGTAGTCATGAGGCGCAATGATGGTTGGACACGGTTGAGCGTGGACCAGCGGTGTTACTTGCGCTTCCGTTTTGCTTCCGCTGTGAGATCAAACTTGTCCCGCGAGGCTATGTCCCGGTCCGGGCTGTGGCGCTCTAAACCTCCTCATTACGAGTTCGTGGATGAATGGTTTCAGCGCGTCCGCCGTGATCTCGATCAGGGTCTTATGTTTATGTGGGGACTGGGCTGGACTGGTGCGACGGCATATGTCGCATCTGTCGTTATCTGGGCTTATTTGTCAGGTTGCACAGTGTGGCGTGGATGTTGTCGAGAAGTTCGTTCGTCTGCGTCCCTGGGGAAAGCTACTGGCCAGCACAGGGGAAATCAATTGTTCACCGTACGTTGACCCGCTGGGGACGATGCAGAGACTGTAGAGATCGTTCGGTCACGCGGAGTGACTTAACGCGAGTAAGACCCTCACCGTCGCTCCTCAGCCAGTGACCATCCATGGTTCGGTGGATTAACGTGATCGTTCGGACGCGTGCAGCGCTTGAGCAGTCTTACAGGGAGGATGGTCGCGTCTTGATCAACATGTCCGATCCGAGAAGGACAGGGCGATCTTGACTCCTGACGTCACAAGGCGCGGTTTCCCAATCCAGGAGCATAGTTATGACGTCATCATTTTGGAAAGAGTTGTATGAGTCGGCTATTGAACAAAAGGGGGAGCGGACGTCAAGCGAAATAATTAGGTACCACGATAGGAGCCGGCCCGTTACCATTCATTGTTGCTGGCCTCGCGGCAATTGGCGCCTTGGTCATGTTCATACTGCACATGCCAGGATGGGGCGTGATATCAATCGCATTGAGCTTAAGCCAGCTCGTCTACGGCGGAATTAACCGAGCTCGCAAATCGTATCTCGAGCGCTACTCTGACGAGGATGCCGAGCTGTCATCAACAACGGCAACAACTGCCAAAACTTCCCGCCCGGGCTGTCTCCCCCCTCGGCATAGCCCTCGCCTGCGCCATAGCCGCAATCCTGTTCATCCTCCATAAGTCAACCATCGCCGGCTATGTGACTGGGGGTATCGTTGCGGTTCTTACAGCTGAAACAACGAAAAGCGGGGCGGGGTGGTTAAGAAAATGGCGGATCCAGGCTTCCACATTAGGCGTGGCATTTGTTGGAACGCTAGTCGGCTCTCAGTCGAAAGTACCAGTCGACTTCGAATATTACAAGGGTATGGCCAGCCTTATACCAGTACTATTTCTAGCCTTTGCTGTTGAACAACGCAGAAACTTCAGCGAATCGGACCCAGAGGCTAAAGGAAGCCAGTCGTTAGCCTTCTCGGCTATAGCGTTGCAGTGCATCGCCGCCATTCAAGTATTTCAGGTCTTAGCTTCCGGGGGACGGCCGACAGAATGGGTCTGGCCACCTTTAATCAACGCCTCGGCTGCAGACCATCTGGCCTGACGGCTCCGACGTACTCGCCGATGGTCCAACAGTTCTTCGTTGACAGGTCAGAAGCCAACCCGCGCACCAGCTCCTCGGCACGCCGACGCGGCTCCACCCGACCAAACCGGCCACAGATCCGGCCCATCAGCTCACGCCATCGCGACCCGAACACGCTGGGATCTACACTGGCCGCCGCGGCCATCGCAAGATCGACTTGGTTCCACACAAGCCACGGATGATCACGCGGTGGCCGTTCTACGTCACGCCGCCACGCCCAAGATCACGAAGTCCGGCTGTCGTACGAGGGGCCAACGTCGCGGCGGTCCACCGCACCCATCGATCTATGGGATCGAGATAAGATCTAGAGTCGAGATTATCCAAAACCAGTCGACTCGAAAGAACATTAATCATGCACCGTAGCCGGCTGTGCCACCTGGTTATTGACGTCTCAGATCTAGAGGAAGGAGTATCATTTTGGTCCGCGGCGCTTGGCGCCACCGAAGAACCCCTTTCCGAGCAAAGCCGCCACGTTTATCGCCGTCTCCGCCTTCCGGACTCGAATATCAGGATTTTGATACAGAGAACGTCGGACAAGAAAGTCGCTAAAGAGCGTATGCACCTCGACATAGAAACCGACGACCTCGAAGCCGAAGTGCAACGCCTTGAGATGCTCGGAGCAACGCGTTGGAATCTTCAACAAGAACGCGGCTTCACATTCTGGGTTCTTCAAGACCCCTGGAAAAACGAATTTTGCGTTCTTGGGACCGAATTCCCTGAACTACTCGCCGAGCGAAAGCCGTGGGCCTGAGTGAGCAGACATACCGCTAACGACGGTCAGGCCGGTTCCAGGGCGTCACCTGTCATCCGCGCGAACCACATGGGAGGCGACATTAGAATGATCAGGAATAGCCGCCTGTGGTGGATCAGTACGAGACTCGCACTGCTTGAGCAGTATGCTGGGCGCTAACCGCGGAGAGTCGATACAATCTGTTCGCGTAATACACCGACGGAGCCCGCCTTACTCGTCGGCACCAACGGCAAAGTGGCGGCCAGCGCTAACAGTCGTTGTCTGGCAAGTGTAGTTTCTGTGCGCGTGGTGAGTTCGATGGCATCTGATACTAGTGCAGTCGCTCGATCGTAATCGTTCGTGCGGGCGGCGTTGATGGTGAGGTCGGAAAGGACGATCGCGCGGACCTTATTTTCCATAGGTGACAAAGATGTGAGCAACGAGTCGGCTGCGGCCGTGGCGTCTCGGTGACGCAAGGTGGTGTATGCCGATACGATCATACTGCCGAGCCGACTCGCACCAAAGAACGCCGTCCATGGCCGTTCGGATCGTGGACGGGCGAAATCGTATGCGGTCAGCGCACGCTCCACCGCGCGTAGTGTTCCGCTTTCGTCGCCGAGACGTGCGAGTTCTTCTGCTTCACGCGCGGAAAGCCACGACCGTGTAGCGGGCGCGGACGAGCCGGGCACACAATCTCTGGCCTGTTGCAGTAGCCGTACAGACGGCGCTGTGTCGTTTCGCGATGAGGCCAAATAGCTCCAGTAGCCCGGTGCGCACGCAGCGAGGGCACGATCACCGGTTTCCTTGGCAATTTTCAACGTTGACCGCCACGCATCGGCGGCCTCGCTGCCCCTGCCCAGGTCGAACAAAATCCAGCCTGTCAAGACATCGGTTTCACCCATAGCAACCGCAAGGTTTCTTCGAATCGATTCAATTCGCGCGTTGGCAAGCAACGTTTCCAGCGTCGTGCGATGTTGGGCGAACGCTTCGAGTAACTGACGCGCGGGAACACTTTCCTCTGTGTGGAACAGATCAGCGGTTCGATCTTGCATGAGCTGAACAGTTGCGGTGTCCACAGGGCGGCCCTTGTTCACCGAGTCGATCAACCGTTGCCACGGGGTGTCGGACAGGAGACCAGCAGCAGTGACGCTGGCAGCTTTGAGCAGGTCTCGTCGGCGCATGTCGCTCGCTTCGCTGTGCGGTGACGCCTCCACGGTAGCTCGCTGCGGCGCCGGTGCGTCTGCGTTGCGTGCAGCGGAGGCTGAAGGGCTAAACCACAGCTGATCAGGAGGGATGTGCAGCCTCTGTGCCCAGGTGTCGAGTTTGGCCAGATCACAGATGGGTGTGGCCGATCGCTCGATCCGGCTGAGCTGGCCCTGGGTGATGCCCAGCCAGCGGGCCAGCTGGGTCTGCTTGACGTGAGGGGATTGACTGGTCCGGTAGGTGCGCAGGAAGCACCCAAAGTGTCGGCTGAGCAGGGCTGATCGGATCTGCGGCTGTTCCCAAAATTCGGCGGGCAATACTGGAGCCATACCTGACGCGTCGTGAGTGGATTCTCCGCATTCGCAGTTCTCGGTGAGGTTGTCACCGGTCGGCGAGGTGCTGCTCGACGTGCAATGGCGGTCTGCGTGGTGATCGCTCATCGATGCTCCCCTCCTGCGGCGTATGCGCGGGAGTGTATCGCATCCGAATCCGTGACCAGCGC
>Ga0134126_10013276_pt1 | contig 10407 bp, 4 predicted proteins | sample KB31752_FD_96881 | JGI IMG/M metagenome (GOLD analysis project Ga0134126, IMG submission 96881) | Terrestrial soil microbial communities with excess Nitrogen fertilizer from Kellogg Biological Station, Michigan, USA - KB3-175-2 | ecosystem: Environmental > Terrestrial > Soil > Unclassified ...
GATAATTATCCCTGATCGACTCCTTTGGATGCGGCCTTTGTTATGGCAGGAAAAACGGTTAAGCGCAATTGTGTGCTTCCAATCGGTACGAGTTTAATTGTTTCCGCCAAACCAAGCTGGCTCGTGTCCGAGGGCAAAGGCGGAGTCTGAAACCAATCCGGATCGTGGCCATGAGGATGCACGAGATCCCAATCTTTAATTGGTCGCGCGGGGACTTCGAGATGGATCGGCGGGTTTGACCAGGGATCGTTGCCGACCGCGTTCGTATGGACGCGGACCTGTTGATCGATGTCACTGTCGCGGTCCATGATAAGACCATAATTCCATCGTGTTACGGCGGTGGCAGCCCACATTGGGAAATAATCCGGAGCGGTAATCTCGAACTCCGGCATCTCGATTGCCGTCCAGTCTTCCCTCGGATTGAGAGAGTAAACGAGGGGTCCCCGCTCCAGATAAATTCCGCCATCGACAGAACTGCCCGCAGCCGCGCGCATTGGCAACTCCAGCACGACAACGTCCCGGTCCTCATACATGCGCTCCAGACGAAGAAATCCATTCTCGACTGCCGGAAGGGACGGGTTTTTCCCATTGACGACTAAGATCGGCCGCTCGCACCATTCGGGAACACGGAGATGGAGTGCAAAACGGATTGGACTATTGCAGTGCACACGAAACGCGATGCGTTCGGAAAATGGATACGATGTTTCCTCGAGGATTTCAACCGGTTGCCCATCCAATCCAACTTTCGCTTTGACGCTACATGGCCCATACAAAACCGCCGCAAGGCCTCCATTGGTAGCACTCATCCACATGCGCTGGACATAGGTCGGCAGCATGCGATTCACATTTCCCGCGCAACACGCAGTCACAAACTTGAACTTTGGCCGATGATCGCTGTTCGGACCGTACAGTGCTGCAGCCGTCCCCTTGAAGCCCACCTGGCAGGAGTTGCGCGCAATGTGGAGTTGGTTAGGGCAGGAAAAGTATTGCAGGCCGGTCCAATCCTTTCGTACCGCGCCCATACCAGCGTTGAACAAGGCCCGCTCGATACGGTCGCCATAATTGCCAGAACCCGTCGCCATCAGCATGTAGCCCCAGGTCAAGTTGTATTCGACAATGTCGCAGGTCTCATGACCATCGAGAGCGCCGGTTCCCCCCAGCGACTCGGTTGTCGAAGGTGTTCCATCAGCCAGCATGTGGTATTTGAAAATTCGGTTCATCGCGGTGGTGGCAATCTCAAGCTGGGCTTTATCACCGGTGTACATGGAGAGCAACGCTGGCAATTTGGACGTTTCGGCAAACGTGACCCCGTGCATGTTGGAAGGACGATCCGCGGTGAGCGCGTCCAAGTCCTCCGCTGGGACCTTCTTCCAGATTTCCTGCGCCTTCGCCAGCAGGCGCTCATCTCCCGAATGTGCATAGCACCACAAGATGGACTCGATATTCACCCTATCCCGCGGCCCGTAGGGACCCCCTTGGTAATCAGACCAATCGTTTAGATAATGACGACGCATCGCGCTCACGATTTTGGAATTGTCTTCCCCTTCCGCCGCCGCCGCCAAACCCCGGAAGAAGACTGCCTGCGGCCATCGATCCGGCTGCAAATCCGGATCCGCGGAATCTGGCGGATCGTACAGCTTTCTCGGACCCAAAAACCATCCGTTGATCGGATGGTCCACCGTATAGTCGATCGATTCCATTGCGCGCCTGCGCAGGTCGGCATTCTCGGTCAGTTTTGCGCATCGATATGCGCCATCCACCCAATAACCCATCTGCTCCCACGGATACCAGAAGATGCCGCCATTTCTGGATTCCTGATCTTGACCCCGTTCATTGCTCGCCCAATAGCGTCGGTCGAACGGAAAGCAGAAGTCTGGCTGATGGATCGTAATCCCACTCACCTGTTTTGTCATCTCCACCAGCAGCCAACCCTCCGGACGCACGCTGCCCAATTGCAGCTCCCGAAAAACCGCAAACGGCGTCAGCAGGGATTCTCGTTTCCCTAGCATCTCTGGCGGATTATTTTCTTTCCGATGCAAAAGAGCCCGCGATTTTCCTAGGGGAACTTCGGACGAATCTCCCGCGGTCTGTGCAGATGGCGCGGGAGTGGGCAGACCCGCCGTTGCTGCCACCGCCAGAGAACTCAGCAGGAAACGTCGGCGGCCAAATTTACCGGCGAGTGTATCTTTCATCTTGATAACTCAATTCCGGCGGGAGGCCAGACCATCAAACAGCACATTCGGCAATAATTTGTTTCCTTTTGAAGTGCCGAAAGTCTTGATTGTTTAGCTCGCAGCGACTTGGCTGCCGCCAATTGAATTGCTAGGTCGTGACATTTTCAACCTTACCCAGATCACATTTCTTCGAACGATTCAACGTTCTCGATTGCAACATCAGGAGAGGCCTGCCCCTAACGAACACGCTTGCGTAGAAGGTGCCTGGGTTCACTCCTGTAGAACAATGCGGAAGCCATAGGCGTACTTTCCTGGCGCTTTTGACGGAAGCTGAATGCGTAAACTGTGGGATTGCTGTAAGAATTCCAATTTGGTTTCATAGCCAAGCAAGTAAATCGACTTCACTGCTTCGCCGAGGGTATTCCGCCCAAAGGATTGGATCACTGCCTGCCTATCAGAAGGCCACGCCATCTGGATGGCGTAGATCGCGTTTCCTTTTGTCGTGAAGCGAAAATCGCTCGCCGTATAAGGCGGGGACTTTGTGTCCTGCACCGGTCCCGCCACGATTTTGGTCGGACCTTCACCATAAACCTTCCACGGACGCGTTCCATAGATTGCTTCGCCATTCACATCAAGCCACGCTCCGACATCCAGGAGAATCTGTCGCACCTCGTCGGGAATCGTCCCGTCGGCGCGCGGTCCAACATTTAGCAGAAGATTCCCATTTTTGCTGACTGCATCAATTAGTTCATGAACAATAAACTCAGGCGTTTTAAAAACGTCATTCTCGATGTAACCCCAGGATTTGTTGCTTATTGACGTATCCGTCTGCCAGTATTCAGCCTGAATGTCCGCAAATACGCCGCGCTCCATATCCACAACCGCGGATTTCGGCTGCATAGCGTCCAGCTTGTAGTTGATTACTCCCAGCGAGCCCCCCTTGGACGTTTCATTGTAGAAAAACGCGGCAAAGCAGGCTAGATCTGGACGCACTTCTGGCTTCCCAATCCAAAAGTCGAAATAGAAAAGTTCAGGATGATACTTGTTCACGATTTCAGCGCTCCGTGCCAGCCAATCGTCCACAAATTCAGGACTGACATATGTCCAGTCTTCAAGAAAGTTGTCAGAGTCCTCGTCCAGGGCGAAACGCAGGTGGGCCGGCCCGTAAAAATCCGCGAGCTTGGGGTCATTCACATCGGAATCGATTGTGCGGCCAGGGTGTAGAAACCAGTCGTGTTCGATTCGATGTGAGGAAGCTCCGATATGAAGCCCCGCCGTGCGAACAGCGTTAACCAGTTCCCCAGCCAAATCGCGATGCGGTCCCATTTTGGACGCCGTCCAGCGTGAAAGGTCGCTGTTATACATGGCAAAACCATCGTGATGCTCAAAAACAGGAACCACATATCGAGCCCCTGCTCGCTTGAAAAGACTCGCCCAGGAGGTGGGATCATAGTGCTCCGCTTTGAACATGCGAATGAAATCCTTATACCCAAATTGTGTCAGCGGACCGTAGGTTGACAGGTGATGCTTGTATTCTTCCGTCCCATCGGTGTACATCAAGCGGGGGTACTGCTCGCTTCCGAATGCCGGGACGCAATAAAGACCCCAATGGACAAAAATTCCAAACTTCGCGTCCTTGTACCAGTCGGGAACTTTATAAGTTGCGAGCGACTGCCAATCGGGACGAAACGAACCATTGCTCGCCTGGCGGCTGACGCCAGAGAGGATTTCGGCCCGGGATTTGTTGTATGCGGCACCAGCTTCTCGCCATATGCGATCGATCTTTTGTGGATCCAGAGATGCGGTGGGTGCATTTCCAGGCGAAACTGCAACAGAATCTTTGGGCGTGATTGCCGATCGATCGTCGGGCCATGAATCTCCCGGACGAAAGATCTGGTTGCCGGACACCGCTATGAACAGACTTCCATTCCGTAGCAACTCCCGCCGCGAGATCATAATGCGGGAATACTAACAAATGGTTCGTCCAATAACAAAGATCATGGAATAATCTTGTCAGATTGTCATCGACGCAATTCTTCCGATGAATGCTTTTCAAAAGGGGGGTGTGCGAAAACGGTGCTACCCCGCTGCCGGGCATCGCGGTTTACTTCCACGATCCCGTTTTCCTCGAAAGACCGCTCGCCTCGGTTTCTGCGTGATCTGGTTTGAGATGAAACATGGATCCATGGCTTTTGCAGATGCTGTCGAGTGCGGTACCGACATCATCGACGTTCCATTGAAAGAAAAGCTGGAGATGAGTGTGGAGAAGAAATGGACAGAAGACAATTCATTCAGACGAGTATGTGCGCCACCGCCGATATGCTGCTGCCCGCGACGGCGACTTCGGCGCAAGCACATGACGAGACGCGGGTCTTCGGCATTCATGTGGCCACACATGGCGACGATGCAGATCCGGGAACAGAGGAAAAACCATTTGCCACGATTGAGCGCGCACGGAAGGAAATCCTGGCCCGAAAACCTCAAATTCTCCGCCCACTTACTGTCTGGATCCATTCTGGAACCTATTATCTCGATCAGCCTTTAGTTTTCAGACCGGAAGATTCCGGCACTGCCACCTGCCCCATCACCTACGCGGCGTGGCAGGGCGATTTCGTCACCATCAGCGGTGGAAGAAGATTGAATTGCCAATGGAAACCCCACAGAGGCTCCATCCTTGAGTGCTTTCTTCCTGAAGTGAAGCGAGGCAATCTCGACTTTACGCAATTGTTTATTGCCGGTAAGCGGCAGGTTCGCGCACGTTATCCGAATTATGATTTCAAGGATCCGTTAGTCAGCGGAAACGGCTACGTCGATGTCAAGGATCCAAGCGAACCCTGGCCAAATATGGAATTTCACTTTGACCCGTCGACGTTTACAGACAAGCGCTGGAGCAGTTCACAAAAAGCAGTTGTCCATCTCTTTCCGCGCGACTATTGGGGCAACCTGCAATGGGAGGTGCGCAACATTGACTGGCGCAACCAAACCATTCAGCTAGGTTGGGGCGGCTTTCAATTGAACGAGCACCTTTTCGGGAGGGCTGCGACGGGCATCGGGAAATCCCAGCTTTACCATGAGGGCTACAAATCCCGCTTTTTCATCGAAAATGTGTTCGAGGAACTGGACGCGCCGGGCGAGTGGTATTTGGATGCCGATCGTGGTGTCCTCTACGCGATCCCTCCAGAGCAAATGAACTTGGACCGAGAGTTGGTTGAAGCTCCCGTTCTTGAGTCCGTGATTTCGTTTCAGGGATCTCAGCGTCAGCCGGTTCAATACATCAATCTTGTTGGATTTCGTATTTCACACACGACCAGCACATTCCTGAAGACTTACGAGGCCCCCTCCCGAGGCGACTGGACCATCCACCGCGGCGGCGGGATCTTCATGGAGGGAGCCGAGCATTGCGCCATCGAAAGATGCTTCTTCGACGCGCTCGGCGGCAATGCATTGTTCCTGAATGGCTATAACCGCGGAAACCGCATCTATGGCAACCGGTTCTCCGATATCGGCGACAGCGCAATTTGCCTCGTGGGTTGCGCGCAACAAATTCAGGGCACAAACCGGCCGCTACCAAGCGGAAATCTGGTCTCCAACAATCTCATCCATGATTGTGGATTTTTCGGAAAGCAAATCGCGGGCGTCTTCTTATCGGTCGGTGAAAAAAATGTCGTCAGCCACAACCGCATTTACAACATGCCTCGCGCCGCCATTTGCGTCGACGATGGATGGGGCAGCGGTCATGTCATCGAATTTAATTACATTCACGACACAGTGCGCGAGACACATGACCACGGTCCATTCAATTCCTGGGGGCGGGGACGCTTCTGGTGTATGGAGCAGTCGCATGGTGAGGCATCACACGGCTCGGGCTATCATGACAATGATCCACACTACGTCTTCTACTACCCAGAAGCGGACGGAAGAACTACAGTGATCCGAAACAATCTCTTCCGAGAGCCGCCATCGGTCCATCAATTGGGCATAGATCTAGACGACGGATCTTCGCACTATCACATTTACAACAACGTTTGCATTGGGGTCGCGATAAAACTGCGTGAGGGCGATTACCGCACGGTGGAAAACAATCTGTTCATCCATCCGGCAAACCCACCTGCATTTCATCAGGGTTACGAAGGAAATCACGATCGCTTCGTCAACAATGTGATCATCACCAGTTCTGCGCAAACTCACACATTCGGAAAATCCAGCATACCTGGAGACTCCTATCAAATCGCTCTACCGCCGCGCAACGGCCCGATTCTTTCGCTCATCGATCACAACCTGTTCTATAACGACCTCGGTCAGTTCTTCGCCTCTGTCACTCCGCGCGACGGCGCCAGAACACATTATTCGATGGAGCAGTGGCAGGCGCTTGGTTACGATATCCATTCGATTTATGGCGATCCCCAGTTCGTGGACCCAAACCACGGCGACTATCGCTTCCGTCCTGACTCTCCCGCGGTCCGGATCGGCTGCAAGGACATCGACCTGAGCGGCGTGGGATTGCTGCCCGATTTTCCCCGTCGGTGGGTCGATGAGGATGCGATCACACATGCCCGACGCGCTGAAACCTGAAGGAACACGGATGAATGCTCTGGATCTTCATCCATTGACACAATGTGAGCTATCACAATAGACTCACTTTGGATTGGTTCATCCATTAAGAATGATACGCGAGCAGAATCGTGAGGCGATTCAAGACGACCGAATAATCGCCCTCGGAGTCAAGATGAAAGCAATATCGATATTACTTTTGGGCGCGGCAGCCTTCCTGGCATCCAGTCAGGGCGCCACGCTCTCAGCGCAATCTGGCCAGATGGTCGCGAAATGGCCTTTCGATGAAACCGGGGGCGCGGCGGCCCGCAATTCCATCACCAGAACCGAGGACAAAATCTCCGGATTCTTCCTGCGTGTTCCAGGGGTGTCCGGACAGGCATTGCAGTTCGACGGCGACACTACCTCCGTGGTTGAAGCGGCGGCAACGTTGCCGCCCATGTCGAACGCGTTCACCGTCGACGCCTGGATCGCGATCAACACCTATCCCTGGAACTGGGTTCCCATTGTAGATCGCAGAAACGCGCAGAGCGCCGGCTATCTGTTCGGCATCGATTCATTCGGTCATCTCGGGCTGCAAGTGGCCATCGACGGCCAATGGCGCATTTTGACGTCCGCCCTCCGACTGCCTTTGAAGAAATGGTCCCACGTCGCCGCAACCTTCGACAGTCATGTGGGACTGGCCATCTATGTTGACGGCAAACTCGCCGGTCAGCTGCCGGTACAGGGAGGAATCATTCCAGCGAATGATCAGGACCTCATCATCGGGAGGGTTCGGGAGCCGATTCTTCCCGCGCAATGGATCCATCCGAAATATCCGGTCTGGTACTCCTTCGATGGGATTATCGATGAATTGGAGATTTATCACCGCGCTCTCACTGAGAGCGAGATTGCGGCACAATTCGCGGAATTTCACCCCCCCGCGGGCAATGTTCTTCCTTGGCCGGCATTGCCCTCCGGCCCCCCGGGCCCGGGCCGATTCGGCGCTTACTATTCGCACCTGGAATACACCCCGCTGTGGGATGCCCAGCGTCGGGTCGGACCGTATTCCGACGTGGTGGTTCGGTTCGACCAATCCCCAATTCGCCTCGTCTTCTGGCAGGGACTGAATTACATTCCAACATGGGTGACTGGCAATGGAAAGTGGTACAGCGACGAGTTTATGGAAACCTGGGGCACGGGCTGTCCGGATGGAGGCGACTGCGAGCCAATGTCCGATAAGCAGAATCGGTATGCGCACGTCCGGATCATTGAAAGCACTCCCGCCCGTGCTGTGGTTCATTTCCGCTACGGACTTTGCGAGGTGGAAAACTATGTTTGCGCCAATCCAAATCCATACACAGGCTGGACCGACTGGGGCGATGAATACTACACCGTCTACCCCGACGGCATCGCCGTCCGCAAGCAAGTACTCTGGAGTTCCAATTTTAAAGACGTGCATGGCAAACCCTTTGGTCATGAGTTCCAGGAGACCATGATCATCAATCCTCCCGGCTCGCGCCCGGAAGACAATATACAAACTGATGCTCTCACCCTCGCCAACATGAAGGGTGAAACCTACACGTACTCGTGGCTGCCCAGCGCTCCCAAGACTCTGGACCGTCCGCAACAAGCCAACATTCAGCTTGTCAATCTCAAGTCCGAATGGAAACCTTTCCAGATCGTTTCCCCGGTCGGTGACAAGCTCAAGTCTTATCACGGTGAGAAGACCTACTCCATCTTCGAATGGTGGAACCATTGGCCCGTCCAACAGGTCAAATCCAGCGGTATTTACGCTGTGGCGCCCGACAAGCCATCGTCCACATCGTTGTCCCATATCGAGGGCCCGCCATATGCGATGACCAGCGACTCCATGACGAAGCTCATGTTGGACGGACTGACCACTAAACCGGCGGCCGAGCTGGTTCCATTGGCCAAATCCTGGTTGTCGCCACCTTCCATGGTCATCCGCGGAGAATCCTTCCAGGGCAAGGGCTACGATCCCGCCCAGCGCGCCTTTGTAGTGATTCGTCAGGCAAACGCCAAAGGCGGGAAACTTCATATCGTATTGCAAGCGTCGAACGACTCGCCGTTGTTCGACCCAGCGATCATCGTTGAGAACTGGGGCGACGGCGACCCACGGATAAGACTCAATGGCAAATTGGTTCCCTGGAATCAAAAATACCGCTATGGGAAGATCGAGACACTTCAAGGAACCAACCTGATCGTTTGGATCGAGCTCCAGTCGAACCGGCCGACGACAATTGATCTAGTTTCTTCACTCCCGAAATAGGAAAGGCGGAATGTGTCCGGTCGCTGCTGGACGATCACATCATTATCCTTGCTGTTGGCTGCGTTGCCGCTATTGGCTTCGCCCCAGGACGGTAATGGACCAGTTGCGTGGTGGAAATTCAACGAAGGCTCCGGCAACATCGCTCTGGATAGCGCAAGCGGAACGCAAGACACCATTGTCAACAATCACGAGTGGGTGCACGGCGTCTCTGGATCCGCCCTGAAATTCGATGGATTCACCACCCTCGTATCCCGCAGCCCACAGAATGTCCCGAACCTTAATCATCACTTCACCATCGAAGCTTGGATTGCACTCCAGTCATATCCGTGGAATTGGGTCGCCATCGTCGATCAGGAAAAGAATCGGAAGGCAGGCTATTTCTTCGGCATCGACTCCGAGGGACGCCTTGGCCTGCAGCTCTCCGTGTGGGGCCAGTGGGAGATTTGCCGTTCCCAGGTCCGATTGCCTTTAATGCAATGGGTATATGTCACCGCCACCTATGACTCGCAAGAAGGCATCACCCTGTATATCGACGGCCAATTTGCCGGTAAGCTGCCCGTCACCGGACGCATGACTTCGACCAGCGACGTTGGCCTCCAGATCGGACGCAATTTTCAAGAACTTCCGCCGACCGCGAACGTTCGCCCATATGAGGATTTCCCCGCATCCTACTCGCTCGATGGCATTTTGGATGAGTTGGAGATTTACGATCGCGCGCTGTCATCCAGCGAGATTGCGAGCTCTTACTCTGGGGCTATACCAACCGGCCCTGCTCCGCTCACTACCCGTCACTGGCCGTCCCTTCCTCATTCCAAGAATTTTGGGGCCGTTTATGCCGATCTCAAGCTCTATCCGGAATGGGACGCCCTCTGGCGCGTCGGTCCTTACGCCGATGTCGTCGTGAATTTTGCCCACGCTCCTTTTCATTATGTGTTTTGGCATGGCGCCAACTTTGGCGACGGCATGGTCACCGGCGAAGGCATCTGGATCGGCGACCAAAGCTTCGAAAGCCACACCGTCCTCGCGGGACATCACCTCACCGCCGAGCACATGAACGACAAGCATGATATGCATTCCCATGTCGCCATCGTCGAGAACACTCCGGCCCGGGTCGTTCTACATTGGCGGTATGGACTCGTGGATGTAATCGGCAGATTCTCCAATGTGGATCCACCGACCGGCTGGGGCGACTGGGCCGACGAATATTTTTATATCTATCCGGACGGAACTGCAGTGCGTTTCGGAACCATTCATGGAACCGCGAGTCACTATGCCTTCACCGAACCCACCATTCTTCTAGAACCGGGGAAGAAGGCCGAAGATTACGTATCTCTGCAAGCGGCGACAATCGCCAACGACCAGGGTGAAACCCGCACTTATTCATGGGCGGACTCTTTCCCGCCATTTCCA
>Ga0134126_10013277_pt1 | contig 10406 bp, 9 predicted proteins | sample KB31752_FD_96881 | JGI IMG/M metagenome (GOLD analysis project Ga0134126, IMG submission 96881) | Terrestrial soil microbial communities with excess Nitrogen fertilizer from Kellogg Biological Station, Michigan, USA - KB3-175-2 | ecosystem: Environmental > Terrestrial > Soil > Unclassified ...
TGGTTGTGACAGCCGCTGCAGGAATTCGATTCCGGACCGGAGATGCGATTGTTATTGCGGGGAAAAGTGAGCGGCGAGTTCGGATCGGAGAGCGCCACTCCGGTTCCCTTGGTGAGAGGGCGGCCTGCCCCTTCCTCGCGTGTGAAGTGTGCGGTGAAGAGCTTTCGGCCATAAGCAATCAGGCCGGTGAGGGGCGTATCGAACTCCTCACCGTCTTGGAGATGATGCGCAATCGCTGCTTCGCGGCCGATTTCAGATTGGGTTTGAGAATCGGCTGCAAAGGTTGAATCCAGCAGCATGATTCCGAATATGACGCCACTTATACAAGTACGCATACACGCGGCACACCCGCCGCCTGATAGTTACTATCACCGCTTTCCCGCTCTGCGAAGTCGCGGCTCGGTAACTACTAACAGGGTTCAGTATAAGTGGAAAATTACGAGCTGGAAAGATAAATCAATAGCACTAGCGGGACATTTATAGCATAAATGGGACATGTTCATGCTACGGATGAGTCTTCTTATCCTGGGGGGCAGAGTTCTCAGGGAGTGGCAAGGTAAGGCGGAATTGCCCAGGCGTGCAGTTCATGCGCTTGCGAAACTCGCGAATGAAGTAATTGCAGTCTCTGTAACCAATCATCACGGAAATCGTTTTCACGCCGAAACTGGATTCTCTTAGTAACACCGCAGCTTTCTTCACGCGCAAATCCGCCAAGTACTCACTGAAGCTTTGCCCGACACACTCCCTCTACTTGCGGGCTAAGTGCCGCTTCGAGAGGCCGAGCATACGGCTAAGAGTCTCGAGCGAGAGATCGGGGTCCACATAGGCCACCGCAACTTTCTGGAATACGCGCTGAACAAGGGGTGAAGCCGCTGGGGGAGAGAGTAATTCATGATTATCGCCGCAGTACTGATTGCGAAGCCGACCGAGGAGGATCTCGAGATTGCTGACAAAGACCTCCCGTTCCTGCGATGTTGCGGATTCTGGAGGGAAAGCGAGTAAGGCCGCGCGGATTGCCAGGCTTCTAAAAAGACGTCAACGGTTTCGAACGCTTCGGAGGCGTACACCAGCAAGTCGGTCTGCTGCCGCTCAAGCGAGCCGCTGAGCCAGTCCTTCCAAACCAGTACATGAATGGCGCGTATAGCCGCATCCAACTCCAAGTAGTCTGCGCCGGTTGGAAGTTCCGGCCATGTATAAATGCCCGTCGAATCGAAGCATCTCGCCAGACCCTCCATGCGCCCGATGATCGAGAAGATTCCCGCGAGGATCTCTTCCCAGACGGCTGCGAGAGGGTAGCAGGCATCGTGCGAGTCGCCTTTATTGGAAACAGCCTCCGCTTTCCCGTCCGATAGGGGAATCACTAGCCAGTCCTCAAATCAGAGTAGGTGGGGATGGTTGGGCCTGTCAAGGTAAACGAATGAAGGTAAATCGGGGTTGAGCCTACTTCGGGATGTGGTCTTCGCACACCGCAAACTGAAAAAGTCCGTTGCTTTTCCGGCCTTCGTGAAGCACAATATCAAAAGGCGAACAAATGGCGAACCAAGCAGAGGCGCTTCACTCTGACGAGCGCTGGCAACCAGCTTCTAAACTTCGCGCCATACATGAACAATCGAGGTTTGCTCCACTCGAAGTATCTGCTCTCAAGGCATTGTTTCGAATCGGATTAACGCGCGGCATAATCGCTGAAATCAATGGGGGCCGCTCCTCGGGGCGAACTTCGGTTAGCCTGCATATTCTGGCGCAAGCCACTATCCGCGGCGAGGTGTGCGCGGTTGTCGATTTGTACGACAGTTTTCATCCTGCTTCAGCCGCTGCCGCTGGAGTTCAACTCGATCACCTGCTTTGGATACGCTGCCGTGGGAACGCGGAGCATGCCATACGCGCAGCCGACCTGCTGCTGCATGCCGGCGGATTCGGCGTGGTGCTGCTGGATCTGTGTGAAGCCAGCCCACGGGTTCTGAATCGCATTCCTTTGTCCTATTGGCACCGCTTTCGCGGGGCCATTGAACATACGCCTTCTATCTTGCTGGTATGTGCGGAATCTACGCAGGCCAAATCATGTTCCACCAATCAAATACAGCTTAAACGTAATGTGTTGCATTGGTCTGGTAAGCCGCCTTTTCCAGTTCTCCGCGGTTTGCAAATTAAGGCGGTTCTGTGCAAATCAAAGGTGATTCGGCCGGAACTGCTTCTCATTCGAACGGTAGCTTAAATGTACGCGTGTGTTTACGCCGCCGGAGAGACGGCAGGCGGCTTGCTGTTGGATCTTGCCCTCGAGTTTTCTCCCGTAGTGGAGCAAGCTTGTGCGAATACAGTCGTATTCTCCATCGCTCCTTTACGCAAACTCATCGGATCGCCATATCAGATCGCCTCCGAAATTTGCCGTTCCGGCTATGAGCGGAAGCTGCAGGCCAGTCTTGCCATTGCTGCGAATCCGGATGCGGCCATTCTGCTGGCGCGGAATTGTATTGGAGTAACGCTGGTCACGCCGGGTGAAGAACGGCTCAAGCTGGCTCCCCTTCCGCTTACGGCGCTGTTCACGCATGATGTCCCGGTAAATACGGGATTGCTGGATGTGTTGCACCGCTGGGGACTGAAAACCTGTGAGGATCTTGCGGCGCTGCCGGAACCGGGAGTTGCAGAACGATTAGGCACGGCCGGCGTGTATCTGCGCAATCTAGCGCGTGGAGCCATTCACCGGCCGCTACGCGTGGCCGCGCCGGAGACAGGCTATGAAGAACGAATGGAGCTTGAACATCCTCTTCAATTGCTGGAGCCGCTATTGTTTTTGTTCGGCAGGATTTTGAGTGAATTGTGCGGACGCCTGCGATCGCAATCGAGGGCAGCGCGGCTATTGGCTGCACGATTTGAACTGGAAGAGAAAAGAGAATATAGCTTTGAGCTGGAATTCGCCGTTCCTCTGGATGACAGCCGCACGATTTTGAAACTGCTGCAGCTTCATCTGGAGCGGCATCCTCCGGAAGCTCCGATTGTTGCGTTCACATTGCGGATGGAGGCGGTTGAACCACGCCGTGTACAGAGCGGACTTTTTCTTCCACCCACCCCGCAAGCCGACAAGCTGCAAGTGACGCTGGCGCGTATTGCGGGCATGGTCGGGAAAGAGAATGTTGGCACACCTCGATTGCTGAATACACACCGGCCCGATGCGTTTGAGATGGTAACTTTATCCGCGGCGGATACGCAGGCGAAAGCGCCTGCGCCACCGCAGGCTGTGAATTCTGACATACTGCGTCTAGCCATGCGCCTGTTCCGGCCGGCATTGCACGCGCGCGTGCATGTTGTGGAATACGCTCCGAAAGATGTTATTGCCTCCGGTGTTAGAGGCAACGTGATTCGTTGGGCGGGTCCGTGGAAGACATCGGGAGAGTGGTGGGCCTCCACCGCCTGGAGCCGCGAAGAATGGGATGTGGCGTTAGACGATGGCGCGCTTTACCGTATTTATCAGGAATCAAAAAGCCGCGAATGGTATGTGCATGGAGTCTATGACTGACCGTGCCCGCCTCTTCACGGTTCTATTTGTGCACCAGTTCTTCATCCTTCCGCTGATGCTGCAATTCGAGAGTGTGTTCCTTTCGAACCTCGGCATCGCGCTTTTCCTCCAGATCACCCTTTTGCTGCGCCTCACGGAAGAGCACGGCCGAGTGCTGCAGCATGCCATAGGATTCACCGGTTTTGAGGGCATGCGGCTCCGGAAGAGATGCATCCCGCGTATCCACAATCAGTTCCCAATTGCAGCCGGCTGTGCAACTCGGCATATAGAACTGAATGGGCTCGTGATGGGGATTCAGGCACAATAGGAAACTATCATCGCGGATGAGTTCGCCGTACCGGTCGACATCGTTCAGAGTTCTTCCGTTGAGATGCAGGCCCAAACAGCGCACCCAACCGGCATTCCATTCCTCTTCGGTCATCTCCCGTCCATCGGGGCGGTACCAGCAGATATCGTGTACTTCCAGCCCATCCACGTGATGTTTCTCAGAAGTGGCTGGACTGATCTTCCGATCTTGAAAGAACTTGCGCCGATGAAGGTTCGGGTGCTGCTTGCGTAGAGCGATGAGTTTTGTTGTGAAATCGAGCAGCACTTTTTTGCGGTCGTCCAGGTTCCAGTCCAGCCAGCTAATCTCGTTGTCCTGCGCGTAGGCGTTGTTATTGCCGCCCTGTGTGCGGCCAATTTCATCACCGCCGCAAATCATCGGTACGCCTTGTGAAAGCAGCAGCGTGGCTAGGAAATTTCGCTCTTCGCGGTCGCGCAGCGCCTGAATCTTCGGATCATCGGTAGGGCCTTCCACGCCGTGATTCCAGGAATGATTGTCGTTCGTTCCGTCCCGGTTGTCCTCGCCATTGGCTTCGTTGTGCTTCTCGTTGTAGCTGACCAGATCTCTCAGAGTGAAGCCATCATGCGCGGTGACGAAGTCGATGCTTGCTGAGGGGCGGCGGCCATCCCGCTCATAGAGATCGCTGCTTCCGGTGAGCCGGTAGCCAAGCTCGGCGAGCTGCCCGTCATCACCTTTCCAATAGCGCCGAACGACATCGCGGAATTTGCCATTCCATTCTGCCCACAACGACGGAAACTGGCCAACCTGGTACCCGCCTTCGCCTACATCCCATGGCTCAGCAATTAACTTTACCCTCGATAGCACGGGGTCCTGATTGATCACATCGAAGAAGGCGGACAGGCGGTCCACGTCGTGAAGCTCCCGGGCGAGCGCGGAGGCAAGATCGAAGCGGAAGCCGTCCACGTGCATATCCGGAACCCAATACCGCAGGCTATCCATTACCAGCTTGAGGACTTGCGGGTGACGCATGTTCAGGGTGTTTCCGGTGCCCGTGTAATCCATGTAGTAGCGCGGCTTATCGCCGACCAGCCGGTAATAGGTGGAATTGTCGATCCCGCGAAAGCTTAACGTCGGGCCCATTTCACTGCCCTCGGAAGTGTGGTTGTAGACCACATCGAGGATGACCTCAATACCGGCGCGATGGAGTTCTCGAACCAAGGTCTTGAATTCACCAATCTGCTGCCCCATATCGCCCGAGCTGCAGTAGCGCGCGGCGGGCGAGAAGAAATTGGTGGTGTTGTAGCCCCAGTAATTCCGCAGACCCATGTCGAGCAGGTGCTTGTCATCCAGGAAATCGTGAACCGGCATCAGTTCCAGCGCCGTGATCCCGAGCTTCTTGAAATAGTCGAGCATCGGCGGGCTGACCAGCCCTAGGTAAGTTCCGCGAAGGTTTTCCGGAACGTCGGGATGACGCTCCGTCATTCCCTTTACGTGAGCTTCATAGATGATCGATTCATGTAGCGGGGTCTGTGGCGACCGGTCATTCTGCCAATCGAAGTGCGACGTGGTTACCACGCCCTTTGGCATTCCCGCCGAGTCATCATTTGTGTCGCAGCTCAGGTCACCTTTCGGATCGCCCAGTTTGTAGCTGAAAATCGGATACTCCCAATCGACCCGCCCCGCTACGGCTCGGGCATAGGGATCGATCAAGAGTTTAGCCGGATTGAAGCGCAGGCCCTTATCGGGATCATAGGGGCCATGGACCCGATAACCATACAACTGCCCAATGGTAAGGCCGGGGATATAGCAATGCCACACGTGCCCGGTGATTTCCTGCATGTCCACCGCGTCGTGTTCCGCCGTGCCGAGTTCGTTGAAGAGACACAATTCAATTCGCGTGGCGTTCTCCGAATAGAGCGCAAAATTTACGCCGGTTCCATCCCAGGTTGCGCCTTGTGGAAACGCCGATCCCGGAAGCACTTTTGTTTTCATTCGATGAAATGTCCTCTACCCCTATTCACCAAGGTCTGCAAAGAGAGCTACAGACCTCAGATGTTGGTTAGTCGTTCTTCGTTACTTACGCGGCGCTTTCGGGCAGTTCCGTATGGTCTGGCGCGCGTGAAATCGCTTTCACACAACCTGTTAAAAATACTCAATATTTTCTGTAGCCTGTCTTTCATTTTAGCTGTCAAACCCTTGGAGAATGAGCGAGCCGTGGCAACTATCAAGATTCACGACAGGGCGGATGAATTCCGCATCGAGATCGCCGGGCGATTTGCGGGCGATGTGATCGATGAAGTCGCGGCTTACTGGAGGACCGCTTTGCAGGCGGCCTCACCACGAAGGTTTACGGTGGACATCTCGCGCCTGAGCGGATATGACACCCCTGGCTGCAAGCTACTGGCTAAAATGTATCGTCACGGCGCTCAAATTGCGGCTGCCACGCCGCTCTCACTCGTGTTTCTGAACGAAATTTCGACCCCAACGCGCCGCCATCCGGCCTTGGTCCGCACCATGACTCCGGCAGACGTAAAGCGGGGCGGAAGCAGCAAGGCCGACACGAAACAGTCGCGCACCAGACAGGCCGCGGCAGGCGAGTAAGCTCCCTAGCTCCTTACTTCTCTCTAGGTGGTACGTAACCGGGCGGGAGGGCTGCGCCTGCGCCAAAGAAATAGTCGTCCATCTGCTGGATCAAAAATTCCTGCGCCTCGGCCGTGCCCAGATTGAGGCGATACTCATTCATGAGCATTTTCATGTGCTCAAGCCACATCTTCCACGCTTCCAGGGAGACGTTTTCATAGATCTTCTGACCGAGCGGATGTCCTTCGAAAGGAACCTCACTCAGGCCCGGCATCTCTTTTTGAAATTTGGCGCAGAATACCATCCGTTCCGTCGACCCGTTATTTTCCCCGGCGTGAGGAGTGCCACCACTACAACCCATGTCTCATCTCCTTTGAAATTCTCATTTTCCGCTCGCCATTGCCACCAGCGATTCCTTAACGGTTGGGCTCTTGCCCTCTTCCACGTCTTTGCGGCGCGCTTTATGGAATACCGACAGAACGGCATTGGCTTTCGCCAGGGCAGCAATTCTTTCCACGTACGAACTCAGCTTCGAGCCAGGAATAGCCCATAACGCCACTTCCTCCGTCAAAGCGTCCAGATAGGCGCGCGCGCCGCAGCAGCCCAAACTCAGCGCTGCCCGTCCGCTGTTCATCGCTTGGGGAACGATGGCGCAGGCAGGTCTACCCATCGCAGGCGGCAGGCATCCTTCCACCTGCTGAGCGGCCTCGGATAAGATCAGCATCTGCCCGGCTTCGGCAAACAGTAGCACGACATCAGGAGCCAGCGGCATCGATTCCAGCGGTCCATAAATCACAAAATGCCGCCGCGATTCCAGTACCGGAATTGACGCAATGTCCTGCTCGCGAACATAACCTAAATCCGCGAATACCTTAAGAGCGTCGCGTCGCTCGGCTTCATGCGCCGGGGTTGCCTCCAGGTTATGGGTGAAGGTCCCAATCGCACAAAGGTCGTGATCACCCGAGGATGTGGCGAAGACCCCGGTCGCGGCTTCCTGCCAAAACCGGCAGCCCGCGGGAACGCGGCCCTTCCAACTGCTGACACCCGCCGGTACCGTGTCGGTGAAGCTAATTGCAATAGGCGGTAACGTGAGCCGTATGGAGTCCGCCAAGGTTTGGGCCATCCGGCCAGTGTCGTAGACCACTGATTCTATACTAAACACCGGAGAAGTCATGCACGTATTATTGGTGTCTACTTACGAGCTTGGAAGGCAGCCTTTTGGGCTGGCTTCCCCCACGGCCTGCTTGCGCGCCGACGGACACCAGGTTAGCTGCTTGGATCTCGCGATAGAGAAATTCTCTCTCGAAGCGGTGCGGTCCGCGGACCTGATTGCCTTTTATCTGCCTATGCATACCGCAACCCGGCTCGCTGCGCCCCTGATTGAAACTGCGCGGCGCGTGAATGCGGACGCGCACCTCTGCTGCTACGGCTTATATGCGCCGGTTAACGCCGCTTATCTGCGCTCATTGGGAGTGGAAACGCTGATAGGCGGCGAATTCGAGGATGAGTTGCGCCGGCTCGCCCGGAGAATCGCGGCCGGTGATCGATCCAGTTCAGCCGAATCGCTGATGTCGTTCGAGCGGGTACAGTTTGAAACGCCGGACCGGTCGGGGCTTCCACCGCTAGAGCGCTACGCGACCATGTTTGATGGCGAGACGAATCGCGTCACCGGCTACACAGAAGCGAGCCGCGGCTGCAAGCACCTCTGCCGCCACTGTCCGGTTGTGCCGGTTTATAACGGAGTCTTCCGCGTGGTTCCGGTCGATGTCGTGATGGCGGACATACGCCAGCAAGTGGAATCCGGAGCGCAACATATCACGTTCGGAGATCCGGATTTTTTCAATGGGCCTACCCATGGCATGCGTATTGTCGAGCGGATGAACCGCGATTTCCCAGCGCTCACGTACGATGTGACCATCAAAATTGAGCATCTGCTGAAGCGGCGGGATTTGCTGCCCGATTTGCGGCGGACGGGTTGCCTGATGGTGACCACGGCCGTCGAATCGGTGGATGATAAGGTTCTCAGCCTGCTGGATAAGGGCCACACAAAGGCCGATTTTTTTGAAGCGGTCCGGCTGTTTCGCGCCGCGGGTCTGAACCTTTCACCAACCTTCATTCCTTTCACCCCCTGGACAACCTGGGACAGCTACCGGGAACTGCTCCGCGTTCTGGCTGATCTGGATCTGGTGCGTGAGGTGGCTCCTGTGCAACTTGCGCTCAGACTCCTGATTCCGGCGGGATCGCGGCTGCTGGAATTAGAAGAAGTCCGCTGCCTGGTGGACGTGTTCCAGCCGGATGCTTTGGCATATCGCTGGCGGCACCCGGAACCCGATCTTGACAAACTAGCGGAACGGTTGCTTCGGCTGGTAGCTTCCGAACAGAAGCGCGGGGCATCGCGGGAACAATGCTTCACCGCAATCTGGGCCGAGGCGTGTGAAGGGACAGCGCCTCCCGCTGTATGCTCTGGGCAGAGACGAGCACCGCAACTGAGCGAACCCTGGTACTGCTGTGCGGAACCGGCTCCGGACCGTCTGGCGAAAGTTTGATTGCGATGGCGGCGGGGGCTCGAAAACATCTGCTGATTGTCGCGACAACCACCGGCTATCAGCTCAAGATGTTTAGGGAAGCGGCGCAGCGGCTCGGCGCGGAAGTCAGCCTCGCTACTGACCGCTGCCACGTGCTCGACGATCCATGGGAAGATCATGCCATTCCGGTGCGTTTTGAGGCTCCAGAGGAATCGGCTGAAGCCCTGGTACGAGGAAGAAGCTTCGACGCGGTGGTTGCTATTGGCGACCGGCCTGCCTATCTTGCGGCGCTCGCGGCGGAACGGTTGGGCGTGCCCTTTCATCCATCCCAAGCGGCTGCTGCGGCCATTAACAAATTCGCCACGCGGGAATGCTTCCGCAAAGCAGGCCTTCCTGTGCCGGAATATTTCCGAATGTCTGTCGATGAAGACATGGATGCCGCGGCAATGAAGGCTCCGTATCCTTGCGTCCTGAAACCGCTCGGGCTCTCAACCAGCAGGGGTGTGATCCGGGCGAACAGTCCGCGCGAGTTCGTTCGGGCATTCTCAAGAATTCGTGAGCTCTTGAAAATTCCAAGCCTGGCGCGGCTGAAAGATCCGGCTTTGCACTATATCCAGGTGGAAAGTTTTCTTCCCGGACGGGAGTTTGCACTGGAGGGTTTGGTAACAGACGGCCGCTTGCAGATATTGGATTTGTTCGATAAGCCCGATCCCCTGGATGGGCCATATTTCCAGGAGACGATTTACGTTTCGCCTTCCCGGGAGTCCTTCGCCGTGGGGCAGGCGATCGGGAGAGCAGCCCAGTTGGCGGCGAATGCTCTTGGGTTACGCTACGGCCCGGTACACGCAGAAATGCGCGTCGACAATGACCGCGTTTGGATGCTCGAAGCAGCTCCCCGGTCCATCGGAGGGCTTTGCGCGAAAGCTCTCGTATTCGAAGATGGCGTTCCGCTGGAGGAACTGATTGTCCGGCATGCATTGGGCGAAGATGTATCCGGCGCATGCAGGCGCGCGGGAGCGTCCGGTGTCATGATGATTCCGGTAGCTCGTCCGGGTATTTACCAGAGTGTTAGCGGCATCGAGAATGCGGAAACTCTCGTGGATGAAGTCATCATTACTGCCAAAGAAGGCCAGCGCGTGCTGCCATTGCCGGAGGGAAACACGTATCTGGGTTTCCTGTTCGCGTATGGAGAAGCGGCGGCTGGGGTTGAGGATCGCCTGCGGCGGGCCCACGCGGCTTTGCAGTTTGAAATCGCGGAAATGCTCCCGGTTCTAAGCCGGTGAGAGCTAGTGGCTGATGCCGCGCAGCGCGCCGATACGCTGGCTTACTCCAACAAGCACGTCAGCCGCCATGTGCGAACTCCAAACCTGAGGGATCAGCTTCCCGGGCGGCGGTTCGTCAGCGGGGAGGCGAGAGCACCAGATTTGAGCCTCACTCAGAAAGCTAAACCGGGCGTGGTGAAAAACGTTAGCCCGTACCGATTGTGTATCGGTACCGAAAAAAA
>Ga0134126_10013278_pt1 | contig 10405 bp, 8 predicted proteins | sample KB31752_FD_96881 | JGI IMG/M metagenome (GOLD analysis project Ga0134126, IMG submission 96881) | Terrestrial soil microbial communities with excess Nitrogen fertilizer from Kellogg Biological Station, Michigan, USA - KB3-175-2 | ecosystem: Environmental > Terrestrial > Soil > Unclassified ...
CCTGCGCCACTCCGAGTGCTTGGACTCGTCGAGAATCTGCGTGGCGAACGGCGTGCCCCGGCTCTTCGGCGGGCTGATGTCAGCAGAGGCCGCGAGAGACGGCAGACTCGGGAGCAAAGTCAGGAGCGCGAGGATCTTGATTGTTATGTTCACGGTGACGATTCAATCGAGCACAATTCGCGGAAAATAGAAGGAAACGGTCCAATTGGGCACGTCGACGATCTCGCTGATGCGCAGATCGCCGCAGACGCTGCAGAGCAGATAGGCATCGATCGCGGGCATCGCCTTCTCGCCTGTCAGCCAGTCGAGCATGGAGCGGACTGCATCGCGCGCCGCGCCCATGAGATCGGGGCCTATGCCGGTGGTCGCCACATAGCCCCGTTCATCGAGGTGCCGCGTGACCGGGCCCTGGGTGATCAGCCGCGGGAACGCGAGTGGGCTGTCCTTCACGAGATCGAACCGAAGCGCCACACGCATGGGGCTCTCGAGCGCGGTGCCGCAGACCTCGCCATCACCCTGCGCCGCGTGCGTGTCGCCCACCGAGAAGAGCGCGCCGGCAACCTCGACGGGCAGATGTAACTCACTGCCGCAGGCGATGTCGCGCAAGTCCATGTTGCCGCCGACCCGGCGCGGGGGCACGATGCTATGGCACCCGGGCGCCGCGGGCGCGACGCCTATCGTGCCCGCAAAAGGTTTCAAAGGGACTTTCCCCCAGGCGCCGAAGGCGCATGGCGCCAGGGTCCGCTCGTCGTAGCGCCACAGGCGCAAAGCGGGCTCCTTGAACTCCTCGGCGAGCAGACCGAAGCCCGGAATATTCGCGGTCCAGCCCCACCCGGAGGGCGCGAAGGACAGAATCGTCACTTTCAGGATGTCGCCCGGCTCCGCTCCATCCACGTACACCGGACCTGCCACCGGATTGATGCGCGCGAAATCCAGGCGGCCGACGTCCTCTACGGTCGACGCCGGCGAGAGCTGTCCGCCGGAGGCATCCTGTACCTCGAACTCGAGCGACTCTCCGGGCGCGATTCGCACCGCCGGCGCCAGGCTGTTGTCCCAGCCGAAGTGTTGCTGATGGATCGTATGGCGGTGGGCCATGAATGCACTTTACCATGGACCGCGCGCCCCCTAGACTCGCCCCGGCACCTCAGCCTGTCCGCCAGCCGCACGAACATGAGCCTCGAGCAATTCGGTTACGAGGATCAGCTCGATCGCGCACTCAGCCTGGGCGATTTGATCGTCTACGGCATGATCTTCATGGTGCCGATCGCACCCTTTTCCGTGTTCGGGTTCGTATGGCAGGACGCCAGGGGCATGGTCGTCCTGGCATACCTGATCGGTCTCATCGGCATGCTCTTCACCGCGCTCAGCTACGCCGGCATGTCGCGGGCATTCCCGCTCGCGGGATCGGTATACGCTTACGTGCAGCGCGGTCTGCACGAGACCGCGGGCTTCCTGGCCGGATGGCTCATTCTTCTCGACTACATCCTGGTTCCGGCCCTCCTCTATCTCTTCTCGGCGGCCGCCCTGCAGCCCCTGTTGCCCGAGGTTCCCTCATGGCTCTGGCTGTCGGCGTTCGTCTTCGTCAACGCCGCGGCCAACCTTCTGGGAGTGCGTGTCACCGCGCGCCTGTACAAGGCGCTTCTGGCGGTTGAGCTTCTGGTACTCGCCTGGTTCGTGATCCTCGGTGCGAGGGTCCTCTACGAGCGTCCCGGCCCGGGCCTGACACTGGCACCGCTTTACGATCCGCACCATTTCTCGCTGGCGACCGTTGCCAGCGCCACTTCCATCGCCGTGCTGTCCTTTCTGGGATTCGATGGTATTTCCACACTGTCCGAGGAAAGCACCGGCACACGCAATGCGATCGCGAAAGCGACGGTGGCATCGCTGCTGCTGATCGGCGCGCTCTTCGTGCTGCAGACCTGGATCGCCACCGATCTGGCACACGGGATGCGCTTCTCCTCCGCGGAGAGCGCCTTTTACGAGGTTGCCGCACGCGTCGGCGGACGCGCGCTCAGTCTCGCGGCGATCCTGGCGGTGGTGATCTCATTCGGAATCGCAAACGCCATGGCCGCCCAGGCCGCGGTCTCGCGAGTGCTGTTTGCGATGGCGCGTGACGGGAAGCTGCCCGGCGTGCTCGCGACCGTGCACCCGCGTTTCAAGACACCGTATGTCAGTACACTCCTCGTCGCCGGCGTCTCGCTTCTGGTGGGTCTGTTCTTCGATCGGCGCATCGACGCTCTCACCAGCGTGGTCAACTTCGGCGCCCTCACCAGCTTCGCGCTCCTGCACCTGGCGGTCATCCATCACTACTTCGTCCGACAGCGCACGGGTGCGTGGGCGCGTCATCTCCTCTGCCCCCTGGCCGGATTCGGCGTGATTCTCTATGTCCTCTACGGAATGGACCACGCCGCCAAGCTCCTCGGTGGAAGCTGGATCGCGCTCGGAGTCGCTTATTATTTCGTGCAGCGGCTCAACGTACGCCGCGCGCGAGCGATTCCGTGACTGCGACGACCGCTGCCGCCAGATATCGCGCCAGGTCTTCCCTTCGCTGCGACCCGTCGATGAGATCGTTGCGCACCTCTATATACGCGCAGGGTACCCCGATCTCGAGCCCATGGCGCTGCAACGTAAACCAGTCGTTGGTGCGAAAGTCATAGGGCTCATTGTCCCGCACGACGTACCCGCTCCCCTTCGCCAACTCCGCAATCAATCGGGGCGCCAGGCGGGTATCTTCGCGCCACATGACGCCGATCTCGCAGCTGCGTTTGGCGTTGTTCCAATATGGCGAGAAAGAGTGGATCGAGATCACCGCGCTCGCGGGACGCTCCTCGGTCCGCAGCATCATCGCTCTTTCGACGGGCGCGCGTGCGATGGCCTCCCGTGCCTCGATTTCCTCCTCGGTGAGATCGAGATTGCCGGGGATCGGTATTCCCCCGATCTCGATGCGCCGGCACTCGGGGTCGTGACGCTTGCGGTTGTAGTCGAGGAAGAGCCGCGAATAGTTGGCGATGACCGCCGTGGCTCCCAATTGCCGCGCGAGCGCGTGTGTCAGGTCGGCCGCGCCGATGTCGCCGCCATAATGTGTCGCCAAGAAGGCGCTCGGCAGACCGAGGTCGGACCAGGGGGCGGGTACCGTACGGCCCCCGTGCTCACACAAGAGCACGATGTCCGGACGGGTCGTACCCGCGATGACGCCGACCGCCTCTGCAGTCAAGGCATCGACTTCTTCGCGACGAAGCGGACGAGGTCCCATGATCACTGCACTTGCCACGTGCCCAGGCGAATGCCGGCAATCTCGAGCCGACGGGAGAAGTGGGCGACCGGCCTGTATCTCACGGCGACGATGCGCGAGCGTCCCACGACCGAGCCGTCAACGGGATAGCGGGCAAGGCCGGAGCGGTCGAAGAACGGCAGCTCGACGCCGAAGCTGTCGAGCGCCGTGTACCAGTTGTCGACGGGCAGCGGCGCATAGTCGGGTATGCAGCGGGAGATTTCAGGATTGCGCAGCGGACCCGAGGTCTCCTGCAGACGGAAGGAGACACAGCTCAGCGGGGAGGCCGTGCGGATGCAGCCCAGCTCGATGGCATCGCCGTCGCCATCGACGCGGGTCGCACACCATCCGATACCGGGCAATCTCGCATCCCCGCCCGCAGCCGGTATCGACACCGCAGGAACAGCCCGAAGCAGCGTCAGGGAGTATCGAAGCTCGAGGGTGACGGGTCGCGCCCCGAGCCTTGCGAAGGCACTCTGGGGAATGAACACGGGCTCATAGGCATGCGGCGGGCCCCTGTCACCCTGGCGTATCTCCATTTGCGTGTCGGCGATGGAGGCGACGCCGTCGATACTCAGATTGGCCCGCCCCTCATACAGGGTGGCACTCAGGCCATTGGCACCCCCGCCGTAGAGCGCGGCACCAGCGCCTGCGACGACGCGAACATCCGCGCGATCGAGAAAAAGGACATCGCCGGGCCGGAGGCCATCGGCACGGATGGGCAGCAGCAGCTCGGCCGGACGTGCCCGGGGAGCACCGGAAAAAAGCAGGGGATTGGGATTGGCCATTCGCGGCAGGGGCACCGCACCGTCCGCCTTGGCCCGAAACGGACCCGCTTGCGGATCGAATGCCAATGCGACCGGTGCGGCAGCGTGGAGATCGCTCGACAGCCGCCCCTCCACCGCCAAAACCATTCTCAAGGGGAAAAAGAGCGACAACTCACCGAATACCACCGCAACGGCGATCACCATCCGCGAGGAGAGGGTTTGTCGCCGCAGGTACTGCAACAGTATCACCGTGGCAGTTGCAATGACCGCTATCGCAGCCCACGAAGCCGCCACCATCCAGGATGCGCCGAGCCCGGCAAGAGGCGCGTGAGCCCCGAGCCCCATGACGAGCATGAAGTGGGCACCGATCCAGACGACCAGAACGGCAAAAACGAGAGCGAGCGCTTGCGTCAGGTCGCGCGTGACGGATCCAAGGGCCAGGGCCGGAAGCGCCAGGAAGCACAACACCCAGACACTGCGTGAGCTGGCGGCGCCGAACGCAACCGCGAGCGGAAATCCGTCCGCCAGTCCTTGAGCGAAATCCGAAAGAAGCAGAGGCGCAATGATGATCAGGAGGATGAAGAGCAGCTTGCCGCCAACCATGCTGCGGCGCCGGATCGGGCGCATCAGCCAATCCTGGCGGTCTCCGGGAACGGGATCCTGCTGCACCAGGACGACGGTCAGGACCACGACCCCGAGGAACGACAGGATCGGCAGCCCGCGCGCGAGTCCCAGGATCTGCCGCGGCTCGAGAAAGCGCCCCAACCACACATCGAGCGTCGCGCTGAGCAGGTGAACCGCAGCGACGAGCAGCGCGAGCGGCCACAGCAAGCGAAGATCCTTCCGTAAGATATGCCATGCCATGTCAGCCTCCACCGTCGCGCGCCGCCTTGGCGAGCGCCGTGAATGTCGCCCTCAGTCCGAGCGGACGGGCATCCACGTGACGAACTCGCGGCAGCTCCAAAGCCGCGCCGCCGAGCGGCGACTCCTCGTTCCACTGCGTCGCCACGAAAGTCAACACGTTGCCATCGGCACGCAGGTGCAGCCAATCCTCCGGAGCGCGCTGCGGCATGACCGCCTCCCCCGCCAGCGTGACGCGCACCTCGCGCACCCGCGCCATCAGATCGCTCATGGACTCCTGGAAGAGCATGCGTCCCTGATCGAGGAAACCGACATCGGTGGCCACTCCTTCGATGTCGGCGAGCTCATGCGAGGAGATCAGGATGGTCATCTCGCCTGCCTGGTGAAGGAGCCGCTCCATGAACTCATCGCGGACCAGGGGGTCGAGGCCGCTGAACGGCTCATCGAGAATCAGCAGCTGTGGCCGGTAGGGCAAAGCGCAGGCCAGCGCCATCTTGAGGCGCATGCCGTGGGACAGATCGCCGATCCTGCGCTCCATCGGCAGCCGCAGGTCCCCGAGGATGGAGCGCTCGAGCTGGCGGTCCCACGTCGGGTAGAACGGCCGCAGGTATTCGAGGTACTGCGCCACCGTCAGACGGGCCGGCATCTCCTGGTTCTCCGACACGTAGCCAATCCGGCTCATGTCCCGCCACGAGAGCTGCCGCGAGTCGATCCCGAACAGCATCGCCCCGCCGCCCGACGGGCGCAGGATATTGGTCAGGATCTTGAGAGTCGTCGTCTTGCCGGCGCCATTTGAGCCGATGAGCGCGAAGGCGGCTCCTTCGGGGACGGACAAGTCGACCCCGTGCAGCACCTCCTCGCGGCCATAGGATTTGCGCAGATCGTGGGTTTGAACGATCACTTCTCGTTGGCCTCCCGCGCCTGCTCGATCCGCGACCAGCGGACCGAGACGGCCTGGATCAAATCCTGCAGCCGCAGGCCCACCCGCCTGGCCTCGACCACGAGCTCTTCGATCTCTTGCTGCAGAAGCCGCTGACGGTCTCCAGGACGGGCGGCGGGAGGCTTGGCAACCACCGTGCCGATGCCGGGTTGAACGCTGAGCCAGCGCTCCCGGATCAGATGCTGGATGACCTTGTGCGCGGTGTTGGGATGAATCTTGAGGTCCGCCGCGAGTGCCCGCACGGAGGGGAAGGTCTGGCCCGTCTGGTACTCACCGCTCATGATCGCCTTCTGCGCGGCGAAAACGACCTGCTCGAAGATCGATTTGCCCGGCTGCAGAGTGAGACGAAGTACTGTCACAGTTGTAGTGTGACACATGGGACTGCAGAGTCAAGCAGCCGGTTGCCAACGGACCTGGCCTCGCCGGCTCGAGAGCCACACGGCGCGTACTCCGGGGCAACTCTTTACTGATGCTCCGATGCTACCGCCTTGCGGCCATGCTCCAGGCCTCGCCAGGGACTTCATCTCGTGACGAAGCTCGCATCCGCGGACCGCGCGCTCGGGCAGGATGGCGCCGCTCGCGCTGGTGGTCATCCGCACCGTAGACCGCCGCAATCACAACTACCGCCAAACGAAGGGTCTCGGGGTCGCCAAACGGTCGGGGCCGCGCAGGAGTTTCTTGCCCGGCCCCGACTGATTCCCATAGCATGGGTCGGGTCATCGGCACCCTGAGAGCCCAATGGCCTTAATCAAGAAATCGAAGATCGAGCGGCCCCAGGGCGAATTCACCCGACCCGCCGCTCCCAGGAAGCCGTCGACCGCCAATACGACAACCGCGACCCGGGCCACGAAAGTCAGCGGCCGCAATGACACCGCCGCCGAACGTCTGGCTGCGGCTACCGAGGAGCTGGCCAGCGGATTGACGGAAGCCGCGTCGGCGACCCGTGAACTGGGACGCTCCATGGAGCAAATCAGCCGCGGCGCCGAGACGGCGGCAGGCGCGTGCCAGGAGCAATCGGGCGCCATCAAGCGGATTGTGGCCGATCTGACCGCCGCGCGGGACCAGGCCGATGCCTCGGCCCGCCGCACCGGGACGGTTGCTGCCGCCCTGGCAGAGTCCTCGGCGCAGATTGACAGCTCCGTGCGGGCCATCGAGCAAGGCGCCCAGCGACAGGGCGCGTCGGTCACGCTTCTGTCCGAGCTCGACGTGCGAGCGAGGGAGATCGCGGACGTGAGTCAGATCGTCAGCCGCCTCTCGGATCAGACCAACCTGCTCGCATTGAACGCAGCGATCGAGGCCGCCCGCGCGGGTGAGCAGGGGCGCGGGTTCGCCGTGGTCGCCGACGAGGTTCGCAGCCTCGCGGAGCGCTCGGACAGGAGCGCCCGGGAAGCGCAGAGTCTGAGTGCCGCCGTGCAGAAGGAGATCCGCGAAATCGGCGACGCGCTGCGGGCCGCCGCGGAGCGCGCGCTGCACGAGGCCCGCTTGGCGGCACGAGTGGCCGAGAGTCTTCAGGCCAGGCGCGGCGACATGACCCGGATCGCCGAGGGCAGCCGCGGCATTCTGACTGCGGCACAGGAAGGCGAGCGCTCGGCAACGGAGGCGCAGAAGGGAGCTGAGCAGATCGCCAGCGCCGCCGAGGAGCAGTCATCGGCTGCGGTCGAGGCGCGGCGCGCAGTCGAGCAACAGGCCAAGTCCCTCGATGAGGGACAGCTCGCCGCGCAGCGCCTGGCGGCGCTGGCCGACAACTTGCGCGCGGCGCGGGCGAACGCCTCGGGCCTGGAGCAGATCAGCGCCAGCGCCGAAGAGCTCTCGGCATCGGTGCAGGAGCTCTCGAGCGCCGCGACCGAAGTCATGGCTGCCGTCGAGCAGATCAGCAAAGCCGCGCAGATCCAGTCGAGCGCGACCCATGAGACCTCCAATGCCTTGGGTCAGATCGAGCGCAACGCGCGCGCCTCGCACGCCAGTGCGAAGGCCGGTGAGGAGCGCGTGCTGAGCCTCGAGGCCGCGCTCAAGGAGGGGCTGCAGTCGGTCGAGAGCCTCATACGAGGCGTGTCGACTGCGCTCGCTGACACACGAGCCGGCGTCACTACGATTACCCGCATCGAAGGCGTGGCGCGCAAGATCGAGAAGATCGTCGACACCATGGCCTTGGTTGCCGTCCAGACCAGCATGCTCGCCGTCAGCGGCTCGGTCGAAGCCGCCCGTGCGGGAGAATCCGGGCGCGGGTTCGCGGTGGTATCCAACGACATCAGGAATCTGGCCCGTGACGCATCGGCCAACGTCGAACGGGCGAAGGATACCGTGCGCGGGATCCTGGATCAGATCGGCACTCTCAAAAGCGACCTGCAGCAGATCGCCGTGATGGCGGAAACCGAAGTCCAGAGAAACGGGGTTGTCTCCAACAGCTTGCAGCAGCTTGCCGAAGACGTGTCCGCGCTCGGCGCCGCCAGCAAGTCCATTCTCGACGGGGCGGACAAGATTCTGTTGGCGACGGCCGAGATCGCGCAGGCGGCCCAGCAGGTCGCCGCCGCCGCGGAGCAAGCGAGCGTGTCCTCGCGCGAGGCCGCTGCCGCGGCCAACGAGCAGTCGCGCGGGGCGGAAGACCTCGCGGCCGCCGTTGAGGAAATCGCCTCTCTGGCGGAGGCCATGCGGCAACGGACCGCGTGACCCGCCCGTGGCGACGGAACACCCACGCCATTCCGGCCGCTTCCTGACTTTTCACGTCGGCGAGCAGCTCTATGCCCTCGGCTCCGAGGACGTGCTGGAAGTGATCCGCATGCCCGCCGTGACCCGCGTTCCCCAAGGGCCGCCTGCCCTGCTGGGCATTGCGAATCTGCGCGGCACAGTGCTGCCCATAACAGGGTTGCGGCAACTGCTCGGGAAAGCGGCCGCCGCGGACGGCGCGAGCGCGCGCGCGATCGTCCTCGACATCGGCGCTCCGATCGCCATCGCGGTGGACTCGGTGGCGACTCTGGAATATGCCGGCGAAGAGCAGATCGACAGGCGCCCCAAAGACGTGAGCGCGGATGGCGGGCAGCGGCTGCTCGGCGCTTTCTCCATCGCCGGAGGTCATGCCGTGGCGAAGATCCTCGATATCAGGACGATGCTGCAGGCCGCCTTCTCCAGCCGCGGGCGTGCGCCGCAGCGCGACGGCAAGCCCAGAGCCACGGCTCGGATCCATGACCAGAAGCGCGAGGACACCGAAAACCTGGTGACATTCGATGTCGCCGGCCAGGAGTTCGCCCTGCCGCTCGCGGATGTCCAGGAGATCATCCCGGCTCCGGCGCATGTCACCGCCCTGGCCCATTCGGAGGCCATGGTCCTCGGACTCACCGCCGTGCGTGACACGCTGCTCCCCCTGTTGTCCCTGCGAAGCCTGCTCGGTTTTCCGGCGAGGCAGACGGAATCCGATCGGGAAAAAGTAGTGGTGGTCAAAGTCGGCAACGCACGCGTGGGACTCGTCGCGGATCGTGCGCGCACCGTCATCGCCGCGGAGACGAGATTCGTCGATCCGATCCCGGCGGCGCTGGCGGCCCGCACGGGAGGCGAATCCCGAATCCGGTCCGTCTATCGCGGCGAGGCCGGCCGGCGGTTGATTTCCATCCTCTCGGCACAGCAACTCTTTCGGGATGATGTGATGCAGAAACTGAGCGCGGGCGGGCAGTCGCCCGGTGCAGACCAGGCGTCCGAGGAGCAGAGCGCGCGCGACGAGCTCACCTTTCTCGTCTTCCGTCTCGGAGGCGACGAGTTCGGTCTGCCGATCGATGCCGTCGTGGAGGTCGCCCAGGTTCCGGAGCAGATCACGCGGCTGCCGAAGACTCCGAAGTTCCTGGAGGGCGTCGTCAATCTGCGCGGTGATGTCCTGCCGGTCATCGACCAGCGCCGGCGTTTCGACATGCCGCCTCTCGAGCTCACCGATGGGCGCCGGCTGATCGTGGTCAAGACCGAGCGTCACCGCGCTGGAGTCATCGTCGACAGCGTTTCGGATGTCCTGCGCTCGAGGGCGAACGCGGTCGAGCCCGCGCCGCAGTTGACGGAAGAGACCTCGAGACTGGTACGCGGCGTCATCAATCTCGCCTCCTCCAATCGCATGGTGCTGCTGCTCGATCCGCTGGAGCTGTTGACTCGCGCGGAGCGGGGATTGCTGGACAGATTCGAGGCACAGCGGCAGCGGACGGATGCGTGACCAGGGTTCTCGTCGTCGATGATTCGGCCTTGGTGCGCAAACTCTTCAGCCGCGTTCTCGCAGAAGATCCGGATTTCACGGTTGAAGTCGCGCGCAACGGGCTGGAGGCCCTGGCGCAGCTCGATGCGTTCCAGCCGGACGTCATCACCCTGGACGTGCAGATGCCGCAGATGAATGGCCTGCAGTGTCTGGATCGGATCATGGTGCAACGGCCCTGCCCCGTCGTCATGGTCTCGTCAGTGACCGAGGAAGGCGCCGAGGCTACGTTGGAGGCCTTGCGCCTGGGTGCCGTCGACTTCGTTCCCAAGCCGAGCGGCGCCGTCTCCTTGCGCATGCAGGAATTCGGGCCGACGCTCAAGGAAAAGGTCCGTACCGCCGCG
>Ga0134126_10013279_pt1 | contig 10405 bp, 18 predicted proteins | sample KB31752_FD_96881 | JGI IMG/M metagenome (GOLD analysis project Ga0134126, IMG submission 96881) | Terrestrial soil microbial communities with excess Nitrogen fertilizer from Kellogg Biological Station, Michigan, USA - KB3-175-2 | ecosystem: Environmental > Terrestrial > Soil > Unclassified ...
CAAATGGCCGCTGGTAACGTCAAGCTCGTAAAGACTGGCGACCCGTCCAAAGATGGCTGGATCGAAAGCTACGTTTCTGAATTATTGCAATTTCCAAACACGGCAGTCATGGACCAGGTTGACGCATCGAGCGCCGCGTTTGCCGCGCTGCAGGGCATGGCGTTCATCGATGAGAGAAACAATGCCGATCTCGGCAGGCCGTACGCCAGCCGCGACACTGGCTTCAGCAACGGCATCGACGATATCGGGCCCAATCCGGACGCGTTCTCGAACTGGGATGGTGGCCGAGACGAATCGAACGACGGCTTTGAAGACCGCTTCAACGCGAGAGGGGCGCTGTTTTGAACGTGGCGAAGTTGTCGATTTATAGTCGCCGTCTATTCCGCGACCGCGAAGCACTTGGCGATGGCAAACTGAGGGGCTGTTTGTCGACACGGGTTGGGCAAAATTCCATCTTGATTGTTTTTCATGTTTTCTCACAAAATCAATGTGTTAGCTGGTGGAATTCAAGAGGATGCGAGAAAGGGGGCGTTTGGGTGCGATTTAACAAAACGAACCCAATTTGCCCGCCCCCTGTTCGAATGCTTGGGTAGCCATTCCGGATAGAGGCAACGCCCGTTCTGTGATGGATCATCTGCCGCGCAGAGTTAGCCAGCGTCGAGTTCATCGACGAGAACGGTCGTAGCCCCCGAGTGCACTTCCGCAAAAGCCCTGCTGGCGAACGCAAGATAAAGAAGATGTAGCGCGGATACCGTTTTGCTATAATTCTTCGATGGGGCGACGGGGGTTTGACCGATGCTTTCGTCGGTGGCCGTTTGGGTCGCCGTCATCTGGGCGATATTGTGGATTTTCAATTGACGACGCACGCAGGCGCGGCTCTCAACTTCATCGCGGGAACAAAAATACAGGCTTCGCTATTCTTTCAAATATGCGAACTGGTAGGGGATCAGCGCCAGCATGAAATGGATCGTCGTATTGCTGATCTTGTTCGGCCTTGCCAGCCCGGCTGTTGCCGAGAGCTGCACTGAAAGCCGCGAATACCTTCTCGAAGGACTTGCTGGCGATCTGCCGGTGTCGGCGGCCAGTTATCAATCTTTGTACAAGGTTTGCATTGCGGCATCCACCTTGGCCAACGTTAAGGACGCGTATCTTTTGAGAGACGGTGGCATCGCTATTGTACCAAAAAATAATTCCATCACGGCGACCGCCGAGACACTTGCAGAATTTTGCGAACGTTTTCCGAAGAGCAGGGCACGGTTCATAAACCCGCGTGAGCAAAGGGGACGGCTCACCGTGGGTCTCGTCGTTATGCTGTCGTCGACCAGTTCTGCGTCGTGCAAGGCGATCCACGGCCTGACCTAGCACCGTCACAGCAACCGCAGATCTTACCGACTACGCTCAACCCTTAGCAAGCCGTATGTGCTCGGGCATCTACGCAACGAACTCACGTTGCTGAGTGAAGAGAAGTGACCTCGTAATGCACCGTCTCGCCGAATTGCGCGGCGCGCGAAACAGCTCGGTATATGCCGTCGCGGGCTGAGGCCATTCGCCGGCTTGTCGAGATTGACTAAATGCGCGGAAGAAATGGCCGCCTGTATCTGTTGCGCTCATCCGCTGGCCGAGGCTTCAAATAGACGGAGTCTAATGTCCTAGCTTTTACCGCCATTCTCCTTGCGCTTTGCTAGGTCGGTGACGTGCCTGCCGCTTTTGCAGGCTCCTGAATTAACATGGAGCTGTTTCCCGTACATCCCGGCCGAAGCCGCCGATGGAGTGGCGATGAATGCTAACCGCGATCAGACAAGCCAAAAGAGCGTTTACAAGCTTGGTCATTTTTGATCCCCTCTGAGGCACCTAAAAGTAGGTCACGGTAAAATAAGGCGCTGCCATACTTACTTGCCTCAGGGGAGATAATCCCGTCAGACGACTGGGGCGAAGCCGCGCCCATCACATGACGGACAATCGAATATCGTTCTCCGCGGATGAGACGGCGGGTTCCATTGTCAAACTGTTGTGGCTAAATGAAGAAAAGCGGTTCAGCTCTTATTCAGAGCGCAGATGGCAGCATCATCCAAGTTGCTGAGGGGCGTCTCGATTATGGAGGCAGCTTCAATGGAATTTCACGTGGCTACTCTGCTCATGATCTTCATTGCATTGAGCTACCTAATGTCCCGCGCTTGGGTGAGATGAACAGGGCACAAGGGTCTGTACCTAGATAACAGATTGAATAGTTTAAGCGAACATGATTCACCGTGTGCGGAGGTGGGTCATGCGAATCTTGCTGATCTTCGCTGCAGTCGTTGTTATAACGGCGCTTGAACTGTTCGCGGACTTCCATCCATTGCCGGGCATCTGGTGGACGCATAAGCAAGCAATGGATTATGGCGGGTTAGCTCTTGTTGCGCTAGTAATTTGGCTCGTGCTGAAGCCCCGGTCAGATTAGCGGATTCCAGCGCCCTAAAATCCGCCATCGTAACTTGCGCGCACGGCAGCGAATTCTAAAATCTCGTCATGCACGAACGATCAAGCCGGCCGCGTGAAGCGAACATCGGCCATTGCCGAAGATAGCCCCTCACGCATTTGGTCGTCTTTTGTACGAACACAGCGGCCTATTGTTCACACGATGCGAAGATTCCCATTCGCGACATTCCCGAGGAATTACTTTTGGATGATATCGAGCGGCGTTGCCGATCCGTTAAATGCGGAACCAAGAAAGCCGAGGTCCGGCCGGCCTACAGCCCGATCATGCCGGGGTCTTCCGGCAACGGTTCGCCGGTCGAGCGTCTTAGTGGGTACGATTGATCTTGGAGAGACCGCGAAGCCGCCCTACGGAGAGATCACCCTCCGGATTAGGTCGTCCGCTAGGGATGTTAATTTGTTTCCTTGATAAAATGCTTCATTCACGACGCCCGCGCGATACGAACCGTCAAACCAAATTGCATCCACCAGCCCTGCGGCTGCCAACAGCAAGAAAGCGGTAAGCACGGCGCGCATGCCCAACCTCTGAGTCGGTGAATTATAGCGCAAATTCCCACAATGTGCCGCGTGTTGCGAACAGGTCGCCCCCGTCTTGAAATCCGCTGATCGCGAAGAGCCGCGTAGCGAGCAGACCGTATAAACGTGAATTTATTTGTTAGGCGTCCCTGGCGGTCGTTAGATGCTGCTGGGCACCTCGGTCGCCTAGCATCTTGGCGACCTTTATCCTCCACCTACTGCCCAAACCCGCGCCCTAACCGGCGCGGGAATTTTTTACCGCGCGCTCCCCGGCGGCGGTCGCCCGCGGCAGCACAAAAACGAGTCGGCATGTCGACAAGCCCGCATTAAGGACGACTGCCAGAAAGCCAGCGACGCACTCGCCTCGGCATTTCACCGGATCGCTGCCCGTGCTATTTTTTTGGGTCCAGGGCGGGCACATATGCAGCGCGTACAGACGAAGGCGATCATGCTCGAGGTAACCCAAGTCGTCGAACTTGAGCCAGGCGTCATTTTACCTCCTGGCTATTATCCGGCCACCGAAACACGGAGCGGCCTTGGGACGATTAGCGACGACATGACCTGGGCAGCGCCACAATACAAACTTGAATTCAGTGCAAAGGAACTCGCCAAAATGGGCGTCAAGGGCGCCGCAAGCCGAATCTTTGTGAGGTTTGATGTGACGGAGTTTGTCCGCTTAGGCCAATTTACCGTCAGCTGATGGAAAACGAATATGCATCGCCTCGCTCTGCGGGGATTGGCCTTTTAGTTGCCGATCTCAAGCTCGACCACCCTGTGGCGGCGGCCCATGGCTGCTTCGTGTTATCCAATCGTAGAGCAGCGTAGCTTTTTTACGCATTTCACTATGGCCCTAGCAGACCATGCCAGACTGGCGCATATTTGTGCCATGAACCCGGTAACGTGCAATTGCGGGGCGGTCTACAAGGTGATCGAGACTAAAGGTCTCTCGAGAGACCCAAAGCCTTTTAAATGTCTCTTGTGCGACAAAGAATTGATCGCATGGGAAGGAGACAACTTTGGACAGCTCCACCTCGTATCGCGTCCTGAGCAGGATCGAGAGTAATACCAAGCTTTCGCACGCCGTTCTCACGCATGTTGACGATGCGTCATGGGTGCCAACTTGTCTGACCGGAATTTAGGCGGCGGTTTGATTGCTATCGTCGCCGACCGGCAGCTTCGGCACCTTGAGGTTCTGGATAATGTCCAAAACGGCGCTCCCGCCCTGGCAAAGGAGTTCGTGCCTTTCACAACTCGCCGCGATTGCCAACCCGATCGAACTCAGGTTTTCGCGATGAAGGCAATAGACGGCGAGTGCCGCGCGGGTCTGTGGCGGCACGGTCTTGACCAACACGGCCAACCCTTCGGGGCTGGCACGGTACAGTCGACCAAGAATGCTACCGGATACGGGTGAGGGCCCCTTGACCATGCGACTTGCCATCGGGATTCTCCAGCTTTCTGGTCACATTTATTGCCGGTGAATCGTTAATTTTTTGGAATAGTTGCAGTCGAGGCGCCGGTTGGCTTTTGGAGGCGCGTTTAGAGCGTGATTATCACGGTCGTACTTTTGCTGCCGCGCTTCGTTGGCGGGGGTGGGGGTGGTGGTGGTGGTGGCGGAGGCGGCGGTGGTGGTTTCGGTACTCCTCCGGCTATTTCGAAAGAGCGTTTCCACATGGCCTGGATCGTCATGGTCTACTGTGCCCCACGGGTTCGGCGGGCAATATAACACGCTCCGCGGCAGCTTAGAATTCGCGGTCGAGCAAGTAAGTTCAAATATCGGGCTTTTTGGCAGTCACACGATCACAAAATTTCTGCAGCGGGCCGGAACGGAGCGCAGCAATAATTTGTTATTCGTCACTACCCGTCAGGAACCCCGGGGGAACTTCGACAATGACGAAAAAGACCGCTCGCATTCGCGCACATCAACAAAATTTAGATCGCTACTGCCGCCTATTGGCGACCGATCTTACAGATATTGAGCGGCAATTCTTACACGAGCGAATTGCTCAGGAGCGATTGGAACTGGAACAGTTGAAGGCGGGGGCCAGTCCAGATGTGGCATTTGCATTTCTGACCACATCGGCCACCAAGAAATAACCAGACGCGAGTGGCAGCGGACAAACACAATAAGTTATTGGCAATTCATTTATTTGCAGGTAGTACGCGCCTTGCTAACGGACAAAGGATTGTTACATGGCAAGGACTACAAAAAAAGCAACGAAGCGCGTGCGATGGACCAAAGACGACAATCGCATCTTGAAGGCGCACTCAAAAGCGAAGACGCCGGTTATTAAGATTTCTAGGGAAATGAAACGCACCGTTGGTGCTCTGCGCCAACGGGCGCTCAAACTTGGTTTTGGCCTCGGCCACCGGCGCTAGAAGGGTGACAAAATTGAGTTTTGGTTCGCCTAAGGAAATTCACCGTTCTAAGGACAATTGACAAAGGAAACGGCGTGCCATCCGTCAGGTCAGGCCAACCTCCTCACTTGGAGCCGCACCATGATTTAGCTCTTGGTGTTACCCGGTCGGGAAGCTCCCATGACGATGACCCTAGGAGACTCACCCTTGATGGTGACCCACCGCGTCATCCACTGTGCTGTCCTTTATGGGATGGTCCCTTACATGCTCCGTGCATCATGGATCACTTGAAGGTAACCGCCGTGGAACCGACACTTGAAGTGTTGCCTCGATGTGACCGAGCAAGTTGACCGCCCTGTCGTCCTTGAAGGGAACGCAGTGTTACTCCTTCAAGGGGAGACGATGAGGTCGGGAAACGCACATGCCGTGGAAAGCGTAATGGTCTCCCGGATGGTGCCCCGCCGTTTCGATCTTTGTTCGGCCCTTCATGGGGGCACGGTACCATGGAGTGCCTCCTGCCGCGCGTCGTCATGTTTGCCGGATCATCGCCGTCATTCGGCGGGCATGATTGCACTGCGTTCACTCGCGGGCCCGCGTTCGCACCGAAATACCAGCCAGCCGAACATCAGCATGGCTGCTAACACGATGAACGATCCAACAGCCGCAATCGGATCGCCCCCCTCATGCCCCGTGTGCACGAGGCCCACGCCGATGGCCATGATGACCGTGCCAACAATCCAACCTACGACCTGGACAAGCGCCGCTCGGCCGCGATCTAGCGAAGGATGGAGATGATAATAAATGCCGAACAAGAAAAGCGACACCCAGCCCAAAAGATTGAGATGAGCATGCGCCGGGAACGCCGCGTGATCGTTCGATATAGCCATCTGAAGACCCCAGACCATGCCTGCGAGGACAAACAGTACAGCAGCTTGGAAGCTTAAGGACGAAGCTTTCATGGCGCCCTCCCTAGAATGAATTCGCGTTCGATAACATAAATAACACAAATCGACGAGTGCAGCCACGGTGATCTTCCTAGTGGCTTACCGATGTTGGCACTTAGTCGGGAATCCGACGCAGAGGCCGCATGTCCGTTTTCGGAGGTAGGACAGACATCACTCGGCACCGCGGAATGTCCGCTCGTGACGATAAAGGCGCTCGAATTGATATTGTTAGGAAACGAGTGTTTTACTTTACGTCTATGAGCCCTGGTTGCGTCAAGGCTACTGACATTTGTTTCATCTCCCCGTAATCCAAAACCCTCATTGAGGACACACTTCGAGTGAGTAAGTGAAGCTACTAGTTTCATCTCTAGGGAGAGCCAATGGATACGATCACACTGTGCCGAACCATGGAAAGCGTGTGCCGTCAACGCGCATCGCTCGCATCTCCGCACCGGGAGCGATGGCTCGACGAGCAGGTCGCGTGGAACGAACGAGCACATACGGCAACTGCTCGCCAGTTTCAGGGAGAAAAAGAACTTCGCTCGGACACAATATTCATAGAGGAATAAACGCTGCTATATGTCGGCAGGAACAAAGCAAATATAAACCTAAACCGTATTTACCCCCTACCGCGCCTTAGTTGGCGGCCTCTTTCTATTCGAACCCAGCGCGCAAAGTCGCCTGTTAGCACCTGGCGGACAATCCAGCTGCGCCGGCGTTTGCCGGCTATTGGACCAAAGATGGGGTAATCGGCCGGCAGCTTGTGGATAGCTGAAGATTTTGGGTGCTGCGCTTCAGGCTGATGGTGAATACGAGGTCCGTGGAAGCGGCCTCAAGCATCAGAAGGAGATGCCAGCGATCTGCGTCGAGACGTGGCACATGTGCGCGGAGATTTTCCGTAGATTACCAATAAACATCTCTGTTGGTATGGACGCGGCATTTTTCTCCTGGTTCTATGCCAAGCAATTTTGTCGTTAGTATTTCGACTGTCGAAGCATTGAATCTATGCGGTGAGCGATCTGGCGTAAGAATCCAAGCCTCCAGGGGCGAACTGTCGCGTGGAAACTCAAATCTAATTTTTGTTAATGCAAAGCGTTCAGGTTGACCTTGCTTCCACTCAAGCGGGGGTGTGACGATGTCAGGCACCCTGATGGTGAGGGCTTGTAGAGAAGAAATACGTTTATTGTTGCTGGATGCAAATCATCTATCGCAGAAAAATATGGTTTTAGATGCGGTGCTAGACGCGGCACAACCCTCGATGCCGCACCGAAACCTTGCCGGATTTCTCCCTCGATAACCGTCCCATATGGGTTCATTTTTAATCCTGTCTGCGTCGGTCGGATTGTCGTGCAGCCGATGGAGTCGCGTACTAAAACAGAAATTCTAGTTCTGCTGAGTTGTTAACAGCTTCAATCCCACGCGCGCCCGACGATGATCCGACGGTGATCGAGAAAATTGGGTAGTGTCCTAATTTAAATTTCAGATCAGCTTGGCCAGTCAATCCGTCCTTGCTGGTTCGGCTTGACCTCTATGCCCTTCAATCGGAGATACGGGATTAGATGCGTCTGAACTTCGGGCACAATGCCATCCCAATTTTCCGTGTAGCAACCCGTACACACGATCATGTCCCATGCTGGTATCTTTCTGCCATGATAGATGTGCGGCCCAAACTGAAACGATTTCTTGCATAAAAAACATTCGACCGTGTACGGAATTTCACTCATGCGTCTTAATTCCAAAACCACTTCAACATGATTACAACGCAGGAACAGGCAAGCCCGACTACTATTAGCCAACCGATTGCAGCGTAGTCCGGTCGGTGTTTCTGGTGGGCCTTATGTGCCATTCTCGCAATATTAGCTGAAATGGCTCTGACGGCGAGGCCAAATTTGCGGTGGCTCCCATGCGGCGCTACACTACCGGCTGACCTGGCGCGAGGGCCATGCTCGATCAGACATGGCGAGCCACAGTTGGTCGTCAATGCGTCACTGTGATTATCTCATTTCACGGGACTGGCCCAGCGTGAGCCATCAGCGTCCAGCCAGCAACAACGGCTCCGATCACAAACGCTGAGACGGCCGCGCTGGGAGGTGATCCGTAATCCTAAAATCTGAAGCTCATAATTTTCACCGTCTCGATCTAACGCGCCAAGCCGGTTTCATCGTAACGATATATGACGAAGGCGGGCTAAGGCTGGCTGCGACGACGCCGTTCTTAACCCCTGCCGAAGCTTTCGCGGAAGCGCGAAAGACTATCGACAATAAGGTCGAGGGACCGAAGCGCCAAGCAGGAGCCAACAATGGCGAATGATGGTTTGATAAGTCTGTTAAACTGGTGCGGGCGCGCGAAATGCAGCATGCGACCCGGAGACTTCTTATCAAATTTCCCAAACACAACGGAGAAGCGAAAATGGCACGAGCGAAGAAAGCCCGAGCGAAGAAATCGACCCGTGGATCGGTTGAAATACGTAAAACGGTATCCAAGGGTAAGCCCCTGGGCAAGCAGTGGGTAAGTGCCGTTGAAGGTATTTTGGCAAAGGACGGCATAAAACTGGCGCGACGAATACTAGCTCAACAAAAGCAAGGCGCCAAAGAGCTGGCATCCCAGGACTTCACTGGCGAGATTGTGGTCAGGATGCCACTAACATTCTTTATCACCTTTCGGCGAAGGGGTAGTATTGTAACACTGGATGGAGACGGCGGGGTAAGCTGCGTATGCAGTAACCCCCAGGAGGGTGTCTGCAAATGTATCGGCTCTTGTCCGTCTTCGTGCTGCGATGGTGTAGCTTAATCAGGAGTATCCTTTACTTCGCAAATGGACGTTGACGGCCGGGGGATCGCCCTCGGCTTTGGCGACTCCTTGCGCCCTTTTCAAATAACACCGTGCCCTTTGTCACAATTTCTACGTGGAAGTGCTCATCTTCTTTAAGCAGCCTTGCCAAATTTGTCGGCTTCCGGACGATTAAGTCCAACGGGAAAGGGCATGAAACCGCCAGCTGTATCTTGAACGCTTGATCAAGCTCCTTTCGGCACGGCATGACGACGAGGATATCAACGTCGCTACGCGAGTGTGGCTTGCCGTAGGCATGTGAGCCAAACAAGATAATCTTGTACGGCTTGAAACGTTCGGTGATCTCACGGGCAAATTGTCGTATGACTGAGTTGGGCACGCGTACTCCGCGATACCAGGGTGTCGTCTGCCGTTTTGGTTTGGTGCGCGTCTTGACACTCATCGCTTATCTTGTTGGGTTTGAGCGGCGGCCACGCGTGGCCGCGCTGCAACGGGCATGGACGGACACGCATTGCTAGGCTGGCGCGTTAGCCGAGCCGCTGACGCCGAGAATTCTTTTCTTCCGCAGGGACATAGGCGACGAGGCGCGAGCCCTGCCAAATCTCAATATCTTTTCGATTAAGAAGCTTAGTTGCCTCATGCACGGCATCGGGGTCATCCGGTAGCACACGAATTGGAGGCGGCCCGGCAACGTGACCGTTTTTCTCAATACGGTAAAATCGATAAACGGGTATTACTCGCCCCAGTTACGCTACAAACGTCGTCACTCGAAAGTGTAATATTTTTGGATGACCCTGTCTATCCGGCAGCGGAATCAGGGTCCGAGGAGATCAAACGCATATCGGAGAAAATAAAAATACCCCGCCGGCGAAGGCGGGGCAGTAGGGGGAGGAGCAAGAAGCTCCGCAATAGTTGCCATAATTGGAAATAGTCGAGTGTGAAGCGCTTCACATTCCAACCGCCGTTTTGAACCGTCGGGCGCCGGCTGAAAAATACTCTGCTGGTGTTGTACCTGAGCTTTAATCCACCGGCGATCCTAATCTCCTCGCCGTCTCGACGATCCACGGGCGGTAAAGCAGCAGCGGCGTCACGCCGGTGAGGCCGCCGCAGCCTTCTTCGTCATTCGGCGCGGTGGTCCAGCTCACAATCCCGATGACCTGGCCGATGCCTTGCCCGCTTTCGCCGTCGAACACTGGCCCGCCTGAATCGCCGATGCAGGCGCCGAGGCCGGCGCGCCGATTACGCGTCGCCAGATCGTAAAGACGGATTTGCAAGCTGCCGGGCTTGCCGGTGACGCTGAGCGTCGCCATGCGCGGCAGGCCCAA
>Ga0134126_10013280_pt1 | contig 10405 bp, 8 predicted proteins | sample KB31752_FD_96881 | JGI IMG/M metagenome (GOLD analysis project Ga0134126, IMG submission 96881) | Terrestrial soil microbial communities with excess Nitrogen fertilizer from Kellogg Biological Station, Michigan, USA - KB3-175-2 | ecosystem: Environmental > Terrestrial > Soil > Unclassified ...
GATCCGGTCATCCGGCTCGGCTCGTTCACGCACGTCGCGGTCGACTACGAGGGGCGGGCCTGCGCCATCGACAGCGGCGGCGAGGTGATCTGCTGGCCCATCGAAGCGAACGGGAGCCTGCCGGCGCTGGCGCCGCCGCCCGGGCCCTTCGTCCGGATCGCTGGCGCCGAAGCGACCTTCTGCGCCGTCCGGCCGACCGGGATGACCGCCTGCTTCGGGGACGTTCCAATCGAGGTCCCGGCCGGGTGGTGACCGGATGGGTTTCGTAAGTAGGCGTAATTACATGATCTCAGTGGGCGTTGCTTGACCGCGCCGCCGAGCAGAGCTATCTGCAACGGCTCCCATGCAGGGTCTTTCGAGGCACAACCGGTGGGCTTTCGGGCCGAGAACGCCGTCGTTGACCTCGCACCCGGGCCCAACCGAAGCGGCGTGCGTCCTCGCCTTGGACGCCCAGTTCCCCGATCTTCTCCGGCGCGTGAGACCGGCGGTCGCGGCGCTCTGGGTCCGCGGCCGCCTGCCGGAGGCGTCTCGGCCGCTGCTGGCGATTGTCGGGGCCCGTGCGGCGAGCCGCGCCGGCTGCCGCCGCACACATGAGCTGGCGGCCATGGCTGCGCAGCGCGGCTACACGATCGTTTCGGGCGGCGCGTTGGGCATCGATGCGGCGGCGCATCGGGGGGCGCTCGACGCCGGCGCCGCGACCTTCGCCGTGCTCGGTTGCGGCGTCGACGTCGTCTATCCCGACCGGCATGCCGCGTTGTTCGCCGAGATCGCCATGACGGGCGGGCTTCTTTCCGAGTTTCCTCCAGGGACGCCCCCCCGCGGCCGGCAGTTCCCGTCGCGCAACCGGATCGTCGCGGCGCTGGCCGAGGCGGTGCTGGTCGTCGAGGCTCAGGCCGCGTCAGGCGCGCTCGTGACGGCGCGGCTGGCGATCGAGATGGGCCGGCCGCTGCTCGCGATTCCCGGAACTGCGGGGACGGATCAGCTGATCGCGGCGGGCCGGGCGCGCCCTGTGCGGGACGGGGCCGAGCTCCTGGCCGCGCTGGCGGGCGAGCCGCAGGCGGCGGCGGCGGTCCCGGCGGAGCTTGTTCCGCTGATCGAGGCTCTGGTGGGCGGCGCGACCGCGGTCGAGGTGGCGCGCCGGCTGGCGCTGCCGATCCCCGCGGCGCTGGCGCTTTTGTCGGAGGCTGAGCTCGGGGGTTGGATCCTGAGGGCGGCTGGCGGCGTCTTTACATCGATTGAGGTCACGCGTGCCAACTAAGAAGAAGACCAGCGCAGCCGCAGAATCTACTCAACCGGCCAAGAGCAAGGTCGGCAAGCCGGCCGATACGGCCAAGCTCTCCGCCAAGGCCGTGAAGTCGCCGATGGCCAAACCCGCGGCTGCCAAGCCGGCCGCGGTGAAGCCGGCCACCGCGAAGGCGGCCAAGACGAAGGCGCCGGCGGTCTCCCCCGTGCGCAAGACCAAGGTCGGCGCCAAGGTCGCCCCGGCCGCCGAGAGCGAGCCGGCCGCGCGCCCGGTCCGCGCGCGCCGCGGCAGCGACGCGCTGGTCATCGTCGAGTCGCCGGCCAAGGCGAAGACGATCAAGAAGTACCTCGGGTCCGGCTACACGGTGAAGGCCTCGGTCGGTCACGTGAAGGACCTCCCCAAGAAGAAGATGGGGATCGACATCGAGCACGGCTTCGAGCCCGAGTACGTGGTCATCGACGGCAAGAAGAAGGTGCTGGAGGAGATCAAGGCGGCGGCCCGGAACGCGCAGAGGGTGCTGCTGGCGCCCGACCCCGATCGCGAGGGAGAGGCGATCGCCTGGCACATCGCCGAGGAGGTGCGCGACGCCAACCCCAACATCCAGCGCGTCCTCTTCAACGAGATCACCAAGAAGGCGATCAACGAGGCGATCGGCCGGCCGATGGCGCTCGACGTGAAGAAGTTCGAGTCGCAGCAGGCGCGCCGCGTGCTCGACCGGCTGGTCGGCTACCAGATCAGCCCGGTGCTCTGGACCAAGGTGCGGCGCGGGCTCTCGGCGGGGCGCGTGCAGTCGGTCGCCGTGCGGCTGGTCGCCGAGCGCGAGCAGGAGATCACCGCCTTCAAGCCGGTGGAGTACTGGACCGTCGAGGCGCTGGTCGAGGGGCCTTCGCCGCCGCCGTTCACGACCAAGGTCGCCAAGCTCGACGGCAAGAAGGTGGAGCTGACCAACGAGGGCGCCGCTCGCGAGGTCGTCGACATCGTCAAGGCCGCGGCGCTGACGGTCGCGGGGGTCGAGCGCAAGGAGCGGCGCAAGAACCCGCCGCCGCCCTTCATCACTTCCAAGTTGCAGCAGGACGCCTCCAGCAAGCTGCGGTTCTCGCCCAAGCGGACGATGGGCCTCGCGCAGCGGCTCTACGAGGGCGTCGAGGTCGGCGACGACGGCCTGGTCGGTCTCATCACCTACATGCGTACCGACTCGACGCGGATCTCCGACGACGCGGTCGGGGAGGCGCGCGGGTTCATCGGCGAGCGCTATGGCGCCAACTTTCTGCCTGCCGAGCCGGTCGTCTACAAGAGCAAGAAGGGGGCGCAGGACGCCCACGAGGCGATCCGCCCGACCTCGCTCAAGTACGACCCGGAGATGGTGCGCGCGGCCTGGGCCGCCGGCAAGGGGGGCGGGCGCGACCCGCGCGAGAGCGAGGACCTGCTCAAGCTCTACACGCTCATCTGGAACCGCTTCGTGGCTTGCCAGATGGTGGCGGCCATCTTCGATCAGACGTCGATCGACATCGCCGCCGGACGCGTCGAGCTGCGCGCCAGCGGCCAGGTGATGAAGTTCCCCGGCTTCCTCTCGGTCTACGCCGAGACGGTCGAGGACGCCGCCAACGAGGACGAGACGGGCGCGGCGCTCCCCGAGCTGCACCAGGGGGACGCGATCCGCCTGGTGGAGATGAAGCCGGAGCAGCACTTCACCCAGCCGCCGCCGCGCTTCTCGGAGGCGACGCTGGTCAAGGAGCTGGAGGAGAAGGGGATCGGCCGCCCGTCGACCTACGCGGCGATCCTCTCGACCATCCAGGACCGCGGCTACGTCGAGAAGAAGGAGGGGCGCCTCCACCCGACCGAGCTCGGCGTGATGGTCAACGGCCTTCTGGTCAAGAGCTTCCCCGCCATCGTCAGCTCGGACTTCACGGCGCAGATGGAGGAGCAGCTCGACCAGGTCGAGGACGGCACCGCCGACTGGGTCAAGCTGCTCGACGGCTTCTACAAGCCGTTCAAGATCGACCTCGAGAAGGCCAAGGTCGAGATGCGCGACATCAAGCGGGAAGAGAAGGCCACCGACCAGGTTTGCGAAAAGTGCGGCAAGCCGATGGTGATCAAGTGGGGCCGCAACGGCCATTTTCTGGCCTGCTCCGGCTATCCCGACTGCCGCAACACCAAGGAGTTCACGCAGAACGCCGACGGCAGCCTGACCATCGTCGCCACCACGCGCCCGTCCGACCAGATCTGTCCGACCTGCGGCTCGCCCATGTTGATCAAGCGGGGGCGCTTCGGCGAATTTCTGGCCTGCTCGCGCTACCCCGACTGCAAGACGACCAGCCCGATCTCGCTCGGCGTCGACTGCCCGAAGGAAGGATGCGGCGGCTACCTCACCGAGAAGCGCTCGCGCCGGGGGAAGGTCTTCTTCGGCTGCTCGAACTACTCGAAGACCGGGTGCGACTTCGTGTCCTGGGATCGCCCGCTGCCGCAGCCCTGCCCGAAGTGCGGCGCCAAGTTCGTCGTCCAGAAGGTCTCCAAGGCCGGCACGCGCATCCGCTGCCTGAAGGAAGACTGCGGTTACACCGCCGACGCCGAGAGCCCCGACTCGGAGGCGCCGGCGCCGGCGCCGAGCGGCACGGCCGGCTCAGCCTGAACCGCCGTCGCCTTCCGGGCCGGCGAGGACCTCGACCGGCGTGAGAACGTCTGCCGTCGACGTGCTCCCGTTTCCGAGCTGGCCGTGGTCGTTCTGTCCCCAACAGCGGACGGTGCCGTCGGCGAGCAGCGCGCAGGAGAACCCGACGCCGGCGCTGACGGCGACGGCACCGGCGATCCCGGCCACCGGGGTGGGGGCGGCGCGCGTCTCGGTCTCCGTGCCGTCGCCGAGCTCGCCGTGCCCATCGACGCCCCAGCACTGGATGGTCCCGTCCGTCAACAGCGCGCAGGTGTGATCGCCGCCGGCCGAGAGGGCCCCGACCCCGGCCAGGCCCGGCACGGGCGCCGGGGTGGTCGTCGGCGCGGCCGGCGACGCCGTCCCGGTCCCGAGCTGCCCGAACGCGTTGTCGCCCCAGCAGGCGACCGTTCCGCCGGCGAGGAGCGCACAGGTGTGAAGCGAGCCGGCCGCCAGCGCCTGGACGCCGGTGAGGCCAGACACCGCGGTCGGGGTGGGGGACGACGTGACCAGGTCCTTCCCCCAGCAGGCGGCCGTCCCGTCGGCGAGCAGCGCGCAGGCGTGCCCGCCGCCCAGCGCCAGCTCGGTCGCGCCCGTCAGTCCTCTGACCGAGACCGGCGTCGACACGTCGATGGAGCTGCCGTCGTCGCCCAAGGTCGCGTCGCCGTCGTCTCCCCAGCAAGCGGCCTGGCCGTTGGGCAAGAGCGCGCAGCTGTACTCCTCGTCGGCCTCGAGGTCGCCGAACGAAGGCCCGGTCGAGGCGATGGCGGAGGCGGCGGCCACGCCCAAGACCGACGCCGGCGTCAGCTCGTACAGCGTTTGTTGGCCGTTTCCGAGGGCTCCGAAGCTGTTGTTTCCGAAGCAGGAGATCCCCCCGTCACCGAGCAACGCGCAGGTGTGATGGCCACCAGCGGCGATGGCGGTGATCCCGCTGAGGCCGACGGTGACGGATGCTTCGGGGGACAAGTACCCGCCGTCGCCGAGCTCGCCGAACGCGTCGTCGCCCCAGCAGCGGGCCGTCCCGCCGGTGAGCAGAGCGCAGGCGTGCGCGCCGCCGGCGGTCACCGCGGCCACGCCGCCGAGCGGCGTGGGTGCGGGCGTGGCGCGGCCGCCGCAGCCGAACGCGACGAGCGCCACCATCGCCGGCAGCCCGATTCCCGTCGATCTCGAAGCCATGAGGCGCAACCTATCAGGTCACGTTTCGGTCAGACGTGAGGTCCGCCACGCCCGGGCGAAGGCAAAATGTCGGCGCTCTCCGCGGTTGGGATATCCTGAACAAATGGTGCGGAGACGAAGGTGGGCGATGTTTGGGCTGGCCGGGGCGCTGGAGCTGGCGGCGGTGGCTGGATGCGACGGCGGCGCCCCCGCGATCCCCTTCTCGCAATTCGAACCCAACGCCCTGGCGGCGGTCTGCCGCCTCGCGGTCCTCTGTCGCTCCTACCCCGCTCAGGCGACCTGCCTGACCTCCGAGCAGACGCAGCCGCACTACTACGACACGCTCGGCCAGGACATCGCCTCCGGGAAGGTCATCTACGACGGCGTCTCGGCGCGCGCCTGCATCGACGCCCTCAATTCCGTCTCCTCGTGCAGTCGCAACCTTCTGGCCACCTCCGGCCTCACCCCGGTTTGTAACAAGATCTTCACCGGGACCGTCGCGGCCGGCGGGGCCTGCTTCGTCAGCGAAGAATGCCTGGGGGATGCGAGCTGCCTGGCCACCGCCAGCTGCTCCTCCGGCCAGTGCTGCGCGGGAAGTTGCCAAGCTTCGTCCGTCACGGTGCCGCTCGGCGCCGACTGCTCGGGGGTCGGCAAGGTCTGCGTGGCGGGAACTGTCTGCGTTTCCGATTCGACGACGGGCGCCTCGACCTGTCAGCAGCCGGTGGCTGCCGGCGGTGAGTGCCACGATTCCCGCGCTTGCGCCGCCGGCCTCTACTGCGACCTGACGAGCGGCATCTGCAAGGCGTTGCTGGCGACGGGCGCCGCTTGCGACCCCTCGCTCAATTCGGCCGATTGCGAGAACGACTACGATCGTTGCGACATCACCACCTCGCTCTGCACGTCGCCGCTGAACGTGGGCAGCGCTTGCCCCAACGCCACGCAGATCTGCGTTTCGTACGCCAGCTGCGACGGCACGAGCGGCACCTGCGTCGCCCGGCCGGTGGTCGGCGCCGCCTGCAACGCGACGACCGGCCCGCAATGCCTCGGTGGCTCCTGCGACACGACCAGCGGTACCTGCATGCTGATGCCCACCGCCGGCGCCTGTTCCTGAGCGGCGTCCATCGGGCTCACGCCGCGCGCGCCAGCGTGGCCACCGACTCGAGGTGGCGGGTCTGGGGGAACATGTCGAACGGCTGCACGCGCAGGCAGCGGTAGCCGGCCGCGCGCAGCGCCGCGATGTCGGGGGCTTGCGTCTCGGGGTTGCACGAGACGTAGACGATGGTGCGCGGCGCGAAGGCGGCCAGCTGGCGCAGGAAGTCTGGGCCGCAGCCCTTGCGCGGCGGATCGACGATGACGGCCGTGTCGGCCGCGGGGAAGGCGACGGCGGCGAACACGGCGGCCGCGTCGGCGGCCAGAAAATCGCAGTTGGTTCGGCCGTTGCGGGTGGCGTTGGCGCCCGCCCAGCGCACGGCGCTGGGGCTCACCTCGACCCCCAGCACGCGCTCGAAGCGGGGCGCGGCGGCCAGCGCCAGGAGCCCGCTGCCGCAGTAGGCGTCGACCAGGAACCGCGCGCCGCCCGCCTGCGCCTCGGCCGCGACGTGGGCGGCGAGGCGCGGCAGCAGGAAGGGGTTGTTCTGGAAGAAGTCGCCGGCCAGGAACTGCAACGCCAGGTCGCCGACCTCCTCGGTGATCACCTGGCGCGGGTCCACGGTGACGCCCGAGGCGGCCTCGCGCACGAGCAGCGTCGCCCCGCGCTGGTAGCTCTCGCGGTGCGCGTGCACCTCGGCGCGCAGCTCGGCGAGGCGGGCGTTCACGGCCGGCGTGGCGATGGGGCAGGCCGGGACGTCGAGCGTGCGCCGGGGGAGGCCGACTTCGAGGAAGCCGATCGCCAGCGGGCGATCGGGGCGCGGGCGCGGGAAGTGCGGCGTCAGCTTGCTCCGGTAGCCGTATTCGCGCGGCGAAGGGACGCAGGGCGCGACCTCCGTTTCCGGGAAGAGCGCGCGGATCTGCTCCGTCTTGCGCGCCAACTGCTCGTCGTAGTCGAGGTCCTGCAGCTGACAGCCGCCGCAACGGCCGAAGAGGGGACATCGGGGGACCGCAGGCACGGCGCGCAGGCTACCTGATTCGCAGCCCGATTCCGCGTCCCGATTCGCGCCCGGACCGTCGCTGCGCTACGATCCAGTTACCATGGAGCAGGCGCTGGCGGCGTTTCGCCAATTTCTCGCCGCCGAGAAGCGGGCGTCGGAGCACACGGTGCGCGCCTACCTGCACGACCTCGGCGAGTTCCGCGCGCACGCCGCGGCGACGTTGGGGCGGCCGCCGGCGCTCGACGAGCTTGACGTCATCTTGTGCCGCTCCTACCTTGCGTCGCTGCATGGAAAGAACGACGCCGTGACCATCGGGCGCAAGCTGTCGTCGCTGCGCGCGTTCTTCCGGCTGGCCGTGCGCCGACGCCTTTGCAAGTCGAGCCCGGTGGCCGGGCTGCGCGCCCCCAAGCGGGCCAAGCGGCTGCCGTCGTTTCTCGGCAAGGAGGACGTCGGCCGCTTGCTGGCCGGCGGCGGGCGCGACGAAGAGCTGGCAGACGACGCTTGCGGGCGCGCGCTGGAGGCGGCGCTGTTCGAGGTGATTTACGGCGCCGGCCTGCGCGTCTCGGAGGCCTGCAACCTCGACCTCGGCGACGTGGAGGTCGACGGCGCGGGCGCCCTGGTGCGCGTGCGGCAAGGCAAAGGTCGCAAGGATCGCATCGTGCCCCTCGGCTCCAAGGCCCGCGCCGCCTACGCCGCCTATCTCGAGCGCCGCATCGATCGGCTGGCGCGCGCCCGGGGCCAAGCGCGATCGCAAGCTCCATCGCAAGCTCGATCGGAAGACGGGCAGGCGCTGTTTCTCTCCGCGCGCGGTCGCCGCCTCGGCCCGCGCGCCGTACGCCGGTTGCTGGCGCGGCGGGAGCTCGCTTCGGGGACGCCGCGCGTGTCGCCGCACGCGCTGCGCCACAGCTTCGCCACCCACCTGCTCGGCGAGGGGGCCGACCTGCGGGCCATCCAGGAGATGCTGGGCCACGCCAGCCTCCGGACCACCCAGCGCTACGCCCACGTCGACATCGACCACTTGATGGCCGTCTACGACAAGAGCCACCCGCGCGCCAGGAGCCGTTCGTGAACCGACCCCGCATCCGCTCGACCACCGTCCTCGCCGTCCGCCGCGCCGACCACGTCGTCATCGGCGGCGACGGGCAGGTGACGATGGGGAACACCGTGGTCAAGGCCTCGGCGCGCAAGATCCGGCGCCTCAACGACGGCAAGATCGTCGCCGGGTTCGCCGGCTCGGCCGCCGACGGCATCACGCTGTTCGAGAAGCTCGAGGCGCGGCTCAAGGAGTACAACGGCAACCTGATGCGGTCGGCCGTCGAGCTGGCCAAGGACTGGCGGACCGACCGCGTGCTGCGGCGCCTGGAGGCGCTGTTGCTGGTCGCCGATCGCGAAAAGACGCTGCTCCTGTCGGGGACGGGCGACGTGATCGAGCCGGACGGTGAGGCCGCGGCGATCGGGTCGGGCGGCGCGTACGCGCTGGCGGCGGCGCGCGCGCTCCTCGAGGCGACCCCGCTGTCGGCGCGCGAGATCGCCGAGCGGGCGCTGGCGATCGCCGGCGACATCTGCATCTACACCAACGGTTCGCGCACCTTCGAGGAGCTCTAGCGATGTCGCACGCGCCGACCAATCCGACGACCCCCACCGGCTCCGGTCATCAGGTCTCCGGGCACGCGGGCGCGCTGACGCCGGTCAAGCGCCCGCAGGACCTGACGCCGCGGGCGATCGTCGAGGAGCTGGACCGCTACATCGTCGGGCAGAAGGCGGCCAAGCGGGCCGTGGCGGTGGCGCTCCGGAACCGCTGGCGCCGGCAGCAGGTGCCGCCGCCGATGCGCGACGAGATCGCCCCCAAGAACATCATGCTCATCGGCCCGACGGGCGTCGGCAAGACGGAGATCGCGCGGCGCCTGGCGCGGCTGGCGGGCGCGCCGTTCGTCAAGGTCGAGGCCTCGAAGTTCACCGAGGTCGGCTACGTGGGGCGCGACGTCGACTCGATGGTGCGCGATCTGGCCGAGACGGCGGTCTCGATGCTGCGCGACGAGGAGCGCGAGCGGCTCCGCCCGCGCGCGCGCGACAACGCCGAGGAGCGCCTGCTCGACGTGCTGTTGCCGCCCGCGCCGCGCGCGCGCCCGGCGGCCATCGGCGTTCCGTCGCAGATGCCGCCGCCGCCCGCCCCCGAGCCGCCCTCCGACAACGCCACCCGCGAGAGCCTGCGCAAGCTGATGCGCGAGGGGAAGCTGGACGACAAGATGGTGGAGATCGACACCGCCGACTCGCCCGCCTCGTTCGTCGACGTCTTCTCCGGCACCGGGATGGAAGAGATGGTCTTGAACCTGCGGGACATGCTGCCGCAGGGGGCGCGCAAGACGAAGCGGCGCCGGCTGCCGCTGCCCGAAGCGCTGGAGGTGCTGACCGAGGAGGAGGCCAACAAGCTGATCGACGTCGAGCGGCTGCAGAAGGACGCCATCCGCCGCGCCGAGCAGTCGGGGATCATCTTCATCGACGAGATCGACAAGGTGGCCGGGCGCGAGGGCGGCGGGCACGGCCCCGACGTCTCGCGCGAGGGGGTGCAGCGCGATCTGCTCCCCATCGTCGAGGGCTCGACCGTCTCGACCAAGTACGGGCCGCTCAAGACCGACCACGTGTTGTTCATCGCCGCCGGCGCTTTTCACGTCGCGAAGCCCAAGGACATGATCCCCGAGCTGCAGGGGCGCTTCCCGATCCGGGTCGAGCTGGAGTCACTCTCGGACCAGGACTTCGTGCGCATCCTGACCGAGCCGGAGAACGCGCTCACCAAGCAGTACACGGCGCTGCTGGCGACCGAGAAGGTGACGCTGGAGATCCACGACGACGCCGTCGCCGAGATCGCCCGCATCGCCACCGAGGTCAACGCGCGGATGGAGAACATCGGCGCGCGGCGCCTGCACACCATCATGGAGCGGGTGCTCGACGACCTGGCGTTCGAGGCGCCCGCGCTCGGTCAGACGACGATCCCGATCACCGCCGCCTACGTGCGCGAGCGCCTCGACGGGATCCTCAAGGACGAGGATCTCTCGCAGTACATCCTCTGAGGCGCCCTCCGCGCGTTACTTGCGGCGAATACCGCCCCCGCCCCCGCCACGGGGCGCGGGACGGGCGGCTGGTGCGTGATAGGCCGGCGCGGGGGCAGGGCGGGCCATGGGAGCGCCACCGCGCATCGCGGGCGCGCCGCGCATCGGTTCGCCGCCGCGCGCGGGCGCGCCGCGCATGGGTTCGCCGCCACGCGCGGGAGCCCCGTGC
>Ga0134126_10013281_pt1 | contig 10405 bp, 7 predicted proteins | sample KB31752_FD_96881 | JGI IMG/M metagenome (GOLD analysis project Ga0134126, IMG submission 96881) | Terrestrial soil microbial communities with excess Nitrogen fertilizer from Kellogg Biological Station, Michigan, USA - KB3-175-2 | ecosystem: Environmental > Terrestrial > Soil > Unclassified ...
ATAGGAGCAGCGGGCGGCTAGGGAGCGGTACACGTCAATCAGGTCCTGCACGCCGCTGACCTTGGCGCTCAGGATGATCTGGTCGGGGCGCAAGCCGTATTTTTCGGCGAGAGCAGCGGAGTTTAAAGCGCTGACGACCATGGCTTCCATGGTGACTTCGCGTGCGTCTTTGGGCGCGGAAGATTTTGAGTTCTCATCCATCATGCGCGTGAGCAGAGCCTGGTCGAGCGATCCCCAGTTGACGCCGATGCGCACCGGCTTTTGATTTTCCACGGCGACTTCGATCATGGTGCGGAAGTTGTCGTCGTTCTTGCGGCCCACGCTGACGTTGCCGGGGTTGATGCGGTACTTGGCGAGGGCGCGGGCGCACTCGGGAAACTTTTTGAGCAGCAGATGCCCGTTGTAGTGGAAGTCGCCGATGATGGGAACGCGGATGCCTTGTTTGTCGAGCTGATCCACGATGGGCGCGACGGCGGCTGCGGCGTCTTCATTGTTGACGGTCACGCGCACGAGTTCGGAGCCTGCACGGGCGAGGGCCGCGACCTGTTTGACAGTCGAGGCGACGTCGGCGGTGTCGGTATTGGTCATGGACTGCACCACAATTGGTGCATCGCTGCCAATGCGCACACCGCCAATCGAGCCGTTCACGGTTTTTCTGCGATGAATGTCAGCCATGTGGAATCTATAGTTTAGCAGAGCGAACGGGAGAGGAGACAGTACCGTTGCAGCGTACTGGACCTACGTCCTTAATACGGCCCGAGCCGCCTAAAGAATGAAGCGGACTTGCCGACGTATGGTTCATGCGGAGCAAGAGCAAGGTCGCATTGTCTTTATTGCTGGCGATGGCGGCGAACAACCTGTGCCGGGCGGATGGCGCCCGGCAGGCCGACGCCAGTGCGTTACTGACGCAAATGAGCCTTGAACAGTTGGGGAATGTGGAAGTGACCACGGCCTCCAAGGAGCCGGAGGAAGTATGGCGGACGCCGGCGGCGATCTGCGTGATTACGCAGGAAGACATCCGGCGGGCGGGCGCGACCAGCATCCCTGAGGCGCTGCGGCTAGCTCCGGGAGTGGAAGTGTCGCGGATTGATTCCGATCACTGGGCGGTGGGCATACGCGGTTTTGGCGGCGAGTTTTCGAAGTCCCTGCTGGTTTTGATTGACGGCCGCAGCGTGTACACGCCGCTGTTTGCGGGTGTTTATTGGCAATTGCAAGACACGCTGCTTGAGGATGTGGACCGGATTGAAGTGATTCGAGGGCCGGGCGGCACGATTTGGGGCGCCAATGCCGTGAATGGCGTCATCAACATTATTACGAAGAGCGCGAAAGACACCCATGGCGCGCTGGCGTCTTTGAGCGGGGGAAATATTGATGAGGGAACAGGGGAGTACCGCTACGGGGCGACTGCCGGCAAAGGCTTCGATTACCGGCTTTTTGGCAAGGGGTTTATTCGTGGGCCGGAGCAGCATCCGGATGGCCAAAATTTCGATGAATGGAAGATGGGGCATTTAGGCTTCCGGAGTGATTGGACGAAGAACGACCGCGATACCATCACGATGCAGGGCGACATGTATAAAGGCCTCGACGGCGAGCGGGTCGCGGTGTCTTCGTATTCGCCGCCGTCGGTGGCGGTGCTGGATGGGCCGCACTCTGTTTCCGGAGGGAATTTTCTGGGGCGCTGGCAGCGGCAGCTGAGCCAGGATTCGGACTTTCAACTTCAGGCTTACTACGATCGGACCACTCGCTACAGCCCTCAACTGGGAGAGATTCGCGACACCTTCGACATAGACTTCCTGCATCACCTGACGCTGAGGTGGGGGCAGGATTTTTTATGGGGCCTGGGTGCGCGGTGGAGTCCGGACGATATTCTTCAGCACTTCGCCACGCTGGATTTTGAGCCTCACCAGGAGACGGACAAAATCTACAGCTGGTTTGTGCAGGACCAGATTCCGCTGTGGAGCAAAAATGTTTCTCTGACGGTGGGTTCGAAGTTTGAGCACAACAACTACACCGGGTTTGAAGTACAGCCCAACGCGCGGCTGCTGTGGACGCCCAGCGCGCACCGAACGGTATGGGCGGCGATGACGCGGGCTGTGCGCACGCCTTCGCGCCTGGATGACGATTTGCAACTCACCGATTTTCTGTCGGCGAACCCTCTACTTTTTCTGCGGGTGGTGGGGAATGAAAATTTCCAGCCGGAAGAGCTGGTCGGCACGGAAATTGGATACCGGACGCTGGTGGCGGGACATCTGTACCTGGATGTGGCCACTTTTTACAACGACTATCACGATCTTTATGGTTATGGCCCAGCCACGGTTTTGGCGGAGGTGACGCCTCCCCCGGCGAGGCTGATCCTGCAACTGCCTTTGGCTAACGCGCTGGAAGGGGACACTGCCGGGGTGGAAATCGCGCCCGACTGGAAACCGCGACGGTGGTGGGAGTTGCGCGGATCCTATTCTTATCTTCATTTACACGTGCATGACAGGCCGGGTTTCACGGATGGCCTGAACACTGTATCGGACAACGGCTCGAGCCCGCACCATCAGATTGAATTGCAATCACTGCTGAACTTTCCCAAAAAATTAGAGTTTGACGCGACCTATCGTTTTGTTTCGGCTCTTCCGGCGCAAACCGTGGCGGCGTACAGCACCGGGGACGTGCGCTTCGGGTGGCATGGGAGGCGGGATTGGGAGTACTCGATTGTGGGGCAGAATTTATTGCAGCCCCGGCATGCCGAGTTCGGTGACGTGGACACGATTGTGGGAATCAGGCGGGCGCTGTACGGGCAGATTGTGTGGAGACGGGCAGGGAATTGAGATCTTATGAACATGGCTTGCGGGAGGGATAGTGCGGGGTGCGCGACTCGGGTTGGTGCGGAAACTCTTCGGGAACCCTTCGCGCATAAGTTTTGGCGGCTGGCCGTTTTTGCTGTGATGGCCATTTCCAGCGCGGCAGCGCAGCATCCCCAGCCGACGGAATATGAGGTGAAAGCAGTTTACATTTACGACTTCAGCCGTTTCGTCGAATGGCCGGCCAAGGCGGGACAGATTGCCGACGGGTTCAGCATTTGCATTCTGGGGCAGGACCCTTTTGGTGAAAGTTTAAATAACGCGCTGGCGAATGTGGCTATCGCCGGAAAAGAAGTCGCGATCAAACGAATCTCCGAGCCGGAGGAAGCTGAAAAATGCCGCGTGCTGTTCATCAGCGGCTCCGAAGAAAAGCGGTTGAAACAGATATTGGAGGCACTGGATGGGGCGAGCATTCTGACGGTGAGCGATATGCCCGAGTTCACCGCTCGCGGAGGCATGATGCAGTTTGTGTGGGACGGACACCGGGTGCGTTTTGAGGTGAACCTGGCGACGGCGGAACATGCGGGACTTAGCCTGAGTTCTGAATTGCTAAAGGTGGCGGTGAACGTGAAACGGACCGGCCCGGGGGGAGATTAAGGCACCATGTTTCGTGTCCGCAACTATTCCATCTCCAAAAAACTGACGTGGATGAATATTCTGGCCAGTGGCATGGCGCTGGGCGTGGCCTGCACGGCGTTTATTGCGTATGACGTGATCAGCTTCCGCAGGACGGTAGTCCGGAATCTTACCATCCAGTCGAGGATTGTGGGCGCCAACAGTGTCTCCGCATTACTGTTCAACGACGAGCACTCCGCCGAACAGACTCTCGCGGCATTAAACTCCGCGCCTAATATTCTGCGGGCCGCGATCTACACAAACGGCGGAAAGGTCTTTGCTGCCTACAGCCGGGGGGGTGGGCAGGAGGCGGTTCCCGCGCCGGCACCGCGGCTTTCCGTCAAAAAGCGCGCGCAGTGGTTGCGCAATGGCAGCATAGAAGTGGTCAGCCCGATTCTGTTTGAAGGCAATGTGCAGGGGACGGTTTACATCCAGTCGAGTCTGCAGCAGTTGAATGAACGGTTGAAAAGCTATCTGGGCATTGTAGGAGCAGTGTTTTTGGTCTCACTGATTACTGCAATCCTGATGTCTGTGAGGATCCGGCGATCGGTGGCGGAGCCGATTGTGCGGCTGGCCGAGACCGCCCAAATTGTTTCACGGCAAAAAAACTATTCCTTGCGGGTGTCGCCCACCTACAATCGGGACGAGCTCTCGGGCTTGATCAGCACATTCAACGAGATGCTGGAACAGATTGAAGCGCGCGACGGCGCGTTGCAGGAAGCACACAACAATTTGGAGCGAAGAGTGCAGGAAAGGACGGCGCAACTGAACGCCGTGAACGAGGAGTTGGAGGCATTCTCCTATTCTGTTTCCCACGATCTGCGCGCGCCCTTGCGGCATATGAGCGCCTTTTCTCAGCTTCTTACCGAAGAGTACAGGGCTGAACTTCAACCGGATGCGAGGCACTATCTGGACCGGATTCAAGAGAGCGCGAAACGTATGGGACAACTGGTAGACGATCTGCTGAAGATGGGGCAGGTCAACCGCCGCGCTTTGAGCTCGGTGAATACCGATCTGAACAGTCTATTGAGCGATGTGCTGAAGGATGTGCAACCGGAGTGCGCGCAGCGGGAAATCCGCTGGCAGATTGGAGAGTTGCCGTCGGTGGAATGCGACCCCGGCTTGATGAAGCAGGTATTCATGAATCTGGTTTCGAATGCCGTGAAATATAGCAGGCGGCGCGAGATCGCCGTAATTGAAATAGGCATGACGAGCGGCGAAGATGGAGCGGCGGTTATCTTCATCCGCGACAATGGCGCGGGATTTGACCAGAAATATGCCGACAAATTATTCGGCGTGTTTCAGCGCCTGCACCGGGCGGAAGAGTTCGAAGGCACCGGCGTTGGCCTGGCGACGGTACAGCGCGTGATCAAGAGGCATGGCGGGAAAATCTGGGCGCTGGGCGAGCTGGATAAGGGATCGACATTTTATTTCACGCTTGCCGCTCTCGGTAGAAGCGGAAATTCCAACGCGATGTCGGCGGGCGAAGGGAATAGCTTGGTTGGAGGAGCGACGACTACACACGCAATGGTGGCAAGCGCGGGTGGGATGTGAGTCCCTTCCCGCGCTAAACCAGAGCGCTTCACCCATTTTCTTTTACTCGGGCTGCACCACCAGGAAAGTGGTATTCCCGCCGCGGTTTACCAGCAACACCAATGTTTGTTTGCCGGCACGTTCAATGATCCGCTGATAATCGGAGACGGAAGTTACGTTTTGATGGTTGATCTGTTCGATTACATCGCCGCGTTGCAAGCCAGTGTCCGCCGCAGGCGAGCCGTCGGGAACATCGGTGACCACGACGCCTTTGGTATCGGACGGGATGTTGAGCTGCTGAAGAATATCGGCACTCAGGTCCTGCACCTGAACGCCGCGCATGGGACTGCTTTCCGCGGAACCTCCCGGCGTATTGACGGCATCTTTTCCTGATGGACTTTCCCCGAGAGTGAGGGTGATATCGCGCATCTGGCCGCTGCGGTCCACTTTAAGATGAACGGTAGTTCCCGGCGTCATTGTGCCGACCTTCAAACGCAGATCATTTGGACCGTTCACCGGCTGTCCGTTCAATTCGGTGATGACGTCTCCGCGTTGCAGGCCAGCCTTGGCACCCGGAGTATTGGACTCGACGTCGCTGATTAGCGCGCCTTTCTCTGCGGGGACGTTGAAGGCCTTGGCGAGGCTTGGAGTGACCTCCTGAAGACCGACGCCAATGAATCCGCGCACCACCTTCCCGTGTTTCAGAATTTCATCCATCACATATTTGGCCATGTTGATGGGAATGGCGAAGCCGATGCCCTGGTTACCGCCGGAACCTCCGGAGAGAATGGCTGTGTTAATGCCGATCAGCTCTCCGCGGGCGTTGAGCAGAGCGCCGCCGGAGTTGCCGGGGTTGATCGCGGCATCGGTCTGAATGAAGTCTTCGTAATTTTCAATGGCGAGACCATTGCGTCCGGTGGCGCTGATGATGCCCATGGTAGCGGTTTCACCCACGCCGAAGGGGTTGCCAATGGCGAAAGCGTAATCGCCAACGTGGATTTTTGAAGAATCCCCCAAAGTAATGGTGGGCAGGCCGGTAGCGTCAATTTTTACGACTGCGATGTCGGTTTTTGGGTCGGCGCCGACGACTTTTCCGGTGAGCTGCCGCTTGTCCGCAAGCGTGACTTTAATGTCGGTGGCTTTGTCTATGACGTGATTGTTGGTGAGAATGTATCCATCGGGACTGACGATGACGCCTGATCCCAGGCCGCGTTCGCGCTGTTGTTGCGGGCCGCGCTGGAACTGCCCGCCAAAGAACTGCTGAAAAAATGGGTCATTCATGAAAGGCGATTGGGGGGCATTGACCATTCGCGAGGAAGTAATGCTTACTACCGCAGGCAGCGCGGGCTTGAAGATTGGCGCGAAGCCCATAGCATTCGATGGGGCGGCACCGCCGGCACTGGCGGCCTGGTTGATATAGACAGGAACGTGATGAGAGTATCCAAATACAGGACTCACTCCCCAGGATGACAGTCCTACGCCAAGGATGGCTCCGATGACGAGAAGGCAAACGGCAGTAATTATTGCAACCGGTTGACGCATATAAATAGATCGTTCCACGATATATCCTCGCTATGTTCGATAGGTTCCTGAAATAAAAGATTCTATTTTTGGCCTTTCAGTTGGCTCAAAAATGCGGATAGCGGTCAGGCGGCCTTTTAATGATACTTTGAGGCCATGTTTGGCCGCGAGGCAGGCTCGCCCTGTCAGCCCCTTCGGGGGAGAAACCGGGCAAGCTTGGACTGTCTAGCGTTCCGGCTGGTCTTGTTCTTCTTCCAGGGAAAGCGGTTGGACAAGCTCGGCAGCGACCGCCAGAAGCAGTATGAAACAGGGTAAATAAAGAGATTTGAGGGCCCAGCGCGGGCCCAGCCATGCGCCCCCGGCAGCGCCCGCCAGGTACAAAAGCCAGATGGAAAATATAAAACCGGCCTCCCGTGAAATACGGGAGCGTTGGTCGAGCAATTCCAGTGTATGGGTGCCGGCGGCGCCATGTCTTAAATCGAAAGTATGGAAGATGTAATGGGAAATCAGTTGCGCAAGCTTGTTGAGCATGCCGGTGACAAACGTAGTATGGACGGTAAGCGCCCCCACGCGAGTCAGGGTTGCCGTCTGCAAGCCCATGGCAATGGCAAGGGTGGCAAGCAATATGCAGACAGCCACGAGAGGAACGGTTTGGGACGGAAGGTTGAGGGGCGGACCTGTTCGCAGGGATGCCATGCCCGCTAACAGAATCAATTCCAACGCCAGGGTGACTGAGCCGATGTGTTGGATGGCAAAACGGGAGCCAATTTCGATGATCACGCGGCCAACAATGGAACCAAAAACAAAAGCGAGCAGGACGGTGCATCCGATAGTCGCGGCCGTCCAGTTGTGCTGAATCAGTTGTTGGCCCAGATGAGCGGTAGTCCCCGTCATGTGAGCGGTAAAGATGTCGTATACGGTGAGGGCTCCGACAATGTCCACATAGCCGGCGACGAAAGAGAGCAGCACAGCGACAAAGGACTTGGCCCATTTGCGCCGAGGGTCCCGAAGTATTTCTCGTAAGCGTCGGCTTTGTTGCAAGCCTTTGAGATGCGGCGCAGGGCAAGGTAGCGACAGCTTGCTGGAGGAAGCTCTTCTACTTTTGCTTGGCGCATGATCCAAACCAGTAAAAGCGCCAATTGCGTTGCACCAATTCTCCGTATAATAGGGGCCCTGATGAGTAACTCTGGGTTACCTTTCGGCCTCGATCGCTTGCCCGTGCGGCTCGACCAACGGGAGCCCTACACCAGCCTGCACTTCGCGATGATTTTTGTTCGCGACCAGGAAGAGAGCCTAAAGTTTTATGTCCAACGACTCGGGTTTCGGGTGGACGTTGACTTCACTTTCCCCTCCGGTGGGCGATGGATTGAGGTGTCGCCGCCCGATGGCAGCGCGTCGCTTGCACTTGCGCTGGGCGTTCCGGGATCTGATCATGAGCAGCTCATCGGACGCGATACCAACATCTACTTTATTACTGAAGATATCCACACAAAGTACACGCAATGGACGGAGCGAGGCGTGGTCTTTGATTCTCCTCCGCAGACGCCAGCCTGGGGCGGCGTGTTTGCGCGTTTTCGGGACGTGGATGGAAATTCATTCGGGCTTGCCGGTTTTGATGAGTTAACGCGAGGCATTGAGGCTCAGCGCAACCTTCTTGCGCGGAAACAGGAGGCCGATAGGCGCGCGGCACTGGAACTGGAAATCGCCCGGGATGTCCAGTCAAGGTTGTTTCCACAAATTCATCCCAATATGGACACCCTGGATTACGCAGGGGTATGTGCGCAAGCCCGGCAAGTGGGAGGCGATTACTTCGACTTCCTCAATTTGGGGCAAGGAAGTTTGGGTTTGGTGTTGGGCGACGTTTCCGGCAAAGGGATTGCTGCCGCATTGATGATGGCGAATTTACAGGCAAATTTGCGCAGCCAATGCACCGGCTCTTTGCAGGAGCTCGAACATTTGTTGTGCTCGGTGAATCGTCTGTTTTACGAAAATTCAGCGCAGAGCGCATTTGCTTCGCTGTTTTTCGCGAGATATGACGATCGGTCGCGTCGGCTGCGGTATGCAAACTGCGGTCATCTAGCGGCAATTATCCTTCGCAAAGACCAAACGATCGAGCGACTGGACTCGACTTGCACGCTCCTGGGGTTATTTGCGGAGTGGACCTGTTCGATAGAAGAGTGCGAACTTTATCCGGGAGACACGCTTGCGCTATTCACCGACGGGGTGGTTGAGGCGAACAAAGATGGAGAGGAATTTGGAGAACAGCGCCTTGTTGAGGCCCTTCAGCGCAGCGATGCAGACCCGCGCAGCATGCTTGCCTCTGTGCTCGAAACAGTGCAACAGTTCAGCGGGAACGAACAGTTTGATGACGCCACGCTGATTATCGCGAAATGCAGGAAATAGCGGCGCCTTTCGAAGGGATTGAATTTGAATCGCCGGTTCCATGTATTGTTTGTTCTACCTTCCAATGTTTACCTCCGGGGCTGTTCTCTGCGCCTTCGACGGCAACAGCGTTAGAATAGGCAGCACCGCTAATGACACAGGTTGAACATCGCGAACAGCGCTATGAGGGTGTCCACTGCGAGTTGCCGAGTGGAGCAATTGTCGCGGTCAGTAGTGCTCTTGAAAATTTCCGGGACCGACATTGGCGAGTTCGGGAATGCTCCTATGCTGACGCTGGACGAATGGTTCAAGGAGCTTCGGCAAGTCAAATTCTTTATTGACGCTCGTAATGTACGCGGAGCCTCGGTAGAAGTCAGCGCCGATTGGGGAAAATGGCTGGCCAGCCGCAAGAACGCATTGCGGTCGATTACGATGCTGACCGGGTCTCGTTTCATTCAAATTACCGCTGAATTTGTGCGGCGATTTTCAGAACTGGAGGGAGTTATGCGAATCTGTACCGAGCCAGAGGTTTTCGAGGCGGCGGTGGCGGAGAGTTTGCGCTGGCGTTGAGTCAGACTGGCATGAATCGGATGCCACGTTTGTCGGAACAATCAGGGATTTAGAACTGGCGGGGACTAACGGACGATTTCCGAACTTTTTCGATCCCCGGTACGGAAGTTTCCTGGACGAGGAGTATTGTAAACCCAAGCACAACAATGGCTTAAAAATGCTGCATCTTAGGGGGAGATTCGGGCGGGCGAGCGCGGAAAACGCGGTTGAGGTTTGAATTGAAACGGAACTCGCATTCTTATCTATGCCTTTAATTCTTAAAATCGTTGACGCATATAGACGCGATTCTTTCAAAACAACATTCACTGTAATTGGCTTGTCGTATTCCGCTGACCCCTTTGGCAAGCACAGCCGGGTAACGCTCCACAACGCGGACATTCAATCTCTTGAACCGTTGTGCGCGGTAGGAATGCCGTTGGATGTTTGCCGTTGAGTGATCGCGCGTAGCTAATTACTTCAAAGTCTGTAGGCCGATCTTGCATAAGCAAGGTTCTGCCGCCCTCGTCTTTCGTATTAGCACAAGCGCCTGTGGAGATTGAAATTTTTGGTTGCGAAAAAAAGTGCTTTTGACCCAAATCGGGTACTCTTTCGCCTCTTGATTTCAATTGTTATCGTGATATGGTTCCATGCCAGAGGTAAGCGATATGGATAATCCGGCTTACTGTTTGATGGGATGGAGTCTCTACGACAAATTAGCAGAAATGCATCTTCGATTTGAAAAGGTCTGGAAGATCAGAAGTACCGCATCTACTGTGATCGTAACGGCTTGGAATTCACACGCTGACAACTGGACAAGGCGATTCCCGGATAAAGGCATACGCGTGAGGTAACAGTCGGGGCGCACTTTTCGAACCCCTTCCAATGACAAGCAAATCTGCATGCAACTCAGCCGCCGTCGAGCACACCGTTTGTTCCACCTCGCCGGCTTCCAGTGC
>Ga0134126_10013282_pt1 | contig 10404 bp, 9 predicted proteins | sample KB31752_FD_96881 | JGI IMG/M metagenome (GOLD analysis project Ga0134126, IMG submission 96881) | Terrestrial soil microbial communities with excess Nitrogen fertilizer from Kellogg Biological Station, Michigan, USA - KB3-175-2 | ecosystem: Environmental > Terrestrial > Soil > Unclassified ...
CCTTCCATCTAGCCGCGTTTCCGCACCACCGTCCTGTCGGATTGGATCATGAGATCCCACGAAGATCAACAGAACCGCCTTGCCGCGGCATCCACAGAAACTTATGTAGCTGGCCAAGGCCCCACCGGGCCGCGCAGCGCGGAAGGGAAAGCCGTCTCCAGCGGCAACTCGCTCAAACACGGCCTCGCTTCCGGCCGCTTGATAGTCCCTGACGAAGATCCCGCCGATTTTGATGCCTTGCTCGCGGGCCTCCTCGCCGAGCATTCTCCCGCTACCGAAACCGAACAGCTCCTGGTGCAGCAGATGGCCCAATCCTGGTGGCTCATGCAGCGCGCGATCCGCTATCAGAACGATGCCTTTACCGAAATGCACATCGATGCCTATAAGCTCGCCCTTTTCTTGCGCTACCAAACCACCCATGAGCGCGCTTTCTACAAGGCCCTGAACACGCTGGTAAAGCTCCAGAACGAACGCCGCAAATCCGATCCTGTAGGGGCGATGCATGCGTCGCCCGTTTCGCAGAACCGTCGTTCCACTCGCACCCGAAACGAGTTCGTTTCGCAAAACACCGCCGGGCAGGCCGATACTCCGGCTTCCGCCAACCTGAAACCCGCCGCCGTGCCGCCTCTCCGCAAGAAAGCCGCATAAGAAACCTGATATCCAGACGCCGACCGCTGAGTACTGGTAACCGATTGCATTAGCGCCTTGACCAATTTTTGGCATATCATGTGCAGAAGCAGTATTTCTTGTAACACTTGGCGTCTGAGATGCACTCAGTTTCTGGGTGTCATGCGCTCGGCCTGCCCATCTACTGCGGACCAGTGCTGATTAGGAGAACCTTCGAATGGCCTTTGAGGTCGGTCAAATTGCCGCCGATTACGAAATTCTAGGTTTACTTGGTAAGGGCGGTATGGGGCGGGTTTACCGCGTTCGAAATGTGATTTCGAATCGCGGCGAGGCCATGAAAGTCCTTCTGGCCGATGTTGCCGCCGAGGCCGAACTCGGCGACCGCTTCATTGGCGAGATTCGCACCCTCGCGCGCCTCGATCATCCCAATATCGCCAAGTTTCATACGGCGTTCAAGTTCGAAAACCAGCTCGTCATGTTGATGGAACTGGTCGAAGGGTTCACACTTTCCGATCGGGGCAAGGAAGGCCCGGTCCCTCTGGAGGAAGTCCTCAGCTACGCGAGCCAGACCCTCGCCGCCTTGAGCTACGCACACCAGAACGGCGTCATTCACCGCGATATCAAACCATCGAATATCATGGTGACCCCGCACGGAATCGTTAAGCTGATGGACTTTGGCATCGCCAAGTCCACTTTCGAGCCGCTGCTCACCCGTCCTGGAACCACCATGGGCTCGATGCTCTATATGTCGCCGGAGCAAGTGCGCGGCATGACGGTCGATGCGCGCTCCGATCTGTACTCTGTCGGAGTCTTGCTTTATGAGCTCACAGCCGGCCGTCGCCCCTTCGAAGCGGAAAACACCTACGCCATCCTCGAAGCGCAGCTCAATGCGATGCCTCAGCCGCCCATTGAATTGAACCAGGCCCTTCCGAAGCCGCTGAACGATATCATCATGACCGCTCTGGCCAAAGAGCCGATGCAGCGGTTCCAGACAGCGGACGCGTTTCGAAACGCCCTTGAGTCCATTCGCGCGCGTCCGTCCGCCGCGCCGTCTGGCAATCTCTCAAAAGCCGTAACGCAGCCCATGCCGGGATCGGCCGTTCCGGTTCGTTCCGGTTCACGCGGGCGCGGGCTCTGGATGGCCGCGGGCGCAATTGCCTGCGTCTGTGTTCTCGCCGGTGGCGCATTCCTGCTTCCGCATTTCTGGAAGAGTTCTGCTGCCGCCTACCGAAGCGCTCCAGTGGTCAAAACGGAACCGGCCGCTCAAAACGCTCCCGTGACTCCGCCCAGTACCAATGTTCTGGCGCAGCAGTCTGCGGCCGCGCCTGTAACCACGCCGGCAGCCACACCCTCAGCGATGGCGTCAAAGCCTCTTCACAGGCCAGCCCGTGAATCGCACGTCACGCCCCAGTCCGCGCTTCCCGTCTCAGTCCCGACCCCTTTGCCGCAGACACAGCCGCAAACACAGCCTCAAGTACAGCCCGCCGCCCCGCCTCCCGGGCCCTCGCAAGCGGACCTGGACAAGGCGAGCGAAGATCTCGTGAAACTGCATGCGCGCGCCGAAGCTGTGAAGGACAGCCTCGATCGCCTGCGCGGCCAGAACGCAGCCAGTGGCTTGGGCTTGAGGCAGGATATCGTTTCCTCTGCCAGCCGCATGGACAGCTACCTGCAAGCCGCCGACCGTGCCTTGCAGACCAATACCCTGGAATCCGCACGTAAAGATATGAATCACGCCGAAGAAGAGCTCAATAAATTGGAGGCGTTCTTCGGCAGATAAGGATCAATTTCTATGAAAGCCCCTGTTCTCGTCTTCACGACTCTTCTCGCGTTTTCTTCTGCTTTTGCGCAGCAGCCTGCCAAGCGCAAAGTGGCCGTTCTCGATTTTCAATACGGCACTGTCATGAGCAGCGTTCAGGCCATCTTCGGCACGTCCCAGGACATAGGGCGGGGAATCTCCGATCTCCTTGTCGATCGCTTCTTGAAGGACGGAACATACCGGGTGATTGAACGGCGCGATATCAACAAAGTGCTGCAGGAGCAGAATTTTTCAAACAGCGACCGCGCCGATGCCACCACTGCCGCTAAAATCGGCCGCGTCCTCGGAGTCGACGCAATCATCGTCGGCGATATCACGCAGTTCGGGCGCGACGATCACCATACTGGCGCGGGCGGCGTGTTGAACCGCTGGGATCGGTACGGCGTCGGAAATGTAGGCGTTCACAAAGCCAAGGCGGTGGTCGCCGTCACGGCGCGGATGATCGACGCCAACACCGGCGAGATCCTCGCTTCTGAGAGTGGGAAAGGCGAATCCCAGCGTTCCGGCACAAATCTTCTCGGGGGCGGCGGCGGCTGGGGCGGGGGAGGCGGCGGAAGCCTCGATATGGGCAGCTCCAATTTCAGCCAGACCATCATCGGTGAAGCTGTCACCGCCGCGGTTTCCGAACTGGGCTCGAAGCTTGGCCAGGATGCTGGCAAAATGCCTACCCAAACCGTACAGATCAACGGACTCGTCGCCGATGCCACCGGCAACACTGTCACCATCAATGTCGGCAGTAAATCAGGTCTCCATACCGGCGATCACCTCGTGGTCAGCCGCGTCACTCGCGTCATTAAAGATCCCGCCACCGGTAAGGCTCTTCGTTCGGTTGAGGAACCCGTCGGCCAGCTTCAGATCACTTCAGTCGACGAAGGCTCTGCCGTCGGCACATTCACCGGTGCCGGTCAGGCAAAGGTTGGCGACGCCGTGAAAAACGTCCAGCCCTAAGTTGTTCTTGTGGACTTTTGGGCCACCGTGGGACAGACGCTTCCGTCTGTCGGCACGCAGCTTCAACGTTTCACCGCCTCTGCCAGGCAATGTTGCGGATGGAGACATCTACTTACCAGCGTTAGCCTAAGCGTGGAGTGCATAGGAATTCCCCGCATGTTTATTCATAAAAAAGAGCTTTTGGTCCCCGTTACGGTCGATTCGCCCAACCCTCGATTCGGCCAATACCTACTCGAACAATTCGGCGGCGCTACTGGCGAATTGACAGCCTGTTTGACGTACTTCGTTCAGTCCTTCCACGTCGACAACAGTGGTATCAAGGACATGCTGCTGGATATCGCTACTGAAGAGATCGGCCACCTCGAAATGGTTGGAAAGCTGATCGAACTGCACACTAGCGGCGAGACAAAGATCAAAGCGGAAGAAAGTCCGCTGTTCGCGATGCGCGGCAAAGGTCCTCATTTCCTGGACAGCATGGGAACGGCCTGGTCGGCGCAGTATATCAATGAAGGAGGCGATGTGGTTCGCGACCTGCGCGCTGATATCGCAGCGGAAGCTGGCGCGCGTCAGACCTATGAGCAATTGATCCTGCGTGCTCCCGACGATGGAAGCAGAAAAGCGCTTGTCCATCTGCTTACTCGCGAAGTCTCGCACACCCAGATGTTCATGGAGGCCCTCGCCTCAATGGGCAAGCTGACCGAAGCCTATTTCGGCAATATTCCGCCGGATGATACCGTCCACATTTACTACAACATGAGCACCAATGGCCGCGATGAGCGTGGTCCCTGGAATAGCGAACCGGCATTCAAGTACGTTGCCGACCCGCTGTACCAGCGCGGCTCCCAGGATCAACATCCAGGCGTCAGCCGGCCTGATCTGGTCAACACCAGTGGCGTTGCCGCTAAAGCTGCCGGAAGGTAGTGAACAGCTCCGCATGTCAGCCGCTGGTATTCTGCAAAAAGCCCTTTCGTGCGCCAATCCCGGCTGCTACATGCAATCTTTCGGCACTTTCGCTCAAAGCGGATGCGATTGTTCGAGGAGACCTTTCGTATCACGCCGCAAACTCGTATTCTCGATGTAGGTGGTTCGCCATCGATCTGGGAATTCGCTAGTGCGCGGCCGAAACTAACGATCTTGAATTTCCCTTCCGCGCTCCAGCGCGCGGCGGAGGGAGTCCACTCGGATCTGGTCGCTGCTGACGCCCGCATGCTGCCATTCGAAGAAAACGCCTTCGATATTGTATTCAGCAACTCTGTAATCGAACATGTAGGAACGGATGCCGACCAGCAGCAGTTCGCCGCGGAAATCCGGCGGGTCGGCCGTTCCTATTGGATTCAGACTCCCAACCGCCGCTTCCCGGTTGAGCTTCATCTCATGCTTCCGCTGGTCCACTATTTGCCGAAGCGCATGCAGCGGGGCATCGTCAACCGTTTTACGTTGTGGCAATACATCACCCGGCCGAGCGAAGCAGAGCGCGCTTCTTACACCAGGCATTTTTTGAACGAACTCAATCTGCTTGACCACCGGACCCTGCAGCGCCTGTTCCCGGACGCCGCAATCGTTGCCGAGCGCGTCGCGGGTTTGGCGAAATCGCTTATCGCCGTATCCATTGATCGCTGAGCTCACGCTCGATCGGAACTCATTTCTCTGTTTCGAGCTGCTTCACCAGATCCAATACAACATCGCCAACCACCTGGAAGCTGTGGACGCTCAGCTTGTCCAGCGTGTCCTGTGCGGTGTGCCAGTAAGTGCCATTCGGCCCGTAATCGAGGTCGATGATGTCGATTGCATTCACGCCGGCATCCGCAAAGGGCTTATGATCGTCGTCAATCGCGCCAGGATCATGGCGGAAGTATTTCGCATCGCCAAGTTTGCCCGCGATCTGCCAGACTCGATCCCTCAAAGCTTGCGAGGAGTTCTCATCATCCGAAATATCCAGATCCTTATCGCCAATCATGTCGATATTGATCAGCGCCTTGATGCGCGTGAGGGTCCCATCAGCGAGCCACTTTGCCACCAGATGGCGGCTCCCATACCGGCTGTCATTCTCGCTCCAATCCCTCCGCACCGCCTCTTCGCCATCGAAAAAAACAATGTAAATGTCGTCCCGGTGGTTCATAGTCGAAATGACCTTTGCAAATTCCACGAGAAAGCCCGTGGAAGATCCGGCATCGTTTGCTCCCACGAAATGCACCATGGGGATTTTCTTAGTGTCATAGTGACCACTAATAACCACTGCTTTACCGGAAGTTCCAGGAAATCTCAAGATAATGTTTGCCATTTGGACAGGACCCGCGGGCGTTTCTCCAGTGAACGAATCCACCATCAACTGACCACGGAGCGGCTTCAGTTCGGAAATGATCCAGTCACGAAGATGTGTAAGGGCTGCGGAGCCCGACGGTCGTTCGCCGAACGAAGTAGCCCGGCGAGTGTATTCCAGCGCGGTAGATCCCTGGAATCGCGGCGGCACGGAAGCGTTCGATTTAGCTGCGTGGGACCAGACGGGGATCGTTATCAAACACAAAAACAAGATCCGAAGTGGTGCTTCAGCTAAAGTTCGGAGCGAATTGAGTCGATTAGGTTTGTACATTGATCGAGCGAAAAGGTACGAATTCGCATTGAGTTCGCTAAGGAGGAGCGCCTGCGGACCTACCGCCGAGGGCTGTTGTATTATAGCCTTGCAGCGGACAGGGATGGGTCGCCTGAGGATTTATGCAGTCAGTTGGACAAAGACTCCGTAAAGCGCGTTTGGAGCTGGGTCGCTCCTTGGAAGATGTGAGTGCGAACACCCGCATTGCCCTCAAAAATTTACAGGCCATTGAGGCGGATGAAGTGGAGAAATTGGGCTCACCGTTTTTCTACCGGAGCTTTGTGCGGCAGTTCGCAGACCAGCTAAATTTGCACGACAGCGAATTTGCCAGCGACGTGCAGGCCGCTTCGAACATTTTGCCCGAGCCATTGATACCCGGACAAGGTGACGGTCCGTTTCCGGCCGTGAACGCGTTGCCGGTTCGCCGCCCAAGAAGCTTCAAATGGGTCTCATCGTTAGCCTCCTTGATTGTGATGATGTTTGCCTGCTCGGCTGTGTACGCGGTCTGGCAGAACTCAAGATCGAACTTACATACTTCCATCCATAGCTTCTGGTCGAGCGTGGCGGCGCCGGATGCTCCGGCCCATCGGAGTATTAGACCGGCGCAGGTTCGAACAGTTTCCGCGCCGGTGGCGCAAGCGCCTGAAGCCACTTGGGAACCCACTATGGGTGAAGCAGATGGCGCTTACCGGATTGAATTGTCAGCCGTCGAACCCACCTGGTTGTCGATTAATGCGGACGGGCAGCAAACGTTCAGCGGCATACTCGCAGCGACCGACACAAAAGTGCTGGAGGCTCGTGAAAACGTGCGAATTCGGACGGGAAATGCCGGCGGAGTGAACGTGACTCTAAACGGCAAAGCGCTGGGAGCGATCGGTCCGCGCGGCCAGATTCGTACCGTGGTATTTACCAAGAACGCCTATGAAGTGCTTCCTCCCGAGCCGCGCCTGAGTCTCACGCAATTCAGCCCGAGTGGTGAATAGGTTCGCTCCGCTCGGCTTCCGGTCCCTCGCGCTTTCGTTCCGCTCTTCGTAAGCGGCGCTTCTGCCGCTCCATTTGGATGAGTTCATGGCGGCGGCGCAATTTAATGCTGGTGTCCACCTTCCGCCAGAACTTCCGGAAGTAGTCCACGGCTGACGCAAGCCCAAAGATCACCACAGCCCACATAGCGGCCAGCGCATACGGACGCAGCGCGGACCATCGGATGGAGAGCATGACCAATGCCACGCCGAGCACCTGAAACATCATCTTCGATTTGCCCAGTTCGCCGGCTTTGATGGGATATCCCTCCGCCGCGGCTATGCTGCGCAGACCCGATACAGCAAACTCGCGGCTGATGATCAGGATGACCAGCCATCCGGGAAGCAGCCGGATTTCAACCAGCGATATCAAAGCGGCCGAAATCAGTAGCTTGTCCGCCACCGGATCGAGCAGAGTGCCGACCGTGGTCACCTGCTTCCAGCGGCGCGCCAGGTATCCATCCAAGAGGTCTGTTAATGCTGCGGCCAGGAAAACGATCAATGCAAAGAAGTCGTTTGCCACCAGCATCCGGCCTCCCCAGTGAATACTAAAATTCTGCTGTACCAGTGCGGCGACCAGCAGCGGCACCAGGAAGATCCGGAAAAGGGTCAGCAGATTGGGCAGGTTCGTCAATCGTAATTAAAGTAGAGCACAACCAAGCCGCCGTTGAGACACAGGAATTCGGCCGTAAATTCGTCACGAGCTGGGCGTCGGGAGCGGAGTCGTCAATTGCCTGTTCAGCGCGGGGGCGGGCGGCATTGCCGGCACAGCCGCCGCGGGGGCGGTAATGTTGGTCGCTCTTGGCTTATCTTCCCCGCGGAGCCATACAAGCAGCATTGCTTTGGGGGCGGGCGGACTGGGAAGATCGACTTCCAGACTCTCCCGCTGCCCCTGTCCCGGGATCGGAACCGGCAAATCCGAAACTTGAACGCCATTGGTATCGTTCCATCCGGCCTTATCGATCATTTCAAGATTTCGCCCGGCAAGCGCAAACGCCTGCATGCCGTTTTGCGGCGGCTGACTTGCGATATCGAAAGATTCGATTTGGGGTAGCCGGATGATATGAGCCAGGGTAAAGGGCTGCGATGTTCCACTATTTCTGCTGTCCATCACGGCTTGCAGCGAACATCCGGCCGGAAGCGTGCTGGTATCGAATAGCAGGTAAAGTTCGTCCTGAGATAACTGCTGCAGGCTGGAAGAGGATGTTTGTTCTCCCACATGCAGGGATGCGCGCGCGCCGCCGCCATCGGCGCAGACCAGTTTGAGAACACTTCCCGGCTGGATGTTCTTGACGTCGAGTAGGGCTCCCAGCGTATAGCCGGCTGGAAATTCGGTTGGAAGCAGGGAAATCTCCATGCCGGTTGGCAATGATAATTTCGAACTTACGATTACCGGCAGTGGCCCGGTAATCTGAAGTGCGTCCGCCAAGGTAATCGGCGCGCTGCGGTCGGAAAGAAACGCCTGCAAAGCAAAACTTGTCCCCGGCTGGGCGGTTGACTTCAACTGCACAGTGACATTTCGCTCTGTACCGTTTGCAGATTCAGATCCGAGACTCAGCGCCGCGCCCGGCGCATCCAGCCTTGTAATCAGATTCAGGCGTTGACCCTTCAATTCGTAATGCTGCTCAGCCGCGCCCTGATTGACAAGAATGGGCAAGTTTTCAATTACCGGCAAATCGGGAAGAACACGGAAATTGACGGGGTGGCTCTTACTGTCCTGTTGATACACCAGCAGTTCGTATGGGCCGGGGTCGAGAGCGGCGGTGTCAATCTGAACATCCATGCGGGTCTGCGGTCCCTCGCGAAGACCTTTCGGGAGGAGAAAGCGAAGCGGTTCCGCCATCGCGAACTCATCGCCGACTTTCTTGAACTCCACTTTGTCGGCGAACTCAAAATCATCTCCGCTCAGGGTCACGGGGATTTTGCCGGCCTTGGCAACCAGCTTGTCTTGCGATTCGGGCTCCAATTTCGCATTCCTGAAATTGCTTAACGGACGCACATTCACTTCGCCGCTGGCCTCAAATGGAGTCCAGTCCCAATAGCCGGTAAGCCGATACGCGCCGGGCCTCAGGTTGGCCTTTTCGAGATCAACTTCAAGCGATTTCTGGTTTCCCAGCTTTAGAATTTTTACCGGCACACGAACGCCGTCAGAATTTTTGAGGCTCCAGTCTCGTGCGCGCTGTAAGTACTTCCATTGCAGGTCCGGTACGTCAACCGGAATGGGTGATTTTTCGTGCAGCGGGACGAAATTCGCTTTTCCTATGCGGATAGCGGGCGTGGGTGTGTTTGGAATCCGGCTTGCCCAAATATAAGCGACTCTTGTGTGCGGAGGGGCAGGCGCGCGCTGCCCACAGAGATTCACGCCGGTTGCGGGCGCAGGAATGGATTGCGCAAAAGACGATCGAAACTGCGTTCCAGGAAAAGCGATGGCGCGCAGATCAAGCAGCATCGCGGTACCGCCTGCCGCCAGGCCGATAGGACTGCCGAAGAACAGGGTCGCCGCGGCTGTTGCGAGACTCGCGGTTTGACCGACTCTCTGCGCTGTCGAACTGGCGAGCGGGTTGTACGTCGCCAATTGAGGATTCATGGTCGCGAATAGCGTCTGGGCTTGCAATCCGGGCGGAGCGGCTTTGTCAAGTTGTACAGACAGGCCGTATTGGGACGCGAATCCGGTGAGTGCCGCATTTACACTTGCCGAGGAGCTGCCGCTGTTTTCGAGCGTTTCAATCAGGGCCTCGGTCTGGGCAGTCTTCTCGGCGTAATCCGCAAGCTGGGCAATCAAGAGATCATCCTGCGACAAAAAGCCGCGCACCTTCTTTTTGCTGAGACCCTGCGGTCCGTACACGAAAGCCGCCAGCGAAATGGTCTCCGGAATCTTCCAGCTTTGCGGCTTGTCTGCCGATTTCGGATCGGTCACAATCAACAGATCGTTGTTGGGGTCGCGTCTGGCCGGGACCAGGACAAGTGCGATTTCCCCAGGGCGCTTCTCGTGCGAGCGCAGGATCGGAGTGTAAAGGAGCCGGTCACCCTCGCTCAAATGGTTTATGTTCTGAAACGGCAGCATTTCCGCGCTTTGGGGCGACCGGACGCTCAGCTCAACCGCTCCCAAGGGCGCGCCAGCCGGGCATGTGAGCGGCGGCGGGGTTTGGGAACCGCTTCCGGCAACAGGGTCAAAGACGGGAAATGCGAGAGTGGACTGCGCGGTTAACAGGCACAGCGCCAGGAGCGTTAGCGGGGTAAGCCGTAAGGCCATTCTAAGGTCAGGATAACGTGTGGGTTGAGTGCTGTGCGCCGCCTGCCCTCTTTGATAAAGTAGGAGCCCATGAGCGCTCTTTCTCGCCTAAGGCCGATTGCCTTATGGATCGCCGTCACGACATTTTCGCTTGTGCTGTGCTTTGCCGAGC
>Ga0134126_10013284_pt1 | contig 10403 bp, 10 predicted proteins | sample KB31752_FD_96881 | JGI IMG/M metagenome (GOLD analysis project Ga0134126, IMG submission 96881) | Terrestrial soil microbial communities with excess Nitrogen fertilizer from Kellogg Biological Station, Michigan, USA - KB3-175-2 | ecosystem: Environmental > Terrestrial > Soil > Unclassified ...
ACTCCGGTACCGAGATGGACGCCCAGCTGAGCTAACAACCAGCTTCCGATAAAGGCGCCCAAAATCCCGACAACGAGGTCACCGATGATTCCAAAGCCAGTCCCCTGGACGATTTGACCCCCCAACCAGCCCGCAACGAGACCGACAAACAGTATGACCAGCAGGCCTTCGCTCGACACATTCATTGTAACACCTCAACATCCTAATTTTAACGCAGTATCTCGAGCTGATTCCCTTGGTGTCTGTGCAAGTTTGATCAGTTCTTTGCAATATCGCCGATGTCCAAGTATGGCCTTGGGCCATCGACCTCGTGCCTTGGCTGAGTTCGCCTGTCAGGACGACAGGCAGTCCAACCCCCGTAGTCATGCAATTCGACGCTTCAATTCGTGAACTTATGTTGGGTTCGCGCTTTGATTCGTTGGAGAACCAGCTTGAGCCGCATATTCAAACTCTTTGTGTTCCTGATAGCCGCCATCTACTTCCTAGTGGATGTGGCCTTTTTCACTCTCGCGAAGCCTGTCCTTCGCTGGCTGGCGGATTGTTGGGCCTTTGAAAGCGTGCGGGGCTGGATTGTGTCGCTTCGCCCTTATCCTACTTTGGCGTTGTTCATTGTGCCGGTTATTTTGCTTGAGCCTGTTAAGCCGGTTGCAGCTTATTTGACGGCGACAGGCCACATCGGTCGCGGGCTTACGGTTCTCGCCATTGGCGAACTTCTCAAGCTCTTGCTGATGGAGCGCCTCTTCAGGCTTAGCCGCGATAAACTGGTGTCAATTCCTGCTTTCGCTTGGTGCTACGATAAGGTCTGCCAAGGCCAGGACTTGGTCGAAGCGTTGCAGGCATGGCGCCTCGTGCGTCGTTGGAGCGTCATCGCCAAGCACGCTGTTCAAAGATACTTCCTCCTAATTAAGACTGCGCAGCGCGAAGAAGCGCATTTGGCAAGCGTCCAGTTCGCGCGCCCACTAAACCCTCTTCGGTTTAAACGTCACTGTCCCGTTGTGGATGCAGACAATCCAACCAGCGGCGAGAGCTCCCCGGAGCATACACCGCACGGCCGCCCAAGTAGCGCCGCCAGAATGTTTGTTAAAAAATCTGTGCTGACAGGTTCTGCTGTTTACCATCCAAAGTTGGTATCTAGACTGGCGCCCGCAGCCGGAAGAAATCCACTTCATCGAATAGGTAAGTGACGGCTTTATCGACGTGATCGCAATTGACGCCCCGAAACCTGCCGGACCGCGCAGCGCGGCCAAGCCGGCGGCGTTGGGTTAGGTCCGGATAAGCGCAATCCCCCGGTGACTACCAAGGCAGCAGATTTGCCCGCGATTGTCTGTTCAAAATTGCCCACTTTTAAACTGAATAATTGCTATTGTTTTGGCAGAGAAAGGAGCCAGTTCCAGCTGTCCGGTGCCGTCGCAATTTGATCAAGACGCCCGCAATTTGCGGTGAAACAGTGAGCAACAGTTAGCAGGGGGGCTCTGCTGGATTCGGTCTGCTGCAACGGAAGCTGCAGCCATTCTGTATTTCGCTCAAGATCCAGACGGGCTCGTCCTGTGAGGATCGACAACCCTTGGATCGCAGGAGTTTTCTGACACTCGATCTCCTCGTCAGCATGGTCCCCAGCAGCGCGCGTGAAATGGTTTGATCAGACCGCATTTGCGTCGGTCCTCTTTGCACGCCGGAACATAGCCTGATCTTCCCGGTTAGCCCTCAATGAGTTCATTTTAGGAGTTTGCGCTATGGAGAACGATCGAATTGCCGGCTCGACGGAGGATTTCACTGGTAGGCTCGAGGGCGAGTTAGGCGATGCCGCTGGCGACGCAAAGACCGGGACAGCCGGTCGCGTCCGCGAGGCGGAAAGGCATCGCGCAGAAGCTGTATGGCCAGGCCAAGGATGCAGCGCGCGACGCTACGGACTCCGCCGCGAATTACGCCAAGGTCGCCTTTGAGAACAGCGGCGATACTTTCCGTGACGGTTCGGAAGCGATTGCGAAGAAGGCGAAGGACAATCCGCTCGGTTCGATGTTGATTGCGGGTGGGATCGGCTTTGCGCTGGCGCTATTGCTGATGCGCCTCCCGCGTGCCGCCCGATAACGCTTAAGACGGTTTCGAGCAGTTCACACTTTGATTGTTGGTTTGGAGATGGATCGTGAGTGGTGATATCCCGGTGGCACCTTTCCCTGATCCAGAACCGAAATCTGCCGTCGCGGAGGTTTCCGGAGCCTTAAAAAGGGATAGTTCATCATCTTACCGGCGCGATAGAAGCCGGCCGAAAGCCCGGGATGCCACTGAGCATTTTAAGTAACATCGCGCGCGAAGCGCCTCTTGTACGCTGTTGGTCGCTTTTCTGTTGGGTGTTGCCGTCGGCCGCCGATGACGGCTTGGGAAATCCCGTCTCAACCAAAGATAGTAGCGAAACCATAGTCTGTTGAGACCGTTCCGCTCTATAGCCGACGGTCGTCGGCATAGATTCGATTTGAATTGGAAAATATCAGATGAAAAAGTTCTTAATGGTTTCTGCGGCGGTCGCGGCGCTATTGGCCACGACCAGGCTTGCGACAGCTCAAGCCGTTAATCAGGGAGCAGCGAAGGAATCGCCGGCGGCCGCCTCGCCTAAAGGCGATAGCGCGGTGCCGATGAATGCACCAGCAGCAAAGGCAGCGGAGACAGCAACCCCGGGTGCTGCGTCAAAAGAGGGTACGCCTCAACATGCGCAGGTCAAGCCGGATGGAAAAACGACCGGCGACATAAAAGCCGAGGGCAAGAAGGCCTCAGACTCCGCCACTTCGAAGGACATGGAGAATCCGACCGCTGAAACGAAGCCACTTTCTGACAGCAAATCGGCGAGCGAGCTGAAAGCCGACAGCAAGGGAAAGGCAGTTGATTCAACCACCGCCTCGAAGGAGGTGAAAACTCCGACTGCCGAGACCAAGCCCTCGACCTACGACAGCAGGACCACGGGCAATGCTGCAACCTCGGCGACGGCAGCGCCTCCCGCCGAGAAGCGCACCCAGATAGCCTCGGCGATCAAGCAAGAGAAGGTCGAGGAAGTGACGAACGTGAACTTCAATCTCTCCATCGGAACGGCTGTCCCTGCCGGGGTCCGCAATTACCCGATGCCGTCACGTATCGTGGAAATCTATCCGGAATGGCGTGGATACGATTTCATCCTGGTGCACGGCAAGTACTTCGTCCTGCGCCCGCGTACGCACGAGATCGTTTACATCATCGAGGGTTAGGCGCGAGTTCGCCAACCACACGCCAAACAGCTCCAAACACGAAAGGGCGGCTCAAGACCGCCCCAACATCTGAACCGGGCGCTGCGCGTGATGCTGTTTTCTCCTCCGCGGGTCTTGTTGCGAAAGCGAGCAATATTGACCAGCGCAGAGGGAACCCAGAAAGGTAGGTTGTTTGGATCACCGCCCCACCATAGGCAACGATCGGTGACTGAGAGTGTCGCGCTCCCGCCTGGTTCTCAAGGGGAGTATCATGCTGTCCAGTCAATCCAATCGAAGGTTTAGTGCCGCAGACTTCAGAATTCATGGCTGCTCGAGATGCCGCACACCGATGACGTTGGTCTGCATCGAACCGGACAAGCCCGGTTTTGATCTGCGCACGTTTAAATGCGCAAGCTGCGGTCACGACGAAGTCCTCCTCGTTGCAATTTAGGCGGGCTTCGTAATCCGCTTGTTTGCCTGCTGAAGAGCGGAGCAAAAGCTTCACGCCTGTGCTCTTGCGAAGCCTGACGCTGAAAGGGGGATTGGCACCAAGGAGATTGATCCGCTCATCTCCAGAGGGAAAACCATGGTTGCCGTCATGCCGCCGCAGCAGAGCCCTTCCGTCCCGCTGGATGTCGATCCGCCAGAGCCACACGCTGCGGCAAGCGAGGCTGCCAATGAGACGGAGATGCCGCTTCCGTCTGATCCGCGCACGTTCTTTCTCGGTGGCCTGTTCGGATTAGGTGTCCTGGCGGCGCTTTACGTCGCAAGCTCGATCATTCTTCCAGTCATGCTTGCCCTCGTGCTGAATCTTCTGCTGCAACCCGCTGTCCCCCTCTTGGGGCGTTTGCACCTACCCCGGGCTGTGGGAGCGCTCTTGACCGTCTTTTTGGTCATTGGAGCGCTTGTCGGTCTGGTGGCTGCGTTGTCGGTACCGGCCACGACCTGGGCCGAACGGCTGCCGGAGGGCATCCCCCGTCTCGAGGCACACCTGCGGCTTGTCAGCGGGCCAATCCAGGCGCTGCAAAAGGTCATTCAACAGGCCGAGCAGGCTGCAGATGCTCCGCCTGGCAAGGGATCAATTGTTTCGGTTCGCCGCGATCTGGGCATAACAGGCGTCCTTTTTGCCGGCACGCGCTCGGTACTCGATGGCCTGTTTACGACGGTCCTGGTGCTCTATTTTCTTCTGGTCGCGGGCAACATATTCCTCCGACGGGTCGTTGAAATCCTGCCGACGTTCAGCAACAAGCGACAAGCCGTCGATATCTCTCAGCAGATCCAGGAGGACATATCGGGGTATCTGCTAACAATTACCGCCATGAATGCCGGAGTGGGCGTCACGACGGCGGCAGTGATGTATCTTTGCGGCCTGGGAGATCCGCTGTTGTGGGGCACCACGGCGTTCCTTCTGAATTACATTCCAATTTTGGGGCCGCTCTTCGGCGTCTGCATCTTCGTGCTGGTCGGAATGCTGAGCTTCGAGAGCCTGTGGTGGTCCTTGCTGCCGCCGGTGCTCTACTTTGGTATTCACCTCGTCGAGGGCGAAACACTGACGCCCATGCTGCTTGCGCGGCGCTTCACGCTGAACCCAGTGCTGATTATCCTGTCGCTGGTGTTCTGGTTCTGGATGTGGGGCGTGCTCGGTGCGATTTTGGCTGTGCCGATGCTGGCTATTCTCAAGATCATCTGCGACAGGTTGCGCCCACTAAAGGCGCTGGGTCATTTCATCGAAGGGGAATAGTGACGTCGACTGGCGACTTCACGCGCCTTTTCGCTGTGCCGGATCTCGACCTCGCAGCCCCTGACGGAACGAACGCCGGCGGCGCAACTTGATGAGGGGCGACCGGATGCATATGCCCCCCAATAGCATCCGATGAAATGACGGCCCCAGCGCGCCCCACGCCCTGGGGCCGTTCCTTGAGACCCGCGTGTCAGTCGCGCTCTCTCAGCAGGGGCTTCTCATGCAAAACCGCGCTCAACAGCGAATTGTGGACCTCGATGTGCCCGTTATAGCTGATGAGGCCCAGCCTGCGAAACTTGTTCATGAAATAGCTCACGCGAGATCGCGTAGTCCCGATCATCTCCGCCAATATTTCCTGACTAATGTTCGCGCTGATCGGCTGCGGGCTGCCTTCCTTACCGAAATTCGCGAGCAGCAACAGCAGTCGAGCAAGCCGCCGCTCGCTCGAATTGAAGAACTGGTCGATCAGGTCCTCCTCGATCCGACTGTTCCGGGTCAGGAGATATGACATGAAGAGCTGCGAAAATTTCGGCTCGTCACGAATAACCGCCATCATGGCGTCTTTGGTGATCGACGTGATAACGCAATCTTCCATCGCCGTTGTCGTGGCGATGCGTAACGGATGACCATTCATGCATCCCTCGCCAAAGAATTCGCCTGGCTCCAGAATTGCGACGACCGCTTCCTTGCCCTGCTCAGATACGACCGTGAGCTTGACTTTGCCTTTCTGAATGTAAACACCGAGTCTGCGACATCGCCTTGCTGGAACACATGCCGGTTCTTGGGAAGCTCGAGAATCGTTTTCCCCGCGCCCACTCTGGCGAGGAATTTTTTGGGGTCAAAGATGTCCTTGGTTGGCTTTGCCACAGGAGCCTCCTGACTCACAAGCTTGCCCGATCTCGGTTGACTGCCAAACGCCCAGGTATTTTGAATGAGCGGCGTGAGCTCTTCGGCCAGCTAATCGCTTGCGGGACTCGTTCCCTCTCAAACATTACCTGCTGATTTTCACCGGTTCCACAAAAAAAGCAGGGCTTTGAATGCGTTAGTCCGCTGCCCGCCGGGCGACACCGCCTGCGCTTCCATCGAGCATAGGCTGCGGCTGCTACTCACCATCAGTTGCGACCGCGACGATGTGCGCGTGAGCGCAGTCGACATGTTCAAATATGCGGATATCGACGCGGGTGGTCGCTGCGCAACGTGCGTCTGGATGCTCGCCTCACCTCAATCCCGAGATCGGGGGAGCGAGGGCAGTTCGCGATTGCGAGTTCGATAGACGTCCTATGGGGGTGGCTCGCCCTCAGCCTCTCGCCTTCGTCGTACCGTTGGTTGCTTCGGTATCAGCCATTTCTTCATGTCTGCGGCGAAGCGAAGTTGCGCGGCGCTTCTGATGGCTTTGCATCGCATCGAGCCGGGCGGCAGCTGCTCTGCCTGCGCCAAAGCCTCAGCAGCCCGGGCAGCCCAATCGTGACGATCGAGATCATGCGGAGGGGATTCTGTCATTTCGTCCTTGTACTTTGGCTCGCACGTCGCTGCACTGTGAATCTGGATAAGGCGGAATAGCGATCGCACTCCGTTGCTTATAAATGCAGATGATCGCGCGGTGACGCGGCAGTATGCTGGTTCGGCAGCTCAGCGCGCTGGTCAATATTGCTCACTCTTGTGCCGTTCTATTCGTACGCCGGGGCTGGCTATTCGAACCTCTGATCCCCATGTCTATCTTAGTCTGACCATCGCGGGTGGCTGGAGATGGGCCGGGACTTCGAACGAAAGAGCCCAGCATGTTTAAATCCCAGCAGTATCGTGGAAAGGCAGCCGACCGATTTGTCTCGCTCGCCGGTAACGAGCAGGGACTGGCGGACGAGTATGTCCAGGCAGTGCACGCGGCGGAACAGGACCGATCGCACGGCGGAGCCCTTGCGATCGAAGAAGAGCTTATTCTGCGGTGTCTTGGCGCAGCGATCATCATCCAATGGAACGCCCTGCCGACGGCGCTGCAACGGGAGATCTTCGGCACCGCCGGGTCGATCGGCAAGTTACTGGAGACGGCGGCGCTCCGCGGCCAAATCGCCCGATTTCTTCACAACCACAAGGATGATGCCGGTCGCGGCAAATTGCCTCCAACAGAAGACACGCCTGCCGATGCGAGATCCTGTACTTTGGCTCTGTCACGGTGGGACAACGAGGGAGGCGCAATTCGCGACGGGCTGCCGATGTAACCGGACGCCCATAACAGGAGGGTTCCATGTCACTTACACAGTTTCGGGTCGATGACGGACCACACAACATGGACGGGCTGCGGCTTCTTGCTCAGGACGGAAATGAACAGGTCGAGGCCTTCATGGGCCGCAAGGTGATGGACGTTTGGGCGGACTCCGTCGAGCATCGCGGAGGACGACAAAGTCTATTTCGCGATCAATACAACGCCCTTGGCAAACTGAACCTTGCCGCACTTCAGCGGATTGTGAGCGCGAAATATCAGTGAGGCCCTGCATTCAACCGCCAACATCCTTTTGTCGAGATACTATTCTCTGACATTACGGAAAGCGGCGAGGCTCTAAATTTGAGTCAGCTCGTGCGAGAGGCGTTGCCGCCCGCATTTCATCGGATGACCTGAGATCGTCACCACCAGAGTGCTGCCACCGGAGTGGGATGTGCGTTCGCAGGGGCAGGTCATGACATGAGTCCATGAAGATTGCTTAGGCTAGTGCTAAATCGCCTCAGAAAGTGGAACGATTGATCTCTGGAGCTCTTGGTTCTTCAGCTCTCGGAGAGTTGTCTCCGAGAGCCAAGCCCACTGACCGGTCGACATTTTGCCCCAATGCCCGGCGGAAGGCTTAGCGGCCTCAGATGTCCCCGCACTGAGGCCGTTGCCTTGATCGAGGCGAAGTTTCACGTGGCGCGAAGACGGCTTGACGAACCGTTTCAAAAAGATCGCGAGCAGCCAGACCGCGCTACTTAGTCTGCCACCTGCGAGGTAGCCGATATCGGCTCTTGGGTGGCGTGCCACAGAACTATTGGAGCAAACCACCAGCGTAGAGCAACGAATGCTGGGACAGCAACGGTCTAGGATAGCAAGGTCAGCTCGTCTTACCGGGCACCGTTTCAGCCGCGATCGCCGCGACAAACTCAGGTGCAAGGTGCGCGGACAAACGCTGAATGATGTTCAGTAGCTGCAAGATTTCTTGCTCACGCAAGGCGTCAATCTTGTTGTGCAGCAGTTCGATCTCGAGCTCAGCCTTCACATTTATTCGATAGTCGTGTTCCGCGTGCCTGCGGTCAATCTCGGATTGACGGTTCTGGCTCATCATGATGATCGGCGCTGCGTAAGCGGCTTGGAAAGAAAGAACCAAGTTCAGCAAGATGAAGGGATAAGGGTCCCAATGGTCGATGAATGCGATCATGTTCAGCATGATCCAAATGCCAAGTAACACGCTTTGGATGATGATGAAGCGCCAAGAACCAACTGTTTCAGCAACCCGGTCGGCAAGCATCGCGCCTGGCGTCAGTGCGAGCTTGGGTACGTTGCGGGCTGGCTTTTGCGCCCGAAGTTCTCGCAGCCGCTCTTGATCTTCGGGACTTAGGTGCACTTTGTGGCTTTGCTCATTGCTCATTGTTGCATCCACGGTTAAGAGGGCCTGCCATACAAAGAGGTTGCGAGTCGCACGTTTCGACGAAATTCGGCTTTGGACAAGAACGAGGAAACCACGCATTCAAGCGCAGTGGCAATAGTTCGGGTTGCAGAAAAGTGGCGATTGATGTCGCGGGCGACTTGCCTTTGGTCTATCTGATCCAGCGCGACGATGAAATGGATGCAGCTGGTCCCGTCACTCGTGGATCATTTCCGCCCCGGAGATGAGTTCGAACTGACACCTTATCGGTGGACTGGGTCAGCTTGGTTGACGAGCGAACCGCGACCTGCTGCAGTGATGGATCCTTCAAACGACCTCCTCAGTTAGTTGTCGAGGGCCCCAAGGAAACTCTCGCGCCACGCCGTAATGCTGTTGCGGCGGAGGACCGCCATCATGGCCCGCCAACGCTCGGATCTCTCTTCAAGTGGCATTTTCAGCGCAGTCTGCAATGCTTCGGCGACGGCCTCGGGGTCATACGGGTTGGCGATCACGGCAGCATCGAGTTCGTAGGCCGCGCCTGCAAAGCGCGAGAGAATGAGCACGCCGGGGTCGTCGGGGTTCTGTGCAGCGACATACTCTTTGGCGACCAGGTTCATCCCGTCGCGCAACGGAGTGACGAGAGCCACGCGGCTGAGCCGAAAGAAGCCAGCGAGCGAGCGCTGGGAAAAGCTCCTGTTCAGATACTGGATTGGCGCCCAATCGAGTTCCGCGAAGCGTCCGGCCACGTCTCCCGCCAGCGCGCCGAGCCTCTGCCGCAGCTCGCGATATTCAGGAACCTCGCTGCGCGTCGCGGTGGCGATCTGCAGCAAGCGGACATGGTTGCGGTACGCGGGATAGCCGTCGAGAAAGCGGGCGAATGCTTTGAACCGGTGCTCGAGCCCCTTACTGTAATCCAGCCGGTCCACCCCAATGATAAGCTGGCGCCCCCGAAGACTCTCCTGCAGCCGGCGTGCCGTTCGGGATTTCACGGCGCCACTGGCCATTTCGGCGATGGCTTCAGTATCGATACCGATTGGGAAGGCGCCGGCGCGTAGAACCCGATCGAAAGCGTGAACGTGGCCATCGGTCGAAATCGTGCCGCCTGCACGGCGCGAGATGGCGTCATGGAACGCGGTCAAATCCTCCGTTGTCTGGAAGCCGACGAGATCATAGGCGCAGAGTGATTTCAGCAGGTCGTCGCAGTGAGGAAGGGTCGCCAGCACCCCCAAAGACGGAAACGGCGTATGCAAGAAGAACCCGATCCGTTGTGTGGCCCCGGCGCGACGAAGTTCCTCGGCCATGGGGATCAGGTGATAGTCATGCACCCAGACGAGATCACTCGGGTTGAGCAGCGGCGCCAGGGCGTCGGCGAGCAGGGCGTTCACCCGTCGATAGGCGGCCAAGTCGCGGCGGGTAAAGTTCATGAGATCGAGCCGATAGTGGAATAGAGGCCACAGTGCCGCGTTGGAAAAGCCGCTGTAGTAGCCGTCATGGTCCGCACGGGTAAGATCGACGGTGGCGTACGTCACTCCCTCGGTCTCGAAAACATTCGGCTCCGGTGCCGTTTCTCCTAGCCGGCCACTCCACCCAAACCATAGTCCTCCAGCCTGATGCAGAGCATCGACGAGGCCGGTCACAAGCCCGCCGCTGCGCTGCGCAGCTTCTCCCGGCAAGGCGACGCGGTTGGAGACGACGACCAAGCGGCTCAAACAGGTTCCTCGGTCCTTTCAGATTACCTTAACCGGGAAATGGTGGTCGTTGCACGGAACATGTCGTCGCCACCGACAAGATCTTCGGGAAAACGCCGGGCCAACGCAGCCCTCACAAACAGGATCAAAGCCG
>Ga0134126_10013285_pt1 | contig 10403 bp, 5 predicted proteins | sample KB31752_FD_96881 | JGI IMG/M metagenome (GOLD analysis project Ga0134126, IMG submission 96881) | Terrestrial soil microbial communities with excess Nitrogen fertilizer from Kellogg Biological Station, Michigan, USA - KB3-175-2 | ecosystem: Environmental > Terrestrial > Soil > Unclassified ...
GCCGGACTGGTGATTCCCGCCACGATTCTGATCACGTTCGTGGTCATGGCGGCGCTCGGGCAAAGCTTCAACCTCATGAGCCTCGGCGGCCTGGCTGCCGCGGTGGGGCTGGTGATTGACGACGCCATCGTGGTGGTCGAGAACATCGTGCTCCACCGCGACGCGGGCAAGGGGCGCGCCGAGGCCATACGCGCGGCCCTGGCGGAGATCACCAAGCCGTTGGTGGGCTCGACCATCACCCCCATTGTGGTTTTTGTGCCGTTGATCTCGATCACCGGCGTCACCGGCGTGTTCTTCCGCGCGCTGGCCATCACCGTGGGCGTGGCGCTGCTCACCTCGCTGGCCCTGGCGCTGACCTGGACGCCGGTGCTCAGCCAATATTTTCTGGGCGAGGGCGGGCGGGGCAAAGCGGCGCCGGCACCGGCGCCGGCGGGCGCGAGCGAGATGGAGAAGCTGCTGGCCGCCGAGGAAGCCTCGCTTTCGGGGTTTTTCCGCGGCATCGTTGGGTTCTACGAGCGCTGGCTGCGCCGCGCGCTGGCGCGGCCGGTGTGGCTTGCCCTCATGAGCCTGGCGCTGGTCGCGGCTTCGTATTTCTGCTACAAGGCGCTCGGCTCCGACCTGCTCCCGGAAATGGATGAAGGCGGCTTTATCCTCGATTACGTGATGCCGCCGGGCAGCTCGCTCACCGAGACCAATGCCGTGCTCGAGGGGGTCGAACGCATCCTGCGCGCGACGCCGGAGGTGGCCAGCACCTCCCGCCGCACCGGTCTTCAGCTCGGCCTCGCCGCCGTCACGGAAGCCAACACCGGGGATATCTCCGTGCTGCTCAAGAGCGACCGCGACCGCGGAATTGACGAGATCATCGCCGACGTCCGCGCGCAAGTCTCGAAAGCGTATCCGCAGCTCGACATTGATTTCACCCAGGTCTTGCAGGACATGATCGGCGACCTCACCAGCGCGCCGCAGCCGGTCGTGATCAAGCTCTTCAACTCCGACGGCGACCTGCTCAACAGCTGGGCGCCGAAAGTCGCCGACGCCATCGCGAAAGTCCCGGGCGTGGTGGACATCCTCAACGGCGTGGACGACGCCGCCAGCGGCCCCGCGCTCAGTTTCCACGTGGACGAAGCGGTCGCGGCCCACGCCGGCTTCACCGCCCAGGAGGTCGCGACCGATGCCGCCGCGCTGCTTGGCGGCGAGCCTTCGGCCGTGCCCGTGGTCGCCAACGATCGCGCCTACACGCTGCGGGTGCGCTTCCCCGCCGCCGATCGGGCTTCGCTCGAGGCGCTGGGCAACACGGTGCTGGTCAGCGCCAGCGGCCGCACCGCCACGTTGGGATCGCTGGCCACGCTCACCGAGCTGCCCAGCCAAACGGAGATTCTGCGCGAGAACCTGCAGCGCCGCGTGCAGGTCTCGGCCCGCCTCGAAGGCGTGGACTTGGGCTCGGGCGTGGCCGCGGTCCAGAAGGCGGTGGCTGGCGTCCACCTGCCCTCGGGCATCCGCGTCGTCTACGGCGGCACCTATGCCGAGCAGCAGAAGTCGTTCGCCGACCTGGTCACGGTGCTGGTGCTGGCGGTGGTGCTGGTGTTCATCGTGCTGCTGTTCGAGTTCCGCGACTTCTCCGCTCCCATCGCCATCCTCGCCTCGGCGCTGCTTTCGACCTCGGGCGTGTTTTTCGCCTTGCTGATCACCGTCACCACCTTCAACGTGGCCTCGTTCATGGGCCTGATCATGGTGGTCGGCATCGTCGCCAAGAACGGCATTCTGCTGCTCGACGCCGACCAGAGCTTCCGCGCCATGGGCTTGGATCCGCTCGAGGCGATGGTGCAGGCGGGACGCCGCCGCCTCCGCCCGATCGTCATGACCGCGCTCGCCGCCGTCGCCGGCATGCTGCCGCTGGCCTTCGCGCTCGGCGCCGGCGCGCAGATGCTGCAGCCGCTCGCGATCGCGGTGATCGGCGGCATTCTGATCTCGATGGTGCTGTCGCTCATCATCACCCCGGCGGTTTACTACCACGCCAGCTGAGGGAGCGGGGCCTGGCGTTGTCCAAAGTTTGCGCTGGCCCCAGCGCGGCTGCCCGGCCACGGCTGTTAGTGCGCCGGGCGGGTGCCCGGTCACGGCTGTTACTGCGTCGGACCGGTGCGCCGCGTGTCCCGCTTATGCGGCCGGCCCGCTGGAGAAGCGCGAGCGCCCTGCTCACGCCGATTTTCCCCATGGGGCAAAGCGGCGCGACCGCCGCGAGCGGCAGGGGCCCGCGGCGTGGCAGCCTTCGCGTCGACGCGAAGAGGAAGCAAAAGCCCCGGCCCGGTTCCGGCCCGCCAAGCGGGGTGCCGGCGCCGTGCCCCATTTTGGGGCGCGCCTGCATTTCGGTTGATTTCCCTAGTTGAAATCGCGCTTCGGCCGCCTCGGGCACTGTGGAAAACCGCCTTCGCGCACGCCAAACGCGCTCCGCCCGCAGCAACTCCGGCACCCAACCTACGCCAGCCCTCATAAATCCCGCAAAACACGCCAGATACCTAACCCCTGCGGTATCCACAGCCAGTCCGGGCCGGCCTCCGGGCGGGCCGCTCCGGCGGCGCCGCGCCCACGCAATTTTCACGTGTTTTCCACAGGCCGGCTGCGTTTTCGCCCCGCGCGATAGGGGGAAACCCTGGCCAGCAGCGACTGCGGCACCCGAGCCACCAGATCAACCCCGTGCGCGGTATGGAGCTGGGAGAGGACGTGGCCGTGCTCGTGCACTTCATGCAGGAGCGCACCTGCCTGCTCGGGCAGGTGCAGCCGAACCTCTTCCAAGGGTTCGCCAGGGAGCGCGGCCGCCACCCGTTGCAGCAGTTCGGCAATGCCGGCATCGGTCTTGGCGCTGACCAGGATCGCGTCCGCCGGCGCGGTTGTGCCCGGCGCCAGCAGGTCCGCCTTGTTCCAGACCAGCAACTGCGGCGTGGCCGCGACGCCCAGTTCCGCCAGCACGCGCTGCACCTGCTCCTGGTGCAAGCGCCGATCGGACGAGTGGGCGTCCACCACCACCAGCAAAAGGCTGGCGCGGGTGACCTCCTCGAGCGTGGCGCGAAAGGCGTTGATCAGACCGTGGGGCAAATCGCGCAAAAATCCGACGGTGTCGGAGAGCAAAGCCTTGCGCTCCCGGCCCGCGCCGGGGAGGCGCAGCGCGCGCACGGTGGGGTCAAGGGTCGCGAACATGCGCCCGGAGGTCAAGACCTCGGCGCCGGTCAGGCGATTGAACAGCGTGCTCTTGCCGGCGTTGGTGTAGCCCACCAGCGCGGCCGTGGCCAGGGGCACGCGCTCGCGCAGCCGCCGCTGCTGGCCGCGCTGCTCGCGCACCTTTCCGAGCGCCGTCTTCAGTTGCGCAATGCGCTGATGGATGCGCCGCCGGTCGGTCTCGAGCTGGGTTTCGCCCGGACCCCGGGTGCCGATGCCGCCGCCCAGGCGCGACATCGCCTTGCCCCGCCCGGCGAGGCGCGGCAGGAGGTATTCGAGCTGCGCGAGCTCGACCTGGAGCTGCCCCTCGCGCGTGCGGGCATGACGGGCGAAAATGTCGAGGATCAATTCGGTTCGCGCCAGCACGCGCGTTCCCGCAACTCCCTCGACCGCGCGCTCGAGGTTGCGCTGCTGGGTCGCAGTCAGCTCGCAATCGAAGATCACCAACTCGGCGCGGCCCGCCGCGACGGCGGACCTCAGCTCCTCGAGCTTGCCCGCGCCGATCAGCGAGGCCGCATCCGGGCGCGGACGCCGCTGCAGCAGCTCGCCGACCACGATGCCGCCTGCGCTCCGCGTCAGCTCGCTGAGCTCGGCGAGGGAGTCCTCGGCCGAAACCTGGTCCGTCGTCCGGCGGGCGCGCGCATCGGTGAACTCGACTCCGACCAGAAACGCCGATTCCATCCCGTCGCTTTAAGAGGCTTCCGCGGTGATTGAGGTCACGCTCGCGCTATCGTCCTTGATTTTCGGCGGGGGCGCGTGGCGCTCGGCCTCGCGGTGCACGTGCGCGCCGCTGCGCTGAAGCATGACGGTCGAGATGGCGTGCTTGAAGATCATCTGCTCCTGGCCGCCGGAGGGGCCGCCGGATTCGAGCACCAGGCAATACTTGTCGAAGCTGCGGATGCGGCCGGTGAGCTTGACTCCGCTCAGTAGAAAGATGGTGAGGGTCAGCCGCTCTTTCCGGGCCGCGTTGAGAAACGAATCCTGGATATTTTGCGCTGGCTTTTCCATGCAGGCTCCCTCCCCCCTAATTTCAGCCTACCACCGCACCCACAATCTTCAGCGATTTTCGCCGCGGAATTAATGGGGGGCGGAGGGCGGCAATACGGTCCAGGTGAAATTCCGCGTGGCCTGCAGCCCGGTGGCATCGGTCGCCTGCGCGGTGAAGGCGTAGCTGCCCACGCCGGTTGCCGCCGGCACGCCGGAAAGATTTCCGGTCGCATCGAGGGTGACGCCCGCAGGCAAGCTGCCGCGCAGCAGGGAGAACTTATATGGCGTTGTGCCAAAGTCGGCGGCGAGGGATTGCTGGAAGTTCTGCCCGGCGGTGGCGGGCGGCAGCGCCGCCGTGGTGATGGCAAAGGTGCTGGTGCTGAAGACCACCAAAGAAAACGGCGAGTTGGCGATGAGGCCGTTGGCGTCCTTCACCTGCACGGTGAAATTGGCGGTTCCTGCCGTGCCCGCGGCCGGAACGCCGGCGATCTGGCCCGAGTTGATGTCGAGGCTCAGCCCCGCGGGCAGCGCGCCCAGCACGACATTGAAGGTAAACGGCGCGGTGCCGCCTTGCGCGCCCAGCGTCGCCAAATACCCGCGCCCTTCGACCGCCGAATCCAGCACTGGCGGCGTCACCTCGAAGGGATCCACGGTGATCGAAAACGCCTGCGACGTGCTTTGCCCGTCGGCATCGGTGGCCTGCACGGTGAAATTGGAAATCCCGGCAGCGGTCGGAGTGCCTTGAATCACGACGCTCAGGTTCGAGGTCTGGTCCGCGGCCATGGTCAGCCCGGCGGGCAAGCTGCCCTGAATCACTCCGGGCGCAAACGGGCCGGTGCCGTTCTTGAACAGGATGGAGCTGGCGTAGGCGGCGCCCACCGCCCCCCGAGGGAGGTTGGTGCCCGAGACTGTGAGCGGAAGGATCTGGAGCGGCAGCAAGATGGTGGCCGTCTGCGCAGGCACGGATGAATCGGTGACCTGCACCGGCACACTGGTATTCACCGAGCCGGTCAGGCCCGTGATCACCCCCGCCGCGCTCAGGCTCAGTCCGGAAGGCAGCGGACGTTGGGGGAGCGAGAAGGTGTAGGGCGCGGTGCCGTTGACTGCCGTCAGGGTCTCGGTAAACGCCTCGTTCACGGTGCCGACCACGGCTGCCGGCGCCACAATCGCGAGGGTCTGGGCAATCGTCATCGAGATGGTCTGGTTGCTGGTGTTTCCCGCACCGTCGTCCACTGCGAAAGTTACGTCCACGGTGCCGGAAGCTTGGGGTGTTCCGGTGAGGTTGCCGTTTTGGTCGAGGCTCAGCCCTGAGGGCAAGGGGTTCGAATTGGCGGCCAGGCGGAACACCAGCTTGCCCGGCCCCAGCGTTCCGTTAATGGCATCAAGGTTCGCGGTGTAGGGCACACCCACATTTCCGTCGGGCAGGGTTGTGGTGAGAATCGCCAACTGCGGGCTGGCGGACTCTTGCACGATCCACAGCCCGGAATTGATGTCGCTTGCCAGGATGTAGGGCTGCCCGTTGGCGCTGTAGGCCGCCACCCCGAAGACCATGGCTTTGGCCGGGTTGTTCACCGCCGGGTTGTCGCCGTTCGGGTCGGGCGTGTCGGGCGGAGCGAACGAGGCCAGCAGCGTCGGCGGCGCCACCGAGGTCAGATCCAAATCCTCAACCCCGCTCGACATCCACGCTACGTATCCGTGCGGATGCACGATGTTCCCGTTCCACGCCAGGTCGTGCGCGGTGTAAATGCCAAGATCGGGCGCGGGGTCGGACTCCGCCTGCGGAGTGGTGAAAAATCCCGAAAGCGTCGCCGTGCCCGTGGTCGGCAAGGTGTAGCTGCGCAGAAAGCCCCAGCCGGCGTTGTTAGTCAGCGGCACCGCCGAGCCCGCGCCGCACACCAAATTGACCGCCGGGTTCTGCGGCGTCGTCTGGCTCGGGTTGCTGGGGTTGGCCACCATGCTCGAGGCGCAGACCTGGTCGGCGATGAGCAGCGCCGAGTCGTTGAGGACGGGCAACGCCATGTGGGTGTTGCCTTCCGGGTTCGACGGGGTCGAAGTGGTCGCGAGCGAGGTGACCGGGTATTGAATATGGTCGAGCAGCACCGCCGGGTTGGTAGAGGAGATCGCGAGCGGGTCGCGCACATCGAGCACCACCACGCCCTCATCCCAATAGGAAAGATAGGCCGTGGTGCGGTCGTCGGAGAGCTTGATCGAATCCAGGAACACGCGCTGATCCACGCCCTGCACCGCCTGCGGCAGCGCGATCGCGGTCGCCGCCAGCACGCCGAAATTGCGCACCTCGGCGGGCGCGGCCGGGTTGGTGATGTCCAGCACGCGGAAGTCGCCTTTGCCCGCGCCGCTGGTCTCCGACGTCGGCACCGCGACCAACGCGTAGAGCCGGTCCTGAGAGTGGTCCACTTGTCCGAGCGCATCCGCGGGTCCGGCCACCGGCAGCATGACGGCGTCGCTCGCGCCTTGCACACCCGAGTCCCAGTTTCCGAGCAGCAAGGGATGAGTCGGGTCGCTGACATCGAAAAATTCGACCCCAGTCTGCGCCGCCGTCGCCGAATTCGGGTCGCACGGCTGCTCGGTCACCGCCATCAAATCGCCCGAGCCGCCGGGATGGAACCCTGGCGAGCTGACGCCGGTGATGACGCTGACCTCTTGCTGCGCCGCGCCGCTCACGGCCCCGGCATGGGCGACCACCTGAGGGTTGGTGATCTGGCTGAGGTCCACCACTTTGACGCCCGAGGCCGGGCATTCGCCGGCGCGGCCGCGGGTGCCAATGTAGGCGTATGCGCGCTTGGTTGCGGTGGCGGTGGCCACCGTGATGTCGCCATTCTGTCCCTGCCCGCCCAGGTCGCTATGCGCCACGGAGGTCAGCGTCGCCCCCGGCGCGCGCACGTTCATCAAATAGACGAAGTCGGCAGTCAGCGGCGTGGGCGTTGTGCTGTCCACCGCCTCGACCGAAATCGTGAAGGTGCCGGGCGAGGTGGGGGTGCCCGCCAGCGCGCCCTGGCTGCTGAGAGTCATCCCCGGCGGCAGCGCCGCCCGGGCGTGCCAAGCAATCGGTGCGACGGCCTTCACCCCCGGCAATCCGATATTGGTCTGGAAGCCGTAGCCGTAGGGCGATCCCTCGACCGCATCGGGCAAATGCCCGCTGGCCGAGGAGGAAAGCACCAGGAAGTTGGCGGTGACCAGCGGCACCGGCCTTCCCGCCGGGGCGGAGTAGCCGCCGCAGGCGGCAAATGGCACGGATGCGGCCGCTAACACCAGCAGGCCCAAGAAGCCGGAAATTCGCACAGGGGGGCTCGCCACAGGGGGTGGGTTCAGTTTACAACACAGGCGGGGCGGGGCGATACGGGGTGTCTGGAAGTGGTCTCAAAAAGCGGCAGGCAGGCACTCCGGTCCTGCGCCGTGGGGCTTTTCCTGGTGTCCAAGCCCGATGCGAGACGGTCGGGAAAGGCCGGTACCCCATTTTTGAGACCACTTCTGGCGTTGTCCTCGGTGGGGCGCGAATCCTCATCCGTGCTGCGCACAGGCATCGAGCCACGCTGCGGTTCGCGCCCTCCCTGCGTTCTAGCCATCCACCCCGTCTCGCCCCTTCCGGAGAGTCAACGTTCCCGCAGCGCGACGCCGGGCGGGATCCGGCTGGCGCGCCAGGCGGGCACCAGGCAGGCCATGGCCGCAAGCGCCAGCAGCAGCGCGGCTGCCGAGGCCCAGGTCCAGGGGTCGAGCGCGGTGGTCTGGTACAGCATTTCTTTCACCAAGCCCATGGCCAGGAACGCGAGCACGCCCCCGGCTCCGAGCCCGACCAGGGCCCAGCCCAGCCCATGGCGCAGCGTCGCCAAGAGAATCTGCCGCGGCCGCGCTCCCAGCGCCAACCGCACCCCGAACTCGCGCCGCTGACCGGCGACGACGACGGCCAGCACGCCGTACAAACCGATAGCGGCCAGCGCCAGCGCCGAGGATCCGAAGAATGCGATCAAGAGGGTGTTGAAGCGCCGCGGCGTGATCGAATTCGAGAGCACCGCGTTCAATCCGTCCACTTCGGTCACCGGCGCGCTGGGTTCGAGTTGCGCCACCGCGGCGCGCAACTGCCGCGCAGCCGCCGCCTCGGGCATGCGCGAGTCCATTACCACGTGCAACGAGCGGCAGACGCCGGGCATCGCCCCGGCGCGGCAGTCCTGCAGGTAGGGCGTGTAGGTGTGCAGCGCTGCGCGGGTGTCGAGGGCGGTGTCCTTCACGTCGCCCACCACCCCGACCACCTGCAGCCAGGGCGCGTTCGAGGCCGCCGGCCCCCACTTCAGCCGCTGACCAAGGGCGCTCCGGCGCGGCCAGTACTTCGCAGCCAGGGCGGCGCTCACGATCACCACATTGGCGTTGCCTTGGGTCTCTTGCGGGTTGAAATCACGGCCCTGAAGCACGGGAATGCCCAGCGTCGCGAAATACGGACCCAGCAGGATGCTGTGCGCCGAATCGGGGACCTTCGCTCCCGCCCGCGTCGGCTGCCCATCAACGGTGAAGAGATGATCCCAATCGCTTTCCGTGGGCAAGTCGCTGCTGGCGGCCAGGGACGCGACTCCGGGCACGCCCTCGAGAGAACTCCGCAAGCGTTAATGAAACGCGGCCACCTGGCTCCCGGCAGCATAGCCCGACTGGGGCAGCGAGACGGTCGCCGTGAGGCGGCCCTCGGTGGCCACTCCGGCACCGCCGGCCAGCGCAGCCAGGTAGCTGCGCACCAGCAGGGCGGTGCCGCATGCCAGCACAAACGCCACCGCCACCTGGGCAATGACCAGCCCTTTCCGCCAGACGGACTCGCGCCGATTGCCGGCCAGCGAGCGCCCATCCTCGCGCAGTTCGCGGTTCAGATCTCCGGCGGCGGCAGCGCGCGCAGCCAGGACGCCGACCAGGGGTCCGGCCAAAAGCGTCAGCAGCGCCGCGAAGGCGAGCACGGGTCCGTTCAGCCGCAGGCCCTGCACCTGAGGCAGCGTTGCGGGAGCGGCGGCCGCGATGCCGCGCAGGCAGCCCCAGGCAAATGCCAAACCCGCGCCTGCCGAAACCGCTGCGAGCATCCAGGCCTCGGTCAGCGCCTGCGCCACCACCTGCCGGCGCCCCGCGCCCAGCGCCGCCCGCAGCGCCCACTCGCGCCGGCGCGCGCTGGCGCGAACCAGGAACAGATTGGCGGTATTGGCGCAGCTGAGCAGGAGCAGCAAGCCCGCCGCACCCAGCAGCAGCTCCATCAACTTGCGCGAGCCCGCCACCACCACCTCGCGGAGTGGATCCACCACCAGTTCGAGATGGAGTCCGGGAACCCTCCCCACACTTCGTTCCCACATCTGCTGAATGCGCGCCGCCGTGATCGTCATCTGCGCTTGCGCCTGGGCAATGCTTGCGCCCGGCCGCAAGCGCGCGATCACCCCAAAATCAAAGTTGTCGCCGACATCGGCCCGCTCGGCCGAGGTGAGCGCCAGCGGCGTCCACAACCGCGCCGGCTCCGTGTTCGGCATCCCGCGCGGAGGGCAACTGAAGCTTGCGGCATCACCCCCACCACCGTCATGGCCTTGCCGTTGAGCTCCAGACTCTTCCCGACGATCCTGCGGTCGGCCCCGAATTGGCTGCGCCACAGCCCATCGCTGAGCAGCACGACACTGGCGTCCTGCCGGTCCTCGGCTGCCGCAAAGCTGCGCCCCAGCTCGGGCGCAGCGCCCAGCGTTTGAAGCAACTCCGGCGACACGCGCTCGCCGTCCAGCCGCTGAGCGGCACCCGCTCCGGTCAGGTCCAGCTGCTCTGGGGTGTAGGCGCCGACGGCCGCAAAAGCCACGCCTCCCGCCTTCAAGTACGAAAGATCCGAAGCGGGTATCGCGACCGGATTGGGAAGAAACGCGCGCATCCGCTCGCGCACAAGCACCAGCTGGTTCGAATTCGGATAGGCCAGCGGCTGCAGCAAGACCGCGTTCGCCACCGAAAAAATCGCGATGGCCGCGCCCATTCCCAGCGCCAGCGTCAACACCGCCGGGAGCGTGAAACCGGGCGCGGCGCGGAGGCTGCGCGCCGCCCAACGCAGGTTCCGTCCGAAATCCTCCAGCCCCCGCACTCCGCTCTGGTCGCGCACCGCCTCCGCCACCGCGTCCTCCTCGACGAAGTTGCCGCCGCCCGCCGCGGCGTGGTGCGCCATCTCTTCGGCCAGCTCGCGCTCCACCGCCCGC
>Ga0134126_10013286_pt1 | contig 10403 bp, 6 predicted proteins | sample KB31752_FD_96881 | JGI IMG/M metagenome (GOLD analysis project Ga0134126, IMG submission 96881) | Terrestrial soil microbial communities with excess Nitrogen fertilizer from Kellogg Biological Station, Michigan, USA - KB3-175-2 | ecosystem: Environmental > Terrestrial > Soil > Unclassified ...
CCGTGCGTGAACCGGGATCGACCTTGACGCTGTAGACACCAATCGCCGCCGAATTCTTCGGCACGCTGCCCCACAGAACCTGCGTGCCATAACCGAAAACGCCGGGCCCCCAGAACATCAGCCAGGCCAGCACGCCCAGCGCTGTCGCGGCGAACGCGGCAAAACCGATCAGGCGCTTCGATTCGACAATCGTTTCGGGCTGCGCGTCGCGCGTCAGTGTGAGCGCATCTTCAGCCAGCAGCGGCAGGAACGGATCGCCTTCGTTTTCCTTTTGTTTCTCCGTGAATGTGAGCAGGCGCTGATCGAACCCGGGACGACGACGCTCTACTTCATTCGCGGCGCGTTTGCGGTTCATCCGCATCAGCGGCACAATCAACCCGATCGCGACGACTGCCCCGATTCCCAGGAAGAGCAGAGCCCGGCCGAACAACAGAGTGCCCGCCGTGAAGGCGGAGCCCATCAGCGCGCCGACGATTGCGACGGTGAGCAGGAGCGCAACACCCGCGGTTGCCGCCGCTCCTCTCGTCCATGCAAACAGCCGGAGTCTTTTCTCCAGCCGGTCGAGATATTGTGCGAGGCCTGCTACTGGATTCATACGGCTTCCTTCCCGGCAGTTTCAATATGCCGGTTTCCAACCACCGTTTCCGCAATTGCCATCAGGGCGAGCAACGCCACCACCCACCACCACAGTTCCGAAGTTTGCTGATCTTTATTGCCGCTGGACGAGGCGGCCGTTCCGGAATAATTCCCTATGCCTGTATTTTTCCACAGATTGACGGTGTCCGGGCTAAGCAGGGTGAAGTCGGATTCCCGGCGGTCCGGGTTGACCGCGGCCATCTCTTCCCGGCCGTTGGCGCGGCGGATATCGTAGAAGCCCTGGGTGGGGAATTGATACGTCGTGGCCTTCGCGGATTCGGAGAGTGAGAGAACCCGTTTGCCATCCGGGCCAATGATTTCGACGGGGACGTTCTGCTCTTTCACTGTTCTGAGATCGACGTACGAACCCACCCGATAGTTCGTCCGGGCCGCGCCGATGCCGCCCATCTCATGGGTGGTCTGCTCGATAAACGGCAGCCAGACCGGCTGCAGAGGCAGATTGTTCGCTACATTATCGATCGCCGACGCGAAAACGAGCACGTGACCTTCGCCGTTCTTTCGATCCACCATGAGCGGTGAACCATCGGACAGCCGCGCCACCACGCGGGTGGATGCGGCATCCTGCGGCAGCGTTAGTTTCGCCACCTGAACGAACTGAACGCCATCCCAGTTCTGTCCGTTTCCGAACGACGAGTAGGAGTTATCGATCTCACCGACGGTCAGCGGACGTTCGTGGTCAAGATTCAAGGTATGCAACTGGAGCAATTGAATGCCCGAGGCCGGGAGCTTCGCGCCTTCCACGGAATTGCGGCCCAACGTGATCAGAACTGAGCCACCGCTCTGCACGTATTTTTCGATTTCGTCCTGCAAGTGTTGCTGGAGCGGACCGGTATCGGCCAGGATCACGAAGGCGTATTTCGAAAGCGTGGCTCCGACGGCCTGCTCCGTGGTTTGGGAATTGACTGTGAATGCCGGCTCTGTCGCTGCTTCCATCGCGGTTCGGATATAGATGGTGCTGTTGGTATCGCCCGCTGAGTGAATCAGAAGTGCCGGTTTTGGATCGCTGCGTTCCACGGCGAAAAGATAGTGGTCGTCGTCCGCAAATGCGTCGCCACCGTCAATGCGGATTTCGCATTTCGTGATTCCGTAGGGAACATCGAGCGTGAGGAATTCGGCGGTGGCGCGACCGTTGGCCGGGACCTTGACCTGTTTCGATTCGAGTGTTTTTCCATTCGCGACCAGCGTGACGGTATGAGTCGCATCCGGGGTGTTGAAACCCGCGATCGTCGCCAGCACCCGGACTTTCTTCGTATCGAACACACGCCGCGGAGCATCAACACTTTCCACAACGTAATTCGGAATCGCCTTATCGGCATACGAACGGATATTGAGCTTCGTGCCCGGGTCGAGCCGCGCATCGGCAAAACTCGCCGGCCAGGACGATTTCTGAAGATCGGTAAAAACTTCGGCCGCGATATCGGTCTTGAGCGATTCCGCAGTCGAACGCAGCACGCGTGCCAATTCGCTATAGGAACTCGCATCATCGCCAACTTCAATTCCCTCGATCGCGCCGCGCAGGGCCTGTTTGTCGCCGGTCATGTCGGACACCAGCTTCGCCGTGCCACCGAAGGTGACCACCTGCGCACGATCTCCGTCTCCAAGCGCGCGCACGGTATCGAGCGCATCCTTCTTCGCCTGCGTGAAGTGTCCGCCCTGCCGCATGCTGAAGGAATTATCGAGCGCAATGACCACACGCTTGCCGGAAGTCAAACTTGCCGCGACAGAGGATTTCACAAACGGCCGCGCGAATGCCAGCACCAGCAGCAAAACGAAAAGACAGCGCAGCGCGAACAGCAGCAGATATTTCAGACGGCGATGTTTGATTGAACTCTGCGTGCGCCGCTCAAAGAACATGAGCGAGCTGAACGGCATGGGCGTCTGCTTATATTGCCGCAGCAGGTGGATGTAAACCGGCAGCCCTAATGCCGCCAGTCCGCCGAGAAACCATGGCGAAAGAAAGCCCAACTACATCCTCCTTTGCCGGATCGCGAGGTAATTCCGAAGCCCGACATCGAGAGGCTTTGAAGTATCCATGAAAACGTATTCCAGACCCGAACGCGCCGACTCTTCGCGAAGGTCCTGAATGTGCCGGTCCACTTTCTGGCGATACTCGTTCTTCGCGTAATCCGGCGTGACTTCCATTGCGACGTTATCTTCCACGTCGAGAAGCAGGACCGGATCTTTGAATTTCGGTGCAATCTCCTGCGGATCAAGCAGATGGAACAGCACGACTTCATTGCCGTGGTATCGCAGCGGCTCCACGACTTTGCAGATCTCCTTCGGATCGGAGTAAAAATCGGAAATCACAATGACGATGCCGCGGCGCTTCAGATACTGCTGGAAATGCGTAAAGGGCTTGGCGAAATCGGTTCGCTTGCCGGCTTCCGCTTTTTCAATCGCGTGGAGGTTGCGCATCAACTGGCCCTGGCGCGCGGAGGGCGACACATAGTTGATGACATCTTCGTCAAATACAATCAGCCCGACCGCGTCTCGCTGGCCCGATGCCAGATAGGCAAGCGACGCAGAGAGAAAGCGGCCGTAATCGAGTTTTGTGATACTGCCCGACCCGTAGCCCATGGACGCGCTGGTGTCGAGAAGAATAAGCAGCTGCGAATTCGTTTCGCCGCGGAATCGCTTGAGATAGACACGGTCCGTGCGGGCGAAAACATTCCAATCGACATGGCGGAGATCGTCGCCTTCGACATATTGACGATATTCCGCGAACTCCTGGCTGAAGCCGAACGTTGGCGAGCGATGCAGTCCCGCAACGAAGCCATCGACTACAGTCTTCGCGACCAGATCGAGCGACGAAATGGACGCCAATACATGCGGATCTAAAAAACGCTGGAGCATGAGTGATCACCGAATGGAAACGCGCCGGCGTTATTCCCGCGGCGCCGGCTTCACCTGCAGAATCCCCTTCAGCACGTCATCCGTCGTCACCTTCTCGGATTCGGCATGAAAGTTCAGCAGCACGCGATGGCGCAGAATCGGAACGAACAGTTCGCGAATATCCTCAAAGCTCACGTGGTACCGGCCTTTCATCAACGCGCGAGCCTTGGCGCCAAGCACAAGGAACTGAGCCGCGCGCACGCTGCCACCGTAGTTGACGTATTTCTTCACAATATCCGGCGCGGCGGGATCTTTCACGCGCGTGGAACGCACGAGATCGATCGCGTGCCGGGCCACCGTTTCCGCGATGGGCGTCATACGGACGAGTTGCTGGAAGTCGAGAATTTCCTGCGCGGATGTAATCACAGAGGCTTTAGCAACGTGAGTGGTCGTGGTCAGATCGACTACCTGCAGTTCCTCATCCGCCGTCAGATAGTCCAGGATGATGTTGAAAAGGAAGCGATCGAGCTGGGCTTCGGGCAGGGGATACGTACCTTCGAGCTCAATCGGGTTCTGCGTCGCAAGCACGAAGAACGGCGCTGGCAGCGTGTAATTGTGGCCGCGCACCGTGCAGGCGCGCTCCTGCATCGCTTCAAGCAGTGCGGATTGCGTCTTCGGCGGCGTACGGTTGATTTCGTCGGCCAGCAGAACATTGGCGAACAAAGGTCCGCGGACGAAGGTCCACGCGCGGTGGCCGTGCTCGTCTTCCTCGATGATGTCCGTGCCGGTGATGTCGCTTGGCATCAGATCGGGAGTGAACTGGATGCGCTTGAAGTCGAGCCCCAGCACCTCCGCCATGGTGCGCACGAGAAGGGTTTTGGCCGTTCCGGGCAGACCTGTCAGCAGGCAGTGGCCGCCGACGAACAGGCCGATTCGCACCTGCTCGAGGACTTCGTCCTGACCAACGATGACCTGTTTGACCTGACGGACGATCTCACTATCGACTTCCCGGAAACGCGCGACCCTCGACTTCAGAACATCGGTATCAATCATTGTGGATGTGGAGCTGGGAGATGTGGACATGAATAGTTATTTTTTCCCGGTGTCGCCGCTCAGTTCGAGCAGCAGCTTTTGCGCCGGCCGATATTCTGGCGCGGTTTCGAGCGCGGTTATAGCTTCCTCTCTGGCTTTATCGTTCTGACCGTCGGCCTTTAAGGCCCTTGCAAGATCGTAGTGGCTGCCGGCTTTGTCGCCGGTATTCAACGCGACGAGCGCCTGAAACTCACGCACAGCCTCGTCATTTTTCCCGATATCGAGATCGAGCGCTCCGAGCTTCTGGTGCAATCCCTCATCGGCCGGAAAAACATAGATCATCCGCTCGAGCGCGGCCGCGGCATCTTTCTTATTACCCGCGCCGGAAAGCAGGTCCGCATATTGCTCCATGGACTCCAGATCGCGGCCACCGATGCGCGAGTACTTCCCGAGCTCCGCCATGGCGCAGGCTTTGTTTCCTTCTTTCATGCAGTAATCGGCGGCGATTACATAGGCGTTGCCCGCTTCCACATATTCCGGATAGAGGTCTTCCAGCGCACGGGCGCGCGTCAACAGATCGCTGGGAGCTTTATCGTCTTTGATTTCCGCATTGAGCGCGCGCAGATCTTTCGACCATTGATCGAAGCCCGCCACCGTCTTTGCCGTCTGCGTATCGAGATCGGCCTGAAAATCCTTATCGAACTCCGCCGGTTCTATTTTCAGTTGTTCGCGAATCACGTCGACCGTGGGACGAGCGTGCGCGAAGGCGTGAATCATGTCGACCAGCTTCGCATTCCCCCAGCGCTTCACGATATAGTCGCAGATTTTGCCGGCTTCGAAGTAAGAGACGATGACCTGGCCTTCGTAAGTCGGGTGGACGAAGCCGCGGTCCATGTCGGCAATGGAGAGAAGCTTCTTGCCTTTCAGCGCGGAAATGATTGATGGGCTAAGGCGATCGCCCCAGTCGGGCGTAGTCGCCGACTCCTCGTGCACTGCGATGCCTTCCGTGAACCAGCGCGGGATGCGCTCATTCGTCATCGCGATGGTGTAAACGTGACTGAGCTCGTGCCAGAGCACGCTCGCCCAGTGGTAGCCTTCCTGTTTCGCACGCGATGCGGGGCCATCCATCGCAACCACAGTGTCGAACGTAACGCCGAGCAATCCGACACCAGGCAAGCCCATCACGCGAACGCCGAAATCGCCTTCCTGCCGGTAGACTTCCACCTGCACCGGCTTCGTCATGTGATAGCCGTATTTCTGCTCGTAGGTCGCCATGGCCCGCTTCATTTCGGTTTCGAAATAAGGTTCGAGCACGGCGGATTCTTTCTTATCGAGCTTCAGGATTCCGACAGGTGAGGTGGCATTGGGCCAGGTGAACGTGTCGTAGTCCTTGTAGGTGTCCATCAACTTCAGCGTGTTGGTGGTGGGGTTATCACCATAGCTGGCGTTGTATGCGATTTCAAGTTCCTTACGGGCCTCATCGTTCTGGCCGAAGCGCATCAGCGCCATGCCAAGCTGCGAATGGGCGCTCCAGAGATCGGGCTTCAGCGCGATCGCTTTGCGGTAGTACGTGATGGCATCGACGTACCGCCGGTTGATCACAAGCTCGCGGGCGATGTCCTGATAACCTTCGCCGCGATTGCCGATCTTCGCGACCCACGCGTCGGGCGACTTATCCTCCAGCATCTCGATGGTCGCGTGGACCGCAAGTGCCTCCACCGCATCCGGATTAATCGCCAGAGCCTTGTCGGCGGCATCGGCGGCTTTGGCGTAATTGCTGTCTTCGAGTGCGATACGGGCGATGATTTCCCAGGCGCGGTAAAGCTTCGGATCGATCTCCAGTGCCGAGCGGGCGCTGTCTTCGCCGTTCCCGAAATCATCTGTGTAGATCTCCGCCAGGCCGAGATAGGCCTGGGTATCCTTCGGATCGAGCTTGATCGCTTCCTGATAAAGCGCCTCAGCGTCGGCGTTGTTGAAGCGTTCGACAAGAAGGTCGGCATAGCGAACGCGGTCCACTGCGCTATTCGGCTCCGCCTTGAGCAGGGTTTCGAAATAAGCACCGACGGCCCTGAAATCCTGCTCTGTGCGTGCGGCTTTCCACATTGCCTCAGCCTGTGCGAGCGACACGCCGGAGCGCGCCGGAGCGGCCGTTTGTGCTTTCGGCGTAGCGCGCGACGGGGCTGGCTGCTGCGCGACAATCCCCGCGCAGAGAAACAGAACGCCAATTCCCGCCGACACTACTGCCCGTTTCATTTGTCAATCTCCTGCTGGATTTTTGCCAGTTGCAGCAGCAAATCGGAGAGCTGCTTACGATACTCCGCCGGGTCCAACAGGTCCTTCTGGTACTTCAGAGCATCGAGCTTATTCTCGATCTCTTCTTTTTGGGAAACCAGAGCCTTCTTGGCGGGATCGTTCGATGCCGCGTCCGCTGCGCCAAACCGCACCAGTGTGAACGTTGCGGCTTTCTGTTCGTCTGCCAACTGAGCGTGCTCTGTCGCGAGGTGTTTCTGATCGGTGAAGAAGGCGGCTGTTTTTGCCTGGGCGTATTTGAACGCCTCGAGCGCCGTGATGGCCTGGTTCTTGTCCGTATCCGCCGCCGGATCACGCAACGCTTCCACCCAGAAGCGCGAGAAAACGACCGCGTTCTTCTCCGTGCCGGATTTTGTGGCCGTAATAATGACGCGGCCTTCCTTCTTCAGTGCGTCCGTTGCGCCACCGCTCGCGCTGGTCATGTCGACGATCAATTGCCGCGTCGCCGGGATGCGATTCAGCAATACGGCAAGTTCGGGCGCCGAGATATCCGGACCCGGAAGATTGAACTTGTATTCCGATCCATCGAACGTGCCGTGACCGATCATCATGAATACGAAGGCATCGGCTGGCTTCGCTTGTGCAGCAATCTTCGCCAACGAAGCTTCGAGCTTCGCGCGCGTGGCGTCCGCGCCTTTCAGGGTATCGACAACTTTATCCGTACCGGGCGAATCCTTCAGCAGCTTGTCCGTATCGGTCGCGAGCATCTGGAAGCGCTGTTCGTAATCCTGTTCGCCACCGAGTCCGGCGACCGTCAGGAAATAGGTCGCCCCCATCGCTGCATGCGCGCCTACGAGGCAAAACATCGCCGCACTGAAGACTCGTCTCATACCACTCCCCATTTTCGCCGAAGAAGCCATTCTGCGCCGCGAATCAGAATCAGCAGCAGGAAGAGCGCGGGCATATCCCATATGTCCAGGCTGTCGTGGCCGGAGATGCCCGCTTCGGAAATCGTTATTTCATCGCTCAGCCGCTTTGCGCTGGAGGGCGTGTAGTAGTTGCCGCCAGTATCCGCGGAAAGACGCGTCAATAATTCTTTGTTCTGCGCGGCGTTAAAGTTCTCGGCGACTCCGTCTTCGCGACGGAAGGTCAGCGCGTCCCGGCCAATCTCGGTTTTGCCATCGCCCGCCACCACTTCGGCAACATACGCGCCCGCTCTATCGGCGGTGTAATCGCCGGTATAAGCACCGGGCTCCAGAGGATCGGGCTTCATCGTCAGAGTTTCGGTCGTGCCATCCGGACGATTGATATTCGTGACGACCGTCGCGCCTGGAACTTCCTGATACGTCTTATCCCGCACGACCGCGCGCAGATGCACCTGGCCATCGTCATTCAGAATCTGGTGCGGCGTCGAAAGCGTTACCTGACCCGGCGTCTCCGTCACCAGCCAGCGCAGAAGCTGCTGCCAGAAGGTCTCGTGCGTCATGTCGGTGTGATCCTGCTGCATCTGCCACCGCCACGTGCCGGACGTCGCGAGCACAGCCGTGCGGCCATGTCCGTAATTCTCGATCGCAAGCAGCGGCGTGGAACGCTTCCCGGCTTCACCCACATCCATCAACACTACGGCGCCAGGCTTCGGCGACCCCATCGCCGCATAGTTCGCCACCTGCGGCATCTTTTTCCACCGCGCGTCGTTCGCGTCAACCGTGTCTTCGAGGCGCAGAATCGGACTGGCCTTCCCGGCGTCCGTAAGCGTGACCATCGCGAAATTCCGCGAGAAACTTTTTTGAGGCTCAAGATGGAGCGGCATCATCTCCGCCATCGGCGTGTTGGCGTAGCCGCCATCGCTCAGCGCGAAGCGACCCGCGAGGAACATGACGCCACCACCGCGCCGATCGGCAAAATCGCGGATTGCGGCCTGCTGCGCCGGCGAAAAATAGGTCGCTTCCTCGCTGCCGATAATCAGGCCGTCGTAAGCGAAAAGATCTTCCGGTTTATCCGGGAAACCGCCTTCGAGCTCCTTCGCATTACTGATACCCTGGCGATACGTCTTGTTCTCCGTTGTGCGGACCATGCTGACGATCTCGATTGCCGTATCGTCATCGAGCGCGCGGCGGATGAACTTGTATTCCCATTTCGGCTCCCCTTCAAAGTAAAGGACACGCTCCTTTTTCTGCGTCACATTGACGAGCCGCACCACGAAATTATTGAGCGCGTTCTGCTCGCCCGCAATCGGATCGATCCCAACCTGAAAGCTGTGCGCGCCCGGAGGGCCCGCATTGAACATGATGGTTTCAGACTGATCCGTTTCCGGCTTCAGCGTGATCTCCTGCTTCGCCAGCGGATGGCCGTTTTCGCGAACCATCAGGTTGACCTTCTGGCCTTCGAGGCCATGTTGCCGGAAATTCACCTGTGCGCTGACGCGTGAGTTGGCGAGCACCCGCGCGGGAACATTCGCATCGCCAATCTCAAGATCTTTCGCGAAATGGTCGGGGCCGAATCCGATCGTGTGCACCGGCAAATGCAGTTGCCGAATCTGAGAGAGCGTCTCGCGGTCCACCCCGCCAGTGTTGTCACCGCCATCGGTCAGGACGACGACCGCGCCCAGCGGCATTGTGCCAGCTTCGGACGCAATATGCTTGAGGCTGTCTCCAATCCGGGTGGCGTCGTCGCTTGCGGTGACTACTCCGTTGGCTGCCTCAATCCGCGAAGCATCGCGCCCGAAGCGATACAGCCGCACCTGAAACTTCTTATCCAGAGCCGGAAGTAGCTGATTATTCAAAAGATCTTCGGCATCCTGCAAACGGGTCTTGCCGCTGTTCTGATCCGGCAGGCCCATGCTGCGGGAATCATCCAGCAAAACCGCAATGACGTTCTGCTGCGGCCGCAGGCGGGCCACGCTCATGGCCGGATGCCACAACATGAATAGGATGATGGCGATCATTGCGGTCTGTGCTATGCCGATCGCGATCAACCGCGCCGGAGGGAGTACCGAACGCCGCTCGCGCAGGAACCAGGTCACGGCTCCGGCAGTAATCAAAAGCAGCAGAATCATCACCCAGGCAGGCCACGGAGCCAGGAGGACCAGTTTGCCCTTCGCGAAGATGGCTGGCGGGTATTTGAAGAGAAGTTCAAACATCTTCTTCGTGACGGCCCAAACGGGTCAGGGGCGGGTATCGATCAAGTGTATACCCGTCGCAATCATCCTCCATGCGGAAGTTTCGCGCAACAGTCTGTCGCGTAAAGGTTTGCATATTTCGACGTATGGAGTTCCCGAAACGCTACGGAGAAAACATCGGCTCAGAGTATCACGCATCGCCGGAACCGAATGTTTCGGTGTAAGGGCATGTCACATATGACGTTCGCGCGCGGAAAACTGTATTGGGGATCTGTGCGAATATGACCGTTATGGCTTCTCCGGACGTTTCCCTCCGCCACACACTGGCGACACTCGCCTATCGCGCCAAACGAGCCATTGAAGAAGCGCCACCGGAGTTCGCTTCTTTCGAGTGCGGCCCGAACCCCAAGACTCCGGTCCAGATCCTCGCACATATGGGCGACCTCACGGATTGGGCCGTGTCGCTCGTGGAAGGCACTCAGAAAACGAAAGGCTCGGAACCGCTTCCATGGGA
>Ga0134126_10013289_pt1 | contig 10402 bp, 6 predicted proteins | sample KB31752_FD_96881 | JGI IMG/M metagenome (GOLD analysis project Ga0134126, IMG submission 96881) | Terrestrial soil microbial communities with excess Nitrogen fertilizer from Kellogg Biological Station, Michigan, USA - KB3-175-2 | ecosystem: Environmental > Terrestrial > Soil > Unclassified ...
GAAGCTGCTGCTGATCTCGTCCAAATCTGGCGTTATATTAAGAAAAACAGCAGCATTTTAACGGCAGATCATGTTGAATCTGTCATTCTGGACAAAATCGTTTTCCTTGCAGCAAATCAGGCGCAGGACATTGGCGCAAGGACCTGACGGACCAGACAGTCAGATTCTTCTCTGTCTATTCTTACCTAATTGTCTATCGTCCAGACACTCAGCCTCTACAGGTGGTGTCAATTCTGCATGGCCGCAGAAACTTGGAAAAGGTCTTAAAGAACAGATTTTGAAATACTCCAATGATGGCGGCTATCCTTCCTTAAATTCCTAATATGCCTTAGTCTATTGAACAACTAAAGACGATGTGCCCAATACTCGGGTCGCCTGCTGCCGTGTGCAACGGCCCAGATTACGATTCTGGATTCTTCTTCCGAATAGATAACAACGAACGGAAACCGCCAAAGCAGGAATCGTCTTGTATTATTCTTTCCGCCGGGCCAGCGATCTGGGGCTTCACGGATTGTTTCGGACGCGCGATATTCAGTTCTTCGATGAAGTCCAAGGCCGCTTTGCGGCTATGCTTCTCATACCAAGAGACTGCGCTTTTAATATCTGCTATTGCGCTTGATGATACTCAACATGCTTAGCGCTCATTCACTATTGCCAGAAGTTCGCGACGAAGTTGCTCCCACGGAACAGTTACGGCTTTTCCCGTTTTCAAATCCTCCATTCGACGCGCCACCTCCTGGTCCCATGCCTCCTGGACCGATTCGCTCGTCCCATCAAGACTATCGAGCAGGGTGTTGGCTAATGCAGCACGCTCCTCCGCAGAGAGAGCAAGCGCTCGTTTTAGAAGATTGGAAACCTCTGTACTCATGGGTTCATTTTACCCCGTGCCAAGTCTGCCATGAATATACTTCTAAAGTGCAGATTCTTTGGCTCAAGCACATTGCGTAACCATTTAGAAACAAACTCTAAGCCTGCTCTCGCATTTAAATTCCCCGCTCATCTTTATCTCCTTGACATAGAACGAATAAAAAGCGATAAACAAAGCTGATTTAAGTAGCTTTTTTATCTCATACCGCTGAGGCGGTGAGCACAATGATCTTTGAAAATCTGAAAAGGATCTTCGGAAATCTGCAGAATTTTGGGTGGAGATTGGGTGCCCCTTCTACTCCAACGTGCCAGAATCGGACGCGCCGGGGAACCCCGCCCAGTTGAGAAATTTTAGGGATGCGGAGTTTACAACCCTCTGCCAATCTTGGGTGAGATTGGGTGACCTTGGGTGGAATTGGGTGAAACCTGGGGGAGGGGGAGGCAAGTCGCGAGAGCGGAGGCGCCATATGGTTCTACTCCGCCTTAAATTCCAGTCGGCACTGCTCTCGGGGGCCAAGAACTGTCGCCAGCTCGTGCGGCTTGTCGATCAATACATCTGGTGGCGCATCTTCCAGCGTGTGCGGCGCCAGGCCATAGGTGACGCCGACAGAGTAAATTCCGGCGTTGCGCGCCGTGAGCACGTCAACGTTGGAATCGCCAATAAGAATTGTTTCTTCCGGTTTAGCGCCGGACTCCTCCAGCAAGGCCTCCACACCGGCCGGATCGGGCTTTTTGGTATGAAAGCTGTTGCCGCCATAGACTTGGAAGAAATAGGTTCCCAGGCCAAGCGCTTCCACAATCGCCCGAGAAGGGCCAACCGGCTTGTTGCTGAGAACGGCCATTTTCAACGGCTGGTCTTTACGGCTGGCGCGGATCGTGTCCAAGGCCTCTTTGATCCCCTCATAAACATAGGTGCTATCCAACTTGTGCTCGCGATACCACGTCATAAAGTAAAGCATTGCGTCCTGGACAAAGTTTTCGTCGTCCGGATCACCCAGGGAACGCCGCACCAGCATGGGAGCGCCATCGCCTATATAGCTGGCAATTACCTGGTGAGGCAGGGGAGGCTTGCCATAGTGGTGGAGCATGGCATTGACAGAATTTGCCAGGTCTTCACGGGAATCGACCAGCGTTCCGTCCAAGTCAAAAATGAGCAGTTTGGCAGTATGGCCGGGAATGGGCCGATTTTTGCGAATCATTCATTTTCAGTATACCCGGTAAACACCTTACGATTTAAAATGGAAGGTACGCACAAGTATGCCTGACCACCCACCTGAGCAACCAGAGGAGCACTATGGCCGTAACCAAGATCGACTCTCCCAAAGGCGCGTCTGCAGTCGAAGAAATCTCCACTAAAACAGAAAAGACTTATGAAGGCCTTACACGCCAGCAACTGGTGGAGATTTACCGCCTCATGTATCTTTCACGGCGGATTGACGACCGGGAAAAAGTGCTGAAGAACCAGCAGAAGACCTACTTTCAGATATCCAGTGCGGGACATGAAGCCTTGACGGTGGCAGCGGCTTTGAACCTGAGGCCCAGCTCTGACTGGTTCTATCCTTATTATCGCGATCGCGCGCTCTGCCTTGCTCTGGGCATGACTCCGTATGAACAGTTTTTAGAAGGAGTGGGCGCTGCCGATGATCCAAATTCTGGCGGTCGCCAGATGCCTTCTCATTGGGGTCACAAGAAACTGAATATCGTGAGCCAGTCCTCTCCAACCGGCACTCAGTTTTTGCAGGCCGTAGGATGCGCTGAAGCTGGGCGCTATTTCAGCCAGAATCCTGAAGCGGCGGAAAAACATGAGGGCGACTACCGCCAGTTTAAAGATGTGATTTTCCACGGCGATGAAGTGGTTTACTGCTCCGCCGGCGACGGCACCACCAGCGAAGGCGAGTTTTGGGAAGCCATGAACTCAGCCAGCAATCTGAAGCTGCCGGTGTTGTTCATGATTGAAGACAATGGATACGCTATCTCAGTCCCTGTGGAAGTACAGACCGCAGGCGGCAGCGTTTCCAGGCTCATCAGTAATTTTCCTAATCTTCTGGTGGAAGAATGTGACGGCACAGATGTAGTGGCTTCTTACGCCACGTGCAAGCGTGCAGTGGAGTATATCCGCGCTGGAAATGGCCCTGCACTGATACACGGCCATGTAATCCGGCCATACTCTCACTCACTCTCTGACGATGAAAAACTGTATCGCCCTGAGGCAGAGCGCGAAAAAGATGCCAAGCGCGATCCGGTGACACGTTTGCAGATGTTCCTGGTGCGGGAGAACATCCTGAATGAGGCTGGTATTAACAAGCTGGAAAAGTCAGTGGATGAAGAAGTGGCTGCCGCCGCAGACCAAGCATTGAAAGCAACGCTGCCCGCCACAGATTCCGTTTACACCAATGTTTATTCAGAAGATCTCGACCCGCGCACTTTGTCGAGCGCGCCACAATCCCAGGGCGCTGATAAGACCATGGCAGACCTGATCAATGCCTGCCTGAAAGATGAGATGCGCCGCGACGATCGCATTGTGGTTTTTGGTGAAGACGTTGCCGATTGCAGCCGTGAAGAATATCTGAAGCAAAAGCAGATCAAAGGTAAGGGCGGCGTCTTTAAGCTGACCTCCGGATTGCAACTGGAGTTTGGTAGTGACCGCGTCTTCAACTCTCCGTTGGCGGAAGCCAACATTGTTGGCCGCGCAGTCGGCATGGCCACGCGCGGACTGAAGCCGGTGGTTGAAATCCAGTTTTTCGACTACATCTGGCCTGCATATCACCAGATCAGAAGTGAATTGTCCATGATGCGCTGGCGCTCCAATGGATATTTCTCCTGCCCGGCTGTTGTTCGCGTTGCCATTGGCGGATACCTTACCGGCGGCGCGGCTTATCACTCACAATGTGGTGAGAGCCTGTTCACACATATTCCCGGCCTGCGAGTTTGCTTTCCTTCCAATGCGCTTGATGCCAACGGGTTGCTGCGTACTGCTATCCGCTGTGACGATCCGGTCATGTTCCTGGAGCACAAGCGTCTTTATCGCGAAACGTTTGGTCGCGCGCCGTATCCCGGCCCCGACCACATGATTCCCTTTGGCAAGGCAAGAACCGTAAAAGAAGGCAAAGACCTCACCGTGATCACGTATGGCGCCGTAGTTCCGCGCGCGCTGCAGGCGGCACAAAAGATTGAGCGCGAGCAGAACGTGAGCGTTGAGCTGATCGACCTGCGAACGCTGAATCCTTATGACTGGGAGGCCATTGCCACCTCAGTTCGTAAGACCAACCGCGTAATCGTTGCGCATGAGGATATGTTGAGCTGGGGCTACGGCGCAGAGATTGCTGCGCGCATTGCCGACGAGCTTTTTGAAGACCTTGATGCTCCCGTCAAGCGCGTGGCTGCAACGGATACTTTTGTCGCTTACCAGCCGATTCTGGAAGATGTAATTCTGCCGCAGGCGGATGATCTGTTCAAGGCAATGGAGAGTTTGGCGAAATTTTAATAAGACTGTCTCAACGAAGCTCAATAAGTGGATCGCAACAGGTCTCAATCGTCAACAATGATTGAGACCTCGGCCAAAAGTTTTGAGTAGCCGATTCGCTCTTAATTACTTTTGCTGCTTCACTCGCTCCAGCACAAACCTGTCCAGCGCCAGCAGAAGCTCTTCGCGATTGGAATACGGCCCCGGCTGATACCCTTTGGAGCTGATTCCCTGTTGCGCCAGGTCGGATAATTTCCAATCCTGCTTGTTGGTGATGTCCCAAAATTCAATCGCATCCTGCGGGTTGAAATCGGGCTTTCTGATCTCATCAGGATGGAAGTGCCACTCGCAGATGATTTCGGTCTGATCAACCGCGTGCGGCCACATGGTGAACGTCAGCATGTAGTCTGGATGCAGGTTGAGAAAGAAGTTCGGCAGCAGGCAATAATAATAGACGTGTCTCTGATCGTCGGCATTGAGTCCAGAAAGCGAGCAGCGCTTGGTTGTGCCGTCCATGGTCAGGCTCTTGATGCCATCACGCAAATCCATGCGACCACCAAGATAAGTCGGCTGTGGCGGCTCATTGTCGCCGCTCATGTAATGCGATTGCTTCTGCAGCAACGGATGCACGATGGGGCAATGCAGGCACTCAGAATAATTCTGAATGATCAGCTTCCAGTTTGCTTTGAGATGATAGACACGGCGCTCGACCATCTGTAACTCTTGCATGCGCCACGATCGGAATTTCTGATCAAGCCCCGCCAGGTGTTGCGCAAACGGGATCGGATGGGTGGCGAGATTGATGAAGATATGCCCGTCCCACTCCGCCATTGCAACGGCATTCAGCGGATAGTCCGCTGCGCGAAAGCCTTGGACTTTCTCCATGTGCGGTGCATTAGCGAGCGTGCCGTCTAGCCTGTAAGTCCAGGCATGATATTGGCATTGGATTCGACCATCAAACCTTCCTTGCTCCTCTTTGCAAAGCAAAGTTCCGCGATGCCGGCAGACATTGTGAAATCCGCGAATGCTGCCCTGCTCGTCGCGAGTTACGATTACGCTGGCATTGGCGATGTTGCGGACAAAGTAGTCGCCGGCGTTTGGTATCTGGCTCGTGCGTCCAGCGCAAAGCCACATGTCAAAGTGAATGGCTTCCATCTCGCGCTGGAACCATTCAGGATCAGTGTAATAACGTTGCGGCAGTGTGGTGGCTTCAGAAATCGCAAGTTCGGGGCGCGCGTTGGAATACTTGGACTTCATCTCTGTTCATCCGTGCTGGATCCCGCCTGCGCGGTTCCTTGAAAACCGCTTCCACGCCGATGACACTACGGCCGCTATGATAAGCAGAACCAGCAAATCCAGCACCAAGTTGACTCCGTTGAACTCACGAATGCCAGCGAATCCTCCTGTCATGAAAAATGTAAAGGGAAAACCGTAAGGACGTATGCAGTCGGCGCATTGGGTGATCCGCCACAGGAAAAAGAGGTTTATCCCTGTCAACAGGCCCGCAGACGACAGTAAACTTATCCAATATCTGGAGCTGTTTGTCATGCAGCAATTGTAATACGATGTCTCGGCGGCTCGTCCCTTATCGCCGCAACTCTCTAACGATTTCCCTTGCCGCGTTCGCCCCTGATCCGCCAGTCAACCCTGCTCCAGGATGCGTGCCTGATCCACATAAATAAAGGTTCTGAATCGGGGTCTTATACCGTGCCCAGTCGAGCAGAGGCCGCATCGTGAAAAACTGGTCGAGAGCCAACTCACCGTGGAAAATATGTCCGCCGGTCAAACCATATTTGTCTTCCAGGTCTTTTGGAGTAATGATTTGCGCATCTTCTATCAGGTCCGCGAAATTCGGCGCATATTCGGTTAACGTTTTTACCACGGTATTGCCCAGGGCATCGCGCTGACTGTCCCAATCGCTGGACTTGAGTTTGAAGGGCGCGAACTGAACATAAACAGACATCACATGCTTACTCGCTGGCGCTAATGAGCTATCTGTCAGAGACGGGATCGTCGCTTCAAGATAAGGATGCGGCGAGAAGTTGCCGTACTTCGATTCATCAAACGCGCGCTCCAGGTAGTCGATCTCCGGACCAACGTGAATTCTTCCTTGCAGTGCCGCATCACCGGTTTCGCTGAGCGCTGTGAATTTTGGCAGCGCAGATAGCGCAAAATTCACCTTGGCCACAGTTCCGGGCATGCGGTAGTTCTGCAACTTCATCACAAAATCGGGCGTCAGATGCGTGGGGTCAACCAGCTTGAGCAGCGTGCGCCGGGGGTCGGCGTTGGAGATGATGGCTTTTGCGCTAATCTCTTCGCCACTCGCCAGAACCACCGCCGTCGCCACGCCATCTTTCACGCGGATTTCTTTTACATCCGCGTTTGTACGAATCTCAGCGCCCGCTCCTTGCGCAGTGGCCACCATGGCTTGAGTGATCGCGCCGATTCCGCCAATCGCGAAGAACGCCGAGCCTGCCGGATGAGAATCGCCAGCAGCCCGAATCAACAGCACTAAACTGCTGCCGGCAGACCATGGTCCCAGCGCGGTGCCAAATATTCCTCGCGCTGCAACCACTGCACGCAACAGCTCAGTCTCAAAGAACTCTGCTACCAAGTCAGCCACGGCCATCGGTCCCCAGCGCAGCAGGCGATACATATCTTTCTTGCCCAGCTTGCGTAGGTTTCGTCCGGTCTGCAGCATGGCCCAGAGATCAGCCCGGTTCGGATCATCAATGTCAGGCGGAGTAAGTTCGAGGATTTCGGCAATCACGCGCCCAATTTTGCTGAGCGATTCCTGCAGCACCAGATATTGCGCCGCATCTTTTTGCGAGAGCTTAGAGATCTCCTGGGCTGCAAACCGCGTATCGTTGTACAGGCGCAGAGCTTGTCCGTCAGGCGAGAGAGCAGTCACTCCGATTTCCGGCGTCACAATCTTCAGGCCATGTCTTTCCAATTGCATGTCCCGAACAATCTCTGGCAGCAGCGGGCCGGCCGAGTGAGCAAGAGTGGAACACCGAAATCCGGGAGAGAATTCTTCTGTAACAGCAGCGCCGCCAACCTGCAAACGCCGTTCCAGCACCAGCGGTTTGAATCCGGCTTTGGCCAGGTAGAATGCGGTCACAAGCCCATTGTGGCCGCCGCCAATGATGACGACGTCGCGAGTCTCAGCCATCCTTTAGTTGACTCCTTTAGAGACTGCGGCGCGTACAGGCTTTGTGCGCGATGGATTAGCTTTCACGTCTTTCAAAATTTCAAGCGCGGCAAGCCGGCCGGGTGCTCCCATGATGCCCCCACCAGGATGCGTTGCCGATCCGCACATATAAAGGTTTTTGATGGGCGTGCGAAACTGTGCATATCCGGGCACAGGCCGCAGGAAGAAAAGTTGCTCCAGCGAAAGCTCACCCTGAAAGATATTGCCCTCGCTGAGGCCGAACTCGCGCTCCAGATCCAGCGGCGTAAGCACCTGCTTGTTGATGATGATGTTCTTCAAATTCGGCGCGTATTCTGAAATCGTGTCGATCACGTTGTTGCCAAAGGCTTCGCGCTGCTCGTCCCAGTTCAACCCCGGACGCAGTTTGTACGGCGCATACTGCACAAAGCATGACATCACATGCTTACCCGGTGGCGCGACAGAAGGGTCAGTGAGCGACGGAATCACCATATCTATATAAGGACGGCGGGAGAAGTTGCCGTACTTGGCATCATCGTAAGCGCGCTCCATGTATTCAACGCTGGGCGAAATCGAGAGCGCGCCGCGCAGATGCGCACCCGGACCGGGCAGGCACTTGAAGTCGGGCAGCGCATCCAGGGCGATATTGACCTTGCCCGATGAACCGCGGAATTTATAGCGGCGAACATCTTCCAGAAATTCGCCGGGTAGCTGGTTCTCTTCAATGAACTTGATGAAAGTCAGCCTTGGGTCGACGCTGGAAGAGATCACATCAGCATAGAATTCGTCGCCATTCTGCAGCGCAACGCCTATCGCTCGCCCATTCTTCACAATGATCTTTGCAATCGGTGACTGCGTGCGTATCTCAGCGCCAAGTTCGCGCGCGGCTTCGGCAATCGCATTAGAAATAGCGCCAGTGCCGCCGCGAGCAAAGCCCCACGAGCGAAATGCACCGTCAATCTCCCCCATGTAGTGGTGCAGCAACACGTAGGCCGTTCCCGGTGAGCGCACACCGAGAAATGTTCCAATAATGCCGGAAGCGGACATCGTGGCTTTGAGTACGTCGGTCTCAAACCACTGGTCCAGAAAATCGATGGCGCTCATGGTCATCAACTGCACCTGGTTGTACTTGTCCTCACTCGCCAGCCCCTGAAAGCGCTTGCCAATGAAGAGCAGCTTCATCAGCTCACGGGGGTTGAGAGTCGAGGGATCAGGCGGCACCATGCTCAGGATCGGCTTCACAAAGCGGCACATGGCCTGCATCGCCTTGCCGAACTCTTCGTAAGCCTCGGCATCGAGCTTGGAATGGCGGGCGATCTCACGCCGTGTCTTTCCGTGGTCATTCACGCGCCAAAGATAGTCACCATTCGGCATGGGCGTGAAGGTCCCATCCAGCGGTAGGATCTCTAGGCCGTGACGCGGAAGATCAAGATCGCGAATGATCTCTGGCCGGAGCAACGAGACAACATATGAGCACACAGAGAACTTAAAGCCGGGAAACACTTCTTCCGTTACGGCTGCACCGCCCAGCACATGCCGGCGCTCCAGCACCAGGACTTTCTTGCCCGCACGCGCGAGATACGCTGCGTTGGCGAGGCCGTTGTGCCCGCCGCCGATCACGATTACATCGTATTTGTTCGAAGCCACTAGCTTCTAGCTCCTGGCTTCTGGCTCAATCAGGACAGAAGCGAAATGAAATCGAGGAGAATGTAATTAGAAAAAAACCGTGCACGCATATTACTGCGGGGGCTTTAGAGGCCACTTAAGAGGACTCCCCATTGGATCAGGCGGCTCATGTAGATAAATGATTCTAACACCCGCACGCAAGCTGTGAGCTGGCGGCCTTACCTGCAACAAAAATTAACCTTAAGTCATGGTTCTTTGCGAATCCAGCTACTCTGGTCGTGCAACAATGCTCCCGTCATAAATATTTCATGAGGGCCAGTAAAGATGATCAGAGCAATTTTTTCAGGGGCGCAACGGATCCACTTTCACACAGCTTTCTCTTTCCCAGGGTTTTTTAGGATAGCCGTGATTGTCGCGGCGATTGCTGCGATCATAGGCTGCGGTTCGGGAATGCAAAGTTCCAGCACGACACAATTCTCAGGCACCACCGAGGTCATCGTGCAGGCAGCAAGCGCCTCCAACGGCCACTTTTCGTCGTTCGTGATTCCCTTCCAGAGCATTACGCTCACCAGCAACACAGGAGAGAACGTGACCTTGCTGGATACGCCGCAGACCACTGAATTCAGCCACTTGAACGGCAACCCGGTGGTCCTGGCAAAGGCCACGGTGCCACAGGGAATCTACACTTCCGGCGCTGTCACCTTCTCGAACCCTTCTTTTACCTACATTCTGCCTACTTCGACCGGCGCACTCAGCACGAATACCGACGAGGACGGCCGCCCAACTCAGGCAGCGCTGAAGCTGGCCGCCCCGATCACCATCACCGGACAAGCCATCGGGCTGCTGCTGGAACTCGATGAGGCGCAGTCCGTAACGTGCACTTGCACCGGAAGTGTTCCAGAAACGTTCTCCATCGCGCCTGTGCTGAATCTTTCGGCAACCACCATTGCGGCGCAGCCAACCAATTTCCGCAATGGCAAACTCACCGGGATCAGCGGCAGGATAAAATCCGTGGATTCCGGAGCCAGCAACTTGAGCCTGACCGCCAGCAATAGCGCTTCCCGCGGCAACAACCCGGACCTCTCACTTGAGGTCAATACGGGTACGGTATATCAAGGCATTGGAGGGGTCACATCGCTCTCGACGAACATGTTTGTGAACGTAGATGCGGCGCTGCAAGCGGACGGCTCCCTGCTGGCCACGCGAGTCGAGGTACGGGACCCGGCTGCGCTGAACACCATGATCGGCCCGGTGATTTCCATGTCGACGATTGTTCC
>Ga0134126_10013290_pt1 | contig 10402 bp, 8 predicted proteins | sample KB31752_FD_96881 | JGI IMG/M metagenome (GOLD analysis project Ga0134126, IMG submission 96881) | Terrestrial soil microbial communities with excess Nitrogen fertilizer from Kellogg Biological Station, Michigan, USA - KB3-175-2 | ecosystem: Environmental > Terrestrial > Soil > Unclassified ...
CGTCGCGCGTGGACAGGAAGCTCGCGTCGCTTCCGGGGGCCGAGCGCAGCTATTGGAATAGGATGCTCGCGCGCACGGGAGCGGCGCGCGATTCGCTCGACTTCCTCGCACTCTCGCTCGACTCGGCCGGCGCCCCGATCCCGATCGTGAACACCGATCCGGCCACGGACCTCTTTCTCGGCGACTTCACTGCACGCATCATCGCGGGCACGATGCCGCAATCCGGCGTGCTGCGCGAGGTCGCGCCGTTTGTGCGCGCGTATCCGGTCGGCCTATTTATCACGGGCTTGGGGCCCGTCGTGTCCAACGATGCATACGCGTCGCAATCGGTGTGGGATGCGTTCCGCCAGGATGCGTATCACTCGCCCCGAGTCGTTTGGGGGCGCGAGGTGAACCTGTTGCTCCTGGGGCTCACGAAGCAGATTGCAGCCGCGTACGATGCGCACGGAAGCCCGGCCCAACCGGGGCTTGGGCCCTACGTTCGATCGCTCCGCTCCGCACTCGACCGGACGCTCGCCGCCGTGACCGCGTCGCACCTCGAGCACAACGAGCTCTGGAGCTATCGCATTTCGAACGGGGCGCTGCTGCCGACCCGGTACGGCACGTCGTCCGACGTCCAGCTCTGGAGCGCAACGGATCTCGCCGTGCAATACGCTCTCTCCACCTTGCCACGCTGAGCCCACGTGCAGCCCGTCGCCCACCTCGCCGGCATCGACTACGTGATCATGGCCGCGTACTTCGCGGCTGTGTTGGGCGTGGGCTGGGGCCTCCGCCGCCTAACGAAAACGAGCACCGACTTCTTCCTCTCCGGCCGCTCGCTCGCGCCGTGGATCACGGGCCTCGCGTTCATCTCGGCGAACCTGGGCGCGCAGGAAGTGATCGGCATGGGCGCGTCCGGCGCCAAGTATGGCATCGCCACCAGCCACTTCTATTGGATCGGCGCGATACCGGCCATGGTGTTCGTCGGCCTGTTCATGATGCCGTTCTACTACGGCTCGCGCGCGCGGTCCGTGCCCGAATACCTGCGGCTCCGCTTCGACGAGAAGACGCGCACCCTCAACGCCGCGACGTTTGCGGTGATGACGGTGTTCTCGTCCGGCGTCTCGATGTACGCCATGGGGCGCCTGCTCAATCTGCTCCTGGGCTGGAGCTTCGGCCTCAGCGTGTTCGTGTCCGCCATCATCGTGCTCTTCTACGTGCTCTTGGGCGGCCTAACGAGCGCGATCTACAACGAGGTGCTCCAGTTCTTCCTCATCGTGTTCGGCTTCGCCCCGTTAGTCGCGCTCGGCTTGCACGCGGTGGGCGGTTGGCACGGCCTTACGGAGCGCCTCGCGACGGTTGCCGCCACGCGCGGCCTCCCGGCCGGCGCCTACACGCACAGTTGGCGCACGATGGGAAGCGCGTCGCAGAACCCAATAGGCGTCGAGTGGTTCGGCCTGGTGATGGGACTCGGCTTCGTGCTGTCGTTCGGCTATTGGTGCACCGACTTTCTCGTCGTGCAGCGCGCGATGGCCGCCGACTCCATGACCGCCGCGCGCCGCACGCCGCTCATCGCCGCGATCCCCAAGATGCTGTTCCCGTTCCTGGTGATCCTCCCGGGCATGATCGCGCTCGTGCTCGCCGCGCCGCACGTCGCCGGCCACGTGGGCCAGGGCCTCATCCCAGCCAAGCTCGGCGCCAACGGCGCTCCGTTAGTCGACGGCGCCGGCCGCGTGATCCTGGACTACGACCTCGCAACGCCGATGATGCTCGTGCGGCTGTTCCCGTCCGGCATGCTGGGCCTTGGCCTAACGGCCTTGCTCGCGTCGTTCATGTCCGGCATGGCCGGCAACACCACGGCGTTCAACACCGTGTGGACGTACGACATCTATCAGAGCCACATCCGCCCCGGCGCATCGGACGCGCACTACTTGTGGATGGGCCGAGTTGCCACCGTGGGCGGCATCGTGCTGGCCGTGCTCGCCGCGTATGTGGCGAACACGTTCAACAACATCATGGATTTGCTGCAGCTCGTGTTCGCGTTCGTGAACGCGCCGCTCTTCGCGACGTTCGCGCTGGGCATGTTCTGGAAGCGGACCACGGGGCACGGCGCGTTCATCGGGCTCCTGGCCGGCACGCTCGCCGCCGCCGTGCACCACGGCCTCACGCTGCCGTTAGGCATGCCGGTCGGGCTCAAGGGCGGGTACCTGGGCGTCGTTCACAGCTATCCCAGCGAGCTCGCGCAGACGTTCTGGACCGCGATCGTGGCCTGGGTCACGTGCTTCGTCGTGACGATCATCGTGAGTCTGGCGACGAGGCCGCGCGCCGAAGAAGAGCTGCGCGGACTCGTTTACTCGCTGACGCCCAAGCCCCGCGATGAAGGGCTCGCGTGGTACGCGCGGCCGTGGGTGCTGGCCGTGATCGTGCTTGGATTGACATTCGCACTGAATCTGGTCTTCTTCTAGCCGGTGGATCGTAGCCTGATAGCTTCCCCACTAACGCTCCTTCCGCCGCGCCGCTACGGTGAGACCGATCCCCGCTGTTAGACTCGAGCACATCCGCGACCGCCGCTGTATGGGTCTCGTGCTCTTGGCGACGCTGGCCCTTCTACTTCTGGCGCCGCGTGACCACGCCGCAGCGCAAGCCGCCGCGGACCAATCGTCCGCCGCGTTGGTTGGGCAACGCATCCTCATCCTAACGGGGTTCGGCGCCGTGCATCTCGCTGGCGCGAGTCTCGCGACTCAAACGCGGGTCGGGATTAACCTGGTAATGCCGGTTGAGCGGATAGAAGGCCGGCGCGTCTGGATCGTGTCCACGAGCGGCGGAGATTCGGGCTGGGTCGACCGCGGGAGTGTCCGCTTGTTGAGCGGGTCCGTCGAATATTTCGACACACTGATCACCCGCGATCCGCGCAATTGGGATGCGTACCTTCGCCGCGCCGAAGCCGAGCACGCGCTGAACATGCGCGAAGCAGCGACCGCCGACTATTCGAAGGCAATCGAGCTCCATTCGAGTGAAGCCTTTCTGTACCTGCGCCGTGGCCGCCACTATAACACAGTGAAAGAATGCGGCAAAGAAGTCTCGGACTTCGAGCGCGCTGTCCAACTTGCCCCGACCTCGGCGCATCAGGACTACAATCTCGTGGCTGAGCTTCACAGCTTGGAAGCAGGAGCGTATTTCGCCTGCTCTGATACGACCTTCCGCGATTACGCGCGCGGCCTGTCGCTGGCGAAGCAAGCGGCAGAGGAGGATCCGTCGCGTGCGACGTTGGTGACAATTGTCGCCGCCGCGTACGCCCAGGCCGGTGACTTTCCTAACGCAGTGAAGACGCAGCGCGAAGCGTTGGCCCGGCCGGACTTTCCTCCGGCGTATCGAGCCGATGCGGAGCAAGCCCTCTCGAGATACGAGGCGGCGGGCGAGAAGAGGTCGCACCCGCGCAGCACTAGCTTGCCTCGCCAATCCGCCCAATGACGGGCTCGCATGGTAGCCACGGCAGGGGGTGCTCCCCGTCGTGGTGCTCGGCCTAACGATCGCACTCAATGCAATCCTATTTCAGAACCCTGCTGACGCCGCTCGCCATTGGAGCGCTCGCGGTGGCGAGCGTCACGTGCACTGATCACCGCGGCCAGCCCACGGCCCGAGAAGGTACTTACACGCCGGTTGCGCGCACGATCACAATCACCACCGTGCCGCTCCTGGTGAAGGAACAGCAGAAGGTACTCCCTTTTCTCAAAGGAGACTTCGCGAAGGGCGGCGTACTCGACGGCAAGGAGGTCTACGCGTTTTCGCCGTCTACCGTGACTGTCGTCGAGGGCGACACGATCCACTTCGTGTTCATCAATCCCGAGGACGACGTGCACTCGTTTGTGCTGCCGGACTTTTCCGTCGCGCTCCCTCCGCAGAAAACGACCACGGCCACGTACGTCGCGAAGCGCGCCGGAATTTATACGTTCACCTGCTCGATTCCGACGCACTTGCCGATGATGTGGGGACAGCTCGTGGTGCTGCCAGCACTAGCGAGATAGTCATGAATCGGAACCTTGGATCAGGGACGGCCGGTCTGATCGCGGCGTAGTTCGAGCTACGCCTCCCGTGTTGGCGACGCTCCCAGAAAGAGTGCGAGGGCTCAATTATCCCGCCTTCGCTCAGTCGTTATTCGGCGCCCTCGCCCGACGTCCGCGCGCCAACCCGCCTCGTGCCCAACGACCGCTTGACACATTTGGCCCGCGTACCGACATTCCCGGAGAACCTCCGGGGAGAGCCATGGGACAGCAACCCGAAGAGCTCCTGCGCGGCACCCTCGACGCCTTGATCCTCAAGACCCTCACCTGGGGGCCGCGCCACGGCTACGGCATCGCCGGCTGGATCAAGGAGACCTCGCACGACTCGCTCGCCGTCGAAGATCGCGCGCTCTACCTCGCGCTCCACCGACTCGAGGATCGCGGCCTCGTCGAAAGCGACTGGGGACTCTCCGACAACAATCGCCGCGCACGATTCTACCAGCTCACCGCCCTCGGACGCGCCGAGCTCCGCGCACAGTCCAAGCGACTCTCTCGCTACGCAGATGGACTGTTCCGCGTGTTGAACGCGACGGCCTGGGAGTCCCGATGAAACGCGAACCACGCATCCGCGGCATGCGCCGACTCTTTCGGCTGCCCGGCCGCCGCGTGCAAGACGATGTCGACGAAGAAATCGCATTCCACGTCGACAGCCGCGCACGTGCGTTAGTCGCGCAAGGGTGGAGCGAAACCGACGCGCGGCATCTCGCCGAACGCGAGTACGGCGATCGCGTCGAGTCGCGACGCGAGCTCGCGGCCGTCGACAGGCGACGCCGCCGCCGCGAATGGACGCGCCACCTCATCGACACGGCACTACAGGACCTGCGCTACGCCGCGCGCGCGCTCCGTCGATCGCCGTCGTTCACGATCACGGCGACACTGACGCTCGCCATCGGCATCGCGGCATCCGTCGCGATCTTCGCGGTCGTGAACGGCGTCCTGCTGCAGCCGTTGCCCTTCCGCGACCCGGCACGGGTAGTCGGCGCGTGGCACGATTTCCCGACGCTCGGCATGACGCACGGTCAACAATCGGCGGCGACGTTCTTTACGTACCGCACCCAGGCGCGCTCGATCGAGGGCATCGCGCTCTATGAGCCGGAGGAAGCGAGCGTCGACACGCGCGAGCCGACGGCCGCGCCGCGCCGGCTCGCCACGGCATCGGTGTCGGCAACGCTCTTCCCCGTGTTAGGCGTCACCGCGCTGCGCGGCCGCGTGCTAACCGACGACGACGACCATCCCTCGTCGCCGCCGGTCGTGGTCATCAGCGAACAATTGTGGCGGACTGCGCTCGGCAGCGACCCGCACGTCATTGGTCGCACGCTCGACGTGAATGGCCGCCGCCGCCAGATCGTCGGTGTGATGCCGGCCGGCTTTCGCTTTCCGTCGAGTGAGACGGCGCTCTGGGTTCCACTGGGCCTCGATCCCGCCGATCCGCCGGGCACCGCGTTCGCCTACAACGGCGTTGCGCGCCTCAAGAAGGGCGTCACGCTCGCCGACGCCCAACGCGACTTCGCAGCCGTGTTGCCGAGGATCGTCGATCTGTATCCGCTTTTCGTGGCCGGCATCTCGACCAGCGAGATGATGAAGCAGGTGAAACCGAGGCCTGTGCTCACGCCGTTCCGCGATGACCTGACCGGCGCGGTCGCCGGCACGCTCTGGATGATCGCCGCCGCGGCCGGCCTGCTCCTCATCGTGGCGTGCGTGAACGTCGCCAACCTCACGCTAGTCCGCACCGATGCCCGCCGGCGCGAGAACGCCATCCGCGCCGCGATCGGCGCCGGCACCGCCCGCGTCATCCGGTATCAGTTCGCCGAATGCATCACCGTGGCCACAGTGGCCGGTGCGTTAGGCCTGGGCGCCGCGTGGGCGCTCATCGGTGCACTCAGGGCCACGGTGCTGCACGGCCTGCCGCGCGGCGAGGAAATCCGACTCGACTGGCGCGCGCTCCTCTTCGCGGCGGCGGTCGTCGCCGCCGCCGCCCTGGTCTCCACCGCCATCTCGGCGACGCGCGTGCCGGGCTCGGCGATGCTGCGGGAATCCGCGCGAGGATCTACCACACGTCAACATCGCCTGCGCTCATCGCTCGTAGCCGCGCAGCTGTCGCTTGGACTCGTTGCGCTCGCGGCATCCGGATTTGCTTTTTCGCTCGTTCACCGCGCTGCACGCCGTTCGCCCCGGTTTCGATGCCGAACACGTCGAGACCCTCTGGATATCGCTGCCGCGCGTGCGATACGCGAGCGACTCGAGCGCCGTGCGGTTCTATTCCACGCTCGTCGATCGCGCCGCCGCGATTCCCGGCGTGACTAACGTCGCCATCGCGTCGCGATTGCCGCTCGAGGTCCGCGGAATAGACCCGAATCCCGTCTATCCCGAGGACGATCCGAGCTACGCTCACAAGCTGCCGCCACTGATGTTGTTCACATCCGTCGGCGGCGACTACTTCCACGCGATGCGCGTTCCGCTGCTCGTTGGACATGTGTTCGACCGCATGGGCGCACAGCGGGAAGGCGACGCGATCATTTCGGCGAGTGCGGCACGCATCTTCTGGAAGGACTCGACTGGCGTCGCCGCGCTCGGCAAGCGGTTTCGCACGCTGCCCACGAGGCCCCCGTACACCGTGGTCGGCGTGGTGGCGGACGCGCACGACACGAGCCTGGCCGTCGCACCGTCGCCGACGATCTATTTTCCGGAAACCGCGCGCGCCGATTCGATTCCATCGCATGTCGTGCGCACCATGGCCCTCGTGGTGCGCACCACCGGCGATCCAGCGGCCGTTGCCGCGGCGGCAATACGCATCGTCCGCGGCCTCGACCCGACGCTGCCGGTATTCGACGCACGGCCGCTGCGCTCGGTCTTCCGCGACGCCACGGCGCGACTCGCGTTCACGATCTCCGTCCTCGGCGCCGCAGCGGTCGTCACGCTGCTCCTCGGCGCCGTCGGGTTGTACGGCGTGATGGCCTACGTCGTCGCGCTCAGGCGGCGCGAGTTAGGCATCCGGATCGCGTTGGGCGCGTCGCCGCGCCGCGTCGCGCTCGACACCACGAGGCAGGGCATCGCGTTGACCGGCGCCGGAGTACTCGCGGGCTTCGCGTTGTTCGCGCTCGCGGCACGTTTCGTCCGCACGCTCCTGTTCGGCGTGGCGTTCTGGGATCCCGTTACACTCATCGGCGCGTCGCTCGCGTTGATCGCGTTGGCGGCAGTGGCAACCTGGGTTCCGGCGCGCCGGGCGAGTCGCGTCGATCCCGCCGAGGCATTGCGGGCGGAGTGAGCCTGTAGGACGAGAGACGCGCCGCTCGGCCGTACCCTGCCCATCCACGCCGTGCCAGTCACAGATGACCTCGCCGGAGACAACTCCGTCCTGCAGGGTGCTGGAGCCCGGTCCGACCGGAAAATCAGCCTGGAAGCTGCTGGCTAACGCCGGGATAACGGCGGGCCGACACGAAGCGCTGAGATTGGCGGCGCAACGACGAAGACTCCGTTCTCGCGGCACCGGTCCAGATCGGCCCCGACGGCGCCTATGCAGTCGCTTGTTCTTTCGAGGGGCCGGCGTCTCGGTCGCGGTCAGGGTCCTTTTCAACCACATCCGGGAGCAACGTCATGACCCTCACCCACCAGTCCAAGCGAAGCCGTCTACTGCTCTTCGGGAGCGCCGTCAGCGCGGTACTGCTCGCGGCGCCCGCGACACGCGCTCAGGCTACCAGTTGCGCGGCGTTGAAGGCGAAATCAGCCAAGATGTTCGACATTCCTTACCACATGTACATGATCGACAGCGGGGCGGCCAATGCGCTGAACGGCGGCAAGCCTACGACTGGCGAGGTGATCTCGGCCGGAGGACAGATGTACGTCCTGCACAAAGGAAAGTGGATGAAGAGTCCGGTGAGCATCGCCGAGATGAAAAAGGATCAGCAGAGCAACGACGATTCGACAAAGGCCACGTGCTCACACCTGCGAGACGAGAGCGTCAACGGGGAGGCAGCAGCGGTCTGGCGGTCGCACATCGTCAACGAGATGGCAACGATCGATACTGATATGTGGATCTCGAAGACGCGCGGCGTGCTGCTCAAGTCCAGCTCCGTGACGGACGTCGGCGGCCCGATGGGAAAGAGCCGCACTGATGCTCGCTACGACTATACCAACGTCCGGCCGCCTGCCGGCGTCCCGTGAGCCGATTCGTGGCCGCATCCGCAGCAGAAAGTCGTCACATCTTGCAGGACGCAACTCTTACTCTGGGCGTCTGCGTGCGGCAGGCGCCCGCCGCGGCCGACTAACTACTCTCACCTTCCCTCCCTTTCCTCCCCCGCAATAGAACCGGTCGCCGCCGTCGCTCTCGAGACCCGACACCTCCTTACCCTTCGGCATCTCGAGCCGCTCCAACACATCGCCCGATCGCGGATCGATCCGCCTAACTTCGCTCTCCTCGCCCTCCCAGGTGGCGTGCCAAAGCTCACCATCCACCCACGTGACGCCGGTGACGAACCGGTTGGACGAGATCGTGCGCAGTATCGCCCCCGTCGTGGGATCGATCTGATGGATCTTCCGCTCTCGATACTGCCCAACCCAGAGCGATCCTTCGGCCCACGCGAGCCCCGAATCACCGCCGGCGCCGGGCGCGGGAATGGTCGACACCACACGGCCGGTGTGGGGATCGATCTTCTGGATGCGATCCTCGGCGAGCTGATACAGATGCTCGCCGTCGAAAGCGCTGCCCGCATGCGCACTCACATCGAGCGAGCGAACGGTCTTCCCGCTCTTCGGATCGAGCGCGTTCAGTTTGTCGCCGGACGCATACCACACGTGCTCGCCGTCGAATGTCACGCCGTTGACATGGCCGACGCCCGGGAACGGGCCATACTCGTGCAGCACCTCGGCGGGTTTACGAGTCATGGTTTCATCCTAGTGGGCGGCGTCTGAATTTCCGATAGCAGAAAGGGAAGAGGGAAGCGCTCGCTGCCGCTCGCTTGGGGCAGCGCTCCGCTGCGGGAAGCGGCGGCGACGCCGCCTGAGGGGTCGGAAGGACATCAGTTGTCTGTGGATGGGGCGTACCGCATCGCGCGGGCTCGCGCACGACTCCTACCTCGCGCAGACCATTGATGTTGTTCCGATCCCCCAGGCGGCGTCGCCGCCGCTTCCCCCAGCGGAGCGCTGCCCCAAGCGAGCGGCAGCGAGCGCTTCCCTCTTCCCTCTTGCCGCTATCGGAAATTCAGCTGGGGTCCACTCTGGTCGATCGAGAGTGAAGCGGGGAGTAACAAAGTCGTCGTGAAGCCCGGCACGGGCGTCGTCATCCATTTGCGCGCGCGGCCGCGTCCTAACGATTGAATCGTGCCGGCCGCCGACAGATGGTCGAGCGCTCGCTGCACGGTGCGCTGGCTGGCGCCGAGCGCAAGCGCCAAGGCAGAGCTCGACCAGGACTCGCCGTCTGACAGCAGTGCGAGCACGTCTCCATGCTCGCCGTCCACCGGCCGCGCCAACACCACCACATCGCGCGCGCGGCGCGGCGACATCGTGAATCCGCTCTTGGTCGCACTCACACGAGCTACGTCGCGCAACACCCGTCGCAGCCGCCCGACTTCCACCCGCAACCGCGCGCGATGCGACTCGTCCGTGAACTTGGCGCCGAACGCCCGCGCCAGCAGCACATCCCTCGGCGCGTCGTTAGGCCAGGCTTCGGCGAGCGTTCGCGCGAGCGCGAACAACACCGGGCGGGTCGCGAGCGAGACCGTCGCACGCGGGTCGCGCACCACGTTGCGGCACGCATCCACGACTAACGATCGCGAGCCCTGCAGCGCCTCGACGTCTGCGAGCAGCAGCAGGCGCTCCTCGCCCTTGGCGATCAGTCGCGCCGCGGGAGCATGCAGCGCGTGCGAGGCGCTCTCCACCTCGGCCGCGAGCGACGGGATCCCCGCGCGTTGGGCGGCTCGCGCCGCCCGAGCGAGCGCGGTCCGCGCGTCCTTCGTGCGCAGGCGCCGAATCGCGATCCCCGCCACCGTCAGCTCGTGAGCGGCCCGCGATGCGTGTGGCAACTGCGACGAATCGAGCTCGTCCAGCGTGCGCTCGGCCTCGTCGAGCCGGCCGATCAAGAGGAGGCGCCGCGCCTCGAGATACCGCGCGTACGCCGCATTCACACGATCGCCATGCGCGTCCAGCGTTAGGCGGGCAGCCTCGAGCGCGTTGGCCGGCCAGCCCAGGTCGCGCGAAACGAGCGCGATCTCGGCCTCGGCGACGACGCACCGCGCACGCGCCACGGCCTCTCTCGCACCGAACGCGCGCGCCGCGCGTCGCACGAGCGCCTTCGCTGTCACGAGATCGCCGAGCTGCGCCATCGCGATGCCGCGCAGCGCGAGCGCTGGCGCGTCGTCGCGTAGGGC
>Ga0134126_10013291_pt1 | contig 10401 bp, 17 predicted proteins | sample KB31752_FD_96881 | JGI IMG/M metagenome (GOLD analysis project Ga0134126, IMG submission 96881) | Terrestrial soil microbial communities with excess Nitrogen fertilizer from Kellogg Biological Station, Michigan, USA - KB3-175-2 | ecosystem: Environmental > Terrestrial > Soil > Unclassified ...
AGAGATCAGCTACTTCCTGCGTTCCGTACCGTTTCACTTACCCGGCGGAATCCGACACGTCGTCGATTGGATGATCGTGCGAGACGGCCAAGCGCCGTTATTCAGCGACAGCAAGGGGTACGACGTTCCCATGGGCCGATTGAAGCGCAAGCAAGTTCTCGACCTGTACGGTGTCGATATCGTGCTTTGGACCAAACCTAAACTGGAGTTGCCATGACATCGCGCATCGTGCATCCCAACCGGCAATCTCGGCTCGATATCGAGCTTGACCTGATGCCAACGGACAGGGTGTTCCAGCGCTGGAGCCGATCGGTAGGTAATGACTTACCGGCTGAAGGGTGGGGGGAGAACCGCTCACTCGCTACACCGCTCCCTAATGATGCGGCTATTGTCGTAGACCAGTACATCTGCGACCTCAGGGACCGAGAGCGCCAATTCCTGCATGCTTGGTACCGCGGTCAGGATGCGAGTGCAACCATCGCCAAGCGCTTTGGTATGAGCCCAGACGCGGTGTATCTCTACTGGCGCGCCATCCTATGGGCAGCTCGGGCGGCGTTCCTAGCGGCTCCGTGCGTGGCGCATCTGATGCAAAAGCACCTTGAGGCGTTGGAGGCGGCATGAAGACGTGCGATGTAGTGTTACGTCTGCGCGAGATGCCGAAGGCAGCCCCATGAGCGGTGCCGACGTTCTCTACGAGATGGGGAAAGACGCTGGACGAGAGGAAGCTATCGCGGAGGTCATTGCCCTACTTGAGCCGGCGCAGATTCTCGCCGTCGATTGGCAGCGGGTGAACTTGAGCGATCTCATTGCCTGGCGCCCCGCAGGGATCATTCTATGCATGGGCAATCCGCACGATGTAATCCGGCTGGTTGGGCCACCAGCAGTTCAGGGGCGCGAGGCGGTTGAAGGCGATATCTGATGGTGGCGGTAGCCAAGTGGTAAGGCGGGAGGTTGTGGCCCTCCGATCACGAGTTCGATTCTCGTCCGTCGCCCCAAAGAGTTCGGCGCTAGACGCTGCGGCGGTACCCGAGGTCTGCTGCAAGCGAGACAAAGCCCATGCGCGGTGGTTGACGCCGTGTCTAGGCGGTGGGCGCGCCGGGTATTGCAAACGGTGACGGCAGAGGGTACGATACCTATGGCCAAATCGACTTATTGCCACTAACACAAGCCCAACGCGTTAATTCGCTTGGGCTTTTTGCATTTCTGGAGCCCGCAAATGGCACGCCTGACCTATTCCGAACGCAAGTCCATGCCGAAGTCCGACTTCGCCGTGCCGTCGAAACGGTCTGGCGGAAAGGGCGGCTATCCCATACCTGACCAAAATCACGCCCGCTCAGCACTCCAGCGCGCCAGCGAGTTCGGCTCCCCGGCCGTCAAGTCTGAAGTGCGCGAGAAGGTCGAGAAGAAATACCCCGGCATGGTGCACAAGGGCGCATCGGAGCGCGGCAAAGTCCCGACTGGCGGTCACTATCAGGCCAACCACCGTGAACCGCGCTCGCATGACGAATTCGAGAAGCTCGGGGGCAAATGAGATGCCCTGGACGGAGAAAGACGCCCATCGTCACAATCACGCAGTACCCCCCAAAGGCAAGCGAGCGAGGCAGTGGGCAGACGTGGCCGATTCCGCGCTAGCTCGCGGCGAGGATGAGGGAACCGCAATCCGTGAGGCGAATGGAGTCGCCCGCAAAGGCTATGACGATCCGGTGCGCAAAGAGTCGCATCCTAAATCACACGCTGAATTCGAAAAGCTCGGCAAGTAATCCACACTCGACTGGCCCTCGTCAGTCCCCTCCACCAGCGATGGCGAGGAAGGCAAAATGGCAGCAAGACTCAATCCCCGGCATCAGGAGATGATCCGGGAGAAAATCCGCGCAAGTCAGCTTGTAAATGTTCTGGAAGAACATGTGCTTGAGAACCGAGAGCTTTCGAAGTCGCAGGTATCAGCAGCGTTGGGATTGCTGAAGAAGTGCATTCCCGATCTTCAGTCCACTACGCTTCAGAATCCGGACGGCTCAGCGCTGAACTTTACGCTGTCCGTACCTCCCAAGAATGGATCACTGGGACCCCACGCCAAAGCAGGCTGAGTTCCTCGCATCTGATGAGGACGAAGTCCTGTATGGGGGCGCTGCGGGCGGGGGGAAGTCTGATGCCCTCGTCGTGGATGCGCTTGGACTGCAACAGCGGGCGATCTCGAATCCGAACTATCGCGGTCTGTTGCTCCGCAAGACCTTTCCGCAGCTGCGAAAGCTCTTGGATCGAGCGCGGCAGATTTATCCAAGAGTAGATCCTGCCGCCGAGTTTCGCGATCGTCCATGGAATGAATGGCGCTTCGGTGGGGGCGGTCGAATCATCTTCGGCAGTTGTGACCGGGATGTAGACGTTCACGACTACCAGGGCCATGAGTTCCAGTGGATCGGCATTGATGAGCTGAGTCACTATTCAAGCCCTTATGTGTGGGAATACCTCTCGAGCCGGCTGCGCTCGACGGACGCTACACTGCGTTGCTACATGCGCGCGACCTGCAATCCAGGACCGAAATGGATTCAGCAGCGGTGGGGTATTGCGGATAGCGGAGATGCGGCTTTTCGCGAGCTGCATGTGAATCTCGAGGATGGCAGGCAGATCACAAAGAAGCTACGGTTTATTCCGGCGCTCCTTTCGGATAATCCCTACCTGGCGGCCGACGGCCAATATGAGGCGATGCTACAAGCACTGCCCGTAGCTGAGAGGGCGGCTCTCTTGCTCGGTCGGTGGGGCGTGGTAGACGTTCCGGGCGCCATCTATCGCGATGAACTCAACAAGACCCGTGAGCAGAAGCGTATTGCGGGCGTTTCGTATGACGGATCGGTCCTAGTCAATACGTATTGGGACATTGGCATTTCAGATGCCACGGCGATTTGGTGTGCTCAGCGCTGCGGGCGTGAGTGGCATTTGATCGACTACTACGAAGCGCGCGGCAGGACCGCTGCGGACGCTGCCGCGTGGGTAAGGTCGCGCGGATACGCGTTGGGCGATCACTACTTGCCGCACGATGCGCAGGCTCGCGAGAAAGGAACTGGCCTCACCTACGAGGATGTCTTGCAGCAAAACGGCATTCGCGCCCTGATTGTTCCGCGACTCGGCGCTGAAGAGGGAATTTCCGCCGCCAAGATGATCTTCCCCCAGTGCTGGTTCGATGCGGTGAAGTGCGCCGATGGATTGCGAGCACTTCAGCATTATCGGCGTGATTGGAAAGCTCGAGCCGGAGAATTCGCGGCTCCGGTTCACGACTGGGCAAGCCACGGCGCAGACGCATTCCGTTATTTCGCGGTAGCAAGTCGCTTGAATCAGGAAGAATTCGGCATGGGCGGCTTGCCTCCTCTGCAATATCCCAATTTGCACGCGGTATGAACGCAGCGGAACTGGCTCAGGCGCGCGCCTTTACGGGCGCCGTTGATCCGGCTCCGATTCTCGAAACATGCGCTAGGTATCAGGTCAGAAAAGCGACGGCCAATTACGCGCCGGACAATCACCGAGCCGGGACGGTACGGTGGGTGGATGATTATCGTCTCACGGATCAGATGTGGCGCATCGTCCAGGACATCAACGCCGAGTTTTTCCGCTTCGATCTCGAAGGCATTTCGGAGCCACTTCAGTACGCCGTGTACGAAGTCGGCGATCACTTCGGCTGGCACGTCGATGCGCTGCCGGGTCAGAAGCCTTACCGCAAGCTCGCGTTATCTGTTCAGCTTTCTGGACCTGACGACTACGATGGCGGCGAACTCCAGATGCAGTTGGGATGCTGGACGGTAGAAATGCCCAAGGGACGCGGAGATGTGATTGCGTTCCCGAGCTGGTTACCGCATCGGGTACAGCCGGTTACTCGCGGAATTCGGCACGCGTTGGTCGTCTGGGCGCATGGCGAGCCGTTTCGATGAAACTCTCCGACATCGCTCGTCCTCCGATCCAGCTGCACGACACAGAAGGCGCCGAGCACTCGATTTGTCCGTTTCACAATGGGTTGATTAGAGAGACTGGTGATGTCGAAGGCCGAGTCTTTTTCTGTCCTATCGGGAAGATGTATTTTCGCTATAGCGCCAAATGGCAAAGCGGATTCAACGGCCCGCTCAATTACCGATTTGAGAGAGCAATCTGATGAGCATTGCCACCGAAACGAAGATCATGGCGATCGAGGCGAAAGTCGCAGCGCTCGAGGCGCGCATAGAATCGCTGGAGAGATTGTTACATCAAGGTTCTGATAACCTCGCAATGGCGTCTCGGCCGACTTTGAAGCTCAACAAGAAGCAGCAGAACTGAAATGGCCGACGCTGCGCGCGCAACTCCGATGACAGATCCGGAGTTGCTCGCCCTCATTTCAAACTATGAGAAGGAGGCGTTAGGCTCTCAAGTTGCGGCCGGAGCGACGGTAGGAACGACCTACTACTCCTCGTCGAAGCTTCTGACGACTCTTGAGATCGACCGCTTTAATGCGCTAAACGCGTACTATGCGCGCCCCCTGGGCAACGAGGTCGAAGGCTCAAGCACCGTCGTTCTGCCCGAGCTTCGCGATACGGTCGAATGGATCATGACGCAGTTAATGCGGATTTTTGCTGCCGCCAGAACGCCGTGCGTTTTCGATCCAGAGAATGAGAACGATGTAGACCAGGCGGAGCTAGAAACTGAAGCCGTCCGACACGTTTTCATGATGGAGAACGACGGCTTTTTCGTCATCCACGACTACTGCAAGGACGCCCTGCTCTTACGCAACGGTTACATCAAGGTCTACCTCGAGACGCGCACCAAATCGACCGTCGAGCGCTATAGCGGCTTGACGCAGGAGGAGTTGGTCGAACTGCTCGGAGATGACAAGGACGAGAAAGTCACGGTTCTCGAGCAGCGCGAATACCCCATCGATATGCCGCCGGGGTCGCAACCCACCCCGCAGCCTTCGCCCGTCCCTCCTCCGGGCGTTCAAGGCGCTCCGCAAGCTCAGCTTGCACCGGCCCCGGCGGCAGCGCAGGGAATGGGCGCTCCTCAGCCCCAAGCGGGAATCCAGCAGCCGATATCGCTGTACGGCGCCCCTCAGCCGCCAGCCCCTCCGCTCACCGTTTTCGACGTGAAGCTCCGCCGTGTCAAGGAGAACAATCGCATCCGTGTGGAGTGCGTGCCGCCAGAGGAGATGCTGGTATCGCCCAAGGCGCGATTGAATCTTGAGGGCGCGCCATTCCTTTGCCACAAGACGGCCAAGGCGCGCTCGGATTTGATCCTTGACGGTCATGACGAGGCGATCGTCAATTCCGCGGCGCCCGGTGAGCCGCGCTGGCTTGAGATGGACGCTCTGGCTCGCGATGTCGTCGTGGACCAGATGTCGGTGGAGAACCCAGCCGACTTCGCCATGCAGGAGATTCAGGTCCGGGACGTGACGATCCGCGTCGATTACGACGGGGATGGGGTCGCGGAACTCCGCCGCGTACTTGTGCTCGGGGATCAGATCGCTGAGAACGAGGAGCTTGAGGAAGTCCCGATTGCCTCCGGCGTCTCGAAGCGCATGCCGCACCGGCATACGGGACTCTCGATGTACGACGAGCTGGCCGACATCCAGGTCATCAAGTCGGAGCTCATGCGCCAGGGCTTGAATAACCTGCGGCTTGCGAACAATGGCCGCGTAGCCGCAGATTGGCAGCGCGTGAACCTCTCGGACTTGATGACGAGCCGGGCCGGCGGGGTGGTGCGGACCAATGGGCCGCCCTCCCAAGTGCTGATGCCCTTTACTCATCCTTCGAACATGATGGAGCAGGTCATCCCAACCATGGAATACGTCGATTCCTGGCGGGAGTTCCGGACCGGCATCGGTAAGGACACGGTGGGCCTTGATGCGGACGCCCTCCAGAACGTCACCAAAGGCGGTCAGTTGGCCGGCATGGCGGCAGCCTCACTCAAGGTGGAACTCATTGCCCGCTGCCTCGCAGAGGGGCTCAAAGACGCCTTCTTGAAGATCCGCGCGCTGATGGTCCGTCATCAGAATCAGCCGTTGCAGTTTCAGATGCGCGGCAAATGGGTGAAGGTAGACCCTCGGGAATGGGGCGAGCGCACGCTCGTATCGCCAAACGTCGGACTCGGCTCTGGCACGCGGGAAGAATCCAGGGCCAATCTCATGCTGCTCGCGAATATGCAAAAGGAAATCGCGGCGGTCGGCCTTGTGGGCCCCAAGCAGGCGTACGAGACCTTCAAGATCGGCGCGCTCCTCTTGGGCTACGAGCAGCCCGAGCGGTTTGCGATGGACCCGGATTCGGATGAGTTCAAGCAGTGGCAAGCGCAGCACCCGCCGCAGCCGCCTCCGCAATTACTCGCCGCGCAGGAGCGCACGAAGCAGGTCCAGATGCAGGCGCAGGCCGGCGTACAGAAGGCGCAGATTTCAGAGCAGGGCGCGCAGGCTCGCGCGCAAGCGGAAGTCGTCCATTCAGCCGTCCAGAACAAGGAAGATCGGGCCGTCGATATGGCTGGACTCGATGCGAGTATGTTCATGGCGTTAGTCCGTGCCATGGCCCCAATCGTCGCCGCGCAGTTGAAGGGTGATGAATCAGCGAACGCTGGCCAAGTGCTGCGGCAGGACGTTGCAGGTCTGGAGGGTCGGGCGTGATTTCCGAATCGCCCACTCCTCAGCAGGAAATCTCCCGCGCTGGCGAGGCCGAACGTGTCTTGGCTACCCCTGTTTTCAAGGAAGCCTGCAATCGCATCGACGCTGAGCTTCGGCTGATGCGCGAGAGCGTCAAGCTCTCAGACACCGACATGCATACGCGCCTCATCATCGCTGAGCAGCTTTGGGGCAAGCTTCTGGATCACCTGAAAGCTGTAATGCTGAGCGGCGACTACGCCCGCGAGCAGTTGAAGCTTCGCGAGAATTTCGCCGACCGCATGGCCGCTGCCATCAAGCACGGCATCCGAATCTGAGTCTCGTTTCGTAACCACCAATCAAGCCGGCCATGAGCCGGCTTTTTCATTTCTGGAGTCATGATGGAAACCACTACCCAGCCGGGCGTGGCCGCTTCCTCTGCGCCTGTGCAGAATGCAGCCCCCTCCCAGCCGCAAGACACTGTCGATCAATTCCAGGGCCTTTGGGAGGCCAGCGTTGCCGCTGAAGGGCAACAGGCAGAGACGCCGGAAGGCAAAGCGCAGCAAGAAGCTGATGCGCAGCAAGCGCAAGAGTCCGAACAGCAGCAAGCCGCCCAACAGACTCCCGAAGAGATCGAGGCCGCGAAACAGGCGGCAGCGAAGGAAGCAAAGCCGCCTGAGGCGCCTCCGGAAGAGAAGGCTTACTCGTCACTCGATGAGTATCTGAAGGATACCGGCCTTGACGCCGAGGCTTTCATGGGACTGCCGGTTACCGTGAAGGTAGACGGCAGAGAAAGCGCGGTGCCGCTCAATGAGTTAGTCAAGGGCTATCAGCTCTCCTCCGCCTCATACGATCGCATGCAGCAGGCCGCGAAAGAGCGCGAAGCCTTCAGCGCCGAGCAGACGCAGGTTCGCCAGGCGCTGGGCCTTCGGATTCAGCAGGTCGAGTCGCTGTTCAAGACGGCTCAAGATCAGCTAAACGCCGATTACAACTCGATTACCCCTCAGCAGTGGCAAGAGCTTCGGGTCCAGAACCCGGGCGAATATGCCGCGCTGATGCAGCAATTTGAGCAACGCCAGCGCGCGTTGAACACTCAGCTTCAGCAGGTTGCTCAGGCAAAGCAGCAAGAGACCCAGGCGCAAAACCAAGAGCGTCTGCAAGCTCTCTCGCGCGAGCGTGAGAACCTCTACCAAGCGCGTCCGGAGTGGCGCGACCCGGCGAAATTCGCCGCCGCCCGCGAGGCTATGCTCTCGGCAGGGCGAAAACTCGGGTTTTCTGACGCCGAGCTTCAGGGTGTCACTGACTACCGCAATCTCCTCGTGTTGGATCTTGCGGCGCAGCACCTCGCCAATCAGGCAAAGCTCCAAGCGCAACTGCCAAAGACCCTAAAAATCGTGCGCGCGGCTCCGAAGATGGCCGCCCCCGGTACTCGACAAGTCCGCGACCCCAAACAGGCCGCGTCCCAATCTGCGCGAAAGGCTTGGTCCGACAGCGGCTTCAAAAACAATGACGCCGCTGCTGCGTACTTTGAGCAGTTCGCTTAAACCTTAAGAGATTTCCATGTCAGCCCCTACCAATACTTACCAGACCTACTCGCAGGTCAACATTCGCGAGGACCTCACCAACGCGATCTACAACGTTGATCCGTACAAGACCCCTCTGCTCAACATGGCGAAGAAAACCAAGGCTGAGCAGACCTATCACGAGTGGAACGAGGACTCTCTCGCCGCTCAGAACACCGCCAATGCGCAGATCGAAGGCGATGACGCCTGCCGATGCGCAGATCCCCACGGTTCGGCGTGGAAACTACACGCAGATCAGCCGCAAGACTGTGCAAATCTCGGGCACCTCGCAGTCGGTCGTGGCCGCGGGGGGTTCCAACAAGATGGGCTATCAGCTCTTGAAGAGTTCGAAGGCCCTGAAGCGCGACATGGAAGGCATTCTCACGCTCAATCAGGCAAAGGCGGTCGGAAGCTCGACTGTCGCTCGTAATATGGGCGGTCTGCCGGCGTGGCTCATCACGAACACGGTATTCAACTCTGGCGGTACCCCAGCCGGCGCGAATCCAACGGATGGGAGCGGCTCGCATGCCCGCACATACTCCGGAACGACCGTGGCGCTCACCGAGGCCAATGTCGATAGCCTCGCGGAACTCATGTACAAGAATAGCGGCGAGTCGCCCGATTACATTCTCGTCTCACCGACGAATAAGCAGGCGGTGTCGAAGTTCACCGGTCCCGCCGGCACTCGTTTCAACAAGGTCGAGGACAAGACCTTGCGCACGGCGATAGATGAGTACGAAACGGACTTCGGCATGATTCGGATCGTGCCCGACATTTTCCTTGCGCAGAGCGGGGATGTGTACGCGATCCAACCGGAGTATTTGCGCGTGGCATACCTTCGGCCATTCCAGACCGTGCCGCTCGCCAAGACTGGCGACTCCGACAAGAAGCTGCTCATCGTTGAGTACACCATGGAAGTCGGCAACGAGAAGGCAATCGGCGGAATATTCGACACGACCGGCTAGTCGTTGATCCAACTCAGGGGCGTGCTCGTGGCGCCCCTTTTACTTTTTGGAGACACCAAAAATGTCGAAATGGCTCCCCATTGCCCCATGGAAGCCGATTGCAGGTTCCGGCCAGAAGGTCGCCTTCACTGCGACCAATGCACAATCTACGTCGGTGGGGGCTCAAACTCATGCGGTACTTCTTGCCGCCACGCAGGATTGCCACGTTGAGATTGGATCTAACCCAGTTGCGACGACGACAAGCTGCTTCATCAAAGGCGGGACTGCTCCTATCCCACTTGCATGTAACACCGGCGATAAGGTCGGAGTGGTTCAGGACAGCGCCGCCGGAAACCTCTTTATCACTGAGTTGACACATTAAATGTGGCCCTTCACCAAAGGGGCGCGCGTGCATGCGCCTAAAACCTCAGGCCCGAGAGCGATTCCGACGCATGTCGCCGTTGGCTCTACGCTGCGCCGCCGGCCCACGCAAAGCCATCCCCACGAAACGGCGCCCGCCAGGGGCATGTGGGTGCGCTACAGCGACAGGACCGGAATCCTCATGGACATCGGGCAGCATGATATTGCACGCGTGATGCTCGTCGATGCCGATGGATTCAATACTGCCGAGGTCAATGTTCCGGCTTCCGTCCTACGCCAGGCGTATCTCGATGAGATCCCAGCCAAGCGTCGACCACACGAATCCGTCGCCCGCAATATGGGATATGAGAGGGCGCCATGACACTTGTCGTACCCCAAGTCGGCGAGCTGATCGCCCTTAAAGCATTTCTCAATAACACCGCAGGTCAGGATCAGACGTTAAAGCTCTTCGCGACCAACGTCACGCCGTCGGAGACCGATACCGGCGGCACCTACACGGAAGCTGCGGGTGGTGGTTATGCCTCGAAGTCTCTTGCCGGCGCTAGTTGGACATTTACGTCGGCCTCACCCTCACATGCCGATTACGCGCAACAGACGTGGACGTTTACCGGAGCGCTCACGACTAATCCGACCGTCTATGGATACTTTCTAGTGCAGGCGACTTCAGGGACACTTCTTTGGGCCGAGGCGTTCACGAGTTTCACGCCGGCTAATAACGGGGATCAGATACTACTGACGCCGAAATTGACTGCTGATTGATGGGATCATGACCCAGAAGGTCGTAGTTCTACTATCAGGCACCTCCTGGCCTGATCCTGGGGATACCAACGGCGGCCGAATCATTGCTGCCTATGCAGTCGGCGGCGGTGGTGGCGGCTATGGAAACAATACCAGTACGCAGGGAGGAGGCGGGGGCGGCGGG
>Ga0134126_10013292_pt1 | contig 10401 bp, 8 predicted proteins | sample KB31752_FD_96881 | JGI IMG/M metagenome (GOLD analysis project Ga0134126, IMG submission 96881) | Terrestrial soil microbial communities with excess Nitrogen fertilizer from Kellogg Biological Station, Michigan, USA - KB3-175-2 | ecosystem: Environmental > Terrestrial > Soil > Unclassified ...
CGCGAGCGTCGAAAGGCGCTCGCGGGCTTTTGTGCGAATATTCGTCGGACTTCCACGACTCCTCAGGAGTTGATCCGCACCGCTGCCGCTCGTGATCCGGTCTCGACAACGATCGGAAAGCGAAGGCTCAATGTTGGCTCGCCCTGAGCGGCAATCTCCACCAGGACGTACCACTGATAGATCGGAAAGATGGAACTCCGCGGCGGCGTGCTGGGCTCCGCATGATCGGGTAGGGTGAACTCGCAAGCGGCCGAAAGCTGGCTTCCAGGGGAATAGTCGCGATTGACCGCGAGCCGCTTCTGCACGCGGCAGGCGACGGAAGCGGGAGGGTAATTCACGCTCGTGCCGTTCGTCACCCGATCGCTACGCATGCAGACCGCACCCATCGAAAGCTCGTCGATCAGAAGGCGGCGGACAAACCCTTGCTCGATGCGAAGTCGGACCAGCGAGCCGAGTTGAAATCGCCCGCCGTCGACCGACAGCTTGGCATCCATGAAGGCATGTTGCAGCTTCCAGCAACGCCAGGCTTGCACCAGCAGGATCAGGCCAAGCCCGGCCGTGATGGCCGTCGCGATCACGCTAAATGCATCAACCCGTAAACGGTTCAGCACCCAATAGTCTCCGATCACCAGCGCGACGTAGGCGTACCAGGCGATCGCCGCGGCCGCGAACAGGCGAAATGCGCCGCCATTGGAGACTTCCGCCCGAAGGTAAAACCTTCCGTCTCGCCCGCGGGCCGGCGGAGTGACAAGCCGGCGCCCCTCAAGGCTCTGCAGGAGGACCCATCCGCCGACAAGAAAGAATACGAACCCGAAAATGGCAACAAAATGCGGGATGAATTCGACGTCGCGCACGATGAAGCTGCTTGCCGGATCGCCGGCGGAATACCAGGCGGTCGCATTCGCCCCCGCCGGAAAGCGCGACGCGATGTCCCATGCCCAGGTTCCGGTAGTGGCGTAGTTTCCGATGGCCGAAACACGGTGACCTTCGTATCGATGCCCCTGGACGGAGTAGGAGTAACTGATGACGGGCTGGTGCGCGTCCTGGCCGCTGGCGATCACCCGCGATTCGATGACGTGCGCTTCGACCGGAAGGTAAGTCGCGAGCCGAAAGTGCTGGGTTGCCAGGAACCACCAGCCTGAAACGGCACAGACAAGGCCGACCACGGCGAAAATGAAGCCCAGGAACCATGGGATGCGAGCAAACGACGCGGATTGCAACGGCATCATTTGACCTAGCCTCCCGAGCAGATGCGATGCGCATTGTGGGCAGATTCCACCTGGAAATCCATCGAACCCGCGGATCCACCATGCGATAATCGTGGAGGGCTTGCTGTCGCAGGAGTGATCGTGCGGGGAACGCGAACCGCAGCGCGCCGGGGCTGCACCCAGCGGCGGTGCCGTCCGCCAACGTATAATGGCTCAGGGACCGATCGCTTGTTCTCATCGCCCTCGTCGGGACATCCGACCGAAATCACTATGAACGATGTGCCCGTCCTAATCTCAGGCGCTGGACCAACAGGCTTGGTGCTGGCTTTGTGGCTGACGCGTTTGGGCGTGCGGGTTCGGATCATCGACCAGACCGCGGAGGCGGGAACCACATCGCGCGCTTTGGCGGTGCAGGCACGCACGCTGGAGTTTTATGAGCAGGCTGGACTTGCTCAGCAGGTTGTTGACGCAGGCGTAAAGGTCGCGGCGGTGAACATGTGGACGCGAGGCGTCCGAGCCGCGCGCGTCCCGCTGACGGACATCGGCAAAGGTCTGACGCCTTTCGCTTTCGCCCTCGTCTACCCACAGGACGCGCACGAGCGATTGCTCATCGAACAGTTGCAAAGTCTGGGCGTGGAAGTCGAACGCCGGACAAAGCTGCTTCGCTTCGAGCAGACTGCAGATGGGATCTCGGCGTCACTTCAACTTCCAGACGGCTCGGAGCAATCCTGCCAGGCCTCTTACATCGCCGGCTGCGATGGCGCTCATTCCACGGTCCGCGAGGTTCTGGGTATCGGATTTCCGGGCGGCACCTACACAGGTCTTTTTTACGTCGCCGACGTTCAGGCGAGCGGGCCGGTTACCGATTACGAGTTGCATCTTGATCTCGATGGGGCTGATCTGCTCATCGTCTTTCCGCTGAAACAAAGAGGAAGTATCCGCCTGGTAGGCGATATTCATGACGAGCTGGCCGACGGGAAGCGTGAGCTCACCTTTGACGACGTAAGCAAGCGTGCCATCGAGCACATGAGGCTCAAAATCGAAAAAGTGAATTGGTTCTCGACTTACCGCGTGCATCATCGTGTCGCGAACCAATTCCGCAGTGGCCGGGCCTTCCTACTGGGAGATGCCGCACACATCCATAGCCCCGTAGGCGGGCAGGGAATGAACACAGGCATTGGCGATTCAATTAATCTCGCGTGGAAGCTCGCAGCGGTGCTCAAGCAAAATGCTGATCCGACGCTGCTGGACAGCTACGAAATCGAGCGCATCGCTTTTGCTCGCCGGCTGGTTGCAACGACAGACCGGGTCTTCACTTTTGTCACGCGGCAGGGGAGCCTAGCCGAGTTCGTGCGCACCCGGATTTTTCCGCACTTGGCCGCGGCATCGTTTAAGCTCGCGCCGCTTCGCGAACTTCTGTTTCGTACCGTGTCGCAAACCAACGTGAACTATCGGCACGGTCCTTTGAGTGAGGGCATCGCTGGCCGCATTCATGGAGGCGACCGGCTGCCGTGGGTTATGACTGATGATGCGGGCAGCGACAACTTCGCCCCGCTCCGTTCGCTCGCCTGGCAGGTGCATGTATATGGCGAGCCACACCCCGGCATAGCCGATGCATGCGCTGAGCTTTCACTTCCGGTTCACGTCTTTCCCTGGCAATCGAACATGCATGCGGTTGGATTCAAACGTTCGGCCACCTATCTCATCAGACCGGACGGTTACGTCGCACTGGCCGATCCGCGCGGTGATCCAAATCGCTTGCGTGAATATGTAAGAACTAAACCTGTGGGGAATCGGGCGAGCGCCATGCGCCGCGGTTAGATGTGTGAGGAACACGTACTTTCGCTCCTGAAGTCCAAAGCACGTTTATCTCTTCGCAAGCATTCGCCGGCCGCCTGACCTAACCGCATGGAGAACCGGACGCGGATTGATCGCGGGAATGAATCAAACGCAGGCCCCAGCCCAATTCTGATTCGCGGTTCTCCCGCCCAAGCTCACCAACGCCTTTCAGTCTCCGCGCGGATTGCGATTCGAAGCGTAGCCCACGGGTGTGCCCGCAGGCCTTTTTGCGAATCAGCGCCCGGCTTCCAAGACTCCTGAAACGAGCATAAGATTTGAAGAATGTCGGAGTCCTGGTTTGATCTAGGCGCGAGCGCCCGCAAGGCCGCCAACCGGTTGATCAGCGAGCATTACCGCTCCTGTCTGAGCCGCGCCTACTACGCCGCCTATTCAAAGGTGACATTTGAGTTATCGCGGCTTCCGGGTGTGACATTTTCACTGGGCGACGAGGGGCCGAAACATCCTGGACGGACTGGGGCAGGCGGAATTCGCCGTATGATCGAAACAAACATGACAAACCTCGACCGAACCAAGCGCGTGAGGCTTTCTGAACTGGTCGGCCGTCTTTACACGCTCCGTTGCGTTGCCGATTATCATCCGTCAATCGACGTGGATGGCCGCGACGCTCGCGAAGCGATTTCAATCATGAACACCGTCTTTGAATCGTTTTAATCAAAGGAGGCTTCCGATGCCTGCGACCCAGCAGCAAGCCAGCGAAATCGTGGACAAGGTCAAACAGCGGCTCGTGGAGGCTCAGCGCGACGGAATCTATTTAGAAGTCAGGGACGGTAAGCTCGAGGATGACTGGCTGTATATCGTCGTCGTGCCTTCCCGGCCAGGAGTGCGCGCGTCGGAATATGCGAACTACATGTCAAAAGTCGAGCGCGAGCTGAGAGCCGCAGGCAACGATAATGTATTGCTGGTGCCAGCCTTGAATGACGACTAATTTACGGTAATCACGTCGTGATACCGGTGTCGTCCCGGCGGCCGGTGGCTTCAGCGAGGGAACAATGACGCGTATCATCACTTTAATTTGTGCGGCAATATTTCTTTTTGGTTCTGCTCAATCGGCACCTGCCGCGAAGCTGCGGGCGGTGATGTACGTTGGCGGGGGTTTCCACGATTACAAGAAAATGCCGGCCGAACTCGCGGAGCAGATCAGCAAGCGCGCCGACATTCAGATTGACATCCGGCACATTGAGGACGCCGCACACATGGCGGCGGAATTCAAGAGCCCGTCCTTCGGCAAAGATTGCGATGTCATCATCTACGACATCTGTTTTGGCGAAGCCTGGTCGGATGGCGACTACGACGCCGCCCTTAAAGCCGCGGCGGCGGGCAAGCCTGCGGTTTTCATCCACTGTTCGATGCACACCTATCGCCCGCCGCGGAACAAGAAGGATCCGAAGCTGGCCGAACGTGAAGCGATCGCGGACGCCAAGTGGCACGCGCTGGTGGGAATGGACACGCGCGTGCATGACAAGTACGAGCCTTTTTCAACGGTGAAAGTTGCCGATCACCCGATCACCCGCGACTTTCCGGCGAATTGGAAAACCGCCGGCGATGAGCTGTACAACACGATCAAGATGATGCCCACCGCCACGCCGCTGCTGACGGCCAAGAGCCCCGCCTCCGGTAAGGTTCACACCGTCGCCTGGATCAACGACTACCACGGCACCCGCGTCTTCTGCACCACCCTCGGCCACGACATGAAAACCGGCGCCGACCCGGCGTATCAGCAATTGCTGACCAACGGGATTCTCTGGGTTTGCGGAGGATTGGATGGGAATGGAAATGCGGGGAGATAGTCGTTAATAGAGCGCAATTATCGCTGAGACTTCGATTCCTTCTTGTTATCAGCCCGATCGACCCGGGGCGGCGGCGAATAGATCTTCTGACCGGCGCGCGCCGCCGCTTCTGTGCGAGCACGCGAATCGCGGATCAACGCATGTAGATCCCCGCCATATTCCTCAAGCATCTGCTGGCGGATTCGATGAACCTCATCGACAATTGGGTTGTCATACATCTCGCACCACCATCAGTTCGTAGGGAGTGCAAATAATCGGAGCTGAATAGCCGCGTTCCTGGCACGTTTCTTCGATTTTCAGTCGCATGGTCGCGTTGGCCAAGTGGCGGCAATTCCACGTCAACAGGTATTCTATGGAATTCACCGCAGCAATTGCAACGTGATAAGCATCGACGCGTGCCTTTGCGGGAAGCGCATGGCGACTTAAAAGTAAATCGACAAATGACTCGATGTCATGAGGGACCTGCACCATCTCCAACGTCGCGATGCGTTCCAGTCGCTCAGATGCGGCCTGTGGGTCACCGTGCGAGCATTCGGACCGGACGACGTCAGAGGTCAGCAGTTGGAAGTGTTGGCGCGACTCATCCCACTATTTCCGTGTCGCCAGCATTTGTCCAGCAACGAGCGGATCTTGTGGTACCCGGCTAGTCAGGTGACCAATGATCGTGGTTTCGATGTAGACCGTTGGCTTCATCGGTCACTCGCAAAATTCAGAGGGATTATCGGCTTCTACACCTGCGATGCCCCCGGATGTACCCACGGCGCGCGGTATGGGCGTCGCATCAGCTTATTGGCTTCTTCATCACCGATCACTTCCTGCTTTTGCGCGTCCCAGCGAAGTTCGCGGCCGAGGGCCATGGACATATTCGCGAGGATGCAGCTTGCGGTGGACATGTACCCCTGCTCGATATCCGCCACCGGTTTTCCTCGGCTGGCGATGTTTTCCAGAAGGTTTTGCATGTGATGGCGGATGGCCGGGGCGACGTGCTTCTCGAGATCTTTTTCAGTTCGATCTTCGGGGTATTTATCCAACTCGTAGGTGACGTCCTTGTGAATTTCGTTGCCGCGGTTGGGCTTGAAGGTGTAGCCCATGACGCTGGCTTCGAGCGTGCCCTTGTCGCCATAAAATGTTGCGCCCCATGGATAGCGCTTGTCGGGCGCATCGCCCCAGGTGCGATGGGTCCAGACGATCTGAAGATCGCCATGGTTAAACGTGGCGGATTGCGTGTCGGAGATGTTGGCGATGCTCTCTTTATCGACGTAGATGCCGCCGTTGGAGGAGACGCTGATCGGCCAGCCCAGGTCCATCATCCAGCGGGTCATGTCATACATGTGGATGGCCATGTCGCCGATGATTCCGTTGCCGTATTCCATGAAGGCGCGCCAGCCTCGCGGATGCTTGATGCGGTTGAAGGGGCGCATGGGCGCGGGGCCGGTCCAGAATTCGTAATCGAGATTGGGCGGCGGCTGCGTATCGGGCGGATGACCTGTCGCGCGCATGTGGTAATAGCAATAGATCTCGACGAAGGCGATTTTTCCGAGGCTGCCGTCCTGGATGATTTTGCGCGCTTCGACCAGGTGAGGCGTGCTGCGGCGCTGGGTGCCGACCTGCACGACCCGCGCATGCTTTCGCGCGGCGGCAAGCATCGCTTTGCCTTCTTCGATGTCTACGCTGATGGGCTTTTGCAGGTACATGTCGCAACCGGCCTCGGCTGCCGCGATCATGGGCAGGGCATGCCAGTGATCGGGCGTGGCGATTTCGACCATGTCGAGGTCTTTTTCCTTGAGCATCTCGCGATAGTCGTGGTATACGCGCGGGCGCTTCTTGGAAGCCTGGCGCGTCGCGGCCATGTCGGCGCAATCCTCGACCATTTTCTTATCGACATCGCAGAGTGAAACGATCTCGACCGGCGCGACTTGGACGAGGCGGAAAATGTCTGACTTCCCATACCAGCCGCACCCGATCATCCCGACGCGCAGCGGCTTATGGTCCTGTGCCCCTGCGACATAGCCGCCCAGCGCCGTCGCCGCCAATCCCCCCGCCGCCGCCGCGAGAAACTCCCTGCGATTCATATGGTTCTCCATGGAAGTGGTCGTATGCTTAAAAGGAATCCGCTCTGTCGCGCATCCTACTGCCACGAATTTGCCTATGCCAGTGATACCGCGATAAGCGGGGTTTTGTGGAAACTTTGCGCTGTCATGTGCGTCTGAAGCGCCAAAGGAGATCATTATGAAAATCAGCATCGTCAGCGCCTCTCTGGTTGGCCTGCTGGCTCTGCTGTTGGGCGTGAGCGGTGTGTATGCCTTGAGCAGGGAACACGAATCGCCCGAGATCTTTTATCCGAAGAATTTTGACAAGAAGACCGCCAGGGCGATCGATTCGGTGCTAACCGATAAGCAGTTTCATTATCTCAATGGCCTGACCAGTTATTGGGAGCCGAAGTTTGAGACGACGCTGGTTTATGATGGCGACGCTGCTTCGCTCAATCACTTCATCGCGAGGATGAGCGCGGTTCATGGGATCAGGGTGCACCTCACCTTCTCGCACGATCTGTCTAAGGAAACCGGCAGCGCCTTGTCGGCGGGAAGCTGGTGGGTCATGTATTCACACGTCACGCCGGATGTGATCACGATTCGGATCAACTTGGCCGCGCCTAAGCTGGCGAATCTGGAGATCACGCTGCCGGAATTTCGTCCCGCGCCTGCCCTGAGGACTTGACCGTTTTTCGAGAGGTTTCCACACTCCGCCGACATTTTGTCATAACGGGTGGGCTTGAGGGGCTTTACCGTTTAGGCAAAATAGCCGAAGAGTAATGGGAACTCTCGATATGCGGTCCCTCTGGACAGGAAGTATTCATGGCTGATGGCGTTCTTCCGACGATTCGCACGTTTCAGGTGTTTCCGGACCTGCCTCCAGAACTGGAGCCATTATTGGACCTGGCCCGCAACCTGTGGTGGGTGTGGAATCCTGACGCGGTTGAGCTGTTCCGTCGGCTCGATCGAAAGCTCTGGGAAGACGTCTATCACAACCCGGTCAAAATGCTGGGCAGCATTGCCCAGTCCAAGCTTCAGCAGGCGGCAAAGGATGATGCGTTTCGGGCGCATCTGAATCGGGTGTCGACATCCTTTAAGGAACATTTGAACCAGCCGGGATGGTTCAACGAGAACCATCCAGACAAATCGAAGATGCTGGTGGCCTATTTCTCGGCTGAGTTCGGCCTGCACGAATCGCTGCCGATCTACTCCGGCGGCCTGGGCATCCTGGCGGGCGATCATCTTAAGAGCGCCAGCGAACTGGGATTGCCACTCATCAGCGTCGGCCTCCTCTATCGCAATGGCTACTTTCAGCAATATCTTTCGGGCGATGGCTGGCAGCAGGAAGCTTATCCCGAGTTGGATTTTTACAACCTTCCAATTGAACCGATGCGTTACACGGACGGCTCGCCGGTCCATATTCGCGTGGATTTGCCGGACAATGCGGTCTTCTGCAAGCTCTGGCGGGCCAATGTCGGTCGCGTTCCGCTTTATCTATTGGATACCAATCTTCAGGAAAACGCCCCCGCCGATCGTGACATCACCAGCAAGCTTTATGGCAGCGGTACCGATCTGCGCATCAAGCAGGAGATCGTTCTCGGCATCGGCGGCGTGCGCGCTCTGGCGGCGCTGAACATCAGCCCCACTGTATTCCACATGAACGAGGGGCACTCGGCATTCCTTGCCCTCGAGCGAATCCGAACGCTGCTCGAAACAACGCATTTGAATTTTGACGAAGCCCGCCAGCAGGTGATGGCGACCAACGTCTTCACGACGCACACGCCAGTGCCGGCGGGGATCGATACCTTTTCGCCCGAGACGATGCTGCGGTTTTTCCGATCGATGATTCCTCAGCTTCGGCTGGATGATGAAGGGTTCCTTGCCCTGGGGCGCGAAGATGTCAGCAATAAGAAGCAGGGATTCTCGATGGCCTTGCTGGCCATCCGCCTCGCGGACAACGTTAATGGCGTCTCAGCACTGCACGGCGACGTCTCCCGCAAAATGTGGCACAACGTCTGGCCGCAGGTCCCGGCAGACGAAGTGCCAATCAAGCACATCACCAACGGCATTCACGTCCGCACCTGGCTGGGCCAGGAGATTGCCTTCACGCTCGACCGATATCTCAGCGATGAGTGGATCAGCGATCCTTCCGATCAGAGCGTCTGGGAAGGCGTTAACCAGATCCCTGATGAAGAGCTTTGGCGCGCCCACGAGCGCAGCCGAGCCAGGCTCGTTGGATGGGCCCGGCAATCACTCCGCGATCAGCTCCTCCGCCGCGGAGCGCCGTACGATGAATTGAACACCGCCGAGCAGGTGCTCGATCCTGAGGCGCTGACGATTGGTTTTGCCCGGCGATTTGCCACCTACAAGCGCGGCAATCTGCTGCTGCGCGATATGGATCGCCTGAAGCGGATTCTTGAGGAGTCCAAGAAGCCCGTGCAGTTCCTCTTTGCCGGCAAGGCGCACCCGGCAGACAACGAGGGCAAGGACCTGATCAAGCAGATCATTCATTTTGCCCGCGATCCGATGATTCGCCGGAAGATCGTCTTCCTCGAAAATTACGACATGAACGTCGCACGCTATCTCGTGCAGGGCGTCGATGTTTGGCTCAATACACCTCGCCGGCCCTATGAAGCTTCGGGGACCAGCGGCATGAAAGCAGCCTGCAATGGCGTGCTGAATTGCTCGATCCTCGATGGCTGGTGGGTCGAAGGCTACGCGCCGGATTTGGGTTGGGCGATTGGTCGAGGCGAAACCTATAGCGATTCCAATTATCAGGACACAGTCGAGAGCCAGGCGCTTTACGACATTCTCGAGAAGCAGATCATTCCGCTGTTCTATCAGCGCAGCGTGGACAACATCCCGCACGAGTGGATCGCGCGGATGAAGAACTGCATGCGCAAGCTCGCGCCGGTCTTCAACACCAATCGCATGGTGCGCGACTATGCCGAGAAGTTTTACGTGTCGGCTTTCAATCGCGGCGAAGTGCTGTCAGCCGACGGAATGAAACGCGCGATCGAGCTGGCCCATTCCAAAATTCAGCTTCGCGATCGCTGGGGCGGCATTCGTATCGTGGGCGTGCACACCAGCGGCAATGGCCATTTCAAAGTGGGCCAGGCGATGCAAGTTGAGGCGTTGGTCGATCTGCCGGGGCTCGATCCCAAGGACGTCACGGTTCAGCTTTATGCGGGGCCGGTGAATGCCCGCGGCGAGATTGAGGAGCCGCAGGCCTTGGCCATGCAGCATTCCAAGGGACTGGCGCCCGATCGGCATCTATTTGTTGGCAAGATCGATTGCCGGAGCAGCGGCCGACATGGCTTTGCCATTCGCGTGCTGCCAGGGACGATCGATCTGGCAACACCCTTTGAGCCCGGGCTGATCATCTGGAATTGAGCCGGTTGATCGGCGTGGAAAGCTCCAAGCGCTGCGCGATACACTTGCCATCATGTGCTTTGCACTCGCCTATGCGCAGTCGGCGGGAGATTCGAATTCGCTGACGGTCATTGTGATGGC
>Ga0134126_10013295_pt1 | contig 10400 bp, 6 predicted proteins | sample KB31752_FD_96881 | JGI IMG/M metagenome (GOLD analysis project Ga0134126, IMG submission 96881) | Terrestrial soil microbial communities with excess Nitrogen fertilizer from Kellogg Biological Station, Michigan, USA - KB3-175-2 | ecosystem: Environmental > Terrestrial > Soil > Unclassified ...
CAGAGCAGACCGAGCGAAAGTACTTTGTTGTGCAGGCCAGGAAGCCGCGCGATAAACAGCAGATGAAAAGACCGCGCGGCAGTACATGACGCCTACATTGCATATTTCAGCGGCAGGGTAACGACGAACTGGCTGCCGAGATTTTTGCCGGCACTGGTGGCTCCGACAGTCCCGCCGTGCGCCTGCACCAGATCGCGCACTACCGCGAGACCGATGCCGAGGCCGCCGTTTGAGAGTTTGCTGTCGCGCGCATCCTGCACGAACATGTCGAAAATGTTCGGCAGCACCTCGGGCGCAATCCCCACGCCGCTGTCGGCGACGGTGATGGTGACGGTTTGTTCCTGCACCGTCATTGCCACGGAGATCGAGCCGCCCTTGCCGGTGTACTTCGACGCGTTGTCCAGCAGGTTGCTGACTATTTGCCTCAGCCGCACCTGGTCGCCGTGCAGGTTCACGGGGCCTTCGGGTAGCGCAAGGGTGAGCCGTTGCTGCTTGGCTTCCATCAGCGGTCGGCAGGTTTCCACCGCCTGTGCGAGGGCTTCCTGCAGGTCGCAAGGGCCGAACACCAGCCGCAGTTTTCCGGTGCTGACGCGCGAGCCTTCGAGCAAATCGTCGATCAGCCGCGCCATGTGCATGACTTCGGTTTCTATGACCCTGGTCAAGCGTGCCGGCGGACGCCGACCGGGCTGCGCACCGCTGGCCAGCATGCTGGCGGCGAGCCGGATCGGGGCCAAAGGATTGCGAAGTTCATGTGCCACCAATCCCATGAAGCGGATCTGCTGGCTATGCGCTTCGGTGGCTTGCGCGGCCAAGGCCTGTGCATCCAGGGCGGATATCACCAACTGCTGATTGGCGCGGCGAAGGTCGTGATACTCCGTCACGCGCGCATCACTGCGGCCCAGCGTCCGTTTCCATTCACGAGTTTCCGGCAGCGTCACCAATGCGCCTGCAACGCAATCGGCGTAGAACTCGAAGCCACCGTGCGAACGCCGCTTGGAGTGATACATGGCCGCATCGGCGCGTTTGATCAGCGCTTCGGCGTCCGTGCCATCCTGCGGATACACCGCGATGCCGAGGCTCGCAGTCAATTGCAACGTATGGCCGTCGATGCGCGCTGGCGTGGCAACCGCCGCCAGCAGCTTGGTGGCAATCAGCGCGGCGTCCGCGACATGGGCTATTTGCGGCAGCAGGATCAGGAACTCGTCACCGCCATGCCGACTGACCGTATCCGAATCGCGTACCGCGCCAATCAGGCGTTTGGCAACCAACTGCAGCATCAGGTCGCCACTGGCGTGGCCGAGCGCATCATTGATGGTCTTGAAATGGTCAAGGTCAAGAAACAGCAGGGCCAGTTGGGAGCCGTGCCGGTGTGCGGCGGCAATCGCGGTGTCCAGCCGGTCGCGCATCAGCGCCCGGTTGGGTGTATCGGTGAGCGGATCGTGCTGGCCGGCGCGGGTGAGTTCGCTCAGATTGCTCACCGCCATCGCGGCGATGCCATCGGCTTTCAGCACCGCCATCACCAACTTTTCGTTGGCTTCCCGCAATTCCTTTACCCGGGCCGCGCTCAGATCGTGTTGCACGTCGACCAGATCCTGTCGCAACTTGGCAAGATGCTCGCGCAGGGCATCCGCCTGCGCGTCGAGCGCGACCAGGGTTTCCGTCGCGACGACCAGCCTGCGCCGCTTGCCGGGATCATTCACGGCAGCGCCGGCCCTTGCCAACACATCCACTCGATGAAGCGCGTGTGCTCAGGCATCTTTGCTGCCATTACTGCGGTCCGCCGTATCCGATCGGTGGGTCGGCCGGCCGCCAAGCAGTCCTTCCTGGTCGGCCAGCATGTCGCCGATCTGGATGCCGCTGTCGTCGATGTTGTAAATGCGTAATTCGTGGGAATGCGCGCTGGCGCGCACCTTCACCACGGCCATCATCCGTTGCAGGCGGCTGTGGAGCTCGATGTAGCGCTGCACGATGATCGCGTCGGTCATGAACGCGTTGCCGTACGGGCTGAAGCGCAGCTCGTCGTAACGGTCTTCCAGTTCCGAGGTCATCAGCACGGTCACGCCGGTCGCGGCCAGCGCCGAGACCATGCGCGACAATGCCTCGCGGAATGTATCGCGGAACGTCGGCGCCAGCAGCACTTCAAAACCTGACAACGAATCGAGCACCACGCGGGTGGCCTTGCGGCGCTCGATTTCCGTGATCAGCATCCTCGAGATTTCGTCCACGGAAAGCGTGGCCGCCTGGGTGTCGATGACGCCGATCTTGCCGCTGGCGATCAAATCGGCCAGCAATTTTCCGCGTGATCGATTCGGGCGCTGCTCGAAGGCGGCAATGATGCCGATCTCGCCGTTGCGCGCACCTTCGGCCAGAAAGGTGCCCGCCAGGATGCTCTTGCCCGAGCCGGTCGGCCCGGCGATCAACAGCGAGTAACCACGCGGCAGGCCGCCGCCCAACATTTCATCCAGCTTGGGGTTGCCCATCGCCACACGATGCTTGAGCGGTTCTTCCGGGCCGCTGGTGTCCGGCGCGCTGATCCGCGGCGGCGCGAACACATTGATGCCGGCGTTGGTGATCCGGAACGAATGCAGCCCGGGCGAGGTCGGCTGCCCACGCATCTTCATGATCTCGATTTTGCGCACCACGGAGTTGTCCTGCGCGCTTTGGCGCATCCAGATCAGTCCGTCGGCCACGGTGAAGATCGGGCTTGGTTCGCGTTCGTGAAAGTACTCGCCGACCAGAAAAGTGGTGGCCTGCCAACTGGTCATCAGCATTCCCAGCTGTTGTACGAACTGCTGCAGGCTGATGAATGCATTGGCGTTGCCCTTGCCATGCGCGGAGAGGATCACGGAGCGGAACGAGTCGACAAATACCAGCCCCGGCGCGTGCGCCTTCACCTCGGCGACGATCCGCGCCAGCACCTTGCCGAGATCCCCGGTAGCGGTCTCGTCGGCCAGGTTGATGAAGCGGATCGACTGATTGATTTTTTCGCTGTCGAAGAAATCGAATTGCTGCTGGTAGCGCAGCATCTTCAGCGGCGGCTCCCCAAGCACGGTGAAATACAACGCTGGGCGTTCGGGCGTGGCCAGCGCGAACATCAACTGGTGCGCCAGCGTGGTCTTGCCGCTGCCGGGCGGCCCGGCGAGGATATTGAAAGAGAACTCGGGCAGGCCGCCGCCGAGCACCTCGTCCAGTCCCGGCACATGGGTTTGCAGGCGATTGATGGTTGCTTTGTTCATAACAAAGTGTCCTGCACGGCTTCGCCGCTGGAAGGGTTGTCGATCGCGGAGCTCAGCAATCGCTCGGTGAGTGCAGCGCCGATAAGGCTGGTCAGCAGGCTGAGAAAAGTCTTGAGCAAGCCTGCCTGCACCGCCGCCGCGGCATCCGCGCTGGATTGTTGCGCCAGAACCTCGCGCAGCAACGCGAAATCGCCAGGCGCGATCTCGACATCGACCATTGCGATCAGAGCAGGGTGATCCACTCGCGCCAGATACAGGCTGCGCTTGAAAAGTGCGGCTACGCCGGCATGGCCGATGATCGGCCACAGCGCATCATGGACCTTGCGCCAGGTGGCGACGGCAAGGTCCGCGATCTGCGCGGTATTGGTCGCCTCGACGCCCAGTTCCCCGGTCATGGATTCAGAGATGGGTTGCGGGGGGGGGGCTGGCATGGCGTTTCGAGAGCTGCTGCCGTGGCAAACTCTCAATGTTACTCCAGTAGCCAGGTGACCTTCGTGAAAGTTCGCTTCTTAAAGCCTGGAGCGCCTTGATGCCGCTGGTTGCGGGCAGTGCGCCAGGCAGAGGCGCCGGACAAAGGCAATGCCTGTGCTGATTCCATGGAGAGATCCGGAAACGGGCACCGAGCGGGCGCCCAATGGTCAATACCGATGGCCGCGGCATGTCACGCCGGGATGCGTAACCAACTGGTTCTAAATGGTGCACTTCGTTGCGCAGGCCAAGAAGCTACTCGAAAAGCAGCAAGTTAAAGACCGCGGGAAAAGTAGATAGGGAGGAACCCAGAAGTTACATTGAACGGGGGCGGGGTTTCACAATTTGTGAAGATTGAGTGCCTCGCTCGTCGCTGGCTTTTGGGACCAACGTGGCAGAAACGGCAGGTGAGGCGCTGCAACAATCCTGCTTGTCCGTGTCTTGCAATGTGAGACCGAAGAGGTTTAAAAGACAAAGGCCGGCACAAGGCCGGCCTTCGGATTTGGTGCATCTTTCAGCTTGTTAGCGGAAAGAGCGCATTTCCTGATTTGTTACTGTTTAAATGTAGACCACATTCCATCATTCCGTCAACAGGGGGCGAAATGAAACTGAAATACCGCATTGGGCTTGATCTCGGCGCCAATTCATTGGGTTGGTGCGTGTACGCCTTGGATGAGAACGGCGCACCACACCATATAGTCCGCGCCGGTTCTCGCATTTTTTCCGATGGTCGCAATCCGAAAAATCTTGCTTCGCTAGCAGCAGATCGGCGGGCTGCAAGGCAGGCACGCCGCCGTCGCGATCGCGTCTTGAAACGCCGCCACCGACTGATGGAAGGTTTGATCCGGTTCGGCTTGATGTCCGCCAACCGCTTGTGAGAGAGCGTAACAGATCAGGAAATGCGCTCTAGCCGGAACTCCCAGCCATCTACCTAAGAGCATCGCGGCGAGCGTAACAGATCAGGAAATGCGCTCTAGCCGGAACTGGCCGCAAGGTCAGCCGTTCCGCCGTTCAGAGCGTAACAGATCAGGAAATGCGCTCTAGCCGGAACTGGCGCGCACCCCTATCCCCTGCTGGTGCAGAGGATGCGACATCGAAGAGCCCCGCCAAGCGCTGGATATTGCGGCGGCGCCCTCTCAATCGCTTTCTTTCTGGACCGACGGCATCTCGATGGCCTTCAACACGCCATGCGCGAGGTACTGTCTGCCCCAGATGCGGCCGGTAGTTTCCCGGATGTAGCCGGCGCGTTCGAGTTCTGCAAGAGTCTTGCGCGCGGTCGGGTCGGTGATGCCGAGCAGTTTCTTCACGCGCGCAGCGTTGAGGTTCGGATTGACGAACAAATCATCGATCAGCGCAAGCGCCTTAGGTGAATCTGCCAGTTTGCGCCGCATCTTCTCGCGCAGGTCCATCAGCTCGCGCGCCTGTCGCGCCGCGCGCACGGCACTCCAGCGCACGCCTTCGAGAAAGTAATGCAGCCACGCGTTCCACTGACCATGCGTGCGCACGCGTTGCAGGTGGTCGTAGTATTGCTGCCGATGCCGTTCGATGAACTCCGACAGATACAGTAGCGGCTGGGTGAGCCGATCGCGCTCGATCAGGAACAGCGTGATCAGCAGGCGGCCGACGCGACCATTGCCATCGAGGAATGGATGAATCGCCTCGAACTGTTCATGCATTAGTGCGCACTGTATGAGGTCGGGAAATTCGTCGCGCCTGTGCAGAAACTTCTCCCACTCTCCCAGCGCCTCTTTCATTTCCGTGACCGGCGCAGGCACGTAAGGCGCACTGGCAGGCGTGCTACCGTCCGGACCGATCCAGTTCTGGCTGCGCCGGAATTGACCTGGCGTGGCTTGGTCACCTCGCACGCCGTGCATCAGCTTCCCGTGCAGCTCGCGCACCAGACGCAGCGACAGCGGCAGGGTCGCAAGTCGTTCGATGCCGTATTCGAGTGCGGTAACGTAATTGCGTACCTCGCGCACGTCATCGGGCGCTGCGCGCGGCGTCTGGCCGGCCTCTTCGGCCAGCAGATCGGCGAGGCTCGCCTGCGTACCCTCGATACGTGAGGACAGTACCGCCTCGCGACGCAGGTAGGGCGCGATCAACAGGTGCGGATTCGGCAGCACCCGCCCGAGGCCGGAAAGTTCACTCAGGGCTGCATCCGCGCGCGACAATGCGCGGACCAGATTCGTATCGTAATCGAGCCGCGGTGGCAACGGCGCAGGCACAAAGGCGGCGTAGCCTTGCGCCGTTCGCACGACGCGTCCTGCTTCGGGCGCATGAAAATCCTTCGCATCCACGGCATCATCGCTTTGAAAGGCGCGTTGCAGAATCTAGCGCACTTTGAAAGAAATTACAATTTATCTTTCAATGTTGGCGAGGCTATGAAAGCGGGCTTACATATGGCACGCAGCGCGGGCGCGCAGATCGGCCAGAGGGGTATGGGGATGCTCGCGCTACTTAATCGTTTGCGAAAACGGAATATGACGGTGCCTAGCCCGTTTCCAAACTGCAACGGAACGGCAACCGTCGAGCATGCAGCCAAGTCTCTTGTGTGAAGTGTTCGAGTAACCTATTGTTTAATATGGTGCCCGGGGTCGGGATCGAACCGACATGGCCTTGCGGCCGAGGGATTTTAAGTCCCTTGCGTTTACCAGTTTCGCCACCCGGGCGTGAGCGGCTTCATTGTGCCGTAATGCGGACGAACATTGACTGGAGGTTGATCGGAATCGACGCCTCGCGCACGGCGTGATTGTACTTCCATCATCCATGCGCGCCTCGCGCTGATTCCCCAGATGTTCTCGCGCGCGCAACGCTTGCGCGCCTCTTCGGCAGCAAATGCGCGGCGAAGCGCAACCCTCGCCAATTACTCGCGTTGCAAAGCTTGTAGCCGACGTATCGGGACGCCAGGACCTGATCTTTTCGTTCGTACCAGGCAACCCCGGAAGCAGCATGTCTGTGTATGCGACGGAGAATGGTCGCTCGTTTGTAGCCCCCCGCATGCGCGGATTCGAGGAAACGCCACGGGCTGTCACAGGCACGAAGACACAAAAAAGCCAGCGATCACGCTGGCTCGAAAGTTGTCTTCGGGATCTTGTGGAATCTTCACTTGGAGGCCTGGGTCGGAATCGAACCGGCGTACGCGGATTTGCAGTCCGCTGCATGACCACTCTGCCACCAGGCCGGTGACTATCGCACCCCGATTTTACGGGCGCGTTGTAAAGGCGCGCAGGGTGCGTGCGACGCGATCCAAAAACAAAACCCCGGCAGCGCCGAGGTTTGCTTTTGTGGAAAGTGCGGCGATGACGGCCGCATTTTTATCCTTGCGCGCATGGACGAACGCAAAAATGGAGCGGGAAACGAGACTCGAACTCGCGACCCCGACCTTGGCAAGGTCGTGCTCTACCAACTGAGCTATTCCCGCGCGAGCCGGCAATGATAACGCGGGCGCGGCGCCAGTCAAGCCTGTACATCGCAGTTCGTGTGGTCGCTTGCATCGCGCGCACGCGGGTTCTACCTTGGGATTCGGGAGAACAGGGGAGCAATGCCCATGATTCGCGTCGTGCTGGTGGACGACCACGAGCTCGTCCGCGCCGGATTCCGTCTGATCCTGTGTGGGCAATCCGATATCAAGGTGGTGGGCGAGGCCGGCAATGCGGAGGACGGCCTTCGCCTGATCCGCACGGAAAAGCCGGATGTTGCGTTGCTCGACGTGCACATGCCGGGCATGAGCGGGATCGAGCTGACCGAGCGAGTGCGCCGCGCCGGGTTGCCCACGCAGATCATCATCCTGACGGTGGTGGACGACGCGAGATTTCCGCGCCGTCTACTGCAATCAGGCGCGCTGGGGTATCTGACCAAGGCGTGTCCCGCCGAGGAATTGCTGATGGCTGTGCGCAACGTCGCGCAGGGCAGGCGTTATCTGGATGCCGCGATCGCGCGGCAAATGGCGCTGGCGGCGGTGGATGGCGAAACGTCGCCGCTGGAGGCGCTGTCCTCGCGCGAACTGGAAGTTGCACTGATGCTGGCGCGTGGCGTGGCCATCAACGAGATCGCCGAGCATCTGCACCTCAGCCCAAAGACCGTTTCCACTTACAAGCAGCGCCTGTTCGAGAAACTCGGCGTGGAACACGCGATCGCGCTGGCGCACCTGCTCGGCACGCACGGAATGTTGGAGGATCGCAATCAGGCGCCGCCGATATTGGCCGGCGGCGCCTGAGCTTCTAGTTCGAACCAGCGGATTCGCCGCCGTTCTCGGACGCGGGCGACGATTCGGTCATCGTCGGCTTTGCTGGCTTGGGCAACAGGTCGCCTTGCTGCGGCGAGAACGCGGGTCGTGTCGCGCTGGGAGCCGCGAATGCATCCGGCGCCGCGCCCATGCCGCCGGCTGCGCCCAACGCCGGGCGATGCGCCGGCATCGCCGCTTCGCCTTCGGAAGGCGAGGGCAGCGGCGCGGCGGCATCGGCATTGCCGGCGCCCAGCGCGTTCTCCGCGGATGCGGGGGGCTGCGGCCTGGCTGCGATCGGCGCGGGTTCCGGCATGCTGTTTGCCGGCGACGAGATCGCGGCTGGCGACGGCGCGGCAGCGCTCGGGAATTGGCGGATCTCGGCGATGGTTGACGCACCGGTCGGTGCTACCGCGGGCGCGGCGGATGGCGTCGCGAACGAAGCGTGCGCGCTCAGAGAGCCGGCATCGCGATGCGCTTCGGGTTGACGCGGCTGCTCGTGCGTCGCCAGCGAGCGCGAAGGCTCGCGGTCTTCGTCATCGATATCGCGCGGCTGCTGCGGCGATTCTGCTTGGCCTTGCGTTTGCGGTGCATCGGCGCGCTTGCGTCGACGTCCGCCACGGCGGCCGCGGCGACGCTTGGCCGGCGAACCATCGGCATTCACTGCCTTCTGATCCGGAGCGGGGGTTGCCGTCACCTCCGGCTGGCCCGCGATTTCGCCGGAGCCCACATCGGATTTCGGCAACTCCTGCACAGGCGCGATCGGCGCCGGTGCGCCGGCGATGCGCGGCGTTTCGGCGACGGGCCTCTCGCCAGCGGGCTTGGTTGTCTGCGCAGTTGCCGGTTTATGCTCGGCCGCCGTCGCGGGCGCGTGTGCGGAGGGTGCCGCAGGCTTGCGTTCGGCGCGCGGCTGATTGCGCGATTCCTGGCGTTGCTTGTTCTGTGGCGTCGATGCGGCCTGGCGTTGCGGGCGCTGGCGTGCATTATCGCGGTTGTCGCGACCGCGATTGCCGGTGCGACTCTGCGGGCGCTCACGCGATTCGCCCCGCGCGATCGGTTGCGGCCTGGTGCCGTCGCGCGTGGTGTGCGCACCCGATGCCGGCGCCGATGCGGTCTCCTTCGCGGGCTCGCTGCGGAACCAGCCAAACAACCGCGCCAGCAGACCACCGCCATTCAACGGCATCGGCGTCGCGGAGACAGCGGGAAGCTCGACGTCGTCACGCTGCGGCATCGGGGTCGACGGCTTGATGCCACTGACCGCCGGTTGTTCGCCCTGGGTTTCCACCTGGCCAACCTGCGGCAATGGCGTGGCTTTGGCCGGCGTCATGCGCTCGTAACTGGGCTTGGCGTGCTCGCCCATCTCGCTCTCGCGGATGCGCGTGATTTCCAGATGCGGGGTTTCCAGATTCTCGTCGGCGACGATCACCACGTGCACCTTGTGGCGCAGTTCGATCTCGACCACGCTGGCGCGTTTCTCATTCAACAGGAAGTTGGCGACGGTGGGCGGCGCCTGCACCAGTACTTGCCCCGTGTTTTCCTTCATTGCGTGTTCTTCCAGCAACCGCAATGCGGACAGCGACAGCGATTCCACGCCGCGGATGCGGCCGTGGCCATCGCAGCGAGGGCACACGATCTGGGTGGATTCGCCGAGTGATGGGCGCAGCCGCTGGCGCGACATCTCCAGCAGGCCGAAGCGCGAGATGCGACCGATCTGCACGCGCGCGCGATCCAGCTTGAGCGCATCCTTCAGCTTTTCTTCGACTTCGCGCTGGTGCCGGGGCGAATCCATATCGATGAAGTCGATCACGATCAGGCCGCCGGCATCGCGGATGCGCAGCTGCCGCGCGATCTCGACCGCGGCTTCGCAGTTGGTGTTGAACGCGGTGTCCTCGATATCGCTGCCCTTGGTGGCGCGCGAGGAGTTGATGTCGATCGCGGTCAGCGCTTCGGTCTGATCGATCACGATCGAACCGCCTGACGGCAGCCGCACGCTGCGTTCGTAGGCGTTCTCGATTTGCGTTTCGATCTGGAAGCGCGTGAACAGCGGAACGGTTTCGTCGTACAGCTTGAGCTTGCGCAGATTGTTGGGCATCACCTGCTGCATGAAATCCTGCGCGTCCTGGAACAGCGACGGTTCATCCAGCAGGATTTCGCCGATGTCGCCGCGCAGGTAATCGCGCAATGCGCGGATGATCAGCTTGGATTCCTGGTAGATGAGGAACGGCGCCGGCTTGCCGACCGCGGCTTCCGAAATCGCCTTCCACAATTGCAGCAGGTAGTCGAGATCCCACTGCAGTTCTTCGGCATCGCGGCCGACGCCGGCGGTGCGCACGATCAGGCCCATGTCCTCGGGCACCTGCAGGTGATCCAGCGCTTCCTTCAGCGCCTGCCGATCCTCGCCTTCGATGCGGCGCGAGACGCCGCCGGCGCGCGGATTGTTCGGCATCAGCACCATGTAGCGGCCGGCCAGCGAG
>Ga0134126_10013297_pt1 | contig 10400 bp, 3 predicted proteins | sample KB31752_FD_96881 | JGI IMG/M metagenome (GOLD analysis project Ga0134126, IMG submission 96881) | Terrestrial soil microbial communities with excess Nitrogen fertilizer from Kellogg Biological Station, Michigan, USA - KB3-175-2 | ecosystem: Environmental > Terrestrial > Soil > Unclassified ...
AGATGACGTAAACCAGATCTTCTGGAGTGGCCAGGTTTTTGGGATTCTCATCGCTATGTCTGGAGATTTCACCCCACGCGGAGTCGACACACAGGACAGGTGTCGATCCAAAATCTAGTTCTCCACGAATGCGTTCCTGCGTCAGCAGGACAGCAGCTTGTGAATCTTCAAGCATGAAAGCTAGACGGTCCTTGGGATACTCGGGATCAAGCGGAACATACGCGGCGCCGGACTTTAGCGTCGCCAGAACGCTGACCACCATCTCCATGGAGCGCTCCATGCAAATCGCAACCAGAGAGCCGGGAACTACGCCAGTGCTTCTCAGATAGTGAGCCAAGCGGTTGCTACGTTGATTCAGGTCGGCATAAGTCAGATGTTCGCCGTTGAAGAAGACGGCCACCGCCTTGGGATTGCGTTCAACCTGCTCCTCAACGAGTTGATGGACGAGAACGTCACGCCGATACTCCTTCTCAGTGCTGTTGAACTCAGCCAGCAATTGCCGCCGTTCAGCGCCGTTGAGCAGGCAAAGGTCCCCGATACGACCCTCTGGATCCGCCACCATTGCCTCAAGAAAGGTCTGCAGGTGCGCAAGCATGCGCTGGACGGTCGCCGGCCGAAAAAGATCAACGTTGTAGGTCAACGCCAGGCGCAGTCCGGAAGGATTCACCAGGGCACTGAACTGTATGTCGAACTTGGCGGTCGTACCTTCGGCACCGCGGAAGGGGATGAGTTCGAGGCCTCCGATGTGACTCTTCTGCTTGCCGGTCGAGTTTTCGAAAATGTAAAGAACTTGAATAATTGGGCTGCGACTGAGGTCCCGCTCAGGACTGAGTTCCTCCACCAATCGCTCAAACGGCAAATCCTGGTGCGCGTAGGCCTGGAGTGCTGTTTCCCGCACTCGCGCCAGGAATTCGCGGAATGTGGGATTCCCCGAAACGTCCGTGCGCAGCGGAAGGGTGTTTACCAGGAAACCGATCAGGCCTTCCAATTCCGAACGAGTGCGACCGGAGATCGGAGTGCCGACAACAATGTCATTCTGCCCGGAGTAGCGGGCGAGGAGCAGATCGAAAGCGCTTAGCAGCGTCATGAATAACGTGACGCCTTCTTTCTGGCTGAGTTCGCTCAATGCATCCTGCAGCGAACGCGGAACCACTGTCGATTCCTGCGCGCCCGAAAATGTCTGCATCAGGGGACGAGGAAAATCGCCAGGAAGTTCTAGAACCGGAGGCGCTTCGCTCAGTTGTTTTTTCCAGAATGCAATCAAGCCTTGCAGTCGTTCGCCTTGAAGCCAGTCTTGCTGCCATGCGGCATAGTCGCCGTACTGGATGGAAAGCGGCGCAAGTGGCGAATCTTTTCCCTGAGAATAGGCTTCGTAGAGCGCCGAAAGTTCCTGCAACACGACACCCCACGACCATCCATCGACAATGATGTGATGGAAAGCCAGAGAGAGAATGTACTCGGCATCACCCACCTGGAGCAGGCTTGCCCGGAAAAGCGGCCCGCGCTTCAGATCGAACGGCTGGCGCACGTGTTCAACGACCTGACGGCGCGCCTCGTTTTCACGAAACTGCGTGGCATAAGACCGCAGATCTGAAACTGCTAATTTGAATTCCCGTTCTGGGGCCACCAGTTGAATCGGCTTGCCCGATTCGTCTTCAGAGAACGTCGTGCGCAGGACCTCATGGCGATTGACGATCTCTTGCAACGTCCTTCGGAGGGCTTGCTGGTTCAGATCGCCATTCAGGCGGATTGCGAACGGAACGTTATAGGTGTTCTGTCCTGGTTCGAGTTTGTCCAGGAACCACAAGCGCTGCTGGGCAAATGACGCAGGAAAAACGAATACCTCCTCCGACTCTGTCAGCTGACCGGGCGCGCCTATGTCATTCAATTCATTCACGGAAGGCATTCTGGAGTTCCTAGTTTAAGCCAGCGTCGTGCACTGTATGTGGTCCCTGTACTTGCCTCGATGACTTCGGTTCTTTTGGGCGGGGGAATTCATCCTCAGTGTGGGTAATTTGACGTGCAACTTGGATTCCTTTTGGATGATCCCGTTCGGGTGTAGTTGCTTTGCTTTCAACGTCTTGGGCGGACCGGAGCGTACGTAGGCTTCGAGCAGTGTGCAATTGTTTTCACTTGCGTTAGCAGGGAATTGGTCATCCTTCGTACTTCAAGAGATGAATGTTCCTTGCAACTGGAACACAAAATTCTCCCGAAATCTGCAAGGACTTGCACATCAGAACGAGAGCATCGAATGCGCCGATAAAAGGTTGTAAGTATCTTAGTATAAACAACTTATGTTGAGGTTCCATGTCTCGCTGGCGCCTGTGGCACGTGAACTGCTCTTTAACTTGAACACGCCAACGATCCTCCCCTGTTCGGTCGCGAAACGTGGCCGAAAATCGTCGCGAAACAAGTGAGCGCCGCACCCCTCTGTCTGTAATTTATTTAATTACAGATAGTTACAAGTTGTAACTTGGCTTTTGGAGTTTGGGCAGGCAGTTGCACAGATTCAGGGACAAGGAGACGGATTACGCATGAAGACGATGACCGTGCTTGAGAGAGAAATTGAGCTGTACCAGAACCGGACACCGCGCTCCAAGGCCATGTGGGAGAAGGCTCGCAAAGTCATGCCCATGGGCACGGCGAGCAATTCACGCATGTATGAACCTTATCCAATCTATATCGACCATGCCGAAGGCTCGAGGGTATGGGACATCGATGGCAACGAATATATCGACCATAACCTCTCGTTTGGCGCCACGGTAGTCGGGCACTGCAATCCAACCGTGATGAAGGCGGTCACAAAACAGCTCACGATCGGCACGATGTACGGAATGTCTCACGGCAACGAATCCGACCTTGCCGAAGAAATCTGCCGCCGTTTTCCGTTTCTTGACCGTGTGCGATTTTCGAATAGCGGCACTGAATCGACGCTGCATGCGCTTCGTCTGGCGAAGGCTTTCACCGGCAAGCCGAAGATCGTGAAGATGGAGGGTGCGTACCACGGCCTCCACGATGCCGTGATGGTCTCGGTGAAACCTGGCGCAGACCGCTGGGGCGATTCCTGCATTCCTTCTCCTGTGCCGGCAAGTGCCGGCGTTTACATGGACGACGAGCCTAACACTCTGGTGGCGCAATTCAATGACGCCGGGTGCTTGGAGAAAGTCCTGCAGCAATCGAAGGGCGAAGTTGCGGCCGTCATCATCGAGCCCGTGATGATGAACATTGGTGTGTTGCCGCCGAAGCCCGGTTACCTAGAGGCCGTTCGTAAACTTTGCACTCAGCACGGCGCGTTGCTGATCTTCGACGAAGTGAAGACCTCGTCCATGAGCTACGGCGGAGCTGCCGAGTTCTACCGCATCGTTCCTGACATCGTTTGCCTCTCGAAATCCATCGGCGGCGGATTGCCCCTCGCGGCATTCGCGTTCACCGAAGAGATATCGCAAGTGATCGAGAAGCGCAAGATGATGCATGCAGGAACCTACAACGCAAACCCGGTTGTAATCGCTGCGGGACTTGCGGCACTTCGCGATGTCCTTACTCCCGACAAATACGAAGGCATGCGCTCGCTAAGCGATAAACTTGCCGCCGGCTATCGCCAGATTCTCAGCAAAGCCGGCGTCCCGGGAATTGTGACCAATGCCGGTATCAATGGCGCGGTCACGTTCGGCGTCGAATCGGTTTCGAACTATCGCGAGTGGAGCAAGATGAACACCGACATGTGGACCGCGTTCTGGTTCGGCATGGTCAATCGCGGCGTGATCGCACAGCCGTATTGGTGGGATGAACAGTGGACCATGTCCATCGCTCACACCCAGGCTGACGTCGACAAGCATCTCGCGGCGCTTGAGGAGGTCGCGACGAAAGGTCTTTCGTACGTATGATTGTCCTCAAATTCGGCGGTAGCTCACTGGAATCAGCGGAAGCGATTGAACGGGTGGCGCGGATTGTTCGCAGCAGGATCGCGCGCCATCCGGCAGTGATCGTATCGGCTCACGGCAAGGCGACAGATAACCTGCTCGCGCTGGCCAAAGATGCTGCCGAGGGACACCACGCCCCTTCCGTGGAGCGCTTCAATGCTTTGGAGTCGTACCACTCAGCGTTGGCTGCAGCGGTTGTGGCGGACCACGATCGTAAGGCCCTCGACAGCTTTCTGAACGCGCATTTTCACGAATTGTTTAATGCTGTCGAGCGCTTGCGTGGCTCCGGAAAATTGTCGGAGCAAGGGCTAGCTGAAATCACCAGTTTCGGTGAGCGCCTGTCGAGCGGGATTATGGCACTGGCGCTCCGTAAAGCTGGCATTGAAACCGCACACCTGGATGCACGCGTGCTGGTGCGCACCAATGATTGCTATACAAACGCAACGCCTGTCTTGGATGAAAGCTGCGCCAGAATCAGGCGGGCGATTTTCTCCTTAGACAGCCAGACAATCCCCGTCCTTGGTGGTTTCATTGGTTCCACGCCTACTGGCGTGACTACTACGCTGGGTCGCAACAGCTCAAACCTGAGCGCCGTATTAGTCGGTGCTGCAGTCGATGCGGAAGAAGTCGAAATCTGGACCGATGTGGACGGAGTGTACGCTCATGACCCGCGGCTAGTCACAGACCAGTCGCCGGTCGAAACGCTCTCCTTCGACGACGCCGCGACCATGGCTGCGCATGGCGCGAAGGTGTTTCACCACGGGGCGGTAATGCTGGCGCAGCAGGAGAACATTCCAATCTGGATCAAGAACTCGCGCAATCCACAAGCGCGTGGCACAAAGGTGTGCGCGCAGAATGCGATTGCATCCAAGGCTAGCGCGAAACAGTTCTTCCCCCAGGCCGCCGCTGCGGAAAGCGGAGTCGCATAAGCGCTGCCCCTTCGACGCACCTTGTAGTTTTTTGTTAGGTTGATACCCGCTTCACCCGCACCGACTCGCGCTGCACCGCAGTAATCGGTGCATCTTTGAACTTTCCATTCCTGCCCTGAGCTTCAATGGCAACGCACAGTTCCGCCACGGTGGGATTCTCGAACAGAACACGCAACGGCAGTTCCACGCCAAAGTGATTACGTACACGAGAGATGACCTGGATCGCCATCAGCGAGTGGCCACCCAGTTCAAAGAAATTGTCATTAATACCGATTGGCGAAAATCGAAGTACCTCGGACCACAGGCTGGCAAGCTTCTCTTCTTTTTCATTGCGCGGAGCTACAAAAGCCTCCGCGACGTCTACGCTCTTCTGCTTCGGAGCGGGAAGTGCCTTGCGGTCTACCTTGCGGTTTGCGCTCAGCGGGATCTTGTCCAGCACCTCGAAGGCCGCCGGAAGCATATAGGCCGGCAGTTTGCCCTTCAGCGAAGCGCGAACGTCGTGAATGTCCATGGCGACGCCTGCTTTCGCGACGACGTAAGCCACCAGTCCCAAATCGCCTGGGCCAAGTTCACGGGCGATCACCACGACCTGCTCGATTGACGGATGCTTCGCGATGGCGGCTTCGACCTCACCGAGTTCAATTCGGAAGCCGCGAATCTTCACTTGATTGTCCACGCGCCCAAGGAACTCGACATTGCCGTCGGGCAGATAACGCGCCGCGTCACCGCTGTTGTACAGTTTTGCGTTGGCAACCTTGCTGAACGGATCAGAGACAAATTTCTCCGCAGTCAGTTCAGGGCGCTTGAGGTAGCCGCGCGCTACGCCGGGTCCGCCGATGTAAAGCACGCCAGGAATTCCAACCGGGCAAGGCTCCATGTGACGGTCGAGAACGTAGGTTGTGTTGTTTGGAATCGGCTTGCCAATGGCCACAAAGCCGGCGCCGCGAAGCCGCTGGGGCGTGATGTCCATGTACGTGCTGTCGATCGTGGCCTCAGTCACGCCATAGGTATTGATGACGCGCACTTTGGGATCGCAAATTCCCAGCGTGGCGCGCGCGTCGGCAGTGCTCCAAGCGTCCGAACTGCAGACCAGCACGCGCATGAAGTCGATCTTCTGATTTGTTTGCTGCAGATATGCGGTCAGCGTTTTCAGAACCGCGGGAACGAATTCCGCACAGGTGACCTTCTCGCGCTGTAGCAGTTGGTAGAGACCCTCGGGATTGAGCAGCAGTTCCATCGGGCAGATCACGAACTTCGAGCCGGAACAGAGCGTGCGAATCAGGTCCGAACTGAAGACGTCGAACGAGAAGTTCGCCATCAGCAGCCAGGGGTTGTCGGGCGACCCGATCCCGTAGCTTTGCTTGTATCCATAAAACAGGGTCGCAAAACCGCCATGATTGATCATGACGCCCTTGGGCACACCAGTAGAACCGGACGTGTACACCACATATGCAAGGCTGTCCGGCGTGAGTTCGCATGTGGGATTTTCTTTGCTCTCGGCCGCAATCTTAGGCCAGTCGCCGTCAATGGTGATGATCTCCGCTGTCGTCTCCGGGAGCCGCGGCAGCAAGCTAGTCTGCGTGATGACCACTGGGCATTCTGAGTCCGGAATAATGACCGGCAGACGCTCTTTGGCGTACATTGCGTCGAGCGGAACATAAGCCCCGCCGGCCTTCATAACGCCCATCACGCCAAGCACCATTTCGGGCGAGCGCTCTACGCAAACGACGACGCGCTTCTCCGGTCCTACACCGCGCTTCTTTAAATAGTGTCCAAGCTGGTTGGCGCGTTCGTTCAGTTCGCGATAGGTGAATCCTCGGTTCTCGCAAACGACCGCGGAATTGTCTGGATGTAATGCCGCCTGCTTTTCGAACATCTGCGGAACGAGCATGCCTTCGGTCTCGACCTGCTCAATCTCGTTCCACGTGTAGATGATTTTGTGGCGCTCTTGGGCAGAGAGCAAGGGCAACGCCGAAATTCGGCGATCAGGATTCTCGACAATGCCCTGTAGCAGATTCTGGAATTGGTTCGCCAGGCGCTGCATCGTGCTCGGTTCGAACAGAGCCGAGCAGTACTCGATGTTGCACATCAAGTCGTGCTTGAGTTCCGTCATGCCAAGCGTCATGTCGAACTTGGCCACGCCGCGATCGATGATGATGGGCGTGATCTCCATGCCGGGCAGGTCAATGCCTAGGTCTTTGTGCTCGCCGACCGAGAACATGACCTGATACATCGGGCTGTAGCTCAAGTCGCGTTGCGGCTGCATTTCCGTGACGAGTTTTTCGAACGGCAGATGCTGATGCGAATACGCAGCCAGCGCAACTTCTTTCGTGTGCGTCAACAGTTCGCGGAACGTCGGGTCTCCACCCATGTTCATCCGGAGCACGACCGAATTCGAGAAGTATCCGATGAGCGGCTCGAGTTCGGTACGGCTGCGCCCGGAAACCGGTGTACCGATCAGCATGTCTTCCTGTCCGGACCAACGCCAGAGTAGCGTGCCGAAGGCCGCCAGCATGGTCATAAACATCGTGGCGCCTTCTTTGCGGCACAGCGCCTTGAAGTTTTCCAGCATGCCGTCCGGACAGCGCAGGAACTGGCGCGCACCCTCGAAGCTTTGCGCCGCCGGACGTGGATTGTCCGTCGGCAATTCCAACAGCATCGGCGCGCCCGCAAGAGTGTCTTTCCAGAAGCTCAGGTGCTGATTCAATACATCGCCCGACATCCAGTCGCGCTGCCAGACAGCGTAGTCGGAATATTGAATCGGTAGCGGAGGCAGATTTACAGTCTTGCCTTCGCACGCCGCGACATAAAAAGTTTTTAGTTCTCTGAAAAGTACAGCCTTCGATTGTCCGTCTGACGCGATGTGATGGGAAACGAGCAACAGAATGTGTTCGTTCTCATCCATCTTCATCAGGATGGTTCGGAGCATCAGGTCATGGACGAAGTCGAACTTGCGCTTGCCTTCCTCGACGAGAATGCGATTACCCTCGGCTTCGCGCTCCGCCGCAGGCATCTTGCTTAGATCGATGATGTTGAGGTTCACCTTGGCCGACGGCGACACGAACTGCATGGGATGGCCATCTACTTCCTGGTAGGTTGTGCGCAGCACCTCGTGGCGCTCTACGATTTTGTTCAAAGCATACTCAAGGGCCTCGACGTTCAGCGGCCCCTTCATGCGCAGCGCCCGGGGCACGTGATAGGCACTCGTGTCGATCAAGTGATCGAGCAGCCACATTAGTTCCTGGGCGAACGAAAGCGGGCAAGGACCTTGCGCGGTGCGATGCGGGATGAGCTGTTGTTTCGCGGCGGCGGCGCGCTTTTCCATCAGGCGCTTTTCCAGCAGCGCGCGCTTCTCCGCCGAAAGATTGCTCATCAAGGTGGTTACATCAGCCATCTATCGCTCCTCCAATTCCGCCAACTCCGCCAGCATTGCCGCCATTTCGTCGTCGTTCGTGTCCTGCATAAGTAGCTCGCTGATGCGCGAAGCCATTTCCTTCACGCTTGGCGACTCAAACAGGAACCGAGGAGTCATCTCGATCTGAAATCGGTCACGCAGTCGAGTGACTACGCGCGCAGCCAGTAGGGAATGACCTCCCAACTCAAAGAAGTCGTCGTGAAGGCCTACGGTGCGGACCTCCAGCACTTCGGAGAAGATTTCAGCAACCGCTTGCTCCACCGGAGTCGATGGCGCAACGAACTCGCGCGCCAGTTCCGGACGAGCATCGTCAGGCAGCGGCAACGCACTACGATTCAGTTTGCCGTTCGGCGAAACCGGGAGCTTCTCCAGAACCATAAAGGTCGCCGGCACCATATACTCGGGCAATTTTGTCTTCAGAAATGCGCGCAGGTCCGCAAGGGAAGGCTCTCCGCCCGGTTCAACTACAAGATAACCAACCAGGCGCTTGTCGCCGGAGTGGCTGGCTTTCACATCGGCGACCGCTTGGCGAATGCCCGCAAATTGCATGAGAACGCTTTCGATTTCGCCGAGTTCAATGCGGAACCCGCGCAGTTTCACCTGGTGATCGAGACGCCCCAGACATTGAATGACGCCATCCGGACGGAATCGTCCGAGGTCGCCGGTGCGGTACATGCGCGCGCCGCTTACGAACGGATCATTTACGAATCTTTCCGCCGTCAATTCCGGGCGATTCAGATAGCCACGAGCCACGCCGGCGCCGGCAATGCAGATTTCTCCGGGCACGCCGATAGGTGTGTGCTGTTGAAATGCGTCCAGAATGTAGATTTGCGTGTTGTCGATGGGACGACCAACGAGCACCGTGCCATCGGAACTGCTGACTTTGTGAATCGCCGAGTAAACGGCTGTTTCCGTGGGACCGTAGAGGTTCCACAACGCGCCGCAGCGAGGCACGAGCTCCTTCGCAAGGTCCCAGCTCAATGCTTCGCCCCCACTGAGCAACTTGAAGGTGGAACTGCCTTTCCATCCGGCATCCACGAGGCTGCGCCAGGTTGAAGGCGTGGCGTGCATTACGGTGACGCCGGCGCGCGAAATAGTTTCCGCCAATGCGCTTGGATCGCGAGTGGTATCTGCATCGACGATTACAAATTTTGCCCCTACCGACAGTGGCAGATAGAAATCCAGAACTGACGCGTCGAAAGACATGGAAGCGACACCAAGGTATGCGTCATTCGATCCAACCTGGAACGTCCTCTGAACGTAGCCAATAAAGTTCGCCACGTTGCGGTGCTCAAGTTGGACGCCCTTCGGCCGCCCGGTAGAGCCAGACGTGTAGATCACGTAACTCAGATTTGCGCGCGTGACACTTGTCTTCGGGTTCGCCCTGCTTTGCTTTGCGAGTTCTAGTGCATCGCGATCCAAACATACGGCCTTCGCACCATGGGTCGAAATCGTGTCGACAAGTGTGGAGTCGGTTACTAGCACCTCGGCGCCGCAATCCTGCAGCATGAACTCCACCCTGTCACGCGGGTAAGCAGGATCAATAGGGACGTAAGCGCCATCGGCTTTCATGATGCCCATTAATGCAATCAGCATTTCCGGCGAGCGGTTCACGTAGACACCAACTCGGGAATCAGGCTTCACACCGAGCCCGATCAGGTGGTGTGCGAGTTGATTTGCCCGTTCATTGAACTCGCGATAGCTCAGCTCGCCGTCTTTGAATTGCAACGCGACCGCGGCTGGCGTGCGAGCAACCTGGTCTTCAAACAACTGGTGCAGGCAACCATCGAGTTTGTCGTGCGCGGTGTCGTTCCATGCGGCCAGTTGTTTTTGTTCTTCCGGAGCGCAGATGACGAGCTTCGTAATCGGCCGAGCGGGATCGGCCACAATCGATTCGAGCAGCGTGCGGTACTGCGCAAGGAACCGGTCGATGGTTGTCTTGCTGAACAGGTCCGTACGGTATTCGAGCTTCACCTTCAGACCCGCAGCATCTTCCGCAAGGATGAGGATGAGGTCATTTTTTGCGGTCGGAGTGTCGTAATCGAGAATCTCGAGTTTCAGCCCCTGCATTGCCGGCGGCGGAGGCGGCGCGGTTTCAAGAATGAAGATTGTCTGAAACACCGGGGCGCGGCTCAT
>Ga0134126_10013298_pt1 | contig 10399 bp, 7 predicted proteins | sample KB31752_FD_96881 | JGI IMG/M metagenome (GOLD analysis project Ga0134126, IMG submission 96881) | Terrestrial soil microbial communities with excess Nitrogen fertilizer from Kellogg Biological Station, Michigan, USA - KB3-175-2 | ecosystem: Environmental > Terrestrial > Soil > Unclassified ...
ACGCAGGACTACCAGATCAGTGCTGGGATCCCGTCCGCTGACGCGGGCTGAAAGTTTTTCACCAGGTGAGCTTGTCACGGAGATGTTGTCGTTACGACGGACAGCATGGCTGGCGGTGACGACTGCGTCTTTGGCAATCACAATGCCGCTGGAAGGATGAAGTGTGCCGTGCACCGCAACCACGGATTTACCCGCTGCTGCGGAGACATTTGCCAGTTCGTTTGAAAGTTTGTTCCAGATATTTTCCATACAGTTCCTTTTTAGTGCCTTTGTGTTTCTGTCCTGGAATTGCAGTATGAAAGAATCGTGGAAGCGGGCGCATCCGCCATATGGCTAGGAGTTGCAAGTCAGGTGAGTAGTTGGAATCCGCGCAGGCGCGCAGGCGAAATCGTGAGCACAGCAAAAGCTGAGCTCACGGTTCTTAAAAAAAGCCTATCCCCTTCAATTGGCGATCCAGTTGCGACAGATCCGGTAGAGGTCAAGCTGCTTTGCGGCGGGACCTTCCGCGTGTGCTGCCTGACGGACGCTTGCGCGTGCTCTCAGCCGTTTCGCGGCTAACCAGCTTATTGAAGTTGCTCTGCTGGCCGCCGGCGGTTGTGTCCTGCACCAACAGCGCCAAGCCGCTCTCGTCAAACTTCTGGAACCACTCGTCCCATTCAATGTGCTCCAGCGACTGTTCACCGCTGAATCCCGGAAAGTCCAGGCGAATCATGCCGACGTCTTCACCGCCTCCGGTCCCACCCACACAGGCTGGACGTGCATTGCGCTCTTCAGCCCACTGGCGAATTTCATCATGATCCATCAGAGGGCGCGCGCTTGATTTTGACCGCCGCGCGGATGATGTGCGTGTGCGCGAGGAACTGCCGTGCGAAGAAGCGCTGCTGGAAGAAGCTCTGCGGGAAGAAGCGCCACGCGAGGATCGCGACCCGGCTGAACTATTGCTGCCCCTTGCAGATTTAGACGTCGCACTTCTACTCGAACCGCTTCTGCTTCTTGAACTGCGTGTAGAGCCGCTTTTCGACCTGCTGCTTCCAGATCGTGCATTTGCAGATGACGATCGTGCGCCAGACGAACGTGAAGAATTGCTCTTTCTTGATCTGCCGCTGGATTTTGATGGCATGGGAGTCTCCTTTTCTCTTTATTCTTGTGCGATGAATACCTTTGCGCCGCAGGATGCCAATGCGTGCAGCAATTGTTGGCAAATTCCTGCCTCTCTGTGTTCCTCCTGGCCCATGTGTGGTTAGATAGAAAGTGAATGGTCCAACTTAGCCGGATTGCGGGCGTGCGCCCGCAAGCGAAATCCTGAGCGCAAAGAAGGATCTCTTCTAGCGATGATCCAACTCTCAAATGCCGGCAAGCGATTTGGCCCCAAAGTGCTCTTTCAGGAACTTGACTGGCTGATCACACCGCACGATCGCGTGGGACTGGTTGGCGCCAATGGCACCGGCAAAACCACGCTGCTGAAAATCCTTGCCGGAACCGAGTCGCTCGATTACGGAACCATCACGCAGCAGCGCGGCATCCAGAGCGGCTATCTGCCGCAGGATGGCCTATCTCTTTCCGGGCGCACAATCTTTGTCGAATGTTTATCAGTGTTCGAGCACGTACACCAGATGCAGCGCGAGCAGGAAGACCTGGCGCGGCGCATGGCTGAGGTCGACCACGCGAGCGCGGAGTACCAGCAGATTGCCGAACGCTTCCATCGCATACAGGCAGAGATGCAGGCCCGCGATGGTTACACCATTGAGGCCGAGGTCGGAACCGTACTGAATGGCTTGGGTTTTAAGAAAGAAGACTGGGAGCGGCGGACAGAAGAATTCTCCGGCGGCTGGCAGATGCGCATTGCGCTTGCCAAACTGCTGCTGCAAAAGCCCAACCTGCTACTGCTGGACGAGCCGACCAACCATCTTGATCTTGAAACCCGCAATTGGCTGGAGCAGTACCTGGTCAATTATCCGCACGCCTATGTCTTAATCTCGCACGACCGTTATTTTCTGGACGTGACGGTGAAAAAGACCGCTGAAATATGGAACAAGCAGGTCTTCTTCTATTCCGGCAATTATGAGAAGTATCTGGCTCAGAAAGCGGAACGCCGCGCACAGTTGGAGGCCGCTTACAGTAACCAGAAAGAAAAGATCGACCAGCTTGAGGCGTTCATCAATCGTTTCCGTTACCAGGCAACGAAAGCCAAGCAAGTGCAGAGCCGGATCAAGGAACTGGAGCGGATGGAAAAGATTGAAGTCCCTCCGGAAGAAAAAGCTATTCATTTTTCTTTTCCGCAACCTCGTCCCAGCGGACGCATGGTTGCCGAAGCCAAAGACCTGGCCAAGAGCTACGGCGCCAAGCAGGTTTTTTCCGGCGTGAATTTCGTGATTGAACGCGGTGATCGCATTGCCTTGGTGGGCGTGAATGGCGCGGGCAAATCCACGCTGATCAAACTGCTGGCCGGTTCAGAGCAGGCCACGGCCGGAGAACTGCGGCTGGGCCACAATGCAGATGTCGATTACTTCGCGCAAGACCAGTACAAGGCCCTTGATCCCCAGGCGCGCATGCTGGACGATCTGTTCGAGGCCGCGCCGCGCTCCACGCAAACGGAATTGCGCAGCCTGCTTGGCTGCTTCTTGTTTTCTGAAGACGACGTTTTCAAGACCATCGGCGTGCTTTCGGGTGGCGAGCGCAATCGGTATGCACTGGCCCGCATGCTGCTGCACCCATCGAACTTCCTATTGCTCGATGAACCAACAAACCATCTCGACCTTCGCGCCAAAGACGTCCTGCTGGATTCGCTGCAGAAGTTTACCGGCACGGTGGTTTTCGTATCTCATGATCGCTATTTCATTGACAAGCTGGCCACGCGCGTTTTTGAAATTGGCGATGGCCGCGTGGAAGTTTTTCCTGGCAATTATGAAGACTACCTTTGGCGTAAAGAGGGTAAAGGCCCTCCTACTCTGGATCCGGTCCTTGTTTCTGCCAAAGCCCCGGATTCAGAGCGGCTTACGGCTTCAACAAACCACCACGAACATGCTTCACAGGCCGTGCCGGAAGCGAGGCTGAAGCGATTGAATCCCATCAAGCTTAAGCAGATGAAGGAGCGCCTACAGGAAGTGGAAGAAGAGATCACGCGCCATGAGGCAGCCATTGCTACGGCGGAAACCGCGCTGCAAAACTTTGTCAGCGTGGAAGACACGCAACGGCAGACGGACTTGCTGAATCGTGCAAAAGCGGACATCGAGCGAGCTATGAATGAATGGGAAGAACTAAGCCAGGTGCTGGAAGCACAAACGGAAGCATGATCGATCTTCAAGAGTATTCACGCTTTGGAGAGTAGCTGGAATAAGAAGCTTTTCCGGGACAACCCTGAAGTAGCGGGTGCTCTCCAAAATGGCAGGAACAAAGTGGGCCTGCGAGGCGGAGCTACGTCAACGCATTCGGTCCCAGGCCGGAACGTTTTAGGCAAATCGAGCTTTAGGCAAATTGGCTTTATTTTTTCTTCTGAACGGGGCCCATGATGATCTCACTTCGCGGTTTTCTGGTTACAAGTCTCCTTCTTGCTTCGGCCAACCTGGCGTCGGCGGTTTGCACTGCCACAGTCGATAAGACGGTTAAGATCTGCTCCCCCGCAAGTGGGGCCACGGTGACTTCTCCCGTAACATTTTCCGCAGGCGCACGGGACACTTCTCATACGGTCACTGCGATGATCATGTATATCGATTCGGTGAAGAAGGCGCAGAGCGCGAATGCTTCGCTCACCGCCATCCTGTCTCTGGCAGCAGGGAAGCACGCTATCGTAATCCGCGCGTGGGATTCCACCGGATTCTTCTTCTCTTCTTCAGAAAGCATCACGGTCGCGGCTTTGCCGACTCCCACGCCTACTCCGGCACCGAGCCCGACGCCTACGCCGACCCCGACCGCGACTCCTACGCCAAGCCCGACGCCAACTCCCAGCGCAACGCCCACTCCGACTCCGGGCCCCGGCATCTCTGCCATCAATCACGTTATTTTCGTGCAACAGGAAAACCGCAGCTTTGATAGCTATTTTGGAATGCTGAATCCCTATCGAAAGGCGCGGGGCTGGAACATTGGCGACGATCAGCGCGAGTATGACGTGGACGGCATCGACGACAAACTCTCCACGATTTTCAACAAGAACGATGAAGGCACGGTGTTCCCGCTCTTCCACACTACCAGCACCTGCCTTGATGACATGAGCTCGGCCTGGCTGGAAAGCTTTGGCGATGTGAGCCGGTTTGATTTCACCACCACGCGGCCAATTCTGATGGATGGCTTTGTCCACACGGCAGAGGGATTTGCAAAGTCCGGCAGCGGCAGCGGCACGTTTACTGATCTCGCGGGCCAGCGTGCCATGGCGTTTTATGAAGACACCAGCACGACCGGCGCAGCCGAGCTGAATTACTACTACTTCATGGCTTCGCAATTTGCCCTTGCAGACCGCTGGTTCTCGCCCGTGGCAAGCAAGACCATTCCCAATCGGCTGGCAACGATGTCCGGAGGCACAACACAGGGGTACGTGTTCGATCCCGGTTTCGACGATCACGCGCCGCAGCTCACGGCAAAGACCATATTCCAGTTGCTGGATGAGCACGGTATTTCCTGGAAGATCTATTACTCAACCACCAATACCAATGGCGCTCCGTCCACTACATTTACGTATTTCACTTATAGCGGCAAATACATTTTCAGAAATTCAAGCGGAGTTCTGACGGTTGACTTCACGCACATCGCGCCCATCAGCCAATACTTTACTGACGTGCAGAACAATACGCTCCCATCATTTGCCTATATCGAAGCCAATTTTGGCCACGGCGACGAACATCCAGGCTCCGGCCAGTCAATTCTTTCCGGCCAGGCCCAGATTTCCAACATCATCAACTCCCTGATGACAAGCCCGTCATGGTCAAATTCGGCGTTGTTCTTCACCTTTGACGAAGGCGGCGGGCCATATGATCACGTTCCACCAGTGCCCGGCCATACCAACCAGAACACCAGCGCCTCGCTGGCAAGCCTGGAAGGTGATATTTCGCCTATCGCCGTAAATCCTGATGGATTCTTGCCGTGCCAGCCTACAACCGCGGGGGTTTATACCAACCATTGCGATCTGCGGCCGTCGAGTCCAGGGGCGCATGCGGCTGATGCCGCCGCTGCGGGGCACTCCGGCTTTGGCGCGCAACTAGGCTTCCGCGTGCCCAACATGATCGTGTCACCGTTTGCACGTCGTCACTATGTAGGGCATATAGCCATGGACCATACGGCCGTGATCCACTTTGTTGAAGAGCGTTTTGGTCTGCCGGCATTAACGAATCGGGATGCTGCACAGCCCAACTTGCTCGACTTCTTTGACTTTACGGGGAAGCCCTGGGCCACACCGCCCACGGGAATTCCAACGCCGCCGGGTGTCGGCTCGACGTGCCATCCAGCGACGATGCAATAGCTCTTGCATCGAGAGACTGCACTTTCGAGCCACTGCATTCACGGCACCCTTGGCGCTGGCAGCGGCGGCAAAGACGCAGGCTGCGCTTCGCCTAAGGTCGCCGCGAAAGACTGGATTGCCTCGATATAGCCTTTGGCCAGATCCATATCATTGTGGCCGGCATTCGTCGCCCAGAATGAATGCTTTGGCTGGTTAGCCAGATCAAACAATTTTTGTCCGTGCCAGAAGGGGATCACGGAATCTGCGCGGCTGTGCATGATTAAGATCGGGCTGTGAATGTGCCGGATGTATTTGTAGTTGGGGAATTTATCGAACGGCAGCAGAGGAATCCCGGTCAGCACGCGAAAAGCAGAAACAAACGGGCTTTGCAGGACCACTCCTGCCGAAGGCCTTTTTGCCGCAATGTACGCCGCCGGTCCCGTGCCAACCGATCTGCCAAAAATGATGATTCTGTCGGGAGGAGTTTTAAGATTTACCGCCAGGAACTCATAGGCGGCGGCTGCATCTTCATAACAGGCTTTTTCACTCGGTTTGCCTTCGCTGGTTCCGTATCCTTCATAGTCATAGGCAAACACGCTGAAGCCTGCGTGTCGCAGGCCGTCCAGCCAGTACCTGTCATCTCCCAGGTCTTCGGCATTCCCATGGCTTACCAGCAGGGTGAATTTGGCAGAAGGATTGGGAAGATAAACAGCGGAAATTTTCTTTCCGCTCGCTGTGGTGATCTTTAGGATCTCCGCTGAATCCTGGTATGAAGAAGGCCGCGGCAGAAAGATCATGCTGTCTGAGAGGAAAAAGCCCAAAAGAAATAAGCCGATATAAAGCGCGCACAGCAGAAGCACCATGAGCCGTAAAACTCTCTTCACGTCAAAGAATCTCATAGCCAAGCCAGAGTAAAAAAACTGTTCTATATAACATTAGTCCCCTCTCATGAATCGCCCGGATCCTCGGATATTTCTTGCGAAGCATCCCGCAATGGGCAGCAACCCTCTTATGTAGCAGAAGATCGATCTGGAAGTGAACATCATGAAATTGGGCCGAATCCTTGGGTTTCTTCCGCTGATCCTGCTTTGCTCCAAAATCAATTTATTTGCCGCAGTGGGTGTAACCGTTCATCCTGCCAAAGCTTCACTGACGTTGAGCGAGCCGCAACAATACACTGCTACTGTCATCAATACCACAAATCACAGTGTAGTGTGGTCGGTGGACGGAGTGCGCGGTGGCAATTCCACGGTGGGAACCATTTCCACGTCTGGTCTTTACCATCCTCCCGCCAAGAGAAGCGTTCACACCATCACTGCCGCGAGTGTGGTTCAGCCGACAGCGAAAGGCTCTGCCAACGTTTGGATCACGGACTATCCCGGCATGTTTACTTACCATGCTGACCGTTTTCGAAGTGGCGTGAATCTGCAAGAGTTTGCGTTAACGAAAAGCACCATAAAGTCCACGACATTTGGGAAAGTATTTACCCGCGTTGTGGATGGGCAAATCTATGCTCAGCCTTTATATGTGGCGAACCTCAGCATCGCCGGCGCCAAACACAATGTCGTTTTCGTGGCGACGGAACACAGCAGCGTCTATGCGTTTGAGGCCGATGGCCGCACCACCGCGCCATTCTGGAAGCGCAGTTTTATCAATCCGTCCGCCGGAATTACCACGATCGCAAAGCCCGCAAATGCTTTGATCGCTCCGGAAATCAGCATTAGCAGCACCCCAGTGATTGATACTTCTACCAGCACTTTGTATGTGGCTGTTTCCACCAGCGAAAATGGGAGCATTGTTCATCGGCTGCATGCGCTTAGCCTCACCAGCGGAGCGGAAAAGTTTGGAGGCCCGATAAAAATTCAGGGCTCGGTTCCCGGAAGCTATCCTGCTCTCTCAGTCAATGGCCGGGTGCCATTTGTCTCCAAACAGCATTTGCAGCGGCCTGCCTTGCTGCTTCTTAACGGCAATGTTTACATCGCATATGGTTCTAATGGCGACCAGCTTCCCTATAACGGATGGCTTTTTGCCTATAGCGCCTCTGGAACCGGCGTACTGCATCAGGTGGCGATTTTCTGCACCAGTCCGGATAAGGGAGCTTCAGCCATTTGGCAAAGTGGGGACGGACCGGCGGCTGATCCTTCCGGCAATATTTATATTGCAACCGGCAATGGCGCTTTCGACCTTAACACCGGGGGACGAGATGCCGGCAACACCGTGCTAAAGCTGGCACTGCAATCTGGAGCGCTCGTCGTGGAAGATTACTTCAGTCCGTCGAATACTGCCGATCTCACGACAAATGACCTGGATCTAGGCGCAGGCGGCCCAATTCTCCCGCCTACTCAGAGCGGAGCCGCGGCTCCAAACCTAGTGGTGGTCGGAGGCAAAGACGGGAAGATCTACCTAGTGAATCGCAGCAGCATGGGGAAATTCAATGCCTCCACCAACAGCAATGTCGAGACAGTCGCTGTGGGCAATCCAGAGCCAACCAACGGGCTATTTGCCACCCCTGCGGCTTTGGGCTCTCGCATCTATTTTGGCGAGGTGAATGAGCCGCTGGAGCTGTTCACATTTTCCAATGGATTGCTTTCCACGGCGCCGACGGCCCAAACAAGCAACGTGTTTCTTTACCCGGGTACTTCTCCAATGATCTCAACAAATGGAACCAACTCTGTTGTCTGGACGCTGGATCTGCACGCCTATGTGGGAGGAACTCCCGACGGAACTATTAACAGCTCTGGCCCAGCGGTCCTGCACGCGTACGACGGCTCGACATTGACCGAGCTCTATAACAGCACACAAGCTGGAACGCGCGATACCGCGGGTAAAGCCCTGAAATTTACCTCTCCCACGATTGCTAATGGACACGTTTACGTCGGTGGCGCGAACCAATTGACGGTGTACGGCTTGCTGCCGTAACGAATGGAGCTACAAACCGAGGAAGCAGAAGGCGCAGAATACGCGCCCTCTGCTCTTTTGAACTGACGATGAAGCTACCGCCTTGACGGCATCTTTGCGTGGGCTGCGGCGGCTTGCTTCTGCTCGACTGAAGGCGCAGGTGGCTCCTGCACCAGGATGTGCAAGCCTAGTTCTTTCCTCAGCTCAGCTTCCAGCTTTGCCATCATGTCTTTATTGTCTTTCAGGAATTGTTTTACATTCTCGCGTCCCTGACCAATGCGTTCGCCCTTATAGCTGAACCAAGCCCCGGACTTTTCCACTATTTCCTTGGCTACGCCCAGATCCAGCAGGTCGCCTTCCCGGGAAATACCTTCGCCATACATGATGTCAAATTCGGCTTCACGGAAGGGAGCAGCGGTCTTATTCTTCACGACCTTGATTTTGGTCCTGTTGCCAACCACCACATCACCATCCTTGATAGCGCCAATGCGGCGGATATCGACACGCACGGACGAATAAAACTTGAGCGCGCGGCCGCCGGTGGTGGTTTCAGGATTGCCAAACATCACGCCGATCTTCTCGCGGATCTGGTTGATAAAGATCAGGCAGGTGCGCGATTTGGAAACGATTCCAGTCAGCTTGCGCAATGCCTGTGACATCAAACGGGCCTGAAGGCCCATGTGGCTGTCTCCCATCTCGCCTTCCAGTTCGGCTTTGGGCACCAGCGCTGCCACGGAATCGACCACCAGCACGTCAATGGCGTTGGAACGGACCAGCGCTTCGGCGATTTCCAGAGCTTGTTCGCCATAGTCCGGCTGGGCCACCAGCAGGTTATCGACATCCACGCCGAGCTTTCTGGCATAAATGGGATCGAGAGCATGCTCGGCATCCACAAAGGCGGCCATGCCGCCTGTCTTCTGCGCTTCAGCGATTACCTGCAACGCCACAGTTGTCTTGCCGCTGGATTCCGGGCCAAAAATCTCAACTACGCGTCCGCGGGGGAAGCCGCCTACGCCAAGAGCGGCGTCAAAAGAGATGGATCCGGTAGAGATCACTGCGATGGGGACAATTGCTTCCTTGCTCCCCAGCCGCATGATGGAACCCTTGCCAAACTGTTTTTCTATTTGTGAGAGGGCAAGATCAATCGCCCTGGTTTTTTCCTGTCTTTCATCGGCCATTCATTTTCTCCATACGGCATCTCCTGTGAAACAGAGAGCCTTGCCTTAGCGGCGCTGTGGATTTTCCCTGCTTGTGGAGGCGCACTTTATATTTCTATCATGCAGCGAATAAAAAGGGAACCGAAATTTATCAAAAGCAAAAAAACGCCCCCAGGCCTGAAACCCGGGAGCGGAGCCGACAGGAACAAACTCGGTTTACCAATAAGTGAGCTTTACGTTGTCGAGCCAGGTCTTGTAAGCCGCGTGATTGCCTCTCAAATCTTCCTGAAAGGCCACATTCAGTTCGTTCACGCTGGAATTCCGGGCGGTATAGGTGCGATTCACATAGTGCTTTACGCCATCCAGCGTTACCGCGATATAGGTCAGGGTCGTGGCGGTGCGCTTGAATTCCCAGGTCAGATGATGCCACTTGAAAGCCGCAGGCATATTGCAGGGGATGCCGGTAGAGATCCAGTTGCCATTGGCGTTGCCCCACACGTCGAAGCGTCCGGCGGCGATGTTGCACTGTGTGCCAAAAATCCATCTTTTGTGGCCATTGGCCTGATTGTTGTCAAATTCCAGGGCCTGAGAGTTCTGGGGCAACTGGATGTAAAAATCCACGTCATAACGCAGGTTGGTGGCGCCATTGGCCGCGCCAAGCTGCTTCCACCAGAGGGCGTCGGCGTACGGCGAACCGCTGGCGATAGAGAATACTCTGGACATGCCGCTCATTGAGGGCGATGCGGTAGTTGCTGTATAAATGGACGCTCCCGGGCCGGAGGCATTGATGCCCGCGCATGCGACGCAACTTTGCCATCCACTCATTCTCTGGATCTGGCTCTTGACTGTTTGGGCGGATGAAGAAAGCGAGGCCGCTGCAAAAAGGAACAGTGCTACTGCGAGAATGGAAACGCTC
>Ga0134126_10013299_pt1 | contig 10398 bp, 10 predicted proteins | sample KB31752_FD_96881 | JGI IMG/M metagenome (GOLD analysis project Ga0134126, IMG submission 96881) | Terrestrial soil microbial communities with excess Nitrogen fertilizer from Kellogg Biological Station, Michigan, USA - KB3-175-2 | ecosystem: Environmental > Terrestrial > Soil > Unclassified ...
GAATTTTGGCTTCGCGCGCGGCGACTACGCGCAGCACAGGGATGATGGTTTGGTGCTGATCGATTGTCGGGTCACCAACGCGGCACGCTGCGTCCCGCCCGAGAACAAGCCACTGCCCGAAGAAGTCGCGACTTGTCGCCATTTCCTGACGGCCGAGATCGCGGCAATGCCGAAGCTGCGCGCGATCCTCGCTCTCGGCCAGATCGCGCATGGCGCCGTGCTGGCGGCGCTCGGCCACCGGAAATCGGCTTTCGGATTTAAGCATGGCGGGCTTCACGCGCTCTCCGACGGCAAGCTTCTCGCCGACAGCTATCACTGCTCGCGTTACAACACGAATACCGGCAAGCTGACGACTTCGATGTTCGAAGCGGTGTTCAAAGAGCTGCGGAAAACGCTCGAGCGCTAAATATTGTGCGCGCGCATGATGCGCGCGCGGCTGCGCTGCCAGTCGCGCTGCTTTTCGGCTTCCCGCTTATCGGCTTTGCGCTTGCCTTTGGCCAGACCGAGTTCGAGCTTGGCGCGGCCACGCTCGTTGAAATAGATCGCGAGCGGGATCACCGTCATGCCCTCGCGCTTGATCGCACCCAACAGCTTGTTGATCTCGCGGCGATGCAGCAGCAGGCGGCGCTTGCGCCGCGGTTCGTGATTGAAGCGCGCGGCCGGGTAGACGGGAAAATTCGCATTGATGAGATAGATCTCGCCGCCTTCGTCGCTCGCATAGGCTTCGGCGATGCTGGCAAGCCCCTGGCGCAGGACCTTTACCTCGGTGCCGGTCAATTGCATCCCGGCTTCGAGCGTATCCTCGATCAGGTAGTCGTGCCGCGCGCGACGATTGAGCGCGACATACTTCTCGTCTCCGCGCAGCGCCATGCCGCGCCCATAGCGCTAGTTGAGCACGCCGGCGGAGCGCATCGCCGTGCGGACCTGCTCTTGCGCTTGCGCGCTTGCCGGCACCAACGGGAGCCTCACATCCGACGTCGACTTGCCGAGCAACGAGCAGGCGTATTTCACCGGCGCCGGGCTGGTCTCGCAGAAGAGCGCGTCATGCAGCGGCAGCAGCCGTTCGTTGATCTTCATGGCCGTCGCCGTCTCACCGCGGCGCCAAGCCTGATGCATATCGGCGCAGGCGCGCGGTGCGACATTCGCCGTGACCGAGATGCAGCCATCGCCGCCCTGCCCCATGAATGCGATCGCGGTAACATCCTCGCCCGAAAGCATCGAGAATTCGGGCCCGATCGCCGCGCGGGTGCGTAGCGGCCGCGCAAGATCGTTGGTTGCGTCCTTGACCCCAACGATGTTCGGCAGCTTGGCGAGTCGCGTCATCGTCGCGACGCTCATATCGATGACGCAACGTGCAGGGATGTTGTAGATGATGATCGGCAGGTCGACCGCCTCGGTGATCGCCTTGTAGTGCTGGTAAAGCCCTTCCTGGGTGGGCTTGTTGTAATAGGGGGCGACCACGAGCGCGGCATCGGCGCCGGCCTGTTTGGCGTGACGCGTGAAATCGATCGCCTCCGCTGTCGAGTTGGAGCCCGTCCCAGCCACCACCGGCACGCGGCCCTTCGCCACTTCGACGCAGAGTTCGACGACTCGCTTGTGCTCCGCATGGCTCAGAGTCGGCGACTCGCCGGTAGTTCCGCAGGGTATGACCCCTTCTGTGCCCTGCCCGATCTGCCAGTCGACAAAGCTTTGGAACGCCTTTTCGTCCACTTTCCCGTCCCGGAAGGGCGTAATGAGCGCAACCAGCGATCCGTTAAGCATTTATTTCTCCCGCCGCGCGTTTCGGGCGCTTCTGCGACGATAGGCCATAGTGTTAACAGCGGCAACCGCCGGGAAATTCATTGTTCCGCTACCGCTTCTCGGTAATATGAATATTCGGCGGGAATCAGGAAGTGATCGGTCTCATACGGACCTTGGCGCTACCTATCCTGGCAATGCTGGCCCTGGCAATAGAGGTTGGGGGAGCCGGCAGTCAGGCCTGGGCAGCGCCGCTAAGCGAAAGCGACCGGCAGATTTATACCGCGGCATTCACTGCGATGAAACGCGGTGATTGGAACGCGGCGGAGACGCTTGCCGCGCCGGCGCATGATCGCCTGCCGGCCCAGGCACTCGCGTTTCTGGATTATGCCCGCAAGGGCTCGGGCGCCTCGTTCAGCGACATTTCAAGCTTCCTCGCCTCGCATCCCAACTGGCCGAGCCAGAAGCTGCTGCAAACCCGCGCCGAGGAAACGATCGGGACCGCGAGCGACGCGCAACTCATCCCCTGGTTCCAGGCGCACCCGCCGATCCTTCCGGCCGCGCAGCTGCGGCTGGCGCAGATTTGGATGCAATCCGGGCGCCGCGCCGATGCCGAGCGCCTGATCCGCCAAGCCTGGATCGCCGGCGATTACAGCGCGATCGAAGAAAAATTCATGCTCGAGCGCTATCACGACGTGCTGCGCGGCGAGGACAATGCGCGCCGGATCGATCGGCTGCTCTGGGATCGCCAGACCGACGAAGCCAAGCACATGCTCAAGCATGTGGGACCGGAAACCGCCGCACTGGCGCAAGCGCGGCTCGGCCTCGCGGCGATGGCACCGGGCGTCGAGCGGTTGATTGCGCGCGTGCCGGCGCGCCTGCAAAGCGATCCGGGCTTTCTCTTCGAGCGGATGCGCTGGCGCCGCCACAAGGATCTCGACGACGACGCGGCAGCGATCCTCGAGCATCCGCCCGCTGATCTTGTGCGGCCCGAAGCTTGGGCATCGGAGCGGCTGATCATCGCGCGCCGCTTGCTCGATGACGGTCAGGCCGCGCGCGCTTATCGCCTCGCCTCGAATAGCGGCCTCAGCAGCGGTCCGAGTTTCGCCGAGCTCGAATTCCTCGCTGGCTGGATCGCGCTGCGCGACCTCAAGCAGCCCGCGACCGCCTATAACCACTTCGTTCATCTCTACCACGCCGTCACCTTGCCGATCAGTCTTTCCCGCGGCGCGTATTGGTCGGCGCGCGCCGCCGAGGCGATGGGCAATAAGCCGCTCGCCGCGACCTGGTACGAGACGGGAGCGCCTTTCCTCACCACCTATTACGGCCAGTTGGCCGCCGCGCATCTCGGCGCCACCGCCGCCACTTTCAAGGTGAACGAGCCCAACCCGACCTCGATCGAGGTCCAGGCGTTCGAGGCCAACGAGTTGGTTCGGCTGGTTCGCGATCTCGCGCAAATCGGCGATACCGACGATCTTGGCATTTTCCTGAAGCGCATCACCGAGGAGGCGAAGACAGCGGCGGATTACGCGCTCACCGCACGGCTCTCCCGCGCTGTCGCCCGTCCCGATATCGCGGTCTTCACCGCCAAGCGTGCCAGTTATGCCGGCGTCACGTTGATGGATGAAGGCTATCCCGTCGCCAATCTGCCGCCCGGTGGGAATATCGAAGCACCGTTGGTCCTGGCGATGACGCGCCAGGAAAGCGCCTTCGACAACAGCGCCGTCAGCAGCGCCGGCGCGATGGGTCTGATGCAATTGATGCCCGCCACGGCGAACAAGGTCGCGCAGTTGCTGCACTTGCCCTTCTCGCGCCAGCGCCTCACCAGCGACGTCGCCTATAACGTCACGCTCGGCCGTGCGTATCTCGATTCACTGGTTGATAATTTTGCAGGATCCTACGTGCTCGCGGTCGCGGCCTATAACGCCGGCCCGGCGCGGGTCCATCAATGGATCGTCGATCATGGCGATCCGCGCAACGCGGCTGTCGACCCCATCGACTGGGTCGAGCGCATTCCCTACACGGAAACGCGCAACTATGTGCAGCGCGTTCTCGAGAATTTGCAGGTCTACCGTTTCCGCCTCGGCACCTCTTTGCCGACGCTCTCCCTCGCCACCGATCTGAAGCGCTGAGGAATGACGGCGCCGACGCTCCCGGATGTCGATGACGTCCGCAGAGCGGCGGCCCGGCTGCGCGGCAAAGCGGTGCTGACCCCGCTCCTTTCCTCGCCGCAAATCGATGCCCAACTCGGCGCCCGCGTGCTCGTGAAGGCAGAATGTCTACAGCGCACCGGCTCATTCAAATTCCGCGGCGCCTATAACGCTTTGTCGCAGCTCGACCCGGACGCGCGCCGCGCCGGCGTCGTCGCCTATTCGTCGGGTAATCACGCGCAAGGCGTTGCGGCGGCCGCGCAACTGCTTGGCATGCCTGCGACGATCGTGATGCCGGCCGACGCGCCGGCGATCAAAGTCGCGAACACGCGTTTCTACGGTGCCGAGATCGTGCCCTACGACCGCTATCGCGAGAGCCGCGAGGAGATCGCGCAGCGTATTGCGATCGAGCGCGGCGCGGCGATTCTGCCGCCCTTTGACGATCCGCGCGTCATCGCCGGTCAGGGCACGATCGGACTCGAGATCGCAGAGGAGGCGCAGCGCGACGGCTGGCACATCGACGTGCTGATCGCGCCCTGCAGCGGCGGCGGGCTCGTCACCGGCTGCGCGCTCGGACTATCGGCCGAGCAAGGCAATGCCGCCGTCTATGCTGCCGAGCCGGCGCAGCTCGATGATCTCCGGCGCTCGCTCGAAGCCGGTAAGCGCCTCGCCAATGATCCGTCAGCGCGGTCAATTTGCGACGCGTTGCTTGCGCCGACCCCGGGCGAGATCACGTTTGCGTTGGCGCAGCGGCTTCTCGCCGGCAGCATCGCTGTCACCGACGATGAGGTACGCCGCGCGATGGCGGTGGCGTTCTCCGCGTATAAGCTGGTGCTGGAGCCGGGCGGCGCGGCCGCTTTGGCAGCGATCCTATCCGGCAGACTCGAGGTCGGGGGCAAAACCGTGGCGATCATCGCTTCGGGCGGCAATGTCGATCCCGCGGTGTTCACCGCCGCGCTCAGCTAAAGCGAAAAGAAAAAGATTCGGCCGCGCTATTCGCCGGCGTGAGCCGGCGCAGCGGCACCGGTATTCTGGGCTGGGCTTAGCGATTTCATCGCTGGCAGGAGCTGCTTGCCCTCGGCATCGGCGAGATGCTCGCGTTCGACGCGCCGGCTGTAGCCTTCAAATATGGCACCGGGCTCGATGCGCATCGAGCAATAAATAATGTCGGCCTGAACTTGCGCCGATCGCCCGAGGATTACATCGGCCGCGACCAGCCGCCCTTGCAGCGCGCCGTTGATGATCGCCGTCTCCGCATCGACGGAACCGTTGACCGAGCCTGACGCGCCCAGCGTGATCTTGCCGGCAACGATGTTGCCGATCAGCGTGCCGGTGATGTGGATTTCGCCAGGGCAAACAATATTGCCGTCGGCGCGGAAGCCTTCGCTGAGGATCGAGGGCGCAGTGCGGCGGGTGCTTGTGCTGCCGACGCTACTGCTGGCCGCTGACTTGAACCACATTCTTGCCTGCCTGCATGAATTTGGCGGGATCGACCGTTTGGCCGTCGACGCGAACTTCGTAATGCAGGTGCGGGCCGGTGCTGCGACCCGTACTGCCGAGCTCCGCGATCGGCGTATGCAGTCCCACTTTCTGACCCTTGGCAACTAATATTCGGTGAAGATGCGCGTAGCGCGTGATGATTCCGTGACCGTGATCGAGTTCAACAACCTTTCCGTAGCTATCCATATTGCCCGTAAAAATCACGGTACCCAGGCCGGTGCTGTAGACCGTGCTGCGGTAAGCCGCGTCCATATCGAGCCCGGGATGGAAAGATTCTTTGTGATTGATCGGATCGACACGGGCGCCGTAATCGCTCCCGAGCTGATACTGATTAAGCGGCGACGCAAGCGGCAGATTCTTCGCCAGCTTCTTCAGCTCCTCGAGCCGCTGATGATCGAGCGCGGCGGCGCGCGGATCGCCCAGCGCGATATAGGGCCCGCCCTCGCCGGACGTGCTGCCACCCAGCCCACGTAGGAGACGATCGATATCGAGCCCTGTCGAAGCAAGCAGTCGCTCGAGCTCGGACGATTTCCCGCTGCTATTCTCTGAATGTGGCACGCCATTTGCCACTGGCTTGCGCTCTGGCGGGGCAACTTCCGGCGCAACGGGCTGGGCCACGGCCGGCGCCGGCGGTGTGCGCAGCGGGTCGGCGGCAACCTGCGGATTGCGTGTTTCCGATTGATTGGCGCGCGCCTGTGCTGCTTGCAGGTCCATCTGCAGCTCTTGCACCCGATTTTGCAGCGAGGTGCGCCGGATCTCGGATTGCTGCAATTCGTTTCGCGCGGCGTCCAGATTCTTCGCGAGCTGCTCCGAATTGCCGGCTTTGCTGTTCAGCGCCTGCTCGCTCGCCTTGGCGCGGTGCTCCGCTTGTTCGCGCGCATCTTGCAGCGTCTTCGAACGTGCGTTGGCGTCCGCGAGCTGGGATTGGAGCTGGCTGTTTTGCTGCATTAATGCGGCAAGCTTGTCGGTCGCCTGCTGATAATCGGCGCGCGCGTCGGCGTAATTCTGGTTCAGCGTGGCAAGCTGCTGATGAAGCGCCGCGAGCTCATCGGACACTGTATCCGGCGGAGCCGAATCGGCGCTCGGCGCGAGTGTATTCGATGCGGGCGTCGTCGCAGCTAGCGCCGCCGCGAAGCTTGGCGGCTGCGGCTGAGTGACAGTTGGCGCTGCGGGCAGCGTCACATCGGCCGAGCGGCGATCGATTGTATCACGCAAATGGATGAAGCCGGCGCACAGATATGCCACCGCGCCAATGGTCGCGAGCGATGTTGCGAGCAACATCGCCTGAACCCAACCCGGCAGCGCCAAGTGGCGCACGCCGCTGGTGCTCTGCAAGAGCAACCGCCGTTCGGGAAATAGCTTCTCCCCGAGAAGCCGAGATACTTTCGCCACGCGCCCCCCGCTACCGTCTTCGCACTACGTGCTGCTCGCGCAAGCACTGCCACCGACTGCGGCCCATCTAGGGCTCATTGGCGAATGGAGGTTTTTGCACACTACGGCCGGCTACGACAAAGTTTGCAGCCTGACCCGTGCGACCTCCTTCTATTCTGCACCCATTCACCAAGTTCGGACCCTAATCGTTCAATGTTGCCGTGGCAAGCTGATTCGAGGTGTGATCACAATGAGATGTCTTCGAATCGAGATGCATCCCACCCAATCATCCAAACGGAGGCTCCGCTTTGCCACGTTTAGCGGAGACTGCCGAATTGCAGTCTTGTCTATGCCAAGCAGCGCGACAGTCCCGCTTGTTGATCGTCAAACGTGCGAAATCGAGTGTTAAAGACCGCGACAAATTGTCCGAGTTACCAATGATCGCAGCGCTTGAAGACGGCGGCGTAACTGTCTGGTTCATCAAGCCCTGTGTTTCCATTGCGCGCGCGATCATTGATCGCCACAAAAACCGGCTTAAGCGAGTCTGTGATCGGTCCGAGATAGGCCGCCCGAGCCGCTTCGCGATCCGCGACATGCAGGTCGAACGGCAAAAGTGTCTGCGCGAGAATGCTCTCCAATGCCGGTAGATAATGGCGCGCCGCTTCGCGGAAGACCTCCACATGTTGTCTTTCGTGATCAAGGACCGCCTGGCGCTCACAAGAGCCAGCGGCAAAGCGGCGATCGACGATGACGTCGAGCTGCTTCAACCCGATCTCGACATGGGCGGCATGAAGCTGTGCGCAATATCCGCTCCCGTCGACCGTCGTATCGGTATCGATCGTAACTTCGAGGTCGTAGCGGCCGATCGTCAGCCCGAAGGGAATCTCGCCTTTGAGTCGCGGCATGCCATTTTCACGCGCGATCTTCGCGAGCGCCGCGCTGTCGAGATCGAAACGATAGTTGACCGGCGGATCCATCATGGCGACGCTGAAAGCGGGTGCGCCGAGGCTCGCGGTACAAGAAGCGAAAGCTGCCGTGGGCAGTAGCAACAGCGTCACAGCGGACGCAATTGTCAGACTGGCGCGCATCAGGCGAGGAATGGCAGATGCGGCGCGAGCATCACACCGGCGATCGCGATCGGAATGCCATAAGGGATCGGCGTTTTCGAATGAAGGAAAAGAGGCGCGCGTCGGAGGACTGCGAGCATCGCCGTCTGCGCCAGCGGCTGGCGCAGCCCGAGCACGATCAGCCCGAACACACCGCCGATGACTGCCGTCAGGAAGATTAGGGGCACGACCAGATGGAGGCCGCACCAAAGCGCCATAGCCGCCAGCAGCTTGACATCGCCCCCGCCGAGAATGTGGCACGCAAAGAGCATCGTGCCGACGGCGAACACCGCCGCCCCCGCTTCGATATGGGACAGCCAATCGACGGCATGATCGGAAAGGCCGGTGCCCGCGATCAATGCCGCGAGGGGGAAACCGAGCGCCAGCGCCCCTGTAAGCCAATTTGGGATGCGGAGGCTGACGAGATCGCTTAGGGCGGCAAAGACCAGGGCGAAGACATAGAGCGCCAAGATCGCTTCGCCTGCCAAACTTGTCGGCATGCTGGTCCAGAATGAAATCATGCCCCGAGTGTGGCGGGGTAGGGTTACCGAAAGATTAAGGAACGACGTGCCCAGGCTTGGGGCGATGAAGTCGTTGAAAACACGAAAAAAGGCCGCAAGAACGCGGCCTCAAGTTCAGGGAGGAAAACGCCATAAGGCGTTCGGGGCGACATATGGATATCGGGCGCGCCAACAACAACCCTACCCCTCCTCCGCTCGCACCCGCGCCTGACGTCGGCCTGCGGATTTGGCAGAATGTGTCCATGACGGAAAGATCGGACGGAGCGCGCGCTCTAACCCCTGCGCTTGAAGCGATCGACGCTACGGCTTCGGAAATATGGCTGCGCCCCGACGCGCTTCTCACCGGCGGCGCGGCGCGCAGCGCGATCGCGCAGGGCATTGCCCTGCCGCTCGCAGGCGGTAACAGCGCCTTTACCCAGATCGAAGTGATGGGGCGGCAAGGCGGCAGCGTCACCGCCGTGCTCGCGCCAGTGCGGCGCGTACAGTATTGGGCGAGCCAGCTCGACGAGCTGCGGCGTTCGCGCATCGAGACCCAGCTCGCTCGTGCCAGCGAGCCGCGCTGTCATTGGGCGGGCCTGCCGCTCGATCGGCCGCTGATCATGGGTATCGTCAATGCAACGCCGGACAGTTTTTATCGGGGGAGCGCGGGCGAAACCGAAGCAGCGATCGCTCGCGGCCGCGCGATGCACGGAGCCGGCGCCGACATCATCGACATCGGCGCAGAATCGACGCGTCCTGGGGCCGCTCCCGTCTCGGAGGAGGAAGAACTGCGCCGCCTCGAGCCGGTGGTGCGCGCTCTTGCCGAAGCTGGCGCCGTGCTCTCCGTCGACACGCGCCACGCCAAAGTGATGGCGGCAGCGCTGGCTTGGGGTGCGCGCATCATCAACGACGTCTCCGCGCTCGAAGGCGAAGGCAGCCTCGACACCGCTGCGAAGACCGGCGCGCCGGTCGTTCTCATGCACATGCGCGGCGAGCCCGGCACGATGCAGCGCGCGCCGCATTATGTGTCGCCATCGCTCGATGTCGCCGATTACCTCGCGCGTCGCGTTGCGGCCTGCGAGGCGGCCGGCATTCCGCGCCATCGCATCGTCGTCGATCCCGGAATCGGTTTCGGCAAGACCATCGCCCATAATCTCGAAATTCTGGCGCGGCTCACCCTCTTGCACACGCTGGGCTGTGGTTTGCTGGTCGGTATATCGCGCAAATCGACCATCGGCCGGCTCAGCGACGGCGCGCCGGTTGAGGAAAGGCTGCCCGGCTCGATCGCCGGCGCGCTGCAAGCGCTGCGCCAAGGGGCGCAGATCCTCCGGGTTCACGACGTCACGGACACCAAGCAGGCCGTCGCCGTCTGGCAGGCAATCGCGGAAGGTGCTTAGCGATTAGAGACGCTTGCGCTCGACGACGACGCCGACGCTTTCCGTTTCCGGCCAGACATCGAGCTTCTCGACCATCACACGGGTCGCGCTGACGCGATGATCGGCCAGACAAAGCGTCGCGATGCGATCGGCGAGCGTCTCGACCAGATTGATATGCCCTGCCTCGGTGATCGATTTGATACCGGCGACAATGGTCTCGTAATTCACCACATCGGCGAAATCGTCGCTGCTCGGCAAAGGCGCCGCGACCTGGATCTCGGCGTTGACCCGAACCCGCCGCCGCAGACCCTTCTCGCGCGGATAGATGCCGATGCTGCAGGGAAGAACCAGGTCGCGGACGAAGACGCGATAACCCGCATCGGCTTCATCATCCGCGCGGGTTTTCGGCGCCGTCGCCGGCCATTCGGTGCTCATTGCGCGGAGCATGACTCGCTGCCCTGCCCCGCGCAATGCCGCGAGCGTTACGACGCCGCTACCATGCGGTTGGTCAAGGTGCCGACATACTGCACCTCGACCTTCACCTCATCGCCGGCTTTGAGGAACTCGCCGCTGTCGCCGCGGCCGGCCCCGACGCCGGCCGGCGTTCCGGTGGCAATCACGTCGCCCGGACGGAGGGTGACATGCTGGCTGAGCGAGA
>Ga0134126_10013301_pt1 | contig 10398 bp, 7 predicted proteins | sample KB31752_FD_96881 | JGI IMG/M metagenome (GOLD analysis project Ga0134126, IMG submission 96881) | Terrestrial soil microbial communities with excess Nitrogen fertilizer from Kellogg Biological Station, Michigan, USA - KB3-175-2 | ecosystem: Environmental > Terrestrial > Soil > Unclassified ...
CGCGCGCGAGAGCTCGCCGCTGCTGAAGGGCTCCTCAACCGCGTTCACCGGGCCGCACCTCCGCAGTCTGCACCGGGCAACAGTATGGCCGGATCATAGAAGATTAGCCTGATCTACGCCAGCTGCGGCACAGTGCTCCGCACTATAAGTACTACTCATAGCTTGCTGCGACTAAGAGAAAAGCCTACTTTCCTTGTATAAAAGCCTCAAACCTGACCAGCATGAGGTAAGAGTACGGAAAAATAAGTCTGCTGAAGGACTTGACGTTATAGCAGTCTGTTCCGCTAATAGTGGGCATGCGCTTCCCTGCCTGTGGGTGCTGATGCGGTAAATCACCGTCACTACCGTCACTACGACCGCGTCAGTCCCACCGGTTGGCCAATAAGTAGTACACATCGTGCGGCTGATCTCCGGAGCTGGGCTGGCCGCGCTGACACACAAGTGAGTGGAGCTGCAATGCCTCCGATGAAAAGCGCTCTCCGCGCATGCAGTGACGTAAGACCGGGCCGCCGACGTTCCGCACTCGCCGTCGGCCTTACCGCCATCCTCGCCGTCGCCTTGTCGGCCTGCGGCGGCGGCGCGGGCTCCGGCTCGGGTTCTGTGTTCAAGGACGGGTTCAAGCAGGCACCCCAGTCCACCGGCAAGCTGACCGTCTGGGTGGACTCCACGCGCCTGCCGGCTGCCCAGGCCTACCAGAAGGCGCATCCCAAGGTGAAGCTCAACATCGTCACCTATGACGGTGATGCGAACGGCGCGAACACGCTGCAGACAAAGGTCGACCTGTTCGACCGGACGGGCAGTGGCTGGCCGGATGTCGTCTTCAGCGCCGAGCAGAACGAGACGAGCTGGGCGGTCACCGCCGGATTCGCCGCCCCGCTGAATGAGGGCCTCATTCCGTCGTCCACGCTGGGCAACTTCGCGACTGGCGCCCTGAACGTGTGCACGGTCGACGGCAAGGCCTACTGCCTGCGCAATGACCTCGCCCAGGCGGTGCTCTGGTACAACGCCTCGCTCATGAAGAAGTGGGGATACCAGGTGCCGACGACGTGGCCGCAGTACCAGCAGCTCGGTGAGAAGGTCGCTCAGCAGCATCCCGGCTACCTGGTCGGAAACGCCGGGGACACGTTCACGCCCGAGATCTATATGTGGGCCAGCCAGTGCCAGGCCAGCGACATCACCGGCCTGCGCGCGGTGACGGTCAACGTGACCACTCCGAACTGCGAGCGGATGGCGTCCCTGCTGGACACACTGATCAAGTCCGGCTCGATGTCGAAGCTGAGCGTGTTCAGCACGGCCTTCAACAAGAATGAGAAGGGCAAGGTGCTGATGCTGCCCGGGCCCTCGTGGTTCGGCGGCGCGGTCTTCGACACCAAATCGGGTCTCAACGTGCCGAAGGGCCAGATCGGTGTCGCTCCCATTCCCCAGTGGCCCGGCTCGTCACCCGCGAGCACCGGAAACGTCGGCGGCGGTACCTGGCTGCTGTCCGCGCACTCAGCTCACCTCAAGGAAGCCGTCGACTTCATGACCTGGGTCACCACCAGCGACGCCTACCAGGGAGACCTGGCTCCTGGCTACCCGGCCTACGCTCCGGCGGCCAAGGTGTGGCTGGCACACCAGGCTAGCTCTGGTTATTACGTGGGCAACCCCGACCCGGTGCTGGAGCAGGCGGCCGGTCAGGTCTGGACCGGCTGGAACTACGGCAAGTGGAGCAACGAGGCTGTCTGGGCGGCCACCATCGACCCGGGTCTCACCTCCGGAAAGACCATCTCCTCGATGCTGCCGGCCTGGCAGACCGCGATCAGCAACTACGCCACGGCCGCTGGCTACAAGGTCAGCCATTGAGTTCCGCACCTAGCACTGGCACGGCCGGAACGCGCTCCAGGAGCGCGTTCCGGCCGGTCCGGCCAGGTCACGTGTTCGTGGCGGGCTACGTGGTGCTGCTGGCTGCTTTCGGGATCGTGCCGACCGCCTACGCGGTCTACTTCGCGTTCACCAGCTCGGGGAACACCTTCACCGGGCTATCCAACTTCGTGAACGCCGCACGCGACTTCCGGTACGTGCCCGCGGTCGAGCACATGGCGGTGTACCTGGTGCTCTGGGTGGTCATCCTGGTCGTGTTCGTCACCGGCCTGTCGCTGGTGCTTCACCAGTTGCCTGCCCGCCGCATCAGCAGGACGGTCCGGTTCCTGTACTACATCCCCGGAGCGCTGGCCGGAGCAGCCAGCGTCATGGTGTGGCTGTTCATGCTCGACCCCACCGTCAGCCCGGCCGCTTCCTTCCTGCGGCTGCTGGGCTATGGCACCTTTGGCCAGGTGATCGAGCCCGGTCACCTGGCCATCTTGTTCGCCATGATCGCCTTCTGGACCGGCGCCGGCGGCTGGATCGTCGTGATGTGCGGAGCGCTCAACACCATCCCGGCCGAGACCATCGAGGCGGCCCGCATCGACGGGGCCGGAGGATGGCGGATCGCCCGGCGGATCCAGATCCCGATGCTGCGCAAGTGGATCGTGTACATGGTCATCCTGGCGTTCGCCGCCGGCACCCAGCTGTTCGTCGAGCCTCAGCTCATCTCCGAGGCCAGCCTCGGGGTAGCCGGCCGGGACTACTCGCTCAACCAGCTCTCCTATGACTTCGCGTTCCAGAACAACAACGTGAACTACGCCGCCGCGATCTCAGTCGAGCTTCTCGTCGTGTGCGTGGTCGTAGCGGCGGTATTCGTGACCCGGTCGAGGTTCTTCGATGCGAGCTGACACCAGGCTGCCAGCAGCGACCAGAGCGGCTGGCCCCCGGCCAGCGCGCTCCAGGGCGCCCCGCCGAGTGCGCCCGGCACGCACGGCCCGCCAGCTGCCCGCCGCTCTGTTGCTCGCCGCCTTCCTGGTCTTCTTCGTCTTGCCGGTCTTGTGGCTGCTGCTGGCCGCCACGAAAACAGACCCGCAGCTCGTCAGGGACAACCCGCTCGCGTTCGGGTCATGGCACGCCCTGCGGCACAACTGGGATGCGCTGACCAGTTTCCAGAACGACGCCATCCTGCTGTGGCTGCGGAACTCGGCGCTGTACGCGTTTCTCGCCCTGATTATCACCCTGGTGGCTGGAGTTCCAGCTGGCTACGCGCTGGCCATGACCGAGTTCCGGGGCCGCCGCGTCCTGCTGGTCGGCACGCTGGTGGTCATGCTCATGCCGGCCACCACGCTGGTCGTGCCGCTGTTCCTCGAGCTGAACGAGGTACACCTGATCGGGACGCTCTGGTCGGTCGTGCTGCCGTACTCGTTCTACCCCTTCGGCGTCTACCTGACCTACATCTACTTCAGCACCGCCCTCCCGCCCGACCTGCTCGCCGCGGCTCGCATTGACGGCTGCACCGAGTTCGGCGCGTTCCGCAAGGTGGCTTTGCCCCTCGCCGCCCCGGTCATCGCGCTGGTCGGGTTCTTCAGCTTCGTCGCGAACTGGACCAACTACTTCCTGCCCTACGTGATGCTCCCGGAAAGCAGCCAGTACCCGGTCCAGGTGGGCCTCGGGCTGCTCCTGACCAGCGTCCCCCAGTTCAACCCGACCGCGGGCACTGGCGCCGTGCTGAGACCCGAGCTCGCACTCGCCACCCTCCTGGCCATCAGCCCGGTGCTGGTGGTGTTCCTGTTCGCCCAGCGCTTCCTGATCAGCGGCTTGCTGGCCGGGGGCACGAAGGAGTGACATGACGCCTGCGGTCATCACCGCATCAGTACCCCTGCTCGAGCCGCCAGGCTGGGCGCTGGCGGAGCGGCAGCTGCTCGACCTGCTCGACCATGCCTGGAGGCGATTCTCCCTGGCGTTCACTGGTCCCGACGGCCGCCTGAAATACCGGGGCCAGATCACGTCCAGGGACGGCGCCGACGACTTCTACGAGACCTTCTTCAACTGGCCGCAGCTCTACCTGCTCGGCGGCGCCGATGACCTGCTGGACGAGTCGGAACGGCACTGGGAAGGAGTCACCGCGCAGCTGACCGAGCTCGGCCTGCTGCACGACGAATACGAGCGCGGCTACGACTGGTTCCACCAGGGCGAGAGCATGCTGCTGTTGTACTTCCTGTGCATGGCGGCTCCGTCCAGGTGGGCGGAGCGGGCGGTCCGGTTCGCCGAGCTGTATGTCGAGCCCGAGCACGGCAACTACGACCCTGAGCATCGGATCATCCGGCGGCCTCACAACGGTTCTGACCCCGCCCGGTCCGGGCTGTTCGACGGCCCGCACTATCCCTGGCTGGACAGCGAGGCACGGGCCTACGGTTTCCCGCTCGACTGGCTCGTGCCCCCCGACGCCCCTGAGCCTGATCGATCCCTCGACCCGCGGCTCACCGGCGAGATGACCGCCCGGCTCGGCGCTGGCGACGCCGCGATCAACCTCGCGGCGACCGGGCTCGTGCTGAACGCCTGGATCCTGACCGGCAGCGCGCGCTACCGCGACTGGATCGAGGACTACGCCGGCGCGTGGCGGGAGCGGGCGGCCGGCAACGACGGCATCATCCCCGACAACACCGGGCCAGACGGCGCGGCCGGAAGCCTGCTCGAGGGCCGCTGGTACGGCGGCCATTACGGCTGGTCCTGGCCGCACGGCTGGTACAGCGTCGGCCAGGCCGCGACCGTCGCCGCGCTCGCAGCCGCCACCGCCACCGGAGACCAGGCATACCTGGACCTGGTCCGGCCGGCCCTGGACACGATGATCGAGCACGGCAAGGTGATGGCCTTCGCCGAGTCTGACTCCTCCATCCCGGCCAACTGGAACCCGCAGCTGGGACCCGACGCGACGGCGCCGACACTGCTGCTCCCGTCCCGGCACAGCGACCCCGGCTGGTTCGACTACAACCCGGTGCTCGCCTCGGTTCCGGTGACGCTGTGGCACTTCAGCCAGCTCACAGCTGACCTGCGCCGGCTGGAACGGCTACGCGAGGATGCCGGCTACGACTGGCGGACGGTACGCCCGTTCCGCAGCAAGGAAGAGGCAGGCCACGAGCAGCCGTGGTTCGCCTTCCTGGTCGGCGACAACCCGCAGTATCCCGAGAACATCCTGGCCGCCGCGCAGGCCCAGGTGCGGCACCGGCTCGCCCGGATAGGCGCCTACGAAGGCACCGACGTGTCCGAGGCGGACATTCACCTCTGGCAGCAGTGCAACCCCGTGGTAACCGAGGCACTGGTGCAGCTGACCTGGGGCGGTCCGCAGGTCATCTACAACGGCGGCCTCCAGCAGGCCAGGGTCCGTTACTACGACGCCGACCGGTCGCGCCCCGGCCTGCCGCAGGACGTGGCCGCGCTCGTGCCCAGCATTGATCCGGCCGCGACCGTCGTCGAGCTGGTCAATCTCAGCCCCGACCAGCAGCGAACCGTGGTCGTCCAGGCCGGAGCGTTCGCCGAGCACACCATCGAGAGCGTCCGCTACACCGCCTGCACGGATGACTCGTGGCTCGGCGGGTTGTATGACTACGGCCACGGCGAGCCGGCCGTCACCGAGCAGACCGCCGAAGTCGGGGATTGCTGGCTCACCGTCCGCCTGCCGGCCTCCACCCGGATCCGGCTGACCCTGAGCCTGACCCTGCACGCCCGGATCCCGACCTATCACACGCCACTCGACACGCACGCGGCGGAAGACCCCGCGCTAAGGAGCACTCGGCCGTGACGGCGGAACCCGGACTCGCTCTCGCCCGCAGACACGACCACGACGGGCGTGCGGTCGTGTACGAGGGACCGCGCGCGCTGCGGCTCGAGCCGTGCCTGCCCGAGCAGCCAGCGCCCGGACATGTCCGGATCGATGTCGCCTATACCGGGATCTGCGGCACCGACCTGCACATCTATCACGGCGACATGGACGCCCGCGTCCGCCCGCCCGCCATTATCGGACACGAGATGTCAGGGGTCATCGCCGAACTCGGCGACGACACCGAAGGATGGCAGGCGGGAGACCGCGTCACGGTCATGCCCCTGGACTGGTGCGGTCAGTGCCCCGCCTGCGAGGCCGGGCACACGCACCTCTGTCATCGCATCAATTTCCTCGGCATCGACTCGGCCGGAGCGATGCAAGCCAGCTGGACGGTGCCAGGACGGACGCTCATCCGGCTGCCCGACGGCCTGCCGCTCGACCAGGCCGCGCTCGTCGAGCCGGTCGCGGTCGCCGTCCACGACGTGCGGCGGGCCTGTCTCCAGCCAGGGGAGAAAGTACTCGTCGTCGGCGGCGGCCCCATCGGCCTCCTGATCGCCGCCGTCGCCCGCCGCGAGGGCGCCGACCTCGTCATGCTTGAACTCGACCCCTACCGCCGGTCGCTGGCCGGACAGCTCGGGTTTACCGCGTACGATCCGGCCGGCCCGCAGACGACGGCCGCGCTCGACGAGTGGGCCAGGGGAGCGGGCGCAGCCGTCGCATTCGAAGTGTCGGGAGCTGCGGCCGGCGTGCAGGCGGCCGTCGATGCACTGGCCGTGCGCGGCCGCCTGATCCAGGTCGCCATTCACCCGGTGCCGCGCGAGGTAAGCCTGCACCGCTTCTTCTGGAGGGAGCTCACGCTCGTCGGTGCCCGCCTGTACCAGCGCCGCGACTTCGACGCAGCAGCCGTCCTCATCGCCGAAGGCCAGATACCGGTCGAGGCGCTGATCACCCGCGTCGAGCCACTGTCACGCGCAGCGGAGGCATTCGCGGCCCTGGAATCAGGCGCCGGAGTCATGAAGATCCTCATCGACTGCCGGCCCGCGAGTCGGAGCGAGTTCCGTGCCCACTGACATCCGAGCGCTCTTCGACCTCACCGGACAACTCGCCGTCGTCACCGGCGCGCGGCGCGGCATCGGGCTGGCTATCGCCGAAGCCCTCGCCGCCGCCGGCGCCGACATCATCGCCGTCAGCGCCCAGATTGAAGACGAAGGAGCAGAAGTAGCCTGGCTCGTCGGCGGTCACGGTCGCGCCTGCACCGTTCTGCGGGCAGACCTCTCCGACCGAGCAGCAGTCACCAACCTGGCGGCTCAGCTCACCTCCTGGCCGCGCCCGGTCGACATTCTGGTCAACAACGCGGGCACCATCGCGCGGTCCCCGGCGGCACAGCACTCAGACAGTGACTGGGACCGGGTCCTGCAAGTCGATCTCACCAGCCAGTTCATTCTCACTCGCGAGGTTGGCCGCACGATGATCGAGCGCGGTCACGGCAAGATCATCTTCACCGCCTCCCTGCTGAGCTTCCAGGGCGGCATCAACGTCCCCGGCTACGCCGCCGCCAAGTCGGGCCTCGCCGGACTCACCCGCGCCCTCGCCAACGAGTGGGCACCTCGCGGTGTCAACGTCAACGCCATCGTGCCGGGGTATGTCGCCACCGACAACACCCGAGCGCTCCGCGACGACCCGGCTCGCAATGCCGCCATCCTCGACCGGATACCAGCGGGACGATGGGCCCAACCCCGGGACTTCACCGGGGTCGCCGTCTTCCTCGCGTCAAGGGCCTCGGACTACGTGCACGGGACTTTGCTGCCGGTCGACGGCGGCTGGCTCGGCCGCTGACACCTACCAGGCAGACGAGCACGCAGATGCAGCTGGCAGATCCGGCCTCAGCCGCCCAGCCGGGGTTCCCCGCCTCCGACAGCGAACCGCCACGCGGTCGGTGGCAGCCCTGGCGGCGGGCGGCGAAGGAACTAACAGGGGCCGCCGCCGTCCTCGCTACCTGCCTTCGGGGTCTCGCGCACCGCACCGGTTCGGCCGTCATCGTGCTCGTGGTAGCTGTCATCGCCGCGGGCGCCGCAGCCGCCGGGCCTGCCTATTACCAGGCGGCGCAGCGATCGATTCTCACCGACGCGCTCACTCATGCCGGCACCCCGTTCCTGAACCGCGGGCTCGAGGTCTCTTCGTCTCGCCCGATCGCGCACTCGCTGCCAACACTGCTCGGCGCCATGTACACGCAACTCAATAGCGATCTTGGCGTGTCAGTGACCGCGAGGGACTTCCGGCCGCCGGTCGCATCGCTCGAGTCAACGGGCGTGGCGGGTCACCGGATATTCCCGCTGGTCTGGCGGACGGGCCTGTGCGCGCATCTGGTCGTCACCGGCCACTGCCCGCTCGGGACGGACCAGGTGATCGTCAGCCAGTCGGACGCCGCGATGACCGGCTGGCGTATCGGCAGCCAGATCCGCCATTCGGGCTGGCCAACGTTCACGGTCACCGGTGTCTACCAGCCGCCGGACGTCACTACCGACTACTGGGTACTGCATGCCGCGACGTACTTCGCCAGCCAGACATCGGGAGACGCGCAGAACACGGAGCTGGACGCCGTGTTCACCAGCGAGGCCACGCTGAACGACGCGCTGCCAGTCCAGGGCTCGCACGGCGCGCCGAAACCCCGGCAAGGCTACGTTGTCATCGATGATGCCCTTGCGGTCCGGCGGCTGCGCATAAGTGACGTCGATGTCCTCCGGCGCGGCATGCCTGCCTTTGAGTTCAACCAGAGCTTCGACAGCCAGTCCATAGCCGCCCAGTCGAGCGTGCAGGACAGCATGCAATCGGCCGAAACCCAGTGGCGGGCACTACAGCAGCCGGTCGCGCTGACGACCCTGACCGTGCTGCTGCTGAGCTGGCTGCTGCTGTTCATGATCGTGACCGACGCGGTCGAGGCGCGCGGGCAGGAGATCGCGCTGGCCAAGCTGCGCGGGCACGGGCGGACCGGCATCCTCCTCGTGGGTCTTGCCGAGCCCGCCCTGGTCCTGCTCACGGCCTGGCCGGCTGGCGTGCTGACGGGCTTCGCCGCCGCCGCGCAGCTCGGCAAGATCGTGCTCGTGCCAGGGACGCCGAACCTGCTGCCGCTGACCGCATGGGCCGCGTCCGCGGCTGCCGTCGCGGGCGGACTGGCGGCTGTGATCATGGCGGCTCAGCGGGGCCTGCGGCGCGGTGTCGTCGAGCAGTTCCGGCGGCCGGCTGTGCTGGCCGCCGGCCGCGGCTGGGTCATTGATTCCATCCTGATCACCGGATCCGTCGCCGGGCTGATCGAGGTGCTGTCGCTGCGACAGGCCCGGGCCACGCAGGACGGCGCGCTGATCCTGCTCGTACCTGGCCTGCTCGGACTGGCGGTGGCCGTGGTCGCATCCCGACTGCTGCCGCTAGGCTGCCGGGCGCTCTACGGCCTGGCATCCAGGTACCGGACACTGGCTGCCTACCTGGCGCTGCGGCACATCGCCCGCCGCAGCGGCGGTGTCCGGACGACGATCGTGCTGGCGACCGCCTTCTCGATGGCCGCATTTGCCTTCGCGGCATGGTCGGTAGGCCAGCGCAACTATCAACTGGTGGCGCAGGCCCAGGTTGGCGCGGCTGACGTCCTGACGGTCGAGGCGCCAGCCGGCCAGAACCTGGGCGCCATAGTCGACAAGGCCGACCCGTCCGGCCGGCTCGCCACCGCAGTCGACGCCTACGATGGCACCCTCGCGGTCGATCCCGCGCGGTTCGCGCGGATCGCATACTGGCCCCGGCATCTGCCGCCGCCATCCGCCGCCGAGCTGGAGCCGCCCGCCCCTCCGATCGTGCTGTCCGGCGACGCGCTGCGGGTGACCATCGACGTCGGCTCGATGTCGAACCCGCACGGCCAGCTGTACGCGAACATGAGCACTGGTGCCTCGCCGGTGGCACTGGGAAATCTGCCCGGCCACGGGCCAGCGACGTTCACCGGAGCCCTGACCGCGTGCCCGTGCGAGCTGAAGAGCCTGGAGCTGAAGTTTCCGGGCCGGCCGGAAGCCTCCGGCCATCCCCGGTCGCAGCTCCATGGTCAGCTGACCGTGGTGTCACTCGCCATCAGGAAGCACGGCCGGTGGATCCCGGCCGTACCCGCGCGCGTTCTCCGCACCACAGCGAACTGGCGGGATGTGACCCCGGCGCCGCTGGTACCGTCCCTCGTTGTCGCCGGCCCGCGCGGGCTGACGTGGACAATGCGAGCCCTCGAGTCGGACACCGACCCCACTCTCGCCGCCGAGAGCTACCCCGTACCGCTCCCCGGCATCCTTACAGCCGCAACTAATGTCCCGGTGGGATGGGAATTTGACGGCAACGGCCTGGACGGCAACGTCCTATCGATACGAGTAAAGAGAATTTCGCCCTGGATACCCTCCGGGCCGGCAACTGGCCTCATCATCGACCGGCGGTACGCCGAGCTTGCTGCCGATGGCAAGCTCACCCTGCCCAACCTGCAGGTATGGCTGGCAGCTGGGGCGCTGCCGCTCATCCGGCCCAAGCTGATAGCAGCGCACGTCAAGATCGAATCGATGGACTCGGCTGACGCGGCCGCGGGCACGATCGAACGACAGGGCCCGGCCCTGGCCAGCGTGCTGTTCCTGGCCGATGCTGCGGTGGCCGCGCTGCTCGCCGCCGGGGCCGCCATCCTCGGGCTGTATGGGTCAGCCCGCAGACGACGCTATGAGTACGCG
>Ga0134126_10013302_pt1 | contig 10398 bp, 9 predicted proteins | sample KB31752_FD_96881 | JGI IMG/M metagenome (GOLD analysis project Ga0134126, IMG submission 96881) | Terrestrial soil microbial communities with excess Nitrogen fertilizer from Kellogg Biological Station, Michigan, USA - KB3-175-2 | ecosystem: Environmental > Terrestrial > Soil > Unclassified ...
CGCGTGAGGGCTCACCAGGCCGAGGACGGCCAGGGCATAGAAAGCCATCTGGCACCAGAACAGTGCTCGATAAAGCGGCCCATGAGCGCCGGCTGAGGCCGCCAGCATCAGTATCAGCAAGAGAGGTACCAACAGACGCAGCAGCTTATGGCTGACGAAACGAAAGAGCAATGGGTTCGCGGCTGAGAGAATCCACGGCGCCAGGCGCAGCAGCTGGTAGTTGCCCGTGAGAGTACGAACCTTGCGGGCGAATTCTCGTCCCTTCTCCGGAAAGACCCGGTCGTGAGCCATGGCGGATGGCTGAAAGACGACTCGCCGGCCCCTGCGTGCGATGTGCATCGGGATGAAGACATCGTCCAGAATGGTGCCCGCGGGCATCGGCGTGTAAAGCTCGCGGCGGATGGCATAGATCGCGCCAGTGACCCCGACTACAGAGCCAGACCCTGCCTCCAGCTTGCGCACCGCCTTCTCGATGGTCCAGTACAGTCCCACGGAGTGCGGCGCACCGTTAGGGGATTCAAGTAGAAGCTCGCCGCTGGCTGCGCCGACAGATCGGTCCGCGAAGCAACATGCCAATTCGCGCAGTGCGTCGGGATCGACCTGCTGGCGCGCATCCTGAAAGAAAAGCAGTTCGCCGCTCGCGTGCCGAACAGCCTCGTTCAGCGCTGCTGCCTTTCCCTGGGGTTGATCGAGAACAACTGGCACGATAGTTCCGTTCTCGCGGCGAAGGATTTCCGCCGTGGCGTCGGTCGATCCGTCGGAGACAACGACGATCTGCAGTCGGTCCCGCGGGTAGTTTAGGCGGCGAAGATTTTCGATCTTTCCGGGCAGGTTTGCCGCCTCATTTCGCGCCGCAATCACGATGGAGACGCTGGGCTCATAAACTCCGTTCGCGACAGACCGCGGGCGCAAGCGCGCGAGCAGCCAAAGAAGCACCGCGTAGCCCACGTACGTATATGCCACGAGCACGAAGCATAGCCAGAAAAGACACTTCACGGCGGTACCCCACTTTTGACGATACTGCAAATCAGCTGCTCCAGATGGTACGAACCTTAATGCAAAAGTGGTAGGTAAAGCGCTGATATGAACTGTCATCATGGAAGAAGGGTCCCGGCCGCGATCACCGGCTTGAGAAACACTGGCTGCTAAACTTTAGATGCGCCCCGAAGCCGAATGAGGTGCGGGTAAACATGCCACAGGATGCTGTACCGGCTTTTCATTGAGGGAGGAATCCACTTTGCAGTTGCGTCTATGGCACATTGCCCGGGGCGTGGTGTCCAACTGGTTCACCATGGGCGCGACGCTGGCGGTCGGCGTGTTCCTGCAGCCCTTCATTGTGCATCGGCTGGGGGACCTGGAGTATGGCATCTGGGTGCTGACGGTATCCAGCATCAGCTACCTGGTGATGCTGGACATGGGCATGAACGCTTCTGTCATGCGCTACATCTCGAAGGGCTACGCTACGCAGGACCACCAGGGCGCTTCCGAAGCCCTTTCGGCGGTGCTATGGATGCGGCTGCAGATCAGTGCCGTTATCCTGCTGGCTAGCGGAGGCCTTGCCGCTTTGTTTCCGCTGGTTTTCAAGGTGCCTCCGCAGTTAGCCCGCGATGCCCGCGAGGCTGTACTTGTGGTAGGTCTCACAACCGCGATCACAATGACGTTTGGCATCTTCAATGCCACTTTGGCCGCATTGAACCGGTACGATCTCAGAAGTTATGCGTCGTTACTCCAGCTTGCGATCCGCTTGATAGGAGTTGTGACTGTCCTGCTGGCTGGACATGGAATTGTTGCAATTGCATTCTGCGAACTTCTCGCGGCCTCAGCCGGCAGTGCGCTTGTATTGCTTCTTTCGCGAAGGGTATATCCGGAGCTGCGCCTCTCTTTGGCCAGGCCTAAATGGGAAGTTCTTCGTAAAATATGGTCTTACAGTTTCTACGCGTTTCTGATAACTGTTGCAATACAGCTGGTTTACCAGTCGGATAATGTGGTGGTGGGCGGCTTTATATCTGCGTCTGCCGTAACTTTTTACTCGATCGGCAATAGCCTGTGCCGTTACACGCAGCAATTCCTCGGTTCCATGACCACGACTTTTTGCCCGGCCGCAAGCACCTTCGAGTCGGCCGGCAATGTGGCCGCCTTGAAATCGCTTTACATCAACGGGACGAGGGCCACGCTGGTGCTTTCGCTGCCGATCGTGATCACTCTCATCCTGCGCGGTCAAACGTTCATTGGTCTCTGGATGGGCCCGCAATACGCACGGCCCTCGGGGACCGTGCTCGCCATCCTTGCCGTCGCGCTCATGTTCTCCCTGCAAAACATGACCGCCGGCGCGATGGCATTGGGAGTCGAAAAGCACAAGGTCGTAGCGTGGTGGGCCGTCGGTGAGGGCATTGCCAATCTGGTGCTCAGCGTCATCCTGGCGCGCACCGGGCTCGGCATTTATGGGGTCGCGATCGGTACTCTCGGGCCCAGCGTGATCGTCCACCTGATCATGTGGCCCAACTATGTCTCGCGTCTGGTCGATGTCACCGCAGTGCAGGTCCTCCGCGACATCTGGGGTCCGGTGTTTCTCTGCTCCATTCCTTTTGCGGCACTTTCGTATGCGGTCAACGAGATGTTCCCCCCGCGCAATATTGTTCTGTTTGCCTTGCAGACAATCGCCCTCTTACCCGCATTCGTGTTGTGCATTGGATTTATATTCCGCCAGAGCATACGGCAACAACTGCTTCCCAGGGTGCGCTCCTTTTTTGAGGCGTATGCGCGATAGGCCGATGCGGATGGCGGGCAGGGCGAGTGCCCCAACCGCACTCCGCGAGATTCGAGACAGGCGTACGTGCCTGGCAAGGAGAAATGCAATTTATGAAAGATAGCCAGCCCGGGACCAAGCCGACCGTAGCGCATCTTATCGCGTCGCCCATCATGGGCGGGGTAGAGATCGCCACTCTGCGCTTGACGGCAGCGACCAGCGGGCAGTTCCGTCACGTAGCGTTCTGCGTGGAAGGCGCAGCGGCATTGAGGGCTCTGTTTGAGAAGCAGGGCACCGAAATTGCGACCTACAGGCTCCCGACGCCGAGCGTAAGGCACGGCCTAAGGTTTTATAAAGAATCCCGTGTCCTCGCCGAGCAGTTGAAAGCCGTCGATGCAGACGTGGTGCATTTCGCGGATGTGTTTTCAGCAAGCCATTGCAGCCTGGCTGCGCTGCTGGCACCCACCAGGACGGTCTGCCACGTGAGGCTCAGTCATCCCGAGCTGAGTTGGCGGGACAGGATCAGCCTCTTGCCAGTGGATCAATACGTGTTTGTATCGGAAGAGGCAAGGCGGACCTTTGCCCTGCGCCTCAAGGAGAAGCAAACCCGGGTGATCTACGATGCCGTCGAGATACCTCCTCCGGGCGATGCCAAGGACAACACGGCGGTGCGGCGTGAGTTCGGGATCCCGGATGACTGCCACCTCGTCGGGTCGGTGGCACGTGTGGCGCCGCAGAAGGACTTCGAGACCCTAGCCTCGGCGGCGGCGAAGATTCTCGAAAGACATCCCAACACGCGGTTCTTAATCGTGGGTGACCATTCGTCCGTCGAATCTCTGCGCATCCATCTCGGCGCGGTGATGCAGAGACTGCGCGAACTGAAGGTCGCGGACAAGTTCTTCTTCACCGGATACCGCACGGATGTATCGCGCCTGATCGGGGCCATGGACATATGCGTTCTCTGTACCCACCGAGAGGGGTTCCCTCTCTCGATCCTAGAATTCATGGCGAAGCGGAAACCGGTGATCGCCACTGCCGTGGGCGGCGTGCCTGAGATCGTGAAGCACGGTGAGACCGGTTATCTCCACCCCCACCTCGATAGCGAGAAACTCGCCGATCTGATCTGCTCGCTGATCGGTAGCCCTGCGGAGGCCGATCGGATTGCGACGAAGGGCTTTGAGGTAGTCAGGCGCGACTATTCGCGCGCCAAGTACGCTGAGACGATGGCTGCACTGTACTACGATCTCCTGGGCCGGAAACCCCAGGCCAGTCGCCAGGTAGAGGTTTCCATGTAGCGAGCACAACTCAAACAACAGCGCATCTGAAGACTGACAATCGGCCGGAGTGATCGGCCAAACATCCGGTGCGGGAGACTCGTGTCGTGGCAGTTATTGAAGACAATCCGCTTCCATCAACAACTCCGCTTGTCAGTGTGATCGTTCCGGCTTATAACCAGGCCCACCTGCTTGGGCGCGCGCTGGATAGCGTTTTGATGCAGCAGGTCGGTTTTCCAATCGAAGTCATCGTCAGCGACGATTGCTCTCGTGACAATACCGTCGAGGTCGCGCGCGCATATCGAGCTCGCCATCCCGAGCTGATTCGCCTGCTGCGGCAGGTGCCCAATGCCGGAATGACAAGAAACTACTTTGATCTGTTCGCACATTGCCGCGGAAAATTTACGGCATGGCTGGATGCCGATGACTATTGGACTGACCCCCAGAAATTGGCACTCCAGTCAGAGACGCTCGAATCCGATCCGTCTATAAGTATGTGCCTTCACCTGGTTCGTGTCGTAACTCCGGAGGGCACAGTGAGGCACACAAAAGTCCCCGAGCTGCCTGGGGGGGGCTATGGCTTGGCTGACTTGGTGCGGCAGAATATTGTGCCAAGTTGCTCCGCCATGTTCCGTACGGGACTGCACACGCAGTTGCCGGAGTGGTACTTCGAAATGGCTCCGGTTACGGACTGGCCGCTGTGGGTGCTCGCAGCCCGGTCTGGCAAAGTGTGGCTGATCGACCGCATCATGGCCGACTATACGCGTGCGCCGGGCAGCGAGTTCAACAAGGGTGAGTTGTTTTGCTTCCGTCAGGATGCAAGGTTCTACGAGCGGGTCGAGAGTATTCTGCCGCCACAGTACCATAGGTCGGCTCGACGTGAGAAACGCAAGAGGTACGAGTCGGTGGCCTACCTGCTGAGAATGCAGGGCGACTTAGTCGGTTCGCGCAGGGCGGCATTCAAAGCTTTTTGCTCGCCGTCTATGTTCGATAACATCTACGGCAAGACTCGGACCCTGGGCCTCGCATTGCTTCGCGAGATGCTATGGCGTCTGCGCGGGGGCAAGACGGCGGCAGTGGCAGCACGAGATTGAATGGACACATTTGCTTGAAACAGCCCTCTTTGCGCACCGAACTCAGCGCCCAGAACATCAACAGCCATCTTGTAGAATTGAGATCGTCGAGTACTCATATATAGGCACTCTGGGGAACAGGAATGAGCGGATTTTCCGCCGACATGGCCAGGTACAAAGCACGCGGACATCGCGGCAAAGAGCTTTGGCTGCACCCCGCCGTCTGGTCGATCGCCTGCTACCGATTCGGCAACTGGCTGTATAACAAGCCGCCGTTTATCCTCATTCGCATTCCACTCAAAGTGCTCTCATTTGCCGCGCTGAAATTCTGCGAAGTCTTCATGGAGATGTGTATCGATCCGCAGGCGACCATTGGGCCTGGACTGTACATCGGACATATCGGAGGTGTGCACATCAATCCCCAGGCCGTACTGGGCGCCAACTGCGACGTGGCTCATCGCGTCACCATTGGCGCCTCGGCGATGGGACGAAAGGGTGCTCCGGTGCTCGGTAACGACGTCTTCATTGGGACGGGAGCGACGCTGGTGGGCAAGATCAAGGTGGGCGATGGGGCAAAAATCGCCGCAAATACCCTGGTTATGAGCAACGTTCCCAAGGGCGCCACCGTGATGGGAGTTCCTGGCCGGATCATTATGCGGGCGGCGCCAAAGACAACGAGCGCCGGACCGGTGGAGACAGTTCCAGCGGAGACGGTGCATGCCAGCTGAGACCGCGGCGAGCGAACTGCGGCCACGCATCAAGGAAGCCGCCAAGAGGCAGGATGCTGTCGAGGCGCTCTCGCTCGCTCGCCAGTTTCTGGCCTCATCCAACAAGGCTGCTGATGTGATGTTCTGCGCATCTGCGCTGGCTAATCTTGCTCCCGCACTTGAGAAGGCGGGGGCACGTACGCTGAAGGCCTACGTCGTTCGCTCCATCACGTTCGAGCCAATTCTTCCTTTCCTCACGGTCGAGGCGGCATTCGCCGGTTACGCGTTGGATACAAGAATCGGCGGTTATGGCTCATACGTGGACGAATTGCTGAACAATGCAGGCGCGCTCGCCCAGTTCCGGCCGGATCTGGCGATCGTCGCGTTGGATCTCGACGATATCGCAGGCGGCCTCGCGGACAAGTGCGCGACGGGCGATGCCGCCGGCGTAGCCGCCGAGATCGAGGAGAGTGCAGCGCGGATCGGACAACTGCTGCACGGATTCCGTTCCTGTAATACCGCGCGCGTAGTTGTGCAGGGGCTGGTTGTTCCGGACCATTCCTCTCTGGGCGATGTGGGCGACGCAAATCTCCCGCAAAGCCTGCCTGCCGCGGTTCTGGAATTGAATCGCAAAATGGCTGAACACTGCCGCACCATTACGGACTGCGCCTTCTTCGACGTCGATCGACTGGCCGCGCGGCATGGACGTTCGCGATGGCGCGATGAGCGGATGTTCCTGGCCTCGCGCCTGGCCACCGCGTCCGAGTTCTTCCGTCCGTATGCAAGGGGACTGGTCCGGTCCTTTTCTGCACTCTTCCGCGCGCCGCGCAAGGTGCTGTGCACCGATCTAGACAACACGCTCTGGGGCGGAATCCTCGGAGAAGACGGTGTCGAAGGCATTGCAACCGGCAGCGCTTATCCCGGCAACTGCTATCTGGAGTATCAAAAATACCTCAAGCGGCTCTCTGCGCGAGGTATCCTCTTGACCATCGTCTCCAAAAACAACCGCGCCGATGTGCTCGAGGCGTTTGAACGCCGTGCCGCCGATCTTGCGTTGAAGTTCGACGACTTTGCCGCTACCAAGATCGGCTGGGGCGAAAAGTCGAACGCAATCCGCGAGCTCTCAGAGGAACTTTCCCTTGGTCTCGACTCCTTTGTGTTCGTCGATGACAACCCGGTCGAGTGCGAAGCCGTTCGCCGGCAGCTTCCGGAGGTCGCCGTGTTGAGCGCGCCCGTGGAGGAGCCGTGGCGTCTGGTTGAGGTCCTCGCGGAGCAGCCATACTTCGATGCCCTCACGGTGACCATGGACGATATTGGCCGGCGCGAAGAGTACCGCGCCCAGGCGAAGCGCGCCGAGCTGGAGAGCGGCGCAGCAAACCGTGACGCGTTTCTCGGGTCGCTCGGCATCGTCTGCACCTTTCAAAGCGCGCTCGAGGCGCCGCTCGCACGCGCCGTTCAGTTGCTGGCCAAGACCAACCAGTTCAACCTGACGACCCGTCGCCGTTCCGCAGCGGAGGTCGAAGCGTTCGCCGCCGCCCCAGGCGGACAGGCCGTGGTGGTCCGCGTGCGCGACCGGTTTGGAGACGCCGGAGTGGTTGGGCTTGCCCTGGCGCGCACAACAGGCGCGGTTTGCTCCATCGATTCCCTTCTGCTCTCCTGCCGCGTCATCGGGCGCGGCATCGAGACGGCCCTGCTGGCGCGCATCGCCGAACAGGCGCAGCGAGATGGGGCGTCGCGCCTGATCGGCGAATTCATACCCACCAAAAAGAACGCGCCCTGTGCCACCTTTTACGCGGACCATGGATTTGCAACCTGCGCGCCATCACAGGACGACCCGGCTGGTTCGGTATTCTATGAGCTCGACCTGACCATCTCGGCTCCAGCCAGCCCTGCGTGGATCACCTTGGAAGGAGTTGCGCGCCATGACCTCAGCAGTACCGCAGTCCCTGCGTAATTTGCTCGCGGACGTGCTCGAAATCTCGCCTGATGAAATCACCCCGGAGACGAGCATGGCTACCGTCGAGACCTGGGACTCGTTCCGCCATCTGCAGGCCGTACTTGCCATTGAGGGCGAGTACAACGTGCAACTCGACCCGCAACGCATTCCGGAGCTGACCAGCGTGGGTCTGCTGCAGGCCGAGCTGGAAAAGAAGGGAGTAGCGCTTTGACTGAGGACGCCTCGGCCGCACTCGGCTTCCAGCTCCTGCACGTGGGCGTTGCCGTTCCCTCACTCGATTCGGCAGCGAAGTCGCTGGGGGACCTGTTCGGCTACCGGGTAGTCTCCGGTCCATTCGATGACCCGATCCAGAAAGTCACGGTCAATTTTCTCTCACACGGCGAAAACAACGTCGCCGAGATCGAGCTGATCGCGCCACTCACCGATGATTCCCCCATAAAATCGATGCTCGCGAAGGGGTCCGGCGGCGCATATCACCTCTGCTTTGGGACTACGGACATTGACGCTGCACTCCAGCACGCCAAGAACAACGGCTGCATCATTGTGTCGGGCCCTGTGCCGGCCGTTGCCTTCGGTGGTCGACGGATTGCGTGGCTGTACACTCCTTCGCGCCAGTTGTTTGAGCTTGTCGAAACCGCGAAGTAGAGACCAACACGGATTGGATCCGAACGTGAGCGATGCAGCCATCCCGATGGAAACGGCACACAAGCGGGCGAGGCTCTTTTTTCTCTACCATGAGTTGCGCGAGGGCGGCAGCGACTACTCTTACGTTGTCTCTCGAGATCTCTTCGAGCGGCACCTTGAATTGTTCGTGCAGTCGCGCGGTGGAGGCGGTGGGCTCTTTCCCGAGATCACCTTCGACGACGGCCACATCTCCAACCTTACTCTTGCTGCGCCTCTTCTTACCGCCCGAGGCATTTCCGCCACTTTTTTCATCACTGTGGGCTGGACTGGCATGAAGCCGGGCTATATGGACTGGTCCGATCTCCGCGCGCTGCACGCCTCCGGCCACACGATTGGCGCGCATGGCTGGTCACACACACTGCTCACCCATTGCACACCGCAGCAGCTCGAAACCGAGCTCGTTCGGCCGCGCCTGACCCTTGAAAACAAACTGGGCTCTGCCATTACCGTGATGTCGCTTCCGGGAGGACGCGCGAACCGCCGCGTCCTTGCCGCCTGCGCCGCTGCGGGATACACGCGAATTTATACCTCTACTCCGAAGCCTGAGGCGCTGCCCTTCGGACTCACTCTGGGTCGTCTCAATGTCCGCGGAGATATGCAGCCCGATTCGATCGCGCATCTCCTGGAACCGGGCAGTCGAGCGCTTGTGCGCCTTGCGCGCGCGCATCGCCTCAAGACAGCTGCGCAATCCCTGCTCGGCGACCGTCTTTATGCCCGGCTCTGGGCTCTCGCAAACCGCCAGGAGGCAGATGAAGGCGTACCTGGCCAGGAACATCGCGCATGAAAGTCCTGCACCTGATCAGCAGCGGCGGCATGTACGGGGCCGAGGCCGTGATCCTGAATCTCTCGCGCATCCTCAATGAAGCTGGCCATTCGAGCGAGGTCGCATCTTTTTCGAACTCCGCCAATCCGAACCTGCAACTGCATGAGCGGGCCTTGCAGGAGGGGCTTCAATCGCACCTGATTCCCTGCTCCGGACAGGTAGACCGCGCGGCGCTAAAGGCCGTGCGCGAACTTGTCGCACGCAGCGGCGCTGACGTAGTGCACGCGCATGGCTTCAAGGCCGATGTGTATGCGTACCTCGCACTGCGCCGGACGAACACGCCGCTAGTGTCGACGTGCCATACCTGGTACGACACCGACTGGCTGGTGACGCTGTACGGGCGGATCGACCGGATAGTGCTGCGGCGATTTGCGCGGGTGGTCGCGGTCTCCGATGAGGTGCGTCGGCAATTGCTGGCGGCGGGAGTACGCGAAGACCGGGTGCGCATGGTGCGCAACGGGATCGACCTGCGGCCGTTTGAGAATGTCGCGCCGGCGCTCCGTGTGGAGATGGCGGCAGGCGACACCCCGATTGTCGGGCTCATCGGGCGTCTGGCGCAGTCGAAGGGCGTCGACTTGTATCTCGAGGCCGCGGCGCGCGTGCTGTCGAGCGGCGCCAAGGCGCGTTTTATAGTGGTCGGCGAAGGGCCCGACCACGCAACGTTGGAACGTAAGATCGACGAGCTGAAGCTCTGCGGGCAGGCGACGATGCTGGGGCGGCGCGACGATATGCCCGCGGTGTATGCGTCGCTGGACATCATGGTGTCGGCATCGCGCCAGGAGGGATTGCCCATGGCCGTCCTGGAGGGGATGGCGAGCGGGCTGCCGCTGGTGGCGACCGCTGTAGGCGAAGTCCCGACCGTGGTAGAAGATGGGCGCACCGGGCTACTGGTGCCGCCGGAGGATGTGGGCGCTTTAGCGGCGGCCATCGGGCAGTTGCTGCACGATCCGGCAGAGCGCGCGCGTATGGGGACGGCTGCCCGCCAACGTATCCGTAACGAGTACTCTGCGGACCGCATGGCAGAGGACTATTTGCGCGTGTACAACGAGGCAACGTCCTCAATCCGCAAGCCGGCGGAGAGATAGAATGCAAAGCCCGCCGCGTATCTCGGTCGTCGTGCCAGCACTCAATGAA